>Ga0209573_1001960_pt1 | contig 28494 bp, 20 predicted proteins | sample TNRBio252014_DNA_FD_185870 | JGI IMG/M metagenome (GOLD analysis project Ga0209573, IMG submission 185870) | Wastewater treatment Type I Accumulibacter community from EBPR Bioreactor in Madison, WI, USA - TNR Reactor_6/25/2014_ DNA (SPAdes)... | ecosystem: Engineered > Bioreactor > EBPR >...
GGCCAGCGCCGTGCCCGAGGGCGCGTCGACCTTGTGGCGGTGGTGCATCTCGACGATCTCGATGTCGAAGCCCTCGTCGAGGACCGCCGCGACCTGCCGCGCCAGGCCCAGCAGCAGGTTGACGCCGACGCTCATGTTCGCCGCCTGAACCACCGCCACCTTCGCCGCCGCCCCGTCCAGCGCCGCCTCGTGGTCCGGCTTCAGCCCGGTCGTGCCGACCACGAGCGCCGTCGCGTGGCTCACGGCGAGGTGGGCGTGCTCGGCGATCAGCGCTGGCGTGGTGAAGTCGATCACGACGTCGGCCGCGGCGAACAGCGCCTCGGCGTCGTCGGTGACGACGACGCCCACGGGTGCGGCTCCGGCGAGCGTGCCGAGGTCGGCGCCGACCGCCTCATGCCCCGGTCGTTCGCTGCCGCCGACGAGGCGGGCAACCGGCGTTTCCAGCACGGCGGTGGCCAGCATCCGGCCCATGCGCCCGGCGCACCCCGCAATTCCAATGCGTACGGTCATGAACGTGCTTCCCCTGCGGCCTTATGAACGTCCCCAGCCACGCAGCGTCGCGGCAGGCCCGGCCGCCCAGAGGCGGTTTGAGGTTCGCCGATGCGCCGGAAACAAAAACGGCGTCATCGCGAGCCGCGAAGCGGCGTGGCGATCAAGTACGAAGCACTGGATTGCTTCGTCGGCTTCGCCTCCTCGCAATGACGGCCTTATGGCTGAGCCGGCTACTCCTTGAGATCGTCCCACAACTCCTTGACCTTGGCGAAGAAGCCATGGGACTCGGGGCTCTGCTTCTCGCTGGTGCCGCCCGCCTCGAACTCCTCGAGCAGCTTTCGCTGCTTTTCGCTGAGCCGGACCGGCGTCTCCACGAACGCCTCGACGAACATATCGCCGCGCGCCTGCGAGCGCAGCACCGACATGCCCTTGCCACGCAGGCGAAACTGCTCGCCGGTCTGGGTGCCGGCGGGGATGGCGATCTTCGCCCGCTGGCCGTCGATGGTCGGCACCTCGACGTTGCCGCCGAGGGACGCCGTCGTCATCGGGATCGGCATGCGGCAGTAGATGTTTGCGCCGTCGCGCTGGAAGATCCGGTGCGCGGCGACGGCGACGAAGATGTAGAGATCGCCCGCCGGGCCCCCGCGCAGCCCCGCCTCGCCCTCGCCGGCCAGGCGGATGCGGGTGCCGTCCTCAACCCCGGCCGGGATCGTGACCTGCAGCGTCTTCTGCTTGCGCACCCTACCCGAGCCGCCGCAGGAGCGGCACGGGTCCTTGATCACCTGGGCCGTGCCGCCGCAGGTGGGGCAGGTGCGCTCGACGGTGAAGAACCCGGACTGGCTGCGGATGCGCCCCGTGCCCCGACAGGTGGAGCAGTTCTCCGGGGCCGCGCCGCCGGCGCTGCCGCTGCCGCCGCAGGCCTCGCAGCCAGCGATCGACGGGATGTCGATCGACTGCTTCTTGCCCCGGAAGGCGTCCTCCAGCGAGATCTGCAGGTCGAAGCGCAGGTCGGAGCCCCGGCCGGCGGCACGGCCGCCGCGGCGCCCGCCGGTCATGAACTCGCCGAACATCTCCTCGAAGATGTCGGCGAAGCCGGCGCCGCCGAAGCCGCCCGGCCCGCCCGGGCCTCCCTGCTCGAAGGCGGCGTGGCCGAAGCGGTCGTAGGCGCTCCGCTTCTGGTCGTCCTGGAGGACCTCGTAGGCCTCGTTCAGTTCCTTGAAGCGGCGCTCGGCGTCGTGGTCACCCGGGTTGCGGTCCGGGTGATACTTCATCGCCAGCTTGCGAAAGGCTTTCTTGATATCGTCCTTGGAGGCGTTCCGCTCGACGCCCAAGGCCTTATAGTAATCTTCTTTCGCCATTATCGATCCCACACAAACGAAACGCCCGCCGCGGCGTTTTCGGGCGCCGGCGGCGGGACGGTCGGTTACGCTCGGCTACACCGGCCAGAGCCGGGATCAGCTGGCCTTCTTCTCGGGATCGACCTCCTCGAACTCGGCGTCGACCACTTTCTCGCCGGAGGCGCCGGCGTGCTCATGCTCGCCGCCGGCGGCAGACCCGGCCGTGGCCTGGCTGTCCTTGTACATCGCCTCGCCGAGCTTCATCGACACCTGCGCCAGGTTGTCGGTCTTGGCCTTGATGGCGGCGGTGTCCTCGCCCTCCATCACCGAACGCAGCTCGGCGATGGCGCCCTCGATGGCCTGCTTGTCGGCGGCGCCGACCTTGTCGCCGTAGTCCTTCAGCGACTTCTCGGTGGCGTGGATCATCGCGTCGGCGTGGTTGCGCGCCTCGACCCGCTCGCGCCTCGACTTGTCGTCGGCGGCGTGCGCCTCGGCGTCCTTGACCATGCGGTCGATGTCGTTGTCCGACAGGCCGCCCGAGGCCTGGATGCGGATCTGCTGCTCCTTGGCCGTCGCCTTGTCCTTGGCCGAGACGTTGACGATGCCGTTGGCGTCGATGTCGAAGGTGACCTCGATCTGCGGCATGCCGCGGGGCGCCGGCGGGATGCCGACCAGGTCGAACTGGCCGAGCAGCTTGTTGTCCACCGCCATCTCGCGCTCGCCCTGGAAGACGCGGATGGTCACCGCCGTCTGTCCGTCCTCGGCGGTCGAGAACACCTGGCTCTTGCGCGTCGGGATCGTCGTGTTGCGGTCGATCAGCCGGGTGAACACGCCGCCCAGCGTCTCGATGCCCAGCGACAGCGGAGTGACGTCGAGGAGCAGGACGTCCTTCACCTCGCCCTTGAGCACGCCGGCCTGGATCGACGCGCCGATGGCAACGACCTCGTCGGGGTTCACGCCCTTGTGCGGTTCGCGGCCGAAGAACTGCTTCACCGCCTCGGCGACTTTCGGCATGCGGGTCATGCCGCCGACGAGGATCACCTCGTTGATCTCGCCGGCCGTGAGCCCGGCGTCCTTCAGCGCGGCGCGGCACGGCGCGATCGTGCGCTCGATCAGGTCTTCGACCAGCGCCTCGAGCTTCGCCCGGGTCAGCTTGATGTTGAGGTGCTTGGGTCCGGCCTGGTCGGCGGTGATGAACGGGAGGTTGATCTCCGTCTGCATCGTGCTCGACAGCTCGATCTTCGCCTTCTCCGCGGCCTCCTTCAGCCGCTGCAGGGCGAGGCGGTCGCGGCGCAGGTCGATGCCCTGGTCCTTCTTGAACTCGTCGGCCAGGTAATCGAGGATCCGCTGGTCGAAGTCCTCGCCGCCGAGGAACGTGTCGCCGTTGGTCGACTTCACCTCGAACACGCCGTCGCCGATCTCCAGGATCGAGACGTCGAAGGTGCCGCCGCCGAGGTCATAGACCGCGATCGTGCCGGCGTGCTTCTTCTCCATGCCGTAGGCGAGCGCCGCCGCCGTCGGCTCGTTGATGATGCGCAGCACCTCGAGCCCGGCGATCTTGCCGGCGTCCTTGGTCGCCTGGCGCTGGCTGTCGTTGAAGTAGGCCGGAACGGTGATGACGGCCTGGGTGACCGGCTCGCCGAGGAAGCTCTCCGCCGTCTCCTTCATCTTCTGCAGGATGAAGGCGCTGACCTGGCTCGGGCTGTACTTTTTGCCTTGCGCCTCGACCCAGGCGTCGCCGTTGGGGCCCTCGACGATCTTGTAGGAGACGAGTCCCTTGTCCTTTTCCGTCACCGGGTCGCTGTAGCGGCGGCCGATGAGGCGCTTGATGGCGAACAGCGTGTTCTCGGGGTTGGTCACCGCCTGGCGCTTGGCCGGCTGGCCGACCAGCCGCTCGCCGGCGTCCGTGAACGCCACCATCGACGGCGTCGTCCGCGCGCCCTCGCTGTTCTCGATGACGCGAACGTCCTTGCCTTCCATGATGGCGACGCAGGAGTTCGTCGTCCCCAAGTCGATGCCGATTACCTTGCTCATCACTCACCTCGCTAGTGGCGGAGCCCCGCGGCCCGGACGCGGCGCCGCAGAAATCCCCAGGATTGTCCTAAAGTTCTGGCCCGGCAGGAAACTGTCGGCGGATATATATGCGGCGGCCGGAACCACCGCAACTGGCCGCCGGCCATTTCGAAAAGCCGGCAAGTCGCTGAGAAACCAGCATAGATGCCACGCCCGGCGGGGCTAGATGGTCTCGTCGAGACGCCTGCCGGTGCCGCCGTCCGCCTCGTCCTCGGACCTGCCGTAGGCGCCGGTCGAGCCGCGGCCGGAAAGATCGACCACCTCGCCGCTTCCTTCAGCCTCCGCCGCCGGTTGCGCGCCCGGCTTCGGCCCGCCCTTGGAGACGCCGACGCGGGCCGGACGCAGCGGCCGGTCGTGGATCATGTAGCCGGACTCCAGCACGTGCACGACGGTCCCGTGCGGCACCGTCTCGTCCGGCACCTCGAATAGGGCTTCGTGGACGTGCGGGTCAAACGGCTGCGACGCCGCAGGAATGGGCGTGATGCCGTAGCGCGCCAGCGTCGCCTGCAGCTCGCGCTCGGTCAGCTCGACGCCGCCGGCCAGCGCGTCGAGGCCCGGATCGGTCGCCCTCGCGTCCTTGTCCATGCTGTCCAGCGCCCGGCGCAGGTTGTCCGCAACCGACAGGACGTCGCGGGCGAAGCGGCTGATGGCATACTTGCTGGCGTCGTCGCGGTCGCGGGTGGCGATGCGGCGGACGTTCTCCGTCTCCGCCAGCGCCCGCTTCCACTTTTCGCTCAGCTCCGCGACTTCGGCCTCCGCCTTGGCCAGCCGCTCGGCCAGCGGCTCCTCTTCGCCCGCCGCTTCGGCGCCCGCGGGCATGGCCGCTTCCGCCGGAGCCTCGCCGACGTCGACCTGGGTCTTCGCCGCGCTCTCCAACTCGTTGTCCTCTTGCGGTCCGCTCATCCTGGTCATCCTCACCCAATCATCCGGCCGACCAGCTTCGCCGTGTAATCGACCATCGGAATAATGCGTGCGTAGTTCATCCGGTTCGGCCCGATCACCCCGATCGCGCCGACGATGCGTTTGCGGCTGTCACGATAGGAACTGACGATCATCGAGCAACCGGCCACGTTGAACAAGGCGTTGCCGGCGCCGATGAAGATCTGCACCCCCTGGGCGGCATCGACCATCGACAGCACCTTCAGCATCATCTCCTTGGTTTCCAGCGCCGCGAACAGCGAGCGGATGTGCTCGAGCTCGCCGATGGCGTGGATGTCCTCGAGCAGGTTTGCCTGGCCCCGCAGGATCAGGGCGCCGGCCTCGCCGCCGCTCCAGATGGCGAGCCCGGACTCGACGACCTTGCTCGTCAGCTCGTCCAGTTCCGCTTCGTGGCGCTGCAGTTCGTCCGCGATCTCCTGGCGGGACTCGCCGATGGTCCGCCCGACCACGCGGGCGCTGAGGAAGTTCGACGCCTCGACCAGCGCCGACGGCGGCACGCCCGGCGGGATCTCGATGATCCGGTTTTCGACGATCCCGGCCTCGGTGACCATGACCACCAACGCCCGCCCCGGGCTGAGGTTCACGACCTCGATGTGCTTCAGCGCCGCGTCGGTCTTCGGCGCCATGACCATGCCGGCGCACCGCGACAGCCCCGAGAGCGCCGCCGTCGCCTGCTCCAGCAGGCCCTCGATGCTGATACCCGAGCCGGCGCAGCGCTCCGAAAGCGTCCGCCGGTCCTCGTCGGGAAGATGCCCCACCTCGAGCAGGCCGTCGACGAACAGCCTCAGCCCGGCCTCCGTGGGCAGCCGCCCCGCCGAGGCATGCGGCGCGAACAGAAGCCCGGTGTCCTCCAGATCGGCCATGACGTTGCGGATGGTCGCCGGCGACAGCGAGAGCGACAGCCGCCGCGACAGGGTCCGCGAGCCGACCGGTTCGCCCGTCTCCAGGTAGGCGTCGACCAGCTCGCGGAACACCTCGCGGGACCTGGCGCTCAGCTCGGAGATGCTCATGGCGGACCGTTCGTCTGACCGGCGGCGAAAGAAAGTTTCCGGGTGCGGGTTGCAGCGTAGATCTATGCGCCGGCCCGGCGCACGTCAACGCAAGCGGCTTTACGCGGCGGATGCCCCGGGCTAGGTTCCCGGCCCCACGCCAACAGGATCCCACCGCCATGAGGCCTTCGGGTCGTTCCCCCAGCGGCCTGCGCGAGATCTCGCTGCAGCCGGGTTACAGCAAGTACGCCGAGGGCTCGTGCCTCGCCCGCTTCGGCGACACCCACGTGCTCTGCACCGCCACCGTCGAGCAGCGGCTGCCGTCGTGGCTGCGCGACAGTGGCCGCGGCTGGGTCACCGCGGAGTACGGCATGCTCCCGCGGGCCACCAATTCGCGCACCGACCGCGAGGCCGCCCGCGGCCGCCAGACCGGGCGGACGCTGGAGATCCAGCGGCTGATCGGCCGCTCGCTCAGGGCCGTCACCGATCTCGTCGCCATCGCCGACATGCAGGTCCGCGTCGATTGCGACGTGCTCCAGGCGGACGGCGGCACCCGCACCGCCGCCATCACCGGCGCCTACGTCGCCTTGCATCAGGCCTTCCGCCGGCTCACCGACCTCGGCCTGCTGGACGCGATCCCGCTCACCGATCAGGTCGCGGCCGTCTCCTGCGGCCTCTACAAGGGCACCGCGGTCCTCGACCTCGACTACGAGGAGGACAGCAACGCCGAGGCCGACGCCAACTTCGTCCTCACCGGCCGCGGCGGCATCGTCGAGATCCAGGGAACCGCCGAGCACAGCCCGTTCACGGAAGCGCAGTTCCTCGACCTCCTGGCTTTGGCGAAGAGCGGGATGGCCGACCTGCTGCGCCACCAGCGCGAGGCTCTGGGCCTGTGAGGCGGCACTTCGCCGGCGGCCGGCTGGTGATCGCCAGCCACAACCGCGGCAAGGTCCGCGAGATCGCCGAGCTGCTGGCGCCCTTCGGCGCCGACGTCGTCTCCGCCGGCGACCTCGGCCTCGACGAGCCGGAGGAGACCGGCCTGACCTTCGTCGCCAACGCCGAGCTGAAGGCCCGCGCCGCGGCGACCGCGTCCGGGCTGCCGGCGCTGTCGGACGACTCGGGGCTGGTCGTTCCGGCGCTGGGCGGTGCGCCCGGCATCCACTCCGCCCGCTGGGGCGGCGAAGGCCGCGACTTCGGCCTCGCCATGCGCAAGGTGGAGGAGGCGCTCGCCGGCAAAAGCGACCGGCGCGCCCACTTCGTCTGCGCGCTGAGCCTCTGCTGGCCCGACGGCACCTGCGACACCTTCGAAGGAACCGTGCACGGCACGCTGGTCTGGCCGCCGCGGGGCGAGCGCGGCTTCGGCTATGATCCGATCTTCGTCCCCGAAGGCCATGCCGTGACCTTCGGCGAGATGGATCCGGCCGCGAAGCACGCCATCAGCCACCGCGCCGACGCCTTCCGCAAGCTGATCACCGCCTGCTTCGCGGAGCCAGCGACGGAATAGGCTTGGTTCACCGTCGGCGCCGTCCGCATGCAGAAAAAGCCCTCACCCCGACCCTCTCCCACCTGCGCGTTCCGCGCGCGGGAGAGGGAGTTGCGCACCGACGTGTGCGGCCTTACTGCCCTCGCCCGCGCGGAGCGTGGGAGAGGGAGGGTACCCGCGAAGCGGGGAGGGTGAGGGTGAGGGTGAGGGTGTGTCGAGTTCTCCTGGCACTCGCCGACCAGCACGGTCTGCGGGGACGTGACTGATGCACCCCCTGAACCTCTACGTCCACTGGCCGTTCTGCCGGTCGAAGTGCCCCTACTGCGACTTCAACAGCCACGTCGCAGCCGACATCGACGCGAAGCGCTGGCGGCGGGCGCTGGTCCGCGAGATCGAGACGTTCGCGGCGGAGACTCCCGGCCGGCAGGTGGGCTCCATCTTCTTCGGCGGCGGCACGCCGTCGCTGATGGACCCCGGCGACGTCGCCGCCGTCATCGACACCGCGGGCGCGGCGTGGACCCTGGCCGCGGACTGCGAGATCACCCTGGAGGCCAACCCGACCTCCAGCGAGGCCGGCCGCTTCCGCGCCTTCCGCGAGGCCGGCGTCAATCGCCTCTCCATCGGCGTGCAGTCGTTCGACGACGAGGTCCTGCGCTTCCTGGGCCGCACCCATGCCGCTCGCGACGCCGGCCGCGCCATCCAAGCGGCGCTCTCGGTGTTCACCCGCGTCTCGTTCGATCTGATCTACGCCGTCCCCGGGCAGACGGCGGCCGACTGGTCTCGCCAGCTCGACCGGGCGCTGGCCTTCCCGGTGCGCCACCTCTCCGTCTACCAGCTCACCGTCGTCCCCGGCACCGCCTTCCACCGCGACGGCGTTCCCGAGGCGGACGGCGAGACGGGTGCCGAGCTGTTCGAGCTGACCCAGGAGCGGCTCGGCGGCGCCGGCCTGCCCGCTTACGAGATCTCCAACCATGCCGCGCCCGGCCAGGAGTGCCGGCACAACCGCGCGGTCTGGCGCGGTGAGGACTACCTGCCGATCGGGCCGGGGGCGGAGGGGCGGCTTAGGGTCAACGGCGCCACCATCGCGCTGAACCAGCACCGCCTGCCGCAGCGCTGGCTGGAGACGGTGGAGGCGAAGCGCTCGGGGCTGGCCCGGCGCAGGCCTCTTCGCCCGTCGGAGCGGCAGGCGGAACTCGTCATCCTCGGGCTTCGCCTCGCAGAAGGGATCGACCGCGCCCGGTTCGGCGAGCGCGCCGGCCAGGCGCTGGATGCCGTTCTCGACGCGGCAGAGTGCCAGCGGCTGATGGACCTTGGCCTGCTGGACGCCGACGAGCACGCGATCCGCGCCACCGCCGCCGGCCGCCAGCGGCTCGACTGGGTGCTAGGCCGGATCCTCGGCTGACACCGGCGCAAGCGCCTCGTCGGGGGCGGGATCGCTCGCCGCCTCTGCGAGCCGCGACAGCCAGTCGCGGACGCGGCGCTTGTTGACGCCGAGATCCCAGTAGCCCGTCTGCGCGCGGCTGTAGACGGCGATCGTCGAGCGGCCGCCATCCATCGGGATGAACGAGGCGCTGATCCGGTCGACGAAGCCGAAGCCGGCGCTGCGCTGCTCCGCCTCGATGCGCAGGCCGTCCGGTGAGACCGCGATGATGCGCGTCCGCGGCGCGCTCTCGATAATCCCGCGCCAGGCCGCCGCGGCGGCTTCCGCGCTCATCGGCAGTACCGGCGCCGGCTCGCCCGGAACGCCGTCGACCGTGCCGGGCGGCGCCACCAGCCACGCGTTCGGCCGCGACGGCGTCTTCACCTCCGCGAAGTCGAGGATGCGGGGATCGCTGTCCATGGCTCGGCTCGGCTCCTTGTTGGCGGCCGCCGCGCAGGCGGCGAGGGCAAGCATCAACAGCGCGACCGCCACCCCTGTTCCAGCCAGTTTCTTCAAGGCCTGCCTCCCGGCGCGGAACCGGGCGCCGCCGAAGAACGCCCAAGTAGAGGATTGCACGGATTACGATTGTTTAACGCGACCAGCACGCATTCGCGCGGAACTTCGCCACAGTTCGAGCGCTTATGTCGCGGGACAGCAAGATTGAGAGGTAACTGCATGAAGATCGCCCAGGTCGCGCCGTTGATGGAGAGCGTTCCGCCGCAACAGTATGGCGGAACCGAGCGGGTCGTCTCGTGGATCACAGAGGAGTTGGTCCGCCTCGGCCACGATGTCACGCTGTTCGCCACCGGCGACTCGACGACGGCTGCCGAACTCGTCGCCTGCAGCGACCGCGCCTTGCGGTTCGACCCCGAGGCGACGTTCCCGATCCCGTACTTCTTCGTCATGCTCGACCGGGTCCGCCGCCGGGCGGCCGAATTCGACGTCATCCACTTCCACACCGACTACCTCCATTGGCCGCTGTTTCGCGACATGGCCGAGCGGACGGTGACCACGCTGCACGGTCGGCTGGACCTCGGCTTCCTCAAGCCTGCGTTCGCCGGGTTCCCGGAGATGCCGCTGGTGTCGATCTCCAACGACCAGCGCAAGCCGTTCCCGGACGCGAACTGGCGGTCGACCATCTACCACGGCTTGCCGCGGGACCTCTTGCCCTACTGCGAAGCGCCGTCGCGGGACTATCTCGCGTTCGTCGGCCGCATCTGCCCTGAGAAGCGGGTGGACCGGGCGATCGCGATCGCCAAACGGGCCGGAATGAAGCTCCGCATCGCCGCCAAGATCGACAAGTCGGACGAGACCTACTTCGCCGAGACGATCAAGCCGCTGCTGGACGACCCGCTGATCGAGTTCGTGGGCGAGATCAACGACGCCCAGAAGCCCGCGTTCTTCGGCAACGCCCTGGGCGTCCTCTTCCCGATCGACTGGCCCGAACCGTTCGGGCTGGTGATGATCGAGTCGATGTCCTGCGGAACGCCCGTCATCGCCTACAACCACGGCTCGGTACCGGAGGTGATCGATCACGGCGTCACCGGCTTCGTCGTCAGTGGCGAGGACGAGGCGGTCGTAGCGGTCAACCGGCTGACGATGCTCAACCGGCTGATGGTCCGCAGGCGCTTTGAGGAGCGGTTCACCGTCGAGCGCATGACCGCAGACTACGTCGGTCTCTACGAGGCGGCCGCGAGCGGCGCCGACCGCGCGACCGCTTCTCTCCGAGCCTGACGTCCGGATCAGGAGCCGCCGAACGCCGTCGGCGGCTCGCTGATCACCCGGCTGCCACTGCGGCCCACCTCCAGCACCGCCAGACCCCGCTGCACCACGCCGTCGGGCCCGAAGCGGAAGATCCCGTCGCGGCCGAGAAAGCCCTTCGGGTCCTCGATCGCGCTGGGGTCGAAGGGGATGTAGGACGGGCTCGCCGCAAGCACCGCCGCCAGCGCCGTCGCATCGTAGGCCAGCGTCGCGAGCCGCGGCGGCTGCTGCCCGAAGGCGTCGCGGTACTGGGTCTGGAAGCTCTCGCGGTACCCCGGCGACGGCGCCGCGAACCAGCCACCGACCAAAGCCGGCTCGCTTCCGACCGTCGGGTCGTCCCAGGCGCCGGTCCCCAGTGCCCGCACGGTCGGCTGCTGCACGCCGTGCACCGGAAGCTGGGCGCCGATCGCCCGCAGCCGCTCGCCGCCGTCGGCGATGAGGAGGGCGTCGAAGGGCGGGGAACTCCCGGCCTGGGTTCGCGCCACCGCTTCCACCGCCGGGCCGAAGTCCCGCCCGCTGGGGTCATAGAGCTGCACCCGAACGAGGCGCGCGCCGACCGCACCCGCCGCCTGCCTCGCCTCGCTGACGACGGCGTTGCCATAGGCGTCCTGCGGCGCCAGCACCGCCATCCGCGTCAGCCCGGCGTCGGCCGCGTGGCCGATCACCCGGCGCACCTCCGCTTCCGGCGTGAAGCCGAGGATGTAGACGCCGGCGCCGGCCACCGTGCGGTCGCTGGAGAAGGACACCACCGGCACCCCGGCCGCCTCCGCCACCGGCGCCACGGCCCGCGCCGAAGCCGCCAGCAGCGGACCCAGCAGCAGGGTGCTTCCATCCGCCAGGGCCGTCTGCGCCGCGCCGGCGGCGCCTTCGGGCGTTCCCTTGGTGTCGTAGGAGAGCAGCTCGAAGCGCTGGTCGCCGAGGTCGAACAGGGCGAGCTCGGCTGCCTGTAGCATCGCCTTGCCGAGGCCCGCCTGCGGCCCGCTGAGCGGGAGAAGCAGGCCCACCCGCACGGCGTCGGTGGCCGGCGCCGGCGGCCCGCCAGGCCGCAAGGTGACGTCGCCGCCCTCGGTCGGCGCCTCCTCCGGCAACGGCTCGGTTGCAAGCGGCGGCCCGCTCGTGGAGGGTTGCCGGTCGCCGCCGATCTCCAGGGTGTCGCAGCCGGCGGCAAGAAGGACGATGACCAGCCATGGCGCGAAAACGAACGGGCGGAAGCGGCGGAAAACGGCGGCCATCGATGGGATCCCGAGCGGTCGAGGAGGCTGTGCAGGGTACCGACAGGGCGGATGCGAGTAAAGGCGAGGACGGGCCGGCCGCCGGGGCGCAGGCCGAGCCGCCGCTTTCCGCCGGCCTATATCTGGTCGCGACGCCCATCGGCAACGCCGCCGACGTCACGCTCAGGGCGCTCGGCACGCTCCGCCGCGCCGCCGCCATCGCCTGCGAGGACACCCGCACGACGGCCAAGCTGCTCGCCGTCCACGGCATCTCCCGGCCGCTGCTCTCCTACCACGAGCACAACGCGACCCTCGCCGGCCCGGCGATCCTCGCCCGCCTCGTGGCCGGCGAGGCGATCGCGCTGGTGAGCGACGCCGGCACCCCGCTGGTCTCCGATCCCGGCTATCGGCTGGTCCGGGCCTGCGTCGACGCTGGCCTGCCGGTCGTGCCGGTTCCCGGCCCCTCGGCGGTTTTGGCGGCGCTGTCGGTCTCCGGATTGCCCACCGACCGTTTCCTCTTCGCCGGCTTCCCGCCGCCTCGGCAGGCGGCCCGCCACCGCTTCCTCGAAGGCCTCGCCAACGTCGACGCGACGCTGGTGATGCTGGAATCGCCGCAGCGGCTGGCGGCCTCGCTGGCCGACATGGCCGATGTCATGGGCGCCCGCGAGGCCGCCGTCTGCAGGGAGCTGACCAAGCTGTTCGAGGAGACCCGCCGCGCGACGCTGCCGGTCCTGGCGCGGCACTACGAGGAGGCCGGCGCACCCAAGGGCGAGGTCACCCTGGTCATTGCCGCGCCCGCCCCGGCCGAGGCGCTGTCCGACGCCGAGGTCGATGCGCTGCTGGCCGAGGCGCTGGAGGCCGGCGAGACCGTCCGCACCGCGGCGGAGCGGATCGCCGACGCCAGCGGCCGGCCGCGCCGCGAGGTCTACGCCCGCGCGCTCGCCGGGCGCCGCAGCCGAGGCGGCGGAGCATGAGCACGCCGGCGCGGCTCAGGGCCTGGCGCTACGGCCTCGCCGCGGAGACGGTCTGCGCCTGGTGGCTGCGCCTGCACGGGTACCGAATCGTGGCCCGGCGTTACCGCACGCCGGTGGGCGAGATCGACCTGGTCGCCCGCCGCGGCCGCGTCCTCGCCTTCGTCGAGGTCAAGGCCCGGGGCGACGCCGACGCCCTGGCGGCGCCGAGCCCGCGCCAGCGAAGGCGCATCGTCCGCGCCGCCCAGGCCTTCCTCCAGCGCCACCGGCGGCTCGCGGCCCTCGATGCGCGGTTCGACGTGATCTCGGTGGCGCCTCGGCGCCTGCCCGCGCATCTGCCCGGTGCCTGGCGGATCGACGACTGAGGCGCAGGGCGAAGCCCGTCAGGTGACGGCCGGCGGTGGCGGCGGACCGGCGGTGTGGCGGGCGTTCGGCACCGGGATCAAGAGCGCGAGACCGACGACGAAGAAGCCGAGGATCGTCGCCAGACCCCAGCGCTGGCTGCCGGCCAAGCCGGTGACGAGGCCGAAGAGCAACGGACCGAGGAAGGCCGTCGCCTTCCCGGAAAGAGCGTACAGGCCGAACATCTCGGCGTAGAGGTGGGGCGGGGCGAGCCTCGCCATCAGCGAGCGGCTCGCCGACTGCGCCGGGCCGAAGAAGATCCCGAGCGGCAGGCCGAACACCCAGAACAGCGTCTTCGACTCGACGACGATGAGGATGGCGCCGAGCACGGTCAGCGCGCCTACGGCGATGAAGATGGTCGTCTTCGGCCCGATCCAGTCGTCGATCCAGCCGAAGGCGAAGGCGCCGAGGCCGGCGGTGACGTTCATGGCGATGCCGAACAGCAGCAGTTCGTCGAAGTCCATGCCGAAGGTGACGGCGGCGTAGATGCCGCCGACGGTGAACAGCGTGTTCAGCCCGTCGGTGTAGACCATGTGCGAAAGCAGGTAGATCAGCACCGGCTTGTACTCGCGGGCGCGGCGGAAGGTGTTGACCAGGGAGGCGAAGCCCTGGCGCACCGCCGCCGTCGCCGGCACTCCCTTGGAGCGGGTGTCGGGCGTGAAGAGAAAGAACGGCAGTGAGAAGGCGGCGAACCAGACGGCGACCAGCAGCGCCGCCGCCCGGACCGGCTCGGCGGCCTCCGCGTCCAGGCCGAACAGCGGCGGATCGGGGCGGATCAGGAGGAACAGGGCGACGACCAGGCAGGTCAGTCCGCCGACGTAGCCGAGGCCCCAGCCCCAGCCGGAGATCCGCCCGAGGATCGCCGGCGGCGCCAGGGACGGCAGCATGGCGTTGTAGAAGATGCCGGCCATCTCGAAGGCGAAGTTGGCGATGGCGGCGAAGACCAGCGCCCAGAGGACGAACGACGGGTCCGGCTCGGCGAACCAGAGCAGGCCGCTCGCCAGCACGGCAACGACGGTGAAGGCGCCGACCCAGGGCTTCCGCCGCCCGGCGCTGTCGGCGATGGCGCCGAGCACCGGGCCGGCCAACGCCAGGGCGAACGCCGAAGCGCTCATGGCATAGGCCCATTGGCTGGTGCCGGTCACGTCGTCCACCGCCACGCCCTTGGTGAAGTACGCGGCGAAGACGAAGGTGGTGATGACCGTCGGAAAGGCGGAGTTCGCCCAGTCGTAGGCGCACCAGGCGCCGAGGCCGACCCGGCCGGCGAAGGCCTGTCCCTCCGCCGGCCGCTCGAGAACGGGGTCGGCCGCCAACCCCTAAGCCTCCGCCAGGGCGCGGAGCTGGCGGCTGGCGACTGCGAGCATCGACAGGTCCACCGCCGGCGCCGCCGCCAGCTCGCTCATCAGCGCCCGCGTGCGGTCGAAGACCGGCCCGCGCGAGCGCGTCCAGGCCTCGATGGCGCCGTCGCCGACGCCGGCGCCGTTGTCGTAGATGCGCATGGTGATGTCGCGCTGATGGCCGTAGAGCTCCTCGATCACCGCGGCGATGGCGAGCCGCTCCCAGTAGCTGGTGGCCGCTCGCTTCTCCGCCTGGTAGCGAAGCCAGCCGAAGCCGAGCACCTCGCCGATGGCAAAGTAGAGCACCGCCACGTCCTCGGCCGGCACGCCCCGCGCGGCGGAGATGCGGACGATGTCGCAGGCCGACGGCATGACGATGAGGTAGGCGACCCGGGACGCCACGTCCTCGGGAACGCCCTCGTCCTGGTAGCGCTTGGCGCGATGCAGGATCCGGCTGTTCACGTCCTCCGGCAGCACGGTCGGGATCCGGCTGGCCAGCGCCGCCACCGGGGCGTCGAAGGCGGCGATGTTCACGGTGATGTCGATGGGCGAGCCGCCGTTGCGCAGGAACCACATGGTCGCCCGCTCAACCAGCCGCTGCACGTCCCGGTGCAGGGTGATCTGCACCGACGCCGGGACGACGTTGTCGAGCGCCTCGATCTGATCCCAAACGGAGCGCACGGAGAAGACGTCGCGGGCGACGATGTAGGCGCGGGTGATGTCGACCACCGGCATTCCGGTCTTTTCCAGGATCTCGGTGACGAAGGTGCCGCCGACGCGGTTGATCAGGCTGTTGGTGATCGAGGTGGCGACGATCTCGCGGCGCAGGCGGTGGCCGACGATCCGCGGCTTGAAGTCGGTCTGGATCGGGGTCGGGAAGTAGCGCACCGCGTCCACCGCGAGATGGCGGTCGTCGGGCAGGTCGGAGGCGATCACCTGCTCGTAGAGCCAGATCTTGCAGTGCGAGAACAGCACGGCGATCTCGGGCCGCGCCAGACCCTGCCGGGCGGCACTGCGCTCCGCCAAGCCCTCGTCGTCGGGGAGGAACTCGACCGTGCGGTTGAGATGGCCCTGGCGTTCCAGGGTGCGCATCAGCCGGATCTGGTTGTCCAGCGAGCCCGGGCCCTCGGCCGCGATCAGCGTGATCGCCTGAGTCTGCAGGTAGTTGTCGCGCAGGACCAGCGCCGCGACCTCGTCCGTCATCTGGACCAGCAGGGTGTTGCGCTGTTTCGGCGTGAGGTCGCCGTCGGTCACCGCCGAATCCAGGAGGATCTTGATGTTGACCTCGTGGTCGGAGCAGTCGACGCCGGCCGAGTTGTCGATGAAGTCGGTGTTGACCCGGCCGCCGGCGCGGGCGAAGTCGATGCGGCCGTACTGGGTGACGCCGAGGTTGGCGCCCTCGCCGATGACCTTGCAGCGGAGATCGCCGCCGTTGACCCGGACGGCGTCGTTGGCCCGGTCGCCGACGTCGGCGTTGGACTCGTCCTGGCCCTTGACGAAGGTGCCGATGCCGCCGAACCAGAGCAGATCGACCTGGCTCTTCAGCAGCACGCGGATCAGCTCGTTCGGCGTCAGCCGCTGCGCCTCGATGCCGAAGCGGGCGCGGATCTCCGGGCTCAGCGTGATCGACTTGGCCCGGCGCTCGAAGACGCCGCCGCCGGGCGATATCGCCGCCGCGGCATAGTCCGCCCAGGACGAGCGCGGCAGCTCGAACAGCCGCTTGCGTTCGGCGAAGCTCGCCGCCGGGTCCGGATTCGGGTCGATGAAGATATGCAGGTGGTTGAAGGCGGCGACGAGCGCGATGTGCTCGGAGAGCAGCATGCCGTTCCCGAAAACGTCGCCGGCCATGTCGCCGATGCCGACGACGGTGAAGTCCTGGGTCTGGGTGTCGAGCCCGAGCTCGCGGAAGTGGCGCTTGACCGACTCCCAGGCGCCGCGGGCGGTGATGCCCATCTTCTTGTGGTCGTAGCCCTGGCTTCCGCCGGAGGCGAAGGCGTCGCCGAGCCAGAAGCCGTAGTCCGCCGCGAGCCCGTTGGCGATGTCGGAGAACGTCGCCGTGCCCTTGTCGGCGGCCACGACGAGGTAGGGATCGTCGCCATCCCGGCGCACCACCGAGGCCGGCGGCACCACCGCACCGGCCTGCAGGTTGTCGGTGACGTCGAGCAGGCCGCGGATCAGCGTCTTGTAGCAGGCCACCCCTTCCGCCGCGAACGCCTCCCGGTCCGACGGCTCCGGCGCCTGCTTCAGCACGAAGCCGCCCTTGGCTCCCACCGGCACGATGACCGCGTTCTTGACCATCTGCGCCTTCATCAGGCCGAGGACCTCGGTGCGGAAATCCTCGCGCCGGTCCGACCAGCGGATGCCGCCGCGCGCCACCTTGCCGCCGCGCAGGTGGATGCCCTCCATCCGCGGCGAGTAGACGAAGATCTCGAACATAGGCCGGGGCAGCGGCAGCTCTTCGATGGCGCGGCTGTCGAGCTTGAAGGAGAGGTACGCCTTGAGCTCGCCGTCTTCGGCCGGCTGGAAGTAGTTGGTCCGCTGCGTCGCCTCGACCAGGTTGAAGAAACGGCGCAGGATCCTGTCCTGATCCGCGCTCGCCACCTGGTCGAGCCCGGCGGCGATGGCCTCGCGAATGGGCGCGGCACGCGCATCCGCCTCGCCGGCCGCCGCGGGGTCGAACAAGGCCTTGAACAGGGCGACCACCAGGCGCGCCAGCGCCGGGTTGCCGATCAGCGTCTGCTCCATGTACGCCTGGGAAAAGGCGATGCCGACCTGGCGGAGGTAGCGGCAGTAGGCGCGGACGATCACGACCTCGCGCCACGACAGGCCGCCGGCGAGGACGAGCGCGTTGAACAGGTCGCTCTCCGCCCGCCCCTGCCAGACCGCGAGGAACGCCTCCTGGAAGTTGGCGCGCACGGCGCCGAGGTCGATCGGCGCCGCCGAGCGGGTCTGCAGGCCGAAGTCGTGGACCATCACCGGCGGCACGCCCTGGCCGGCTATCCTGACCTCGTGCGGCACCTCGTCGATGACGCGCAGGCCCAGGTGCTCCAGCATCGGCAGCACCTGCGACAGCACGATCGGGTCGCCGGGCACGAACACCTTGAACCGCATCGCCCCGTCGGGGCTGCCGAACGGCCGGTAGAGGGTCATCCCCAGGCTGCCGTCGTCCAGCGTGCGCTCGACCACGTCGACGTCGGCGACCGCCTGCTCGGCGTTGAAGCGCTCCCGGTACCCCGGCGGGAAGGCCTCGCGGTAGCGCTCGTAGAGGATCTGCCCGCGGCCCTCGCCGTGGGCGGCGTGCAGGGCGTCGTGCAGGTGATCCGACCAGCTCCGGGTCGCATCGACGATCGCGGCCTCGAGCTCGTCGACGTTGTACTCCGGGATCTTGCCCGGCGTCGTCCGGACGACGATCTGCAGCCGCGCCAGCGGGGCGTCGCCGACCTGGCTGTAGTGGGCGGAGATCGTGCCGTTGAAGGCCTTGGCCAGGATCGATTGGACCGCCAGCCTGCGGTTGGTGGTGTAGCGCTCGATGGGCAGGTAGACCATGCAGGAGACGAAGCGCTCGAAGTCGTCGCGGCGCAGGAACAGCCGCACCCTGCGGCGTTGCTGCAGGTCGAGGACGCCCAGCGCCGTGTTCAGCAGGTGATCTTCCGAGATCTGGAACAGCTCGTCGCGAGGATAGCTCTCGATGATGTTGATCAGCGCCCTGCCGTCGTGCTCGCGCGGGTCGAAGCCGGCGCGGGAGATGACGTTGTTGAGCTTGCGCCGCAGCAGCGGAATGCTGCGGGCGCTGAGGTTGTAGGCGACGGCGGTGAACAGGCCGACGAACATGTGCTCGCCGAGCACTTGGCCGCTGGCGTCGGTGCGCTTGACCACGATCACGTCCATGTGCACCGACCGGTGCACCGGCGAGCGCCGGTTGGACTTGGTGACCATCAGCAGGTCCGGCCGCGAGACGAAGGCCATGACCGCGGGCGGTAGCGGCGCCTGGTCGCGGAACTCGTCGAAGACGAGGAAGCTGGCTTCGCGCAGCAAGCCCAGGCCGGACTCGGCCACGACCGAGGCGATCGGCCGCTGGTCGCCGCCTTGCCCGGCGACGAAGTCGTACGCGCGGTAGCCGAGGAAAGTGAAGTTGTTGTCGTAGAGCCAGAGGAGGAAGTCGCGGTCCTCGGCGACCTCGTCTCCGGCGATCGCCGGCGGCGGCGTATCCAGTTCGGCCACGACCGCCTTCAGCGTGTCGCGCATCTCCTGCCAGTCCTCGACGGCGCGGCGGACGTCGGCGAGCACCCGGGCGATGCCCTCGGCAATGTCCACCACCGCTGCGTCCGGCTGACGGACGATCTCGAAGTGCATGAACGACTCGGCGGTGACGCGGCCCGTGCCGGCCTCGCCATCCTCCTCGGCGGCCAGGCCCAGAAGCGTACCCTTCTCGTCCCTGCGCACCCGGATCACCGGGTGGACCACCAGTTGAACGGCGATATCCCGCCGGCTGAGCTCGGCCGTGACCGAATCGACCAGGAACGGCATGTCGTCGGTGACGATCTCGACCACGGAGTGGTCCGAGCGCCAGCCGTCCTCGTCGAGCCTGGGGTTGTAGACGCGGACGCGGGCGCTGCCGGCCGGCCGCTTCTCCGCCAGGCGCCAGTGGGCATAGGCGCCGCCGAACAGGTTGTCCGGGCTGGTCCGGTAGACGTCCTCGGCGGGAACCCTGGCGAAGTAGAGCTGGGCGAAGCGGGAGAAGGTCCGGGCCTGCTCGTCGCCCAGGCGCCACTTGGCGATCTCCACGACCTTGCCCAGGAGCTCGCTCTTCATCGCTTCGGAAAAACGGGGCATTGCTTCGATCCTCCCTGTCGCCGCACCGAGTCCCGATGCGGGTTTGTTGCTGCGGGAAGATCGATCAGCGGGCCGGGCCAAGGCGCGATGGGCTGCAGCCGGCCGGCTGCGGAGTTCCCGAGACAAGCCGCTTGCAGCGGCGACGGGATTCGAACCCTCGACTTGCCCCGGCGCAAAGTCAAACGTTAGTCTCTGCGGCGGTTGCACTTTCTCCGGCGAGGAGAGTGCGCCCGCGACCCGTTCAGGCCTGGTCGCACTCCTCCGGATCGGGCCTGCGGTCGCGCATGGTGACGAACTCTTCCGCCGCGGTGGGATGGATGCCGACGGTGGCGTCGAACTGCGCCTTGGTCGCCCCGCACTTGAGCGCGATGGCGATGCCCTGGACGATTTCCGGGGCGTCGCTGCCGACCATGTGGCAGCCCAGCACCTTGTCGGTCTCGCGGGAGACGACGAGCTTCATCATCGCCATCTCGTCGCGGCCCGAAAGCGTGTGCTTCATCGGCCGGAAGCGGCTGACGTAGACGTCGACAGGCCCGAGGCGCCGCGCGGCCGCCTCGCTCAGGCCCACCGAGCCCACCGGCGGCTGGCTGAAGACCGCGGAAGGGATGTTGCCGTAGTCCATCCGCATGGGATTGCCGTTGAAGAAGGTCTCGGCGAAGGCGCGGCCTTCGGCGATGGCGACGGGCGTCAGGTTCACCCGGTCGGTGCAGTCGCCGATGGCGAAGATGTTCTCGACCGAGCTGCGGCTGTCGACGTCGACGACCACCGCGCCGACCTGGTTCAACTCCACCCCTGCCGCCTCCAGGCCGATGCCGGCGGTGTTGGGCGAGCGGCCGGTGGCGTACAGGACCTGGTCGGCTGCGATGAAGTCGCCGTGGTCGAGGCGCAGGGTGTAGCCCTCGTTCGCCGGCTCGATGGAGCGCACCACCGCCTCGCGGCGGATGCGGATGCCCTTCTTCTCCAGCTCGGCGGCGAGGCAGGTGCGCACGTCCTCGTCGAAGCCGCGCAGGATGTTGGCGCCGCGGATGATCGTGGTGATCTCGACGCCGACGGCGTTGAAGATGCCAGCGAACTCGACCGCGATGTAGCCGCCGCCGACGATGACCAGCCGCTTCGGCAATTCGGCGAGGTCGAGAGCCTCGTTGGAGGTGATGACGTGCTCGATGCCGGGGATCTCGGGCATGCTCGGCCAGCCGCCGGTGGCGATCAGGATCTTCTCCGCGGTGATCGTCCGCCCGTCGACCTCGATCGTGTGCGGATCGGCGAGGCGGCCGGCGCCCTCGATCAGCTCGACGTGGTTTTCGCGGAGGATGCGCCGGTAGACCGTCTCCAGCCGGTTCAGCTCGGCATCCTTGCGCTCGATCAGCCGGCCCCAGTCGACCTCGGGCGGCATGTCGAAACGCCAGCCGTAGCCCAGCGCGTCCTCGAACTCGTCGGCGAAGTGGGCGCCGTAGACCAGGAGCTTCTTCGGCACGCAGCCGCGCATGACGCAAGTGCCGCCGACCCGGCTCTTCTCGATGACGGCGGCGCGCGCGCCGTAGCCGCCGGCCAGCCGGGTCGCCCGCACGCCGCCGGAACCGGCACCCAAGGTCACGAGGTCGTAGTCGAAGGTCCGCATGTTCTCTCCCCGGCCAGGCCGCTGACGCGCTCCGTTAGCCGCGATGCCGTTTGCCACTAACCTCGTCATCGCGAGCCGCGGAGCGGCGTGGCGATCCAGATGCGTTGTGATGGATTGCCACGTCGGCTTCGCCTCCTCGCAATGACGGCGTTGAGGGCAAGCTCGGTTCAGAGGCCGCCGAGGCAGACGTACTTGACCTCGACGAATTCGTCGATGCCGTACTTCGAGCCCTCGCGGCCGATCCCCGACTCCTTCATCCCGCCGAAGGGCGCAATCTCGGTGGAGATGATGCCCTCGTTCACCCCGACGATGCCGTACTCCAGCGCCTCGGCGAGGCGCCAGATCCGGCCGATGTCGCGGCCGTAGAGGTAGCCGGCGAGGCCGTAGGGCGTGTCGTTGGCCAGCGCCACGGCCTCGTCGTCGTCCCGCACGCGGATCAGCGCGGCGACCGGGCCGAAGATCTCCTCGCGCACGCAGTCCATCCCGGTGGTGACGTCGGCCAGCACCGTCGGCTGAAAGAAGGTGCCGCCGAGGGAATGGCGGCCGCCGCCGAGGACGACCCGTGCTCCCTTGGCCGTGGCGTCGGCGACGAGGCGCTCGACCTTCTCCAGTCCCTGCGGGTTGATCAGCGGCCCCTGGGTCACGCCCGCCTTGCTCCCCGGGCCGACGCGAAGTCCGGAGACCGCCTGTGCGAAGCGGCTGGTGAAGGCGTCGTAGATCCCGTCCTGGATCAGGAAGCGGTTGGCGCAGACGCAGGTCTGGCCGGCGTTGCGGTACTTGGACGCCAGCGCGCCGGCGACCGCGGCGTCGAGGTCGGCGTCGTCCAGCACGATGAACGGCGCGTTGCCGCCGAGCTCCAGTGAGATCTTCTTCACCGTCCCGGCGCACTGGGCGTAGAGCAGCTTGCCCACCTCGGTCGAGCCGGTGAACGACAGCTTGCGCACCTTCGGGTTCGCGGTGAGTTCGCCGCCGACCGCCTTGGGCTCGCCGGTGACGACGTTGAGCACGCCCGGCGGGATCCCCGCCCGCTCGGCCAGCACGGCGAGCGCGAGCGCCGAGAGCGGCGTCTCCTCGGCCGGCTTGACGACCATGGTACAGCCGGCGGCCAGGGCCGGGCCGGCCTTCCGGGTGATCATGGCGATGGGGAAGTTCCAGGGCGTGATCGCCGCGGTCACACCCACCGGCTGCTTGAAGACGAGGATCCGCTTGTCCGAGCCGTGGGACGGGATGACGTCGCCGTAGAGCCGCTTACCCTCCTCCGCGAACCACTCGATGAAGGACGCGCCGTAGGCGACCTCGCCGCGGGACTCCGCGAGCGGCTTGCCCTGCTCGGCGGTCATGAGCAGGGCCAGGTCCTCCTGGTTGGCGAGGATCAGCTCGTGCCAGCGGCGCAGCAACGCCGCCCTGGCCTTGGCCGTCAGCGCCCGCCAGCCGGCGAAGGCGCGCTCCGCGGCGTCGACCGCCTCGCGGGTCTCCTCGGCGCCCATGTCCGGAACGGCGGCAATCAGCGCGTCGTCGGCCGGATCATGGACCGGAAAGGTCGCGCCCGAAGCCGCCCACCGCCACGACCCGTCGATGTAGCAGGCCTCGCGGAGCAGGCCCGGGTCGGAGAGGGGCACGGCTTTGCGGGTCGGGTCACTCAACGGTCACGCTCTTCGCCAGGTTGCGCGGCTGGTCGACGTCCGTGCCCTTCTGCACCGCCACGTGGTAGGCGAGCAGCTGCACCGGAATGGTATAGAGGATCGGCGCCACGAACGGATGAACCTCCGGCAACTCGATGGTCGCCGCGGCCATGGTGCCCAGCTTCTCGATCCCCTTGGCGTCGGACATGAAGATGACCTTGCCGCCGCGGGCGATCACCTCCTGCATGTTCGACGCGGTCTTGTCGAAATGCCGGTCGGAGGGGGCGATGACGATGATCGGCATGTTCTCGTCGATCAGCGCGATCGGCCCGTGCTTCATCTCGCCGGCGGCGTAGCCCTCGGCGTGGATGTAGCTGATCTCCTTGAGCTTCAGCGCCCCTTCCAGGGCGATGGGATAGCCGGTGCCGCGGCCGAGGTAGAGCACGTCGCGGGCGTCGGCGATCTGCCTCGCGATCTCGGCCAGGCGGTCGTCGTGGATCAACACCTCGTTGGTCCGGCTCGGCACCTCGGTGAGCGCCCGGCAGAGCGCCTGCTCCGTGTCGCGGTCGATGGCGCCGCGCTTGGCGGCGATCGCGATGGTCAGGCAGGCGAGCACGGTGAGCTGGGTGGTGAACGCCTTGGTTGAGGCGACACCGATCTCCGGCCCAGCCTGGGTCTGCAGCACCGCGTCCGAATGCCGGGCCATGGAGCTTTCGGCGACGTTGACGATGCTGAGCACGCTCTGCCCCTGCTTGCGGGCATAGGCGATGGCGGCCAGCGTGTCCGCCGTCTCCCCAGACTGGGAGATGAAGACGGCGAGCCCGCCCTGGGGCATGGCTGCCTCGCGGTAGCGGAACTCCGAGGCGATGTCGACCTCGGTCGAGATCCTGGCGATGCCCTCCAGCCAGTACTTGGCGACCAGCCCGGCGTGGTAGGAGGTGCCGCAGCCGATGATGGTGAGCCGGGTAATCCGGGTGAGGTCGAACGGCAGGTTGGGCAGGCGGATGTAGTGGTTCCAGGGATTGAGCAGGGCGTGGAGGGTGTCGCCCATCACCGTCGGCTGCTCGTAGATCTCCTTGAGCATGAAGTGGGGATAGTTCCCCTTGCCGATCAGCGCCCCGGAGGTGGCGGTCAGCTTCACTTCGCGCGGGACCACCGAGCCGGTGACGTCGTGGATGGTCGCGCCCGAGGCCGTCACCTCGGCCCAGTCGTTCTCCTCGAGGTAGCAGATGCGGCTGGTGAGCGGCGCCAGCGCCAGGGCGTCAGAGCCGATGTACATCTCGCCGTCGCCGTAGCCGATGGCGAGCGGGCTGCCGCGCTTGGCGCCGATCATCAGGTCCTCATGGCCGGCGAACAGGATCGCCAGCGCGAAGGCGCCCTCCAGCCGCTTGAGCGACGCCTGGACCGCATCCTGGGGCGAGGCGCCCTGGGCCAGGTAGCTGCTGATCAGTTGGGCAACCGCCTCGGTATCGGTCTCGGTCGCGAACTTGTGCCCGGCCGCCACCAGCTCGCGGCGAAGGTCCTGGAAGTTCTCGATGATGCCGTTGTGGACGAGCACCACCCGGTCGTCCCCGTGCGGGTGGGCGTTGTTCTCCGTCGGCGCGCCGTGGGTCGCCCAGCGGGTGTGGCCGATGCCGATCCGCCCGGGCACCGGCTGCTCGCGGATGCTGTTGTCCAGGTTCATGAGCTTGCCGGGCGCGCGCCGGCGGATGATCCGCCCTTCGGAAATGGTGGCGATGCCGGCGGAGTCGTAGCCGCGGTACTCGAGCCGGCGCAGGCCGTCGACGAGCAACGGCGCCACCTCGGCCCGGCCGATGATGCCAATGATGCCGCACATGGATTAGTTCGTTTCCCCCTTCACCTTGGCCCGCTCCCCCTTCTCCTTCGCCGCCAGCGCCTTCGCCGCGCTCTTGCGGTCACGGAATGCCTTGGCCCAGCCCGGCTTCTCGGCCTGCGCCGCGCGCGTCAGCGCCATCGCGTCCGCGGCCACGTCCGATGCAATCACGCTGCCGGCGCCGACGATGGCGCCGTCGCCGATGCGCACGGGCGCGACCAGGGCGGTGTTCGAGCCGATGAAGGCGCCGGCGCCGATGTCGGTGAGCGACTTGCTGAAGCCGTCGTAGTTGCAGGTGATGGTGCCGGCGCCGACGTTGGCCTTGGCGCCCACCCGGGCGTCGCCGACGTAGGTCAGGTGGTTGACCTTGGCGCCGGTCTCGACCGTCGTGTTCTTGACCTCGACGAAGTTGCCGATGTGCGCGCCTTCGCCGATCGCGGCCCCCGGCCGCAGCCGGGCATAGGGGCCGATCTGGGCACCCGCAGCGACGCTCGCGCCCTCGAGGTGGCAGAACGAGCGGATCTCGACGTCGTCGCCGACGCAGACGCCTGGCGCGAAGGTCACGAACGGGGCAACGGTCACGTCGCGCCCGAGCCGGGTGTCCCAGGAGAAGAAGACGGTGTCCGGATCGACCAGGGTGGCGCCATCGGCCATCGCCTTGGCCCGCAGCCGGTCCTGGACGATTCTTTCCGCGGCGGCCAGGTCGGCGCGGGAGTTGACGCCGATGAGCTCCTCGACCTCGCCCTCGACCACCGCGCACGCCAGCCCGTCGGCGCGGGCGAGGTGGACCAGGTCTGTCAGGTAGTACTCCCGTTTGGCGTTGTCGTTGCCGACGCGGGCGAGCAGGCCGGGCAGCCGCGCCGCGTCCACCGCCATCATCCCGGAATTGCAGAGGCCGATGGCGAGCTGTTCGGGCGTCGCGTCCTTGGCCTCGACGATCGCTTCCAGCCCGCCGTCGGAATTCGTGACCAGGCGGCCGTAGGCGCCGGGGTCGGCGGGCCGGAAGCCCAGGACGACGACCGCCGGCTGCGGCGGCGCGTGTCTCGCCGCCAGCACCCGGGCGAAGGTCTCGGCATTGATCAGCGGCGTGTCGGCGTAGGCGATCAGCACGTCGCCGGTGAGCCCGGACAGCGCCTCGCCCGCGGCCATGACCGCGTGCGCAGTCCCTAAGCGCTCGCGTTGCACCACCGTCGGATGCGGCGCAACCATCTCGCGCACGCCGGCCATCTCCTCGCCGACGACGACGACGATCCGCTCCGGCGAGAGCTGCTCCAGCGTGTCCAGGACGTGCCGGATCATCGGCCGGCCGGCCAGGGGATGCAGCACCTTGGCCCGGGCCGACTTCATCCGGGTGCCGAGGCCGGCGGCGAGCACGACGATGCTAAGGCTGCTGTTCCTCAAGCGGGGATTCCCCATGATGGCGGCAAAGACGCGAAGGCGGGCTCGAGTTGCGGTCAGGCGGGCATGACCTTGCCATGAGCCGAGCCGTTCGCCAAGGTCCCGCTCGCGCGGCCATCGCACGGCGCCACCCGCGCTACGCGCTACGGGGGCGGCTCGGCGCGGGGGAAGGCGTGGACCGACGCGGCGGTGCCCGCCCGTGGCGGATGGAGTAGTGGCTCACTCCGGCAACCGCGTCGGCTGCGCCTCCTCGCAATGACGACGCTGCTTCAACCTAAAGACGCGTTGACCTAATCCGCCAGCCGCTCGATCTCGGCGCCGCAGGCGGCGAGCTTCGCCTCGATCTTCTCGTAGCCGCGGTCGAGGTGGTAGACGCGGTTGACGATGGTCTCGCCCTGGGCCGCGAGCCCGGCCAGCACCAGCGAGACCGAGGCGCGCAGGTCGGTCGCCATCACCGGCGCGCCGGACAGCCGGCTCACCCCGCGGACGATCGCCGAAGAGCCGTGGACGTTGATGTTGGCGCCCATCCGGCAGAGCTCGGGGACGTGCATGAAACGGTTCTCGAACACCGTCTCGGTGATCATCGCCGCCCCTCCCGACACCGTCATCAGCGCCATGATCTGCGCCTGCATGTCGGTGGGAAAGCCGGGGTAAGGCTCGGTCATGACGTCGACGCCGGCGAGCGGGCCGTTCGCGCGGGCGACGCGGAAGCCGGCCTCGGTGGGCGTGAGCTCGACGCCGGCCTCGCGCAGCGTCTCGGCCACCGCCTCGATCAGGTCGAGCCTGGCGCCGGTGAGCTCCGCCTCGCCGCCGGTGATCGCCACGGCGCAGGCGTAGGTGGCGGTTTCAATCCGGTCGGGGATGACGGCGTAATCGACGCCGCCGAGGCGCCTGCTGCCGCGGATGCGCAGCGTGTCCGTGCCGATGCCGGTGATGTCGGCGCCCATGGCGACGAGGCAGCGGGCGAGGTCGCTGACCTCGGGTTCGCGCGCGGCGTTGGCCAGCACCGTCTCGCCCTCGGCGAGGGTCGCCGCCATCAGCGCGTTCTCGGTGCCGCCGACCGTCACCAGCGGGAAGGTCAGGGCGCAGCCGCTGAGCCCCTTCGGCGCCCGCGCCTCGATGTAGCCCTCGGCCAGCTCGATCTCGGCGCCGAGCTGCGCCAGCGCCTTCAGGTGCAGGTCCACGGGCCGGGTGCCGATGGCGCAGCCGCCCGGCAGCGACACCCTGGCGTGGCCGTGACGGGCGACCAGCGGCCCGAGGACGACGACCGAGGCGCGCATCTTGCGCACCAGGTCATAAGGCGCGGTGGTGTTGCGGATCGCCTTGGCCTGCAGCGTCACGGTCTGGCCGTAGGCGCCGCCGGCGTCGATCTCGACCGAGGCGCCGAGGTCTTCCAGCAGCCGGCCCATGGTGGCGATATCGACGACGCGGGGCACGTTCGTGAGCCGCACCGGCTCGTCGGTAAGCAGGCTCGCCGCCATCAGCGGCAGGGAGGCGTTCTTCGAGCCGCTGACGGGGATCACGCCTTGAAGCGGCGTGCCGCCGCGGATGCGGATGCGGTCCATGATCGGCCGTTGGGTGAGGAAGGGAAGGCCGCCGGGACCAGGGCACGGCGACGCTCATGACATGGCGATGACGGCGCCAGTTGTACGCGATCGGCGGCGGGCGCTCAAGCCGGGTGCTTGCCGCGCTTGCCGCGGCCGTCGGGCCGTCCGGGGCCGGGGGCCTCTTGGCCAGGCTGATCGGCCCCGGAGGATGCGCCGCTCGTCTCGCGTGCCCGGGCCTGGGCCTTGCGCCTGCGCAGGTTTTCGCGCAGCGCCGCCGCCAGCCGCTCGGCGCGCGCCAAGGGCTTCTCCGGAGCTGAAGGCCGATCGGGCGGGCGGCCCGGCGCCCGGCCCGGCGGCCGGTCCGACGACCCGTCCGGGCGCCCGTCCGGCGGCCCGTCCCTCGCCTCGCGATCGTCGGCTATCGCCACCCAACGCCCTCCGCCGGTGCCGCCTCGCGGCCGACATCAAAGATCGCGGCGAGCAGCCTACCCTTGTCAGGGCCGGCGCGGCTATGGCATCGTGACGCCCTCGCCTGAAGGTGTTGCCGCCGTAGCTCAGGGGTAGAGCACACCCTTGGTAAGGGTGGGGTCGAGTGTTCAATTCACTCCGGCGGCACCATTTTTCCAACGATTTCAGAGGCACTTAGCCGGACCTTGCGAAAATCGCCGAACTGCGGAAAACGTGCTCAAACCGTGAACATGGGCACAGAATTGTAGGGAAATGTAGGGAAAAAGTTCCCTTCTTGCTCGGGGTATCGATACCCGTGTGAAGCTGAGCGCGCCGCTCGGCTACCGCTTGCGTCTGGCCACTGCGCCGATCACGGGTGGATCGCGGGATGCGTCTTGGGCAGCTTGCAGATGACTCCCCGATGAGATCGACAACCAGCCGTCGCTCTACGCTGGCGAGGCGGGGCTCGGGCTTGAACGGCTCTGCTTTAATCCCCGTGGTCATGCCGGCATCACCGCGGACGGCGTACCTCCCGAAAGCCGACCATAGCAACCCTGCTGGTGTAGTCCCGGTGGGTAACGTAGCGCCCAATACCTTTTTCGCGACAGGAACAGCAAAAGCCATTTCCCGCGGCCAGGAAAGGCCCTCATAGTGGCCACGACGCCTTCGCAGCTCTCGGCAAACCGCTGCATGAAGGATATGAACCAGGTGCCGAACGCCGCCGGGTCGAGCAGCCGGAACAGCCGCGAGAAGGTGTCGTGGCTCGGAACGCCGTGCTCC
>Ga0209573_1001961_pt1 | contig 28443 bp, 20 predicted proteins | sample TNRBio252014_DNA_FD_185870 | JGI IMG/M metagenome (GOLD analysis project Ga0209573, IMG submission 185870) | Wastewater treatment Type I Accumulibacter community from EBPR Bioreactor in Madison, WI, USA - TNR Reactor_6/25/2014_ DNA (SPAdes)... | ecosystem: Engineered > Bioreactor > EBPR >...
AATCCCTGAGGCAGTCAATCTCCGACTGGAAAGCCGGATGCGGGAAATCCGCCCGTCCGGTTTGGAGGGAGGGGCGGCGCAAACCAATGCGCCGTCCCTACCCCTATCCCGATCTTTGCTATCGAGGTGCAGCCGCAAATGCCGTCACCTTGCCACCGACGAAGTCAACATGCGCGGCATCAAAGGGAACGTAGTCCACGCTCGGTCCGGCAAAGATAAAGGGATCGTAGAAGCCGCAGTACCCACGGCCCCAGACTCCGGGTCCCCAAGCGCCGCCGCCAAACCCATAGACCTGACGGAAGACGGGGCGTTCGCCGGTATAGACCCACTTTTCCAAAGGCTTGCCACCGCTTGACCCCTTCGCCACTCGTGATGGTGGTCCCCAGGCCAAAAAGACACCCTCTTTCGACATGCCCTCTTCGACCTTCCCAGCCTGGACATTCTGTTTGTGCTCCTCCGACAGTTTCGCGTAGATCTCAGGGTTGCGCTCAATCCGCCGGGTCACAGGCGCAGCACAACTGGCGAGCATCGAGAAAGCAGCAGCGATCAGAGTCAGACGAAGGATTTTCATGGCAGCGGGTGATTGCGGGTGGGACCGAATGGCAAGGCCAACATTACAAAGACTGCCCCCCTTCGTCCAGCGTTCAATCGTGGGACCTCGTGACTGACTTTCGGCAGGCGTTTTGTGGGTCGGCGCTGGCGACGGACGGTTCCCAATCGATTTGAAGTGGTCGGGCTGGCGGGATTCGAACCCGCGGCCTCTTCGTCCCGAACGAAGCGCGCTACCAGACTGCGCTACAGCCCGTTGTCAGGCTCACGGAAGGTTCGGCGGGCGATCTCGTCAACGCGAAAATAGGTCGGGGTGACAGCTTCTGTGCAGATCCCCCCATCCTGCATCAGCCATGTGGCAGAGAGCCCGGGGTAACGACGACTTTAGCCCCCACTGGGACTTGGTTGTAGAAGTTGACGACATCTCGCATCCCCATGCGAATGCAGCCGTAGCTAGCCGGCTGGCCGAGGCGGTTCTCTTCGGTGGTGCCGTGAATGTAGATGTAGCGTCCAAAGGCATGGCGGTTTTGGCTTTCGAGGCCCCGCAGCCAGAGGATGCGGGAGACAATCGGATCGCGGCCCGGCGCATTGGGGGGCAGGACCTCGCCGTTCCACTGGCGGCTCTTCAGAACGGCCCCGGTCGGCAGGCCGTTGCCAATTTTGGCGATGATTTCATGCCTGCCAAGGGGGGTGCAGCAACTGCCGGGTTTGTCGCCAATACCGAATTTGGAGGTGGAGATGGTGTACTTCTTCACCAGGTGGCCGTCCTTGTAGTAGCCGAGCTTTTGTTCCTTCACGGAGACGACGACTTCGGCCTTGGGGGTGCTGGAGCATTGGCAGAGAAACATCGCTGTGGCAGCACAACAAAGTAGGCGCGCGCCACGACCAAGTGGACGGACTTTGAGAGAGAAGAGGGGCGAAAGAGTCATACCTAAATTTAAGATACCTTAATGAAATCTGCAAATGCTGAATTCTGGATATTATGGGTAACGATAAAAAGGACAGGGAGCAATCCTTGTGCCGAAAAACGTCGATTCTCGCCAAAGGCTTTCGGAGAGCTGTGATTTTTTTCCGACATGGGGTGCTTTTCAGGAGGGAAGATTTTTCAGGGAATGGAAAGGGAAAGTTTAGACCTACCGTATTACAGGCACCCTCGTTACCGAATTCCGAAAAAAACCTGCCATGTCGAAAATTACCGTTTCCTTGATTTTAGCCAGTCTGACTGTTACAGCAACGGTAGCCTCTGCCCAATCGGCGGAAAAAGTCACGTATGAGGACCATGTCCGTCCTTTGCTGGAGAATAAATGTTTTTCCTGCCACAGCCCCGACAAGAAGAAGGGCGATCTCGATTTGACGAGTTTTGGAGCATTGATGGCTGGTGGCGGCGGTGGTGCGATCGTTGATGCTGGCAATTCGGAGGGCAGTCGCCTGATCACCACGACGACCAAGAAGGAAGAGCCCTTCATGCCGCCAGAAGGGACTCCGTTTGGGCCCAAGGAAATTGAGGTGCTGTCCGCGTGGATCAATGGGGGGCTTTTGGAGACGAAATCGAGCGTCGCGAAGAAGTCCACCAAGCCAAAGGTCGATCTGAGTGTGGCTGTGTCCACCGGCAAGCCTGATGGGCCGATTGCGCGGCCTGAGCATGTGCTGCTGGAGCCAGTGGTGGTGACGCCCCGCCCAACCGCCGTGACGGCGATGGCGGCGAGTCCTTGGGGTCCACTCATGGCCATCGCGGGCACGAAACAGATCCTCCTCTACGATACCGCCAGCCGCCAGTTGGCCGGGATTTTTCCATACACCGAAGGGTATGCGCGTTCACTGCGCTTCAGCCGAAATGGCTCACTGCTGATCCTGGGTGGTGGGCGTGGTGGGAAGTTTGGTCATGCCGTCGTCTGGGACGTGAAGACGGGTAAACGGGTGACGGAGATCGGTAAAGAATTTGATGCAGTGATGTCTGCGGATATCAGCGCGGATCACAAGCTGGTGGCCATTGGCAGCCCTTCAAAGAAGGTGAAGGTCTTTGAGACAGCGAGCGGCCAGGAGCTCTACACGATCAGCAAACACACCGAGTGGGTCACTGGCGTGAATTTTAGTCCAGATGGTGTCTTGCTAGCGACCACCGATCGAAACGGCAATGTGATGGTCTGGGAGGCTGCTAATGGTGGGGAATTCTTCCTGCTCGGGCAGCACAAGGCAAGTTGCACGGACATGGCGTGGCGGGGGGACTCTAACCTTTTGGCGAGCTGCTCCACGGATGGCACCATCAGCGTGTGGGAAATGAACGAGGGTAAGCAGCTCAAGAACTGGGCCGCGCATGGGGGCGGAGTGCAGTCCATCGCCTTCACTCCAGATGGCAAGATCGTCTCCTGCGGCGATGACGGGCTGGTGCGCCTGTGGGACATCAATGGCACGAAACTTGGCGAGGCAAAGTCCCAGGGCGAACAGGTCACGAAGGTGGTCGCCTTGTTTGATTCGAAGAAGATCATCTCCGGCAACTGGCGCGGCGAGGTGACGGAGATGGACATTCCCTCCTTCCAGACGACGGGCTCCTACGCCAGCAATCCGGCACTGATCGCGCAGCGCATTATTGAGGCGGAAAAGACGGCGAACGAGCTAACGGCGAGCATCCCAGTGATCGATGCGGAGATCGTCAAAGCTATGGCCGCAGTGAAGGCCCGTGAAACGGGTGTCGGCGATGCTAAAAAGAAGGTCGCGGATCTACAGGCCCAACAGGCCAAGGCGACGGCTGATCTGGCGGGACTGCCAGCAAAGGTGGCGGCGCTGGATAAGGGCTTCAAGGAGGCCCAGGCAAAGAAGGCCGCGCAGGTTGAGATTCTGAAGAAATACGAAGCCGCGATTGCTCAAGTCAAGGCAGCGGAGCAAGCCCTCGCAGCCCTGAATGCCGAGAAGGCAAAATTGACGGCCCCCGATCAGGCCCCAAAATTGGCGGAGGTCACAAAGAAGATCGCGGAAGCTACGACAAAGCTGGATGGGCTAAAAAAGGCGGCCGGTGCAGTTCCTGCGGCGGTGGCGACTTTTGATGCGGCTATCAAGGCAGCCCAGGATCAATTGACCGCAGCAAACAATTCTAAGCCAGCCTTGGCCAAACAGATCGAAGATCTGAAGAAGGCCGTGGAAGCCGCGCCCAAAGGCGTGGAGGCAGCGGAAAAAGCCTTGGCTGACTCACGTGGTGTGGCGGCGGCTTTGCAGGCGAAACTCGCCGACCAGAAGAACCAATTGGCCGTATATCAGAAACTGCCGACAGCTCTCAAGGCTGCCCAGTTCAACGTCACAGTGCTGACTGAGAAAGAAAAACTCGCAAAACTGGAGGGGGATCTCAACGACTACGCTGCGGCTCAGAAGGAGAACGAAGGCGCTAAGGCGGCGGCTTTGGCTCGGATTGAGACCTCCAAGAAGGTCATCGCCGATGCCACAAATCAGATTCCTCAGTTGGAGGCGACCCTGAAGAAGCTCCAGGCCGAGGCCGCAGGAATGGATCAAGCCGTGGCACCGACTCGCAAGGCAGTCGCGGACGCGACAGCCAAGGTGGACGAGCAAAAGAAAGCCCTGGCAGCTCGCGAGGCCGAGTTGGCAGCGCTGAGCAAGTCCAGGACCGACGGGATTGCTGCGGCGAAAAAAGCGGCGGACGATACGTCGAAAGCGCTGGATCCTTTGAAGAAGAAAGTAGCTGAGGTCGGTGCCAAATTGGCGGCACCAGCGAAGGCCGTCGAGGCGGCTAAGGCTGCTCATGCTAAGGAAGTGGCGGCGCTCGAGGTTGCAAAGAAGGCGGCAGCAGGGGCTGTGGCTGCGGTTGCTGCCAAGACGGCGGAGGTCACCAAAGCAACGGCGGCTGCGCAGGCTAGTGTGGCACCCTTGGCTGAGGCGGAAAAGGCTCTGGCGGCGTTGCGGGCACAAACGGATGGCCTGAAGAAAGCTGCGGCAGCCGCCAAAAACGCGGCAGCGGATAAAGCGGTGGCAGACAACGGTGCCGCGATCACGGCTGCGGTTGCGAAAGTGAACGGACTGAAGGAGGCGAAGACCAAGGCCGATCAGGGATTGGCAGCAGCGCGGGCTGGTGTGGATCAGGCCAATAAAGCGGCGGCGGCAGCGAAGAGTGGCCAGCAAGGTGCTGAACAAAAGGTGGCCCAGGCTACGAAGGTATTGGCAGACGCCGACAAGGCTGCGGCTCCTCTGCGTGGCCAACTGGATAGCCTTAACAAAGAAGTGGCGGCACAACAGGCAACGCTGGCAAGCAAGCAGGCGGTTCCTGCGGCCTTGGAAAAAGAGTTTGTCGCCAAAAGCCAGCCAGTGACGGTGGCCATTGCGCAAAATAAGGCAGCCTTGGCTCCGCTGGATAAGGCGTTAGCAGAGGCGAAAGCAAAGCTTGATGGCGAGCAAAAACAACTGGATGCAAAGGGGGCAGAGGTCGCGAAAGCGGCGGCTGCACTGGCCACTGCCAAGAAACAAAAGACGGACAGTGAGGCCACTATTGCCGCAGCGACCAAAGAAGTTCCTGAGCGTGACAAGACTCTGGCAGAAATCGTGGCTGAACTCGGCAAGATGAGACCCCAGCTTGATCCGTTGAAGGCCAAGGTGAAGCAACTCGAAGATCAGTACATGGCGATGCTGCCGAAGTGATTTGCGCAGGGCTTTCTCCTTGAGTTTCAGAAGGGTCGCCGACCGGGCCGGATTCCAGCCGCTGGTTTGCGACCCTTCTTCTTTGATGCCTGCCGCGACAACCGAGAGAGGGTAGCACGGTTCCTGGAACCTGTGGAAGGTGGCCTACTTGCTCTCCCCTTGAGAGAAGCGCTGGTAAAGCCAGGATGCTGTCAGGGCGATGACAGCGACCACGAAGAAGGCAGCGATTCGGTAGAGCTGGCCGATGCTGGAAAGATCGTGGAAGAAGAGCTTCAACAAGGTGATGGCAAGAAGTCCGATGCCGGCGTAGCGAGCACCAGCCTGGCGCTTCCAGAGTCCCAGGATGATGAGTCCAAGGGCAAAGAGCCCCCAGGCGATGCTGTAGGTCATGCTGCGCGCAAAATTGCCGCCAAATTCGATGGCTACATACGTGCTACCTTCCGCCGTAAAGGCGTCGGCAATCTCAATATTGAGCAGTGTGAATAGTAGAATGCCAACACAGCCCCATAGTACTGGCGTAACGGGCACTGCCCCGAGCCGCGAGTGTTCCGCTGGGAGTTTCCATGCTGCGAAGGCGAATGCAGCAGCGGCGATCAGGTAGGTGTAGAGGAACCAGTTGAGAATCGGCGTGCCGCTGCGCGTGTGGTAGTGGAGGAGGTCAAAATTCAGAGTGAGGCGGACGAATGCGACGCTGAGCAAGGCAAGGCCGAGTTGCGCCAACGGCGGATGATCAATGCGGCGCACCAGCCAACACAAGGCAGCGCCTTCAAGCGCCCAACCGAGAGTGAGGGTTTCGTGCTCGAACTGAGTGGGGAAAATGAAGGTGATGAAAAACAGCGCAGCGCCAGCATACCAGGCCAGGATGTTTTTTTGGTGCTTCAGCCCTGAATCCTGCGCGGCGAAATGCAGTCCCGTCAGGGCGGGGATGGCGAAGAAGGCAGGAATGAGTCCCGGCGGCAGGGCGGGAAATGCCGACTTAATGGCGGTGTAGGCAATTGCAAAAAGCGGGATGCCGACTGTGGCAGCGGTTGCCCAGGGATGGCTGCCGATAGTTGCTGCGCGCCTGAGTTTCCAGGGATTGAAGCTGAATACGGTGTGGACTCCGGCGTACCAGAGCAGGGGAGTCCAGGGGTGATGGATGTCAAAACTCGCATCGTGCCAGAGGGCGATGACGCCCATGGCGCTGCCAGCGGCAATGGGTGCGATGAGTGGGAGTGCCAGCCATTCGGCCAGCCACAGCATTGCTAGAATGAGAAATAGCAGGGTGAGGAACAAGGGCGACGGTTGACTGAATTGTATCTGTGTGACGGCATAGGCCAGCAATCCGAAGGGCATCCAGACGGTCGATACGGGGATTGCCCGTTCATCCACATCGGTGCTGTCGGCGGGCGCAGGGGCGCTGCTGCGGATCCAGGCCAAGGCTGCGCCAACTGTGTGGACCAGGGTGAATAAAAGCAGTAAGCCGAGGATCGCTAGCGGCGAGGGATGGCTATGATGGACCCAGATGGCGAGCGCGAGCAGGCTCATGACTGAGGAAGCAAGGATGCCAAGGAGCTGTTTTTGCCAGATGCATAGAGCTGTGATCATCGCCGAAAAGAACAACACAGAGATCCATAGCGAAGGTGGGAGCTCCGCCCAATGAAGGGTTAACCCAGAGAGGGACGCCTGCGCAATGAGTGCTGGCCAGACGGGCAAGTGGTCCTGCGTGGGCAATTGAGTGAGAAGTTTCTTCCTCAGAAAGATGAGTCCCACCGGGAGAGCCGCTGCGATGGAGTAGAGTGCTAGCGCGCTGAAGACCCGATCAGGAGCCAGCGATTGATGCGTCCAGATAGCGAGGTGGAGAAAGGTTAGCGCGTTGGCGATTGTGACCGCAGGGATGAGCCTCGGCTGAAGTGCTGCGACGGTCATGACGATGAAATTGATCGCAAAGAGGAAGGCGTAACCGATGGCGAGGTGTTGATCGAAGGGGAGTGAGGCTTGCTCGTTAAAACTCCAAAGGATTGCGGCCGCGCTGGTGATCAGTACAGCAAGGCCGGGAGCGGCCGCGCCTCCAACTTTTGAGCGCAGGAAGATGGGCGCGAGGAGGAAGAGCAAGGGGAAGCCGATGTGGACGAGGTAGGGACCCCAGGGGATGCCATCGAAAAATCGGTGGGTGTGCAGCCAACGCGTGGACCAACCGAACTCGTAAATGACGGTCCCAATCGCGCCAAGGATGACAAGGAAATCCCAGCGTTTGCGCAGGGTCAGGGCGATGAGACCTGCATTCAGCGTGGCAATGTAGGTGAACAGCGCGAGGGGGCGATCTTGCCCTGAATTGATGAGGTAGGGCGTCAAAAAGCCACCCAGCATGCCCAGCACCGCGATCACCCGCGCATCCATTCGTGCGGCCAAAAGAAAGGCGACAGCCGTGATGCAAACCATGATGCCAAAGGTGAAGCTGACGCTGAACAGCGGCAGGTGGTAAAGGGCATGGGCGGCGAAGCTGACTCCGTACGAAACAACTGTTCCTGTGGCGCAAAGGGTGTGGGCTAGGACTTCGTACTTTGCGATTCGGTGCAGGCGTGTTCCCGCGATGAGAAGCCCGATGCCGATGGCGAAGCCTCCTGCCACGCGGACCGCTGGCGGGAAGAGATTTTGCTCAATGGCATACTTCAGGAAAAGCGCGACGGAGATGAAGAGCAGCAGGCCGCCCGCCCAGGCAAAGAGCTTGATGCCCATGAACCGCTCCATATCGAATGCTGCTTTTGCTGGGGGCTCCACGCTCGGCGGGGGAGTCCTGCTAGGCATCGGGGGCAGGGGCGGCGGGGCCGTTGGGAGCGATGGTGGCGGCAGGTGGGTGACCATGACGGGCTGGGCCACTGGGGTCGATGGGGCGATGACCCGAGGGACCGGTGGTGGTTCCGGCTTGGCGTAGGGATCGACGGGCGCGGGTTGCGAACTGGGTAGGGCTGGAGACTGCCGCTGGAGGAGGGCGACCGTCCGCTGCAACTCGTCGATCTTTTTTCGGCATTCCTCAGCCTTATGCGCGGCGCTGGCAGCATTGATGAAGGCACCAATCGGAAGGGCAATGAAAAGGGCGATGGCGATGAAGATGACGAGTTCTAACATGGCGGTGAGGCTGTGGGTCGGGGGACTGGCAGCAGATTAATAGGCCACATTTCGATTGGCGAATTGATAGATTTGGGGTGCCTATCGATGGGATCGATGATTGAATGCGGCAGATGATCCCATGAATGTACATCACCTCGAACTCTTTTACTACGTTGCCAAGCACGGTGGAGTGAGTGCTGCGGCGCGCCACATGCCTTACGGAATCCAGCAGCCCGCGATCAGTGCGCAGGTTTTGCAGTTGGAGGATAATCTGGGGGTGACGCTATTTCAGCGCAGGCCTTTTGAGCTGACGAGAGAGGGGCGGCGACTGTTCGAAAGCGTAGAGCCTTTCTTTGCTAAACTGCCGGACTTAGCGCTGGAATTGCGTGGCGGAACGGACAATCGCCTGCGCATCGCGACGCCCGAACTGGTGCAGAGGGACTACCTCCCGATGTTGTTTGGCCGGATGAAGAAGCGCGTGAAGGGCTTCCACTTCACCCTGGCAGCGGGGCGTATGGATCAAGTGACGGTGCAGTTGCGCACGGGGGAGATCGATGTCGGCATGGCGACTCTCATGGGCCGCGTCCCAGAGGGATTGAGGTCACGAACAATGCTAGCACTTCAGATGGTAATCGTGGTGCCAGAGAAGAGCCGCTTCCGCTCGCAGGAGGATGTTTTTGGCCGGGATCGTGTGGCGGAGCCCCTGATCTCGCTGCCTTCTTCCGAACCCATCTGCCGCCTTTTCCAAGACGAACTGCGCAGGAAGAAGGTGGATTGGTTTACGAGCCTGGAGGTATCGAGTCTGGATCTGGTGGATCGTTATGTGGCCGGCGGTTTCGGTTTGGGGTTGAGCCTGCGCCTCCCTGGGGCCTTACCGGGGAAAGGGGTGCGTGCGATTCCCTTGGACTTCCCGGAGGTAGAATTCGCCGCGTTGTGGGTCGGTCGCTTGACGCCGTTGGCGGAGATTTTTTTGGAGGAGGCAGCGGCAGTGGTGGCGGCAACGGCTTGAGTTTGGGAATTCTTGCCTTGCTGCGGGTGGCTGTTGCGCCGTCGTTCGGTGTGGGTTAACCTCCCCGCCTTTCTCAATTATGGACCCACTGATTCGTCTCCTTCACAACAATAGCAATCGCACGCCGGAAGAGCTGGCCAAAGCTCTGCGAATTGAAGTCGCGGAGGTCAAGGCACGTACGGCGGCGGCGGAGGCGGATGGCACGATTCTTGGCTACCAGGCGGTCGTTGATCGCCAAAAGGCGGGCCAGCGTGGTGTCCGTGCTTTGATTGAGGTGCGCATCTCCCCTGAACGTGACGGCGGATTTGACCGCTTGGCGAGTCGCATCTCGAAGTTCGATCAAGTGCGTGACTGCTTCCTGATGAGCGGTGGGTACGACTTGGCGGTCATCGTCGAGGCAGAGGATCTTTTGGAGGTGGCCAACTTTGTTGCGGAGAAGCTCAGCACTCTCGGCAGCATTCATTCGACGGCGACGCGCTTCCAACTGAAGTCCTATAAAGAAGGCGGCTTTTTGGTCGGGAGTGTCGGAGACGAGGAACGGCTGCCCGTGGCACCGTAAACATCCGAGATAGTGGATTGAGGTGCAGCCATGGACTACGAAAGCAAAATTTCCAAGCAGATACGCGACCTGCCACGCTCTGGCATTCGCGACTTTTTTGAGCTGGTGATCGGTCGCCCAGATGTGATTTCTCTGGGCGTCGGTGAACCCGATAAACCCACGCCCTGGGCGATCCGCGAGGCGGCGATCCGCTCGCTGGAGAAGGGACAAACGTCTTACACATCCAACTTGGGGCTGGAAAGCCTGCGGGTCGCGATCTCCGATTACGTCGAAAAACAGTTCAACACCAAGTACGATCCGAAGACAGAAATCCTGGTGACGGTGGGGGTGTCTGAGGCACTGGACTTGGCGTTCCGCGCGTGTTTGAACCCAGGAGATGAAGTCATCTATCATGAGCCCTGCTATGTGTCGTATGGGCCTAGCATTTCGATGGCCTACGGTGTGCCCGTGATGGTGGAGACGCGGGAGGAAAATGAATTCGCCCTAATGGCTGCCGATGTGGAAAAGGCCATCACGCCGCGCACTCGGATCATTGCCCTGAATTTCCCAACAAATCCAACGGGTGGCATCATGCCGGCTGAGGAGTTGGAAAAGATCGCTGCGTTGGCCATCAAGCATGATCTGCTTGTGTTCACCGACGAGATTTATTGCGAACTGCTTTACGACGGACGGCAGCACAAGAGCATCGTGGAGTTCCCAGGAATGAAGGAGCGCACGATCCTGCTGCATGGATTCTCAAAGGCTTTTGCGATGACGGGTTGGCGTCTCGGCTACGCGTGTGCGCCCTCGCCGTTGCGCGAGGCGATGATGAAGATTCACCAATACTGCATGCTCTGTGCACCGATCATGAGTCAGGTGGCTGGTCTTGAGGCGCTGCGTCTTGGCAGGTCAGCCTTTGAGGACATGCGCGTGTCCTATGAAGAGAGGCGCAACCTGATTGTCGAGCGTTTGAACGGGATGGGGCTGCATTGCTTCAATCCCGGGGGGGCCTTTTATGTCTTCCCCGATATTCGCTCGACCGGGTTGACCAGCAGAGAATTCGCCATCGGGTTGTTGGAAAGCAAAGGGGTGGCTGTTGTGCCTGGGGGTGCTTTTGGCCGTCCAGGCGAAGGATTTGTGCGCTGTTGCTACGCGACGGCACCGGATCTGATCGTGAAGGCGATGGATCTGATGCAGGAATTTGTCGATGAAGTGCGGGCAGGAAAGCGTGCTGCGGCGTGAACTCTTGATGGGGATTGTGTGTGATGCGTTTGGCTGAACTACGCGCATCATCGACGGCGGCTCACGTGGGGCCGCTGGTGGTATTTACCCTGCTAAACTCTGTCCCCGGTTGGGTTAAGATCGAAAATTCGGCGCTGCCTTGGCACGTACAGGCCCCCGAAATTTGGTGGTATCCGGTGCAGACCTTGATCTGCGCAGGTCTGCTTTTTTGGTGGCGACAGCACTACACCCTGCGACCCTGGCGCGGGTTAGGGTGGGCTTGTGGACTGGCGGTCGTGGGAATTGCTATCTGGGTTTTGCCTGCACTACTGCATCTGCGTTTTCCTGGCCACCCCACATGGGTCGAGAAGTTTGGCGTGATGGAGCGATTGGATGGATTTGATCCGACCGTGGTGTCAGCGAGCCCAGTGGGTTACGTGCTGACGGTCCTTCTGAGGTTTGCACGCAGCGTGGTGGTGGTTCCGTTTGTGGAGGAACTCTGCTGGCGGGGGTGGCTGATGCGTTATGCGGTGGCAAAGGGGCGGCCCTTTCAATCCGTGGCCTTTGGGACGCATCGCTGGCCTGCATTTTGGATCGTGACGACGGCGGTGATGCTGGTTCACCAGCCTGCAGACTATGTGCCCGCTTTCATTTGGGGGGCATTGGTTTATTGGCTCGCGATTCGGACGCGGAGTCTCGGTGCCTGTGTGGTGATGCACGCGGTGGGGAATCTGCTGCTGGGTGTGTATGTGATGCGCACGGGGCAGTGGGGTTTCTGGTGATCGGTTCGTGGTGAGATCAAGGAGATTGGCGGGAGGTGTGGCGTTTCGAATGGGGTCTTGCCCTGCGCGGAAAGTGGTTTTAGGATCGGCACCATGACGTTGGAATTTATGAATCGGGCGAACTCAGTGCTGCTTGGCGCCATGCTGGCAATTGGCGGCCCTTGGGGGATGGTTGCGCAGGGGCAGAGCGATGATGGCCTGACGCCAGAAGTCCGCATGCAGATCAGCGAAATCCAGGATCTGCAATCGCGCCAGCGCTACACCGATGCTTTGCAGAAACTCGATGAGATGGAGGCTGCCCATCCCGAAATTGCGGACATTTACAACATCCGTGGGTCAATCTGGCTTGCGGGACCTTTGCGAGATTACGACAAGTCGAAGGAGCAATTCGAAAAGGCCCTGCAACTGCGGCCCAACGCGATGGCGGCCTTGTTTAATATGGCGGAGTTGGAGTTCGTCGTTCACCACTTTGATATTGCGGAGAAGAAGTTCGCGGCCCTTTTGGAGGATGCTCTGAAGATCCCGCTGCCGATCCGCCACCTCATCCTCTACAAGCAAGCGGTGTGTTTGGTGAAAATGGGGAAGCTTTCAGAGGCGGAGGAGATGATCAAAAAGAACTTCACCTTCATGGATGACACCCCTGCCTACTACTACGCGAATGCGGCTGTGGCGTTCCAGAAGGACAACAAACCGAAAGCGCAAGAATGGATGGCACGCGCGGAGGCCATATTTGGGAAGCAAGCGATCACGCCATACGTGGATACCTTGGTGGAGGTGCGCTGGTTGCCCCACATCGGACTGCCGGAATTTAAGGCGGCCACGACGCCTGCGGAGGTGCCTGCGAAGTAGCTGCTCGGCTCATGTGGCGGATATCAGCAGACACCGGCGGCACGTTCACGGACTGCTTCGCGCTGGATCCGTTGGGCAACCAAGTGCGTTGTAAGGTCCTGTCGTCGGGGTGTCTGCGGGCACGGGTGGTGCGGACGTGGGCAAAGACCGTCGCTGTGGAGGGTTTAGGAACGTTCGACTCCAGGGTGTGGGTGGGCTGGCGCTGTAGGCGTGTCGGGGAAACGGCGGAGGGAACGATTGTCACGTCTGCTGAATGCCAAGGTGGGGTCGTCCGTTTGGAATTGGCGTCGGTGGCTTTTTCAGTGGGAGATTTGATCGAACTGCGCACGGGCGAGGAGGCCCCCGTGTTGGGCGTGCGTTTGTTGACGGGCACTGCGCCGGGGGCGGACTTTCCCCTGATGCAGATGCGGTTGGCGACGACGCGTGCGACGAATGCTCTGCTGGAGGGAAAGGGCTCGCCAACGGCCTTGTTTGTGACTGAGGGGTTTCGTGACCTCCTAGCCATTGGGGATCAGCGGCGATCAGACCTGTTTGCCCTTTGCCATGCACCAAGGGCTGTCTTTGCCAAGACGGTCGTGGCGGTACGCGAGCGCCTAGCCGTCGATGGTTCAGTCCTGGTGCCGCTGGACGAATCCGCTTTGGTGGATGCGGCTCGCGACGTGCTGGAGTCCGGGATTCGCCATGCGGCAGTGACTCTGCTGCATGGATTCGCGTACCCATTGCACGAGCACCGCGTTGCGGAGATTTTGATGGCAGCGGGCTTTGAGCATGTCTCGATTTCTTCCACTATCGCACCGTTTGCGAAGATCCTCACACGCGCCCAGAGCACGGTGGCCAATGCAACGCTGACGGGACCAGTGGAGGCCTTTGTGCGGGGTGTGTCTGGCCCACTTCACAAGGCCATGGTGGGTGGACCTCTGCAAATGTTGACGAGCGCGGGTGGTCTGGAATCTGCCGCGACGATTCGGCCTAAAGATCTACTGCTCAGTGGTCCCGCTGGCGGGGCGATGGGTGCGGCGACGGCGGCGCAGCAGATGGGGTGCGAGAAGATATTGACGCTCGATATGGGGGGCACGAGCACCGACGTCGCACGCATCGAAGGTCGGCCGGGATATCGGTTTGTGCAGAAGGTTGGTGGGATGGAATTGATGGCACCGTGTGTCGCCATCGAGACCGTCGCAGCGGGAGGAGGCTCCATCTGTGCATGGACGCCCTTGGGCCTGAAAGTCGGGCCGGAGAGTGCGGGTTCTGATCCCGGACCCGCTTGTTATGGGAAGGGCGGCCCTTTGACGGTCACGGATGTGAATGTTTTGTTGGGTCGTTTTGATCCTTCGCTTGCACCGATTCCGCTGGATGTGGCAGCCGCCCGCGTCAGGGCAGAGGAACTGCGCCGTGCAGTCGATGGGTCAATGACGCTTGAGTCGCTGCTGCAAGGTTTGCTGGCCCTAGCGGTTGAACAAATGGCAGACGCGATGCGGCGCATTTCGGTGTCAGAAGGATTTGATCCCTCAGAGTATGCGCTGCTTGCCTTTGGTGGGGCCGGGCCGCAGCATGCTTGCGATGTGGCGCAGCGACTGGGGATGAGGACGGTATTGGTGCCAAAGCAAGCAGGCATCTTGAGTGCCGTTGGGCTTGATGGCGCGCAGCCCGAGAGGTTTGCCCAGCGGCAACTGGTTGCGAACGTGGACGAGATCCAGGTCAGCCTGCCGGAGTTGGTTCGGGAGCTCACGGTCGAGGCTAGCGCCGCACTTGGGGCTCCGACGGATGCAACGGTGCCACTGGTGCTGGTTGAAATGCGATTGCGTGGTCAGGACCAACCGCTCCAGGTGACCTGGCAAAGCGGGGATGATTTAGCGCGACTGTACCGCCTTGCTTATGAACGACTATTCGGATACGTGCCATCGCTGGATCGGCTGATTGAGGTAGTCAGCGTGCGAGTCTCAGTGCGTCTGTCATCTCCCCTCGGCCCAAAGGGACTGCCGCAGGATTGGATGCCCGTCCTGGGGATGGAGGATCTTGGGCGGCAGCGTTTGATTCAAGATGCGTTCAGTACTTTGGTGCTGCTGCCAGGCTGGAGTGTGGATCAATTGGGCGATGTGGGCTACCGCTTGCACTGGGAAGATACGGCGACCGCTGCGATGTCTGGGGACGGTCTGGAGGTGCTAAAGCGGGATCTCCTGCGGCATCGATTGCACAGTTTGGTGGATGAAATGGGCGCGCTCTTGTGTCGCACGGCGATATCGACCAACATCCGAGAGCGCCTTGATTTTTCCTGTGCGGTGCTTGATGCCGAGGGCAGTCTGATCTCCAGTGCGCCGCACATTCCGGTGCATTTGGGTGCGTTAGGTGTTTGTGTGCGGGAAGCGGTGCGCGGGTTCGAACTGGAGCCAGGGGATACGCTGATCACAAATCATCCTGCGTTTGGTGGTTCCCATCTTCCGGACATCACCCTGATCACGCCAGTGTTCTCCGTGAACGGCAAGCTGTTGCTGGGCTATGTGGCCAATCGGGCGCACCATGCGGAGATTGGCGGCATGACACCTGGGTCAATGCCTCCAGATGCAAAGTGCCTGGAAGAGGAAGGTGTGGTGATCCCGCCCCAATATTTGGTGAAGTCAGGGCAATCGTGTTTTGATGAGGTGGCAGAGCTATTTGCTGCGGGGAAGTTTCCCACGCGATCACTGGCAGACAATCTGGCAGATTTGCATGCGCAACTCGCTGCAAATCGGCAGGGCGCGGACCGTTTGCGTGATCTAGCGGATTCTGTCGGTGACGCGTGGGATGCGATGCTGCGGGACATTTTGGATCACTCAGCTGAGGTGATGCGGAGGGCACTGCAACGGCTGCCGGAGTCTTCGCAGGCGAAACAAAAGCTGGATGATGGTAGCATCATCGCCGTTCAATTGAAGAGGGATGGTGAGGGGCTCTTGATCGACTTTTCGGGAACATCGGATGTGCATCCAGGTAACCTCAATGCGACGACTGCCATCGTGCGAAGTGCCGTCTTGTATGCGCTGCGCGTCTGGTTGGCGCAGGACCTGCCTTTGAACGAGGGACTGCTGGCTCCGGTGCGGTTGCTATGTCCAGAAGGGCTGCTGAATCCGAAATTTTGCGGAGATGCCGCGTGCGATCCAGCAGTCGTTGGCGGGAATGTGGAGGTAAGTCAGCGCCTCGTGGATGCCCTCTTTCTTGCCTTGGGGGTTCAAGCTTGCAGTCAAGGAACGATGAACAATTTGTTGTTCGGCAATGCCGCTTTTGGCTACTACGAAACCGTCGCTGGTGGTGCGGGGGCAGGGGATGGCTATGCGGGTGCCAGTGCGCTGCACACGCACATGACCAATACGGCAATCACGGATGCGGAGATCCTGGAGATGCGTTTCCCAGTTCGACTGTGGCGCTTCGAAGTGCGCAGGGGCTCAGGTGGTGGGGGCTGCTGGACAGGGGGCGATGGGGTGATTCGGGAGTTTGAATTTTTGACACCTCTGACCGTGTCGATGCTGACGCAGCACCGTGTTGAGACGCCCTATGGGATGCATGGCGGCAGTGCCGGACACTGTGGTGAACAATGGCTCCAAAGGGGCGCTGGTGGCGAGCCGGAGCGCCTGCCTCCAAGTGTTCGTGTTGCGGTGTTGCCGGGAGATCGATTGATTTTGATGACGCCAGGAGGCGGTGGTTATGGTCAGGCCAAGATGGGCTCGATGACGTGACCGTGCACGTCGGTGAGGCGACGTTCAATGCCGTTGTGGTAGTAGCTGAGACGCTGGTGATCAATGCCCAAGATGTGGAGCAGGGTGGCGTGCAGATCGTAGATGGTCGTGATGTGCTCCTGAGCCTTGTGACCAAAGTCATCGGTAGCACCATGGCTGTAGCCGGCCTTGACGCCTGCGCCAGCGAGCCAAACGGTGAACCCCGCAGGATTATGATCCCGGCCGTTGGCACCTTTTTGGAAGGTGGGCATACGACCAAACTCGGTGACGAATGCCACCACCGTATCTTGGAGCATTCCGCGTTGCTTGAGATCCTTGAGCAACGCTGCGGCGGGTTGATCGAGGATGGGGCCGTGCACCGCGTACTGATCGGCAATCTTTTTGTGGCCATCCCAATTGCCGACGCCCTCGCCCATGGCGTAGGAGCCGTTGAAGAGCTGAACAAATCGGACTCCGCGTTCGAGCAGTCGCCGCGCAAGCAAGCAATTGCGGCCAAAGCCTGCCTTGTTGGCATTGCTATCGTTTAGCCCATAGGCTTCCTGGGTGGCAGCGCTTTCTGTGGCCAGATTTGACACATCGGCGGCAGCCAATTGCATCTTGGCGGCCATCTCGTAACTGGCGATGCGCGCCATCAAATCGGTGTCTCCTGGATTCTGCTCCAGATGGGCGACGTTCATGCGCTTGATGAAATCGCGGGCGGCGCGGTCATCGCGTTCGCTGATGGAAGCCGGTCTTTGCAGATGAGGGATGGGCTTGTCGGCATTGAATGCGGTGCCCTGAAACACGGCTGGGAGGAAGGCGCTGTTCCAATGATTGGGGCCGGACTGCGGGACCCCACGAGGGTCAGGGATGGCGACGAAGGCCGGGAGGTCCTGACATTCTGAGCCCAGAGCATACGTGAACCAGCTCCCCATCGCTGGGAATCCGTCGAGGATGTAGCCCGTGCTCATCTGATTCTCCGCAGGTCCATGGGTATTGGACTTGGCCGTCATGGAGTGGATGAAGCACATGTCGTCCGCAAGCTCTGCGAGGTTGGGGACGAGGTCGCTGATCATTTTTCCTGACTGTCCGCGCGGCTTGAACTCCCAAAGCGGCTTGATCAGATTACCCTGGGCACCTTGAAAGGTGATCAATCCATCGGAGCCGGGCATCGGCGTGTCGTGCCGTTTTACGAGTTCTGGTTTGTAGTCAAAGGTATCGACGTGACTCATCGCGCCGGAACAAAAGATGACCAGCACCTGGCGTGCCCGTGGGACCCCTGGGGCGGTGCGCGGGGCATTGGGATGCGATGGATCAATCAACGGACGCCAAGGCGTGGCGTCATCTGCGTTCAACATCCCCTGCTGCCCCAGGAGTGATGCTAGCGCGATGTTGCTGATACCTGCGGAGGTATGGCGGAGAAAGGCGCGGCGGTCGAGGAGGCTGCGTCCTGTTGAAGTGATTCTGGATGCGTCCATGGGGTCAGGGAAGGTAAAGAAATTCGCTGGAGTTCAGTAGCGCTCGGCAAAAAGTGACGAGCCCGTTCTGGGTGATCAATTGCCCGGCGTCATGCAATTCGTCTGTTGTGGGCTCTCGGTTCAAGAGCAGCGCAAAGGCCCTCTTCACCTGGGCATCCGGCGTGTCGCCGACTTCTCTTTGCAGGCGGTCCGCGAGACGTTGCGATTGCTGTAGAAGAAAGGGACTGTTGAGGAGGCTCAGCGCTTGGATGGAGGTGGTAGAGCGACCCCGGCGTGGGGCGATTTGCCCTGCATCGGGGCAATCAAATCCGCCAAAGGTATCGTCGAGCTGCATGCGTGGTTTGCGCTGGTAGATCATGCGGCGGAAGGTGTCGGGTTCAAACTCGCTCTTGGGCTTGTAAACGCGGACGTAGTTTTCGTTGGGTTCAAAGAGGTTGAAGCCAGGGCCGCCCATGCGCAGATCAAGATTTCCGCAAACTTGCAGGATGGCATCACGCAGCGGTTCTGCCTCTAGGCGGCGTGCAGGGAAGCGCCAAAGATAGCGCGCATCTGCGTCAGTTAGCGCTGCCTCAGGCCTGATCTGTGAGCTTTGCTGAAAAGTCCCGCTCGTCAGGATGAGCCGCTGGATGTGCTTCAGTGACCATTGATGCGCGATGAGTTCGGAGGCTAACCAATCAAGCAACTCTGGATGCGTGGGTTTGACTCCGTTGATGCCAAAGTCGCTGGGCGTATCCACGATGCCTCGCCCGAAGTGGTATTGCCAAAGTCGATTAACGATCACGCGTGCCGTCAGAGGATTGTCTTTGGCGGTGATCCACTCGGCTAGGGCCAGTCGGCGTTGAGGTTCGGTGACGTCTGTGGGCAGGGGATGCTTGGGGCCGATCTGGGTCAGTGTGCCGGGTGCGATGACCTCCCGGGGTTGCAATGGATCGCCACGATAGAGTCGATGGGTTTCGGGTGGTTCCTCGAATTTTCCGGCGTAGGCCTTGGGCTTCTCGCTGAGTTTAGCGATCTCTGCCTGGAGCGCGCTGCGTTTTTCGGAGAGTTCCTGAACGGTGGCGACCTGATCGCTGGGCACACCATTCAGAGTGGGGATGCTGCGAATGCGGTCGGCGTAAGTCGTCGGCAGTCGATCCGCTGATGAGGCCAGTGGACGCCAAGTTTGACCATCCACTGATGCCTCAATGGTGTAGTCGGTAGGGACTCGATCCGAAAAGACTTTTTTGCCATTGGATTGATCCCGTCCCCATTGAATGCGGCTGATCTTTTCGACTTTTGGGAACTCGATCTGGGCCCATCCCGAGTGACCTTTGGCGATCCAGCTCTTGCTGTTTCCAAACTCTCCATCATTGAGGTGGGCGAGCTGATGAATGGGCAGGGCTCCATCCCGATAGGTGCCGCTGGAGGTGGCTTTGGCACCTTGCGTGGCCAGAGCGACATTGCGAGCTGTCGGGCCAGAGGTGAAGACCTCCAATTCATCCAGGCAGGGCTCTGCGCCAGTGCAATCACGGATGGTGAAGCGTACGAACTTAGCGTCGGTGGGTTCAAAGATCTCCGTGTTGGTGAGGTGGGTGACGGCGGAACGGAGATGAGGTTGGCTGGGCTTGGGACCACCTTTGGTTGGCTCGGTCACTTCTTCAAAGAGCATCAGTTCGGCGATGGTGGGCGCGGGCTTGGTGCCCTCGCGCAGGATGACCACGGAGTCGGGGCCGAAGTTCTGAATGCTGGCGGCGCGGAGACCGCTCCAGCGTTTTTCATCTGCCACTGCGGGCGTGCCGTCAGCAAACTTTGACTGGTCGATGTTGGCGATTTCAGTCTGATCGTTGGTAGTCTTTAGATCCCCATCCGCATCGAAGACATAGCGTGCATCCTTGGCGTGGGATGTCCATGCGCCCCAGGAGATCCACACACGGTGGCGTCCCGTGATCGCGGGCTTCCAGAGGAAAAGATCGCGTGGCTTGGCCTCATTGCCGGACCTCCAGTAGCGGTAGCTGAAGCCGAGATTGGGCAGACGCGCGGCATTGCCAGGATCACTCATTTGCCCCAGCTCCCTGCCTGGGGTGTATTCGATCGGGGTTCCATTGGTGGGTTGCTCAATGGCGATGCATCCCGCATCGCCCGGCTTCGTGGGTGGTGGGGTGCCATCGTCGAGGAGGAGACGTCGCGTTGGCTGGGCAATTGGTTGGAAGGCAGCGAGCTGCGCATCGATCTGCGCCTGGCTGCCCTTTAGCTTTTCAACTTCAATGAGTCGCTGATCTTGATCCGGCGGGGTGAGTGCCCGCTCCCCGTGTTGGACACCTTCGAGCATGGCACGGATGCGGTAGTAATCCGTTTGGGGCACTGGGTCGAATTTGTGATCGTGACAGCGCGCACAGCCCAGGGTGACCCCCAGGAAAGTGGCACCGACTGTGTTGACCATGTCATGGAGTTCGTCCGCACGTTGATTGGCACGCAGCACGGGGTCTTGCCCTTTGACTTGATCCCACGACCCGGCGACGAGGAATCCTGTGGCTGCGTCTGAGCCCAGTTGGTCGCCAGCGAGTTGCTCGCGGATGAATCGATCATAAGGCACGTCGTTGTTGAAGGCCTGAATGACGTAGTCCCGATAAGGCCACGCGTTGGGACGTTCTTGGTTCATCTCAAAGCCGTTGCTTTCCGCAAAGCGCACCACATCCAGCCAATGGCGCGCCCAACGTTCGCCGTATTGGGGGCTATCGAGTAGTTCATTGATGAGCTGTTCCGTCGCCGTCTTGGGATCCTTTTGATAGGCTGCGGAAAAAGCAGTGGCCTGCTCGGGTGTGGGAGGTAGGCCGACGATGTCGAGGTAAAGCCGCCGCAGGAGGACTCGGCTGGTCGCGGGTGGATTCGGGGCGATGTTGCGTTGTTCGAGACTGTCTCTGATGAAGGCATCGACCGGGTGGGCTGCCCCGGCGGGAACGGCGGGACGCGTGATCGGTTGGTGGCTCCAGTGCTTGGCGGTGGAGGGGGCGGGTTCGCTCTTGGCGACCAAGGTAATATCGGATGGCCATTCGGCACCGGAGGTAACCCAGTCACGGAGGGTCTGGATCTGGCTCGCATTCAGCGCTGCTACGCGACTGTTCTTTGGCGGCATCGTCAGGTCCTTGTCTTTGCCAGTGACGTAGCTGAGCAGAGGGCTGGACCCTGCATCGCCGGGAACAATGGCGGCTTTGTCGCTATCACCGCCTTTGAGGGCAGAGGCGCGGTCATTGAGCCGATAGTTGCCTTTCTGTTTGTCTGCGCCGTGGCAGCTTACGCAGTGCGACTCAAAGATGGGTTGCACATCCCGCTGAAAGTCGGGCGCGGCCTTGGCTGATGCGGAGAAGAGGAAGATGAGGATGGAGGTTCTCATGGGCACAGGAACAGTGGATTACAGTGGGGCAAAACCCAGGTCTGCAGCAGCGGTGCGCATGTGGGCGAGCATGGCGCGCTTTGCGGCTTTGGGATCGCGGCGGGTGATTGCCTCAAGGATGGACGCATGCTGCTTGATCGGGCTGTCGTCTTGGGTGCGCTGGTAGCCAAGTTTGAGGCCGGCTTGAAGCAACTCTGAGAGTGAATTCAAGAGCAGTTCCGCAATTTGATTCCCAGCCATCTGGGCGATGCAGCGGTGGAAATTCATGTCCGCCTGGACGCGATCCGAAAAGGTAACTGCCTCCACCAATTGCTGATGCACGGTGCGCAGGACGTCTGCTTTCGGTGCGTCGCAATGAGTGGCTGCGAGCGCTGCAAGATTGGGCTCAACCATGGTGCGCAGTTCGATGAGTTGGCGAAGACGCTGCGTCTGATCAGGGATCAGTAACTCCAAGGAGCCGTTCAACGGCTTGTGGAGGCGATCCACCGCGCGGATGCCGAGTCCCTGGCGAATTTCGAGGAGCCCCTGCTGCTCTAACCGCTTGGTGGCCTCGCGCACGACGCTGCGGCTGACGCCCATGCTTGCCGCGAGATCGCGCTCAGTCGGCAGCCATTCGCTGGAGGGAAGGGTGGAGCGATCCCGAATCTGTGCGGCCAGCTTTTGGCAGACTTTTTCGACCAGAGACGGAGGGCGTTCGATGACGTCGATGAGCATGGAAATAGGTTTGGTAGGGTGGTCTGACCAATACGAAAACCGGCTGCGGATTCTTTCAAAGTGAGCCGATTCGGCTAGGCGACAATGGGCTGCCCGCTGCGGCGGCGCGGGTGAGGGGTTGCGTTGTGATTTTGGTCGGCGATAGTCCGCGCATGGAGCTTGGAGAGCGATACGATGTGCAGGGGCTTGTTGTCTTGGTGATGGGCGGGACCTCGGGTCTGGGGTTTTCGGTGGCGCGTTGTCTAGTGGATCAAGGGGCTCGTGTGGTGGTCTGCAGTCGCTCGCAGGAAAAGGTGCGCCAGGCGGTGGAGTCTTTGGGGGTAAATTGTGTGGGCATTGCGGGAGACGCGGCCGATTCTGAAACCGCAGAACGAGCGGTCGAACTGGCGGTGAAGTCCTTTGGCCGTTTGGATGCGCTCTATCACGTCGCCGGGGGCAGTGGGCGGGCAAAGGGGGACGGGCCTTTGCATGAGATGTCCGACGACGGTTGGAGCTACACGACAGACGTGAATTTGAGTTCGGTGGTTTTTTCCAATCGGGCAGCAGTGCGGCAATTTCTGGCGCAAGGGGGTGGCGGCTGTGTGCTGAATATGGGCAGCGTCCTGGGGTGGTCGCCATCGCCGGAATTCTTTGCTTCCCACGCTTATGCGGCGGCAAAGGCAGCGATCATCGGGTTCAGCAAATCCATTGCCGCCTACTACGCGAAGTCAAACATTCGTGTTAACGTCATCGCCCCGGCCTTGGTGGAGACGCCGATGTCTGAACGCGCGTTTGGCAACGAGGCGATTCTTGAATTCGTCTCCAAAAAGCAACCTCTGGAGGGCGGTCGCGCAGGCTTACCATCGGATGTCGATGGCGCTGCGGTATTCTTGTTGTCGCGCTCGGCGCGTTTCATCACAGGCCAGGTGCTGGCTGTGGATGGCGGGTGGACGGTGAGCGAAGGACGCTGATCAGCTACCGCGCCAGCAGCTCTTCTCCACGATAGATGACGCGTTCAATGTGCCCCTGGAGCTCTTTGTCGAGGAAGGGGGTGTTGAGGCTCTTTGACTTCATGAACTCGCGCCTGAATGTGGTGCTACGGTTCGGGTTGAAGACGATAAACTCTGCGGTGCCGCCTTCGGTGATGGGCACGGTGGGCAGCTTGAACAAGGTCCGAGGTTGGGCGGAGTAATGCTTCACGATGACGTCCCAGCCAAAGATGCCCTTGGCGATGTAGCGGTCATAAAGTGAGACAAGGGCAGTCTCAAGCCCCGTAATGCCGAATGGGGCACTGGCGAAATCTTGGTTCTTCTCAAACGGAGTGTGTGGGGCGTGATCCGTGGCGATGACATCGAACTTACCTGCGATGAGCCCTTCAAGGAGTGCGGCATTGTCCTCCTTGGTTCGCAACGGTGGGTTCATTTTGTAGTGCGTATCAAAGTCGCCGATGTCCTCGTGATTAAACATCAGGTGATGCGGGGCGATCTCGCAGGTGACGCGGATACCGCGCTGTTTTGCTCGCCAAATGGTGTCCATGCCGCGTGCGGTCGTCACATGCTGGATGTTCAAATGGGTGCCGGTAAACTCTGCCAACCGGATGTCGCGTGCGATGCAGATCTCTTCACTGATGGAGGGGATGCCCGGCAGGCCGAGAGAGTAGCTGACGCTGCCTTCGTGCATGCTCCCTTTACCAGAGAGCTCTTTGACCTCGCAGTGACTTGCAAGGGGTAGGTCATGATCGCGGGCGTACTCCATGGCACGGCGCAGCACTTGCGGATTATCAACGGGAAATCCATCGTCAGTGAGGAGGACAGCCCCCGCATTTTTCATGGCAGCGATGCCAGCAAGCTCCTCGCCCCGACGGCCTTTGGTGATGGCACCAGCGGTGTAGATGCTGGCACCGATACGTGTGCGCCTAGCGCTTTCTAGAACGGTGCGAACGACGCCTGCATTGTCAATCGCGGGGGTCGTATTCGGCATCATGATGAAGCCGGTCACGCCGCCATTGATGGCAGCCTCTGCGCAACTGGCGATGTTTTCCTTCTGTTCCTGTCCGGGTTCGCGGGCGTGGACATGGATGTCAAAGAGCGCGGGCAAAAGGACGCAGCCTGTGCAATCGATGAGCTCTGCATCGGCAGCATCATTGATGCTGGCGGCGACTCCGATGATGCGATCACCCTCGACGAGCACGTCTGCGGTTTGCAGCTTGGGCGAGTCTGCGGAGGCGATTTGGGCGTTCTTGTAGAGGCGTTTCATGGAGAAATGAATGGGGTCAGACGGCGGGCGCGGCCCCTGGTCGCAGCCAGTAGAGCACGCTCATGCGAACAGCGATGCCGTTTTCCACCTGCTGATTGATGAGGCTGCGCTCGTAGTTCATCCCTGCGTCGGTGATCTCGACCCCGCGATTGACGGGGCCAGGGTGCATGAGCCAGAGCTTGCGATCACTGAGGACCTTGAGGCGCGCATCGGTGAGGCCGAAGTTGTTGTGATACTCGGTGGCGCTGGGAAAAAACGGCTCGTCGAGGCGCTCGCTCTGTACCCGGAGGAGATAGACGATGTCCGGTGTCCAATCGAAGGCGTCTTGCCAATTCCCAAACGTCTGGATTTCATCGGGGATCTGTCGTGGCATCAGTGAGCCCGGTGCGAGGTAGGCCACATCCATGCCGAGCCTGCGGAAAATCAGACTCGTGCTGCGGGCGACGCGGGAGTGCTGGATATCGCCCACGATCAGTGCCTTGCGGCCATTGAGGTCTTGCAGGACTTCGCGGGCAGTGAACGCATCCAGCAGTGCCTGGGTGGGATGCGCGTGCCAGCCATCGCCAGCATTGATAACGGACGCGGCTGTATTGCGCGCGATCAGATTGGGGATGCCGGCCTGCTTATGGCGGACCACGATGTAGTCCAACTGCATCGCCTCCAGGGTCTCCACCGTATCCAGGATCGATTCTCCTTTGACGACGCTGGACAGTTCGACATCAAAGTGGGTCACGTCGGCAGAAAGACGGCTGGCGGCGACTTCGAAGGAAGAGCGCGTGCGCGTCGAGGGCTCGTAAAAAAGCGTCAGCACGGTGCGCCCCCGGAGTGGCGGCACCTTTTTCACGGACCGCCGGAAGAGGTCTTTAAAAGGGGCGGCGTTGGCCAGCACAAACTCGATTTCTTCGTTCGAGAGCGAGGCGATATCGAGCAGGTCTTTGCGCGGGGTCATGCGTGGGAGGGTGGGACGGATTCGATGTAAACGGCGTCTTCTTGGTCGTCTTCGATCTCGGCAAAGCGCACTGCGACGCGCTGATTTGCCGGGACTTGAATGCGATCACCGCAGTAAGTGGGCTGGATGGGGAATTCGCGGCCATCGCGATCGATCAAGGTAGCGAGTTCAACGCAGCGCGGGCGGCCGAAGTCCATGAGGGCATCGATGGCGGCACGCACGCTACGACCGGTAAAGATGACCTCGTCGCAAAGCACCACGGGGGCATCATCGATGTCGAAGGGGATATCAGAACCCTCCAGCCGCGGTAAAATCGCAAAGGAACCGAGGTCATCGCGATATTGGGTGATATCGATAGTGCCGACGACGCAGGCGATCTCGTGATCGGTACGCAGGCGATGGGCGATGCGGTAGGCCAGGGGGACACCTCGTTTGTGGATGCCCACCAGCGCCAGATTGTCAGAACCGGCATGGGCTGCGGCGATTGCTGCCGCCAAACGCTGTATGCACTCGGCCATTTGGGTCTGATCGAGGTGCAGGTGGCGGTGGGTCAGTGTCGGCATCGGCACACAGATTTAGAATCGGTGCGGGTGGGATGCAAGCTGGATTGGTGCGGGCTTTTCAGGACCTCCGCCTCTGCGATAGGTTCGGGGCAGGGGGGCTGATGAATCGGAACCTCTCTTGAGGCCGATGGTGCGCGGTACAGGGTTCGAACCTGTGGCCCCCACCATGTCAAGGTGATGCTCTACCACTGAGCTAACCGCGCAAATTTTCGGGCCTGTTCATTAACCTACTCCAAGGCGTGAGCAACTGAATTCTTTGAATTTTGGTGGATGTCTTCGGTCTGCCTTGTTTCATGAGGTACTTTATAGGCAGGCCCAGGTTTCACTCCTTCGGGTGCCCCTGTTTTATGCGGTGGACTCTGAATTTGCAGGGTGCTTTAGATATATTCACAAAAGAATAAAATCGTCCTTGCGCGGTGTCGCACCTGTGTTACGACTATCGGCTCCCCAGCTCGCGCCGGGGAACTGTCTCTATTGCCCCCACCAATTGTCATTTATCATGCGAGTCCGTCCCTCCGTCAAACCCCTCTGTGAAGCCTGCCGCGTCATTCGCCGCAAAGGCATTGTCCGCGTTGTCTGCAAGAATCCGCGTCACAAGCAGCGCCAGGGTTGAGCCTTTCTAAAATCAGCAATCAACACGCAATCCCCCTATGGCCCGCCTGCTTGGAGTAGAAATCCCGAACGAAAAGAAAATCGAATACTCGTTGCCTTACATCTATGGCATCGGGCTTCCGATGAGCCGCAAGATCCTCAGCGCATCGAACATTGACCCGAACATCCGGGCTGGTGAGTTGACGGACGACCAGCTCTCTTTGATCACCCAAATCATTCAGGGCCTGAAGCTGCCCATCGAAGGTGATCTTCGTCGCGAGATCCAGGCGCACATGAAGCGTATCCTTTCGATCAATTGCTACCGCGCCCATCGCCATCGTCGTGGCCTCCCCGTTCGTGGCCAGCGCACTCACACCAATTCCCGCACCCGCAAAGGTCCACGTAAGACAGTGGGCGCACAGCGCAATCCTGGTGCCAAGAAGGGTAAAGTCTAAGCCCTCTGCGTCGCTCAAAACCTCCCCTGATTCTTCTTTACCGACATGGCTGACGAAAATACCAACGTTGAAACTCCGGCGCCTGCGCCAGAAACCGCACCTGTTGCTGCCCCTGCGGCGGCAGATGCAGCGCCCGCTGCTCCTGCTCCTGGCCAAGCCCCTGCAGCAGGTGACCAGCGCCCCTCCACTTCTGGCGACCGCGCCGTCTCCCAGAGCATCTGGGCTGAGATCGGTGCTGGTGACGGCACAGAGACTGGCAAGGTCATCAAGGCCAAAGGTTCTAAGAACGTTCAGACGGGTCTCGTCCACGTCTATGCGACCTTCAACAATACCATCGTCACCGTGACGGACCGCGTGGGCAACGTGCTCGGCTGGTCCACCGCTGGTAAGATGGGCTTCCGTGGTTCCCGCAAAGGCACCGCCTACGCCGCACAGGTCGTCTCCCAAGACGCTTGCCGTCAGGCAATGGGTCACGGTCTCCGCGAGGTCGAAGTTCGTCTCCGTGGTCCTGGTTCCGGTCGTGAGTCCGCTGTGCGTGCTGTGCAAGCCCTCGGCATCGACGTGACCACCATCAAGGACGTCACCCCAATCCCGCACAACGGTTGCCGTCGTCCAAAAGCGCGCCGCGTCTAATTCTTTACTCTTCACGATCTAGCTTACCCCTATGGCACGTTACACCGGTCCCCGCGAAAAAATCGCTCGCCGCTTTGGCATCGCACTCTTCGGCCCTTCCAAGGCGCTCGAACTTCGCAACTTCCCACCAGGACAGCACGGCGCACGCAATACCCGCCGCAAGCAGTCAGAATACGGCGCAGCTCTCGCTGAAAAGCAGAAGCTCCGTTTCCAATACGGCGTCCTTGAGCGTCAGTTCCGCCGCATGTTCGCAGAAGCACAGCGCCGCAAGGGCGTGACGGGTGAGATTCTCCTCCAGATGCTGGAGCAGCGCCTCGATAACGTCGTGTATCGCATGGGCTTCGCCAACACCCGCTTTGCTTCCCGTCAGTTGGTGGCCCACCGCCACATCACGGTGAACGGCACCCGCGTGAACATCGCCTCCTATCAGGTTCAGCCTGGGGATGTGATCTCCGCTGCTGGCAACCCTCGCTCCCAACAGCTCATCGGTCGCTTCCTTGAAATGACCCTCGGCACTCCAGATCCAGATTGGATGACGGTGGATCGCGACAAACTTTCCGCCACCTTCAACCGCCTGCCAACCCGCGAAGAGATCAATCCGATCGCGAACGAGCAGCTCGTCGTTGAGCTTTACTCCCGTTAATTCGGAGAGGATCGATTCTTCTCAAAAGGGCACCCCACCGGGTGCCCTTTTTTGTTCGTGCGCCCGGCAGGGCGCACTCACCTGGTGGTTCAAGTCCGCCGCACGCCCGGCAAGGGGAAGTGCTAGCTGAAAGACAAGGGCGTCAGTCGCGAGGCTGAGTCTGGAGGAAGTCAGAAGCAAAACGCTCCACCGATGAACAAGAACCACATAAGAGGCAACACGACTGAGACAAGGCGGCGAATATCGCTGAAGTCCTATTCTTGCCCAGAGAGTCGTGCTGTAGATGTGGCGGTGATGAGCGCGGAGGTGAGTGCGTCATACCTGGGGAGGTCTGGGAACCTGCTCCTTGAAGAGCTACCGCCGTCGAAAGGTGGCGGGAGGGGAACCCAGAAGTCAGCAGACGGCATAGTAGCAGCCACTCCACGCTGCGAAGGCCAGAAGAGAGAAGAG
>Ga0209573_1001962_pt1 | contig 28429 bp, 31 predicted proteins | sample TNRBio252014_DNA_FD_185870 | JGI IMG/M metagenome (GOLD analysis project Ga0209573, IMG submission 185870) | Wastewater treatment Type I Accumulibacter community from EBPR Bioreactor in Madison, WI, USA - TNR Reactor_6/25/2014_ DNA (SPAdes)... | ecosystem: Engineered > Bioreactor > EBPR >...
CCAATGGGGCATATTTTCCAATCCGAACAAATACTTCCATAAAAGAATATGAACCGGGGCTGACGGCAACCATTCCTCACCTCGGAAAGCATGAGATATCTTCATCAGGTAGTCATCCACTACCACTGCCAGGTGGTAAGTGGGCATACCATCAGCCTTTAATAAGACTTTATCATCAACTGTTGAAGTATCAAAACTTACTTCCCCACGGATCATATCGGTAAAAGAAACAGTTTCATGTTCGGGTATTCTGATGCGGATGACATGTTTTGTCCCTTCATCCAGTAATCTTTTTGTGTCATTCGCTGAAAGGGCTAGAGAGTTCCTCATTTTCATACGGATACTATGGTCGTATTGAGGGGAAGGATTTTGTTCTGTTTTAAAATCCTTACGCATTTTTTCCAGTTCTTCCGGTGTATCAAATGCATAATAGGCGTAGCCATCTTTTACCAATTGCTCAGCGTATTGACGATAACTTTCCTTTCTTTCACTTTGCCTGTAAGGGCCATATGCACCACCATGTTGTACGCTTTCATCGGGTTCCAGTCCGCACCATTTCAGAGTATCAAAAATATATTCTTCAGCGCCGGGCACATACCGGTTTTGGTCAGTGTCTTCAATCCGGACAAGGAAATCTCCTCCATGTTTTTTGGCAAATAAATAGTTATATAAAACTGTTCTTACCCCGCCCAGGTGCAAACCTCCTGTTGGGCTGGGGGCAAAACGAACCCTTACTCTTGTACTCATAGGGTGCAAAGATAGACCGCTGGTTACTGTGATGAAAATGATTTTAACAGGTCAGCTATCTTTGTATAAATGAGAAACTATTTTGTCAAAACTCCCTGGTGGCTGAAGCGTCTTTACCCGGACCGAATTTGGGATATTGACACAAAGGAAAAAACTATTTATCTCAGCTTTGATGATGGGCCTCATCCGAAGGCAACCATTTTTGTATTGAATGAATTGAAGAAGTACAATGCAAAAGCAACTTTTTTTTGTATTGGGAAGAATGTGATCGCTTATCCAGGAATCTATAAACAGATATTAAATGAGGGGCATCATACAGGTAACCACACACAAAATCACCTGAACGGGTGGCAAACGGCAAATGATATCTATCTCTCAGATGTAGAAGAAGCATCGCAATACATAAACTCAGATCTTTTCCGCCCGCCATACGGAAGAATCCGCTCTTTGCAGGCAAAAAATATAAAAAGGGCAATGAACAATGAGCAGGCAAAAATTGTAATGTGGGATGTATTGAGCGGCGATTTTGATGAATCAACCACGCCGGAAAGATGTCTCAGAAATGTAATTGAAAAAACTAACGCCGGTTCGGTTGTTGTTTTTCATGACAGTGAAAAGGCCTGGGATAAACTTAGCTATGCTTTGCCCCGGATTTTAGAGCATTTTGGACAGTTGGGCTTTACTTTTTCGTCAATTTCCTGATAACAAGGATACTTTACCCCCTAAAAAAGTTAGGGCCTGGGTAGAAACCCTGGCCCGTTTTTAATCCGTACCCTATGAAAACTGGTTTAAAGGTATAATAATTTTTTAATTACGGCAAAGTAATTTGGTAAGAAACTCCGTTTATTGTTACCACAGCCAGGTTGTCACATGTTCCGTTACCAAAATTCAGTAAAGCAACCCATGGTGTATTTGTGGTGGCGTTAAGACGAACTGTTCTTACCACTCCCCTGACAATCCAGCGGCAGTTGAATCTTTTTACCAGTGGTTCCAGTATAGTAGACTGCCAGCCAACAAGTAAGGGTCCTCTTTTTACTACACCCCGGGAGCCACCTTCGATCTTAAAGATATCATCCAACGGGATTGGAGTATTAAGTCCTTCCATCTGGGTAATCACTTTTTCACTATTCCATTCTATGAAGTTCCCGTTCGGTTTGGTAAGCTTCGCATTGGTAATAACTACGGTAAACTGGCGGGTAGTATTGCTGGCGCTTGTATTGGTGATCTTATGTGTTCCTTCCACTTTGGTGCTGTCGAAGTAGAAACCATCAAATGTAGTAGTGGCAATAGCTCCGGGCACCAGCAGGCGGTTTGTATAAATAGTGATTACCTTTCCTTTTCTAAAGTGACCGTCTTGGCCTACACAGCCATTTGCGCCAAAATCCATAACGATCTTTACGGGAAACAGGTCAGGTGGGTTAAGACGGGTTATCGTTACCGTGGGACAAACATTAAGACGGCCAAAAACACCGGTGCCGCCAACTCCAACTTCGTCGTTAACGCCCATAGCATCGTCGAATATGCCGTTAAAAACGATCTCTGCTTCAGATTCTGACTCGCTGGAAGCCCTTGAAGCAGCAATTTCCTGCTCTTCTTCGGTTCCATTTTGACTGTTTTCTTTTTGGCATGAGCTGATTATCAACATGCTGAATAAAAGCATAGAAGAAAGTAACACTGCCGGAATAAACCTGATTTTCATAAACTTATAGTTTTAGGGAGTTTTAATTTAACGATGATAGGATAGGTTTTATTGATTTAAGTTTAAAGGTTTCTTAAAGTTTTTTACTGAGTTTTGCTGGCTTGAAGCCTATTAAATGATGTTAATTGACACCCACTCACATATTTATCTTCCTGAATTTGAAAAGGATATCACCCAAGTGCTTGAAAGAGCTGAAAAAGAAGGAGTTAATAAGATTTTGATGCCTGCCATCGATTCTTCCACCCACTTGTCAATGATACAGCTTGAGACGCAAAACCCGGAAAGATATTTTAGTATGATGGGACTGCATCCTTGCTCAGTAAAAGACAATTTCAGAGAAGAGGTCAAAACAGTCAGGGATTACCTGGATAAAAGGGCCTTTGTAGCGATAGGGGAAATAGGCCTGGATTTTTATTGGGATAAGACCTTTACTCAGCAGCAATATGAAGCTTTTCATACACAAATAGAATGGGCTTTGCATTTCGATTTGCCCATTGTGATTCATTCCCGCAATTCTACCGATGAATGTATTAAAGTAGTAGCTCAGCATCAAAAGGGGAAATTAAGAGGTGTTTTTCATTGCTTTTCAGGCAATGTGGAACAGGCCAGGCAGGTTATTGACCTTGGATTTTATTTAGGTATAGGAGGAGTTGTAACATTTAAAAATGCCGGTCTTGATAAAGTCATTGAGTCAGTTGGGTTGGAGGATATGCTCTTAGAAACAGACGCACCCTACCTGGCACCAGTTCCTTTCCGGGGTAAAAGAAATGAACCTTCCTACCTGAAATATGTGGTAAATAAATTGGCAGATATAAAGAATTGTTCGGTACAGGAAGTAGCGGTGATTACCACTAAAAACGCAGAGAAATTATTTCGTCTCAAAAACTAAAAAATCCCTCGTTATGAGGGATCCAATCAGCGGAGACTGAGGGATTCGAACCCTCGATACCCTTTAGAGGTATACACACTTTCCAGGCGTGCTCCTTCAACCACTCGGACAAGTCTCCATTTTCTGCAAAGGGCTGCAAAAATAGGGATTCCTGTCTTACCAGTTATTGGCCTGTTCAGTATTTAATCTTTCTGACACATCTTCCGGCTTATTATTCCGCCAATCGGGATCATATTTTACAAACCAGGATATCCAAAGACTGCGGCTGAGTCGCATAATCCAGGGTTGCAGCAGGATAAGCAGAACAGCATTGGAGGCCATCCAATAAAAGAAACGGCTGTCTTCAGTAGAAAAACCGATCAATACCCACCATGCTATGAGGCTTGCTATACTAATGGCAACAGTCAAAGCATAACTAACATAACCTGTGCCATAATAAAAACCAACTTCTATTTCAGTAGGCTGTCCGCATACGGGACAATCCTTATACATCTCTGTATTTTTTTTAAAACTGATTGTCATTGGATTTTTAAAGAGCCTCCCTTCGCGACAGCGGGGGCAGTGGCAGCCTAAGGAAGAAGCGAGGTATCCACGGTTTACTTTTGTATCGGACATTTTTAATTGCTGGTTATTTGTTGTTCAATGATTTTCTGTAATTGTGTTGCCTGCAAAACACCCGATTTTCGCCAAACAGGTTTGCCTTTTTGAAATAACATCAGTGTAGGAACACTTTGTATATGCAGGGCATTGGCGGCGGCGGGGCTTTTATCAATATCTATCTTTAGTATCCTGACCTTATTACCCATTCTTGAATGAAGCTCTTCGAGCACAGGTTTCATCAATTTACAGGGACCGCACCATTCTGCAAAAAAATCAACCAGCACAGGGGTATCACCATTAATGATTTCTCCAAAGCTTTCTCTTTTATTACTTGTTGTCTGCATTTTTATCCTTTTTAAACATACTAAACAGTAATCCACCCATCAAAGCGCCATATGCAGTACTGTTATGCCATTTGGAGGTAATGGCACAGGTGCCGCTGCTGCATCCGATCTGTTGCCAGTAAAGGTAACCTCCAATAGCACCAAGAACGATTCCTGCAATCAATAATTTATTATTTAGCACCCAGCTCTTCATAATCAATATTTTCAGAAGTTGAAGAATCATTTTTTTTGATTGGTGTATAACATCCTCCTCCTCCACAACATACTCCATCGGTAAAAAGGGAGAATATTGTAAACAAACCGCCGACAATCATTCCACTTACCTGGCCTGATTCTATGGAGGAGTACAAAATTAAGCCACCTAATCCAACCCTGATGAACTTTAACACGGTCCATCCGCTTTTAAGTCTTGTTATGATACCCACCTTACTAGTTTTATAATGCAAATTTCTGCTTGTAACAGGAAGATGGAGGTGACAATAGTTACAGTATTAAGAACCGGGAATCTGTCAGTAACTCATTTCGTCCAGTTTTACCTTTCCTTTAAAGGTCCAGAAAACAAAGCTGGTATAAACACCCACCAGGGGTGTTCCGATCAAGGCTATGATTAAGAGTGTTTTCATGGTTTTTGGAGATGAGGCAGCATTCTGAATTGTAATACTATGAGCAGCATTATTACTTGCATATAACAAATTCGGAAATACTTCAATTGCCACTGCAATCAATAATGAAGCAATAGTGATGGAAGAGCTGATAAAGGCAAAACGATAATTACCTTTCTTCAGTTGCCGTGGGATATTAGCAATTGCCAAAAGCATAATAGCAGGGAAAATAAAATATAGAGGGTTGCTTTTTATTCGGTCACTGAGGTGGGGGATATATAGTAAAGTATAGAGTGTTGTTAGGCCAAAAGCTACCAGGAAAAAAACATTAAAGTTTTTAGCCAGTATCGTTAGTTTGGTATAAAGCCGGTTCTCGGTTTTCATAGCAAGGTAAATGGCTCCATGTGTCATAAATAAAGCTAAAGTGGTAACAGCTACCATAATGGAGAAGGGATTGAAAAAAGATAGAATACTGCCGGTAAACTCTTTTTGTTCATTCAATGGTACCCCCATGGCAACATTGCCTAACATTAATCCTAATGAAAGTGTAACAATGATACAGGCAAATGAATATACCAGATCCCAGGTCAGCCGCCAGATTTTACCCGGCTCTTTACTTCTGAACTCAATGGCTACAGCCCGCCATATCAATCCAATTAAAAAAACAAAGGCTGGTAAATAGAATGCGGAGAATACAGCTGCATATGCTACAGGAAAACCAGCGAACAATGCACCACCGGCAATCACCAGCCATACTTCATTACCATCCCAAACAGGACCGATTGCATTTAAAGCGATACGGCGGCTCGTTTCTTTTTTAAGGAATAAATGTAAAGCACCTGCCCCTAAGTCAAACCCGTCTAAAATCGCATAGCCGGTAATGACCCCGCCAAATACGAGAAACCACCAGGTGTTATAGTCAATTCCTAAAAACATAAAAATTATTTTGTCATTAATGGATTCTCTCTCTTACTGGATGTTTCTATATCATTTTCGTTATCTGCTTTATGCAGTACAGGTCCGTGTTTAATTTTTTTATTCATCAGGTATAAGAACAAAATAAATAGTATGAGATAAACTAACATAAACATGATAAGGGAAACTAGCACTTGTTCCGCTTTTACTGCTTTGGATAAAGCATCGGAAGTCCGGAGTAAATTATATACAACCCATGGCTGTCTCCCCATTTCAGCAGCAAACCATCCTGCCTGGTTAGCAATCTGTGGAAGTAATACCGCCCACACAAATACTATCATCAGCCATTTTTTATTAAACAATTTTCCCCGTTTCCATTGCCAGCTTGCATAAAGTGTTAATCCGATTAATGCCATACCAATAGCGACCATGATATGGTAAAACTGGAAGACCGCATTTACCTGTGATGGTCTGTCTTCGGGTCTAAAAGTGTTTAGACCAGTAACAGGTGTTTTAAAATCCTGGTGCAGGAGAAAAGATAATCCTCCGGGTATTTTAATGCCGCTTGTAGTTTGCTTTTCCTTGTCGACCCATCCGAGAATATACATATCTGCAACCCCGCTGCTGTCGAAATGGCCTTCCATTGCAGCTAACTTTGCCGGTTGATTCTTAGCGACTCCTTCTGCGCTTTTATGCCCGGTGAGTAATTGGGCTAATGAAAAGATAGTGGCGATTATTAAAGCTATTTTAAACGAAGGTTTTGCAATTTCAAGATGTTTGTTTTTCAAAATGTAATAAGCATTCACACTCATTACTAAGAAAGCACCGGCCAAAAAAGCGCCAATCCATACATGTAATAATCTTTCCACACTGGAGGGGTTGAAAACCATAGCCCAGAAATCAGTTATTTCGGCTCTTGCATCCAATCCTTCACCTACAATATGATAACCTGATGGAGTTTGCTGCCAGCTATTAGCTACTACTATCCACACAGCACTAAACATAGAACCAAGAAATACCATTAGTGCAGAAAAAAAATGAACTTTTGAACTTACTCTCTTCCAGCCAAATAAAAGAATACCCAGAAAACCACTTTCTAATGCAAAGGCAAAAATTCCTTCCGCTGCCAAAGCACTGCCGAACATATCGCCAACATATTTTGAGTAAGTGGCCCAGTTTGTGCCAAATTCAAATTCCATAATGATCCCTGTTGCAACACCCAAACCAAAAATCAACGCAAATATTTTTATCCAGAACCGGGTCATGTCTTCATAAATCTTCTTGCCCGTCTTCAGGTACATGCCTTCCATGATAACAAGGATAAGCCCCAGGCCAATACTTAAAGGGGGATATATATAATGAAAGGCGATAGTGAAAGCAAACTGTATTCGGGATAGAATTTCAGTATCCATGATTTTTGTTTCTGCAGAATTCAGGATCAAAGGTATTCTCAAAAATTGATGTACGAAGTGATACTTGTTACAAAATAAAAACGGTTACTAAAAGCAACCGTTTTGATAATTTTTTGATGGAGAATTGAACTTACATTTTTCCTTTCAGTATCTTATGCCAGTACAACCAGGGGAGCAGAACTTTTTTCATCTGGTACATGCTCCATCTTTCTTTGCTTTGATCAAAGGGAAAGGTCTCCTGGGGAGTATTGTCATAATCAAATTCAGCCAGAACAAGTTTCCCATAACCAGTGACCAATGGACAGCTGGTATAGCCATTGTACTTGCCGGCCAGTACCTGTTTGTTTATTGCAGCCAGTAAATTTTCTACTACCACAGGAGCTTGTTTACGGATGGCAGCCCCGGTTTTACTGATTGGTAAACCGGCTGAATCTCCCAGCGAAAATATATTTGAATACTTTACATGTTGTAGTGTATGCTTATCAACATCCACCCAACCAGCGGCATTTGCTAATGAACTTGACCTGATAAAATCAGGGGCACTTTGAGGCGGGGTAACATGGATCATATCAAATTCTACCCAAAACTCTTTGTCTTTATTATCCTCTCCAATGCCCACAAATTTTGCCTTTTTACCGGGTCCGTCTATCTCTTCCATCTTCACCATAAGATTCAGCTTGATATTAGCTCTTTCACAAACCTTTAGTAAGGTCTTTTCATATTTGGGTACGGCAAATAGTTTGGCTGCACCACTCCAGTATTGTATGTCGGCTTTATCAAGAACATTATGTTTTCTGAAGTAGTCAGCGGCCATATACATGATCTTATGCGGGGCGCCTCCGCATTTTACCGGTGTTTGCGGGTTATGGAAGATTGCCTTACCACCTTTAAAACTCTTTATGCATTCAAAGGTGTAAGGAGCATAATCAAAGCTATAGTTAGAACATACATTGTTTTTGCCCAAAGTTTCTTTCAGGCCTTTTATTTCATTCCAGTTTAACTGAATCCCTGCTGCAATGACTAAGTACTGGTATATGACCTGCTGGCCATTGTCAAGTTCTACCGAATTAGTTTCCGGGAGTAAGGCTGTTACTTTTTGTTTTATCCATTTAACGCCTTTGGGCATTACATCCGCTTCATTACGTTCTGTTTTTCGGATATCAAATACTCCACTTCCCACCAGTGTCCAGGCAGGTTGATAATAATGCTTACTGGCAGGGTCAATAATAGCAATGTCCAATTGTTTGTTTTTGAGAAGGAGTTTGGCTGCCACGGAAATACCCGCATTTCCGCCGCCAATAATAAGGATCTGGTGATTTACCGGCATATGACAAGTTTTAGAATGCACAGGTACAGCTATTCACAGAGGACTTTGGTGACAAAAATCACTCAAGCCGGTATATAGTGAGAAGGATCAACAAATCCGGGTAAATGGGCGGCGAAGGTATACCTCCTGTCTGCCTTACGGTATGATTTACATCAGTAAATGAAATGATAAAATTCATCCGGCATTGTAACTGGTAACACAAACGAAAGTGAGACGGAAAATCAACTTTGATCTGATAAATCACTTTCTTTTATACTAACGATATAGTAAAACCACATTCATTAAAGTAAAAATCATCAATTATGAAAGTTGAACAAATTTATACGGGTTGCCTGGCTGAGGCTGCTTATTACATTGAAAGTAATGGGGAAGCGGCAATTATTGATCCCCTGAGGGAAACAAAACCATATATTGATAAAGCCGAACGAAATGGTGCGAGGATAAAGTATATTCTTGAAACACATTTTCATGCGGATTTTGTAAGTGGTCATATTGACCTGGCAAAAAAAACCGGGGCTACTATTGTCTTTGGACCGACAGCCGCACCTGCTTACGATGTACATGTGGCAAAAGATGGAGAAGAACTACAGTTGGGAAATATAAGACTCAAAGTGTTGCATACGCCTGGCCATACAATGGAGTCAACCACATACCTCCTGATTGATGAGAATGGAAAGGAGAATGCAATTTTCACCGGTGATACTTTGTTTATAGGTGATGTGGGAAGACCGGATCTGGTGCAAAAGGTAAAAGCAGAAATTACTCCTCAGATACTGGCAGGTCATTTATTCGATTCCCTCCGAAATAAGATTATGACTTTGCCCGATGAAGTGATTGTATATCCGGGACACGGCGCCGGCAGTGCATGTGGAAAGAACATGAGCAAAGAAACAACTGATACATTAGGTCATCAAAAGCAAACTAACTATGCTTTGAGAGAAGACATGACCAAGGAAGAATTTATCAAAGCCGTGACAGATGGGCTCGTTGAGCCACCTCAATACTTTCCAATGAATGTATTGATGAATCTTAAGGGAGGAATTGCCAGCATTGATGATATAATTTCTAAAGGTAAACGTCCTCTTACAGCAAAGGAATTTCAAACCGCATGGGAAAGTATGGAGGCATTAGTGCTGGACACCCGCAGCAAGGATTCATTTGCTAATGAGCATATCCCCGGATCTATTTCTATAGGTATTGATGACAATTTTGCCCCCTGGGTAGGTACATTGATCACAGATTTGAAGCAACCTATTCTGTTCCTTGCAGATGAAGGACGGGAAGAAGAAGTAGTGATCCGTTTGTCGAGGGTTGGTTACGACAATACCATTGGTTATTTGAAAGGCGGGGTGGCCGCATGGAAGGAAGCAGGATTTGATACCGATATCATTAAGGAAATTAATGCAGAGGATTTTGCTGCATTGTACGAAATGGACAGTAAACATATCAATCTGTTGGATGCGAGAAGGAAGAGTGAATATGATTCAGAACATCTTGTAGGAGCCGAAAATTTTCCGCTGGATTTTATAAATCAAAATATGGCGCAGCTGGATAAGAATAAGAAATATTATATCCATTGTGCAGGTGGTTATCGTTCCGTGATTATGGCATCTATCCTAAAAGCAAGAGGGTATGATAAAATTGTTAATATCCGGGGTGGATACAAGGCGCTAAGCCAGACCGGATTAAAGAAAACAAAGTATGTGGAGCCAACCACAATGCTTTAATGATTGTTTACCTATTGAAAGCAACCGGCCTTAACGGGCCGGTTTTATTTTATATGCAGTTTCATGTTTTATTTCTGTCATTACAAAACTGCTTTGCACAGTACCAATATCAGTAAGCTTTGCCAGCTTGTTCATAATGAAATCCTGGTATGCGGCCATGTCAGTAACTACGATCTTTAACAAATAGTCATACACTCCTGTCATGTGATAGCATTCCATTACCTCTTCAAATTTTACAATCGCTTTTTCAAAATTTAATAAAATGGTTTGGGCATGTTGTTTCAGTTGCACATTTGTAAATGCAACAAGGCTTTTACCAATTTTGTTCTTATCTACGATAGCGCAATACCGGGTGATATATCCTTCATTTTCTAACCGTCTTATTCTTTCATATATTGGAGTAACCGTTTTGCCAAGCTTATCTGCCAGTTCTTTGTTGGTCAGTAAAGCGTCAGCCTGCAATAGCTCGAGGATTTGAGTGTCTGTTTTATCTAAAACCATAAAAGAATAATTTTCTAAAAATAGGAAGAATAATAGATATTAAATCTTTTTTATGTCTTATTCTATGGAAAAATAGATTTGTTTTCCATAGTAACCAAAGTCATTGTACCGGACACTATTTCTTGGCAACTTAGCATCAAATTCAGGTATATGAGTCATTCAAATTTTTCACCAGAAACTCAAATGCTGGGCTATGGTTACAAACCAGAACTCAGTGAAGGTTCAGTAAAGTGCCCCATCTTTCAAACATCCACTTTTGTATTCAAAAGTGCGGAAGAAGGGAAAGCATTTTTTGAAATGGCATATGGAAAGGCCGGACATGAAGGGCAGGAAATGGGTTTGATATACAGCCGTATCAATAACCCGGATATGGAAATACTGGAAGAGCGATTGAAATTGTGGGACGGGGGAGAAATGGCTGCTGCCTTTTCCAGCGGGATGAGTGCAATTGCCACCACGCTAATGACATTTCTTACTCCCGGAGATGTTTTACTATACAGTAATCCGTTGTACGGTGGTACACATAAGTTTGTTCATCATATTCTGACTCATTTTGGAATAGAGGTGATCGGCTTCAGGGCAGGACAGGATATGAAAGAAGTGGAAAAAGTATTAATTGAAAGTGGCCATGCCAAAAAACTGAAAATGATCTATGTGGAAACTCCGGCTAACCCAACTAACGATCTTATAGATATTGAAATGTGCAGCGCTATTGCGAAAAAATATTCAACTGACGATAAAAAAGTATTAGTCACAGTTGATAACACTTACATGGGGCCATTGTGGCAGCATCCGCTGAAGCACGGTGCAGATATAGTTTTATATTCTGCGACCAAATATATTGGCGGACACAGTGATGTGATAGCTGGTGCAGCAGTAGGAAGTAAAGAAGTGATTGGAAAGATAAAAAAGACCCGTACTTTTTTTGGAACAATGATAGACCCGCATACAAGCTGGCTTTTAATGCGTAGTTTGGAGACATTAAAGATCCGGATGGAGGCTGCAGCAACAAATGCAGAAAGAGTGGCAGTATATTTATCCAATCATCCAAAGATTGAAAAAGTATACTACCTGGGTTATACGAAAAAGAATAACCCGGAGCAAGCTGAAATATTTAATAGGCAATACCTGAGCAATGGGGCTATGCTGAGTTTTGATGTGGCCAGTGGTGAACATGAAGCATTTACATTTTTAAACAACCTGAAGCATATCAAACTAGCCGTGAGCCTTGGTGGAACAGAAAGCCTTGCAGAACACCCGGCCAGTATGACCCATGCAGATGTGCCTTATGAAGAAAAGCAAGAATTACATATTACTGATAAAATGGTTCGGCTAAGTATTGGCATTGAGAATTATAAGGATATTATCTGGGATATTGAACAGGCTTTAGAAAAAGTTAAGATACCGGCACCGGAAGTGGTATTGTGATTTACATCACGAAATACCCGGGAGAGATATTTTATTTTTGTACAAATTAATCATTATGGCGACAGTACAAATGACAACACAGGACTTTAAAGATAAAGTGTTTAACTACGAAACAGAACAAGATTGGAAATATCTCGGACAACTACCTGCAATTATTGATTTTTATGCAGACTGGTGTGGCCCTTGTAAAATGGTAGCCCCTGTTTTAGAAGAGCTTTCGAAGGAATACGAAGGAAGATTGGTTATATACAAAGTGAATACTGATGTAGAACAGGAGTTGTCAGCTGTTTTTGGTATTCAGAGTATTCCTACCTTACTTTTTATTGATTCAGCAGGCGAACCAATGATGCAGCCCGGTGCATATCCTAAGCATATTCTAAAGAAAATAATAGAAGAGAAATTACTAGCATCGGTGAAAACCGAAGAATAAACATGATAGTAGCAAAAAAGCCCCGGCATACCGGGGCTTTTTCATTTTTGGCCTGCGGCTTTTATTTGTTCAGCATATCAAGAAACTCTTTAGTATCGTAATTGGCACTACCTACTTGCTGATAAATAACGTCTCCTTTTTCATTGAAGATATAAGTAACAGGTATTCCTTCTACGTTAAATAGTTGAGGAAGATTCCCTGCCGGGTAATAAACCGGAAGTCTCATGCCATTTCTGGCTGCATAAGATTTTGCTTTTTCAAAATTGTCATCAAGAGAAAGTAGTACAAATTCCACTTTGTTTTTATCTGTTTTAGCACCTAAACTTTCAATTGAAGGTATTTCTGCACGACAGGGTGGACACCAGGTAGCCCAGAGATTCACAAATACTTTTTTTCCGGCAAATTGCGAAAGATCAACTACCTGGTTGGTTGTATTAATCATTTTAAGTGAGGGTAATGCAGAAGCTGCTACTTTGTTTACAGGTGCTGGATCAGGAGGTGCAGATTCAGTTACTGCAGGTACAACAGTAGCAACTGGCTCTGTAACGGGAGGAGTAGATTCTTCTGCTGTTGAATTACTGCAGGCTGAAATTACAAGCAATAACACAATTGATGATAAGAGATACTTCATTTTCTTATATTTTATGCAATATGCAATTGAATCGGGGAAAATCCGGTGATAAATATCACCCAACAGACAGTCTACTTCACTCAATTTTGCTAAAAGAACTTTAAAATGCAGCAATTCTGGGATCAGCGATACGCAGAAAACGAAACAGTATATGGAACTGAACCTAATAAGTTCTTCAAACTATTTATTGACCTTCACAAGCCAGGCTCCATACTGTTGCCAGCAGAAGGTGAAGGACGGAATGCAGTTTACGCTGCCTCAAAAGGCTGGCAGGTTGATGCTTTTGATTTTAGCCAGGTAGCAAAGGAAAAAGCATTGGATTTTGCAAAAGGAGAAAGAGTATCTGTAAATTATGAAGTAAAGAATATAACTGATTTCAAGGCTAATAAACAGTATGATGCAGTTGCGCTGGTATATGTTCATCTCCCGGGGGCATTACGAAATAAATTTCACCAGGAGATTTACAACTCCATCAAACCGGGAGGTTTCCTGGTGCTGGAAGCATTTGCCAAAGAGCAGGTACACTTCGAAAGTGGCGGACCAGGGGATGAGAAATTACTATATGATGCACCATCAATTTGCAGTGATTTTCCTTTTCTGCATATGATGAGTTGTGAACAAAAAGAAATTATCCTTAACGAAGGCGATTATCACAAAGGGAAGGCTGCGGTATTACGGATGATTGGACAGCGATTGTAGATATTATTCAATATCTTCTTCCCATTCCAGTTTATAGTCGCCAATATGCTTCTCATTGTTTTTTAACTTTTTCTTCTGCTGCCGGTATTTTAGCAAACCAAGAATAAGGACAACTATGCCCAAAAACCAGAAAAGAATTTCTACCCACCACCCATAGCTTACTTTTAGTAGGCTATTTACTGTCATTCCGGCAATAACAAAGTATAATGAAGTTCTGATAAAAGATAATAAGGTTCGTTCAATAGCCATATCAGTTCGTTCAATAGCCAGTTTTTCACGGAGAATAAGGTCTTTGTTTATTCTTTTTTCAGTTTGGTTCATCGATTTTTTTTTCAGAAAAGTCAGATGCCATATCCCTCTAAGGTCACCATCTTTATAATTGAACGCTGCATCTTTAGGGTATTTTTGAAGGATGACTTCCCATGTATCCGGTTTTATCTGGGTGGTTTTATCGCCGTGACAGTTAAGACACATGGTTTGTAAAAGGATAGGTTTGAAATAATGATAATTTCCTGCAGCATCTTTTTTCAAAACTGATTTCAATTCCTGCTTATCTTTTTTCATTTGCAGGTAAACGGAAAGAATCTCCTGCTCTATACTGTCTGGTGCATTAGCTGAATTACGTATCTTATCAGAACTTCGTTTAATTATAATTCCTTCATAAACATAAGAGTTGGTTAAAGGCAGAGCTTCTGTGTTACAAAAGCTAACAGCGCCTGGAAACCCCTTTTCGCCAATAGCCCTTACTAGTGTATTTCTGAGTGTATCGAATGTTTGGGTAATTAATGAATCTCCTTTCAATCTTAATGCAGCATTATCTTCCACTTTCTTTTTTTCAGTGCAAGAGATGATAGATACTAACAGCAGGCTAATAATGAGATAGCTTTTATGCATGCTGCAAAATTACTGATTAATACAAAGACGGCCTGATGCAATCATCAGATGAATACAACTTTTTTAGTGTACAGCACATTCTGAAATGTGCAACGATACCTGCTGTAGCAGTGATACCGGCAATAATGATAATAGCTGTGCTCATCCCAACCATATCTGCCAGCAGACCAGCCAACAGGGCACCTGTCACATAGCCGCTATCTCTCCAGAACCGAAAAATACTCAGAGTTTCTGCCCGCTGCGATGGATGAGTACTTTCAGCTACTACCGTAAGAAAGTTTGGATATACCAATGCAGTACCAAGTCCTAGTAACACAGCAGCCGAAATAAGTATTGTTAACTGAGATGAAATGGCTAATAATGCGATCGCAACTGCCTGGGTCAGCATTCCAACGGTGATGATTTGTTTTTTGCAATACACATCTCCCATTTTGCCAGTGAATAACTGCATCACTCCCCAAACAGCGGGGTATACTCCTGCTATAATCCCTATTTCTTGTATAGAGAAGTCTTTTTGTAATAGTAAAACAGGTAAAAGACCCCATACAACCGCATCATTCATATTATTCACCAGGCCATTTAATGTGACCGTACCGATATTCTTATGTTTCCATGTCGTTTCCTTCCACACATTTTTTAATAAGGCAATTTTGCTTATTGCACTTTCAGCATGAACAAAATGTGAAGTATCCTTAACAAGGAAAGCTGAAACTAATAGACCAACAATAGCAAAAAATAACCCGGGAATGAAAGGGTAATAGGCGTAACCATACCTGGAAGCAAGGGAGCTGGCCAGATAGGATGCCAATCCTACTGACAGGTATCCTGCAAACTCATTAATGCCCATCGCCAATCCACGGTTCTTTTGTCCGACAATATCCACTTTCATTATAACTGTTGATGACCATGCCAATCCCTGGTTAATACCTAACAAAATATTAGCTAGTATTACCCATGACCAGGAGTCTGCATACATTAGCAGAAAAGGAACAGGTAATGCTGCAAACCAGCCTGCCATTAATATTTGTTTCCTGTTGAATCGTTTACTGAGTTTGGCTACGCTATAATTACTGACAGCTTTTGTGATGCCAAATGCCATGATAAAACTTAAGATAGCTGTATTGGCGTCTAATCCGAAGACACTTTTTCCTAATCCGGGCAGCACGGCTCTTTCCAATCCGATCATGGCTCCGACAAAAGCATTGACGAGTACCAATAATGAGAACTGTTGCCAGTTTTCTTTCAAGCCTGTTGTTACAGCTTTCATTTATGAAATTTTGCTTCATAAAGGTCATCACTGTAAGTGGCTATTCATTTATCATATGATAAATAATCACTTCAACCCCCGGATACGGCTCAGGCTGACTTGTGTGATCCCGAGATAAGAAGCGACGTATTTTAAGGGCACCCTTTTGAGTATATCCGGTGCTTCCAGTAGTAAGGCTTTGTATCTTTCTTCAGCAGTATGAAATTGTATGCCCTCGATGCGATGAACTGTTTCTACGTACGCCGCCTCAAATATTTTTCTGAAAAGCCTTTCTATTTCGGGGAAGGAATCATACAACTTGAAAAGCAGATTAGCATTGATGCCTGTTATCTCTGCATCTTCGAGTACCTGGATGGCTTTACGACTGGGTTTTCCTGTGAATAAACTCTCAACCCTGGCAATAATACTGTTCTCAAAGAAAAAATTCTCGGTGACATCTATTCCATCTTTGAAGTAATAAATGCGGGCAATGCCCTTATTGATGAAGTATATTGTTTTACAGGTGTGACCAATGGGCTGCAGATCTTTATTTTTCTTTATAGTAATAGGGCTGCAGATTGCGGCAATGGCTTCTTCGGCTTTTTTAGGAAGTGCAGTATACTTTTTAAAAAGTTGGAATAGCTGTATGAGCTCCTTTTCTTGCATAATACAAAGGTAGTAACTCTTAAACCGGAAGTGTGTTTAGGTTTAAGAGTTATTACCCTTACATTGTCGCATATACTTGGCAGAGTTAATTCCAACCTCTTCCTCCATTTCTTCCCCTGGCTTCTTCTGAAGCAATGATTTTTTCAAATTCTGTCTTACTCAATATTACCGGCTCATAAATTATTCCCTGCATTTTCAGTCTGTGTACGAAGGCACGGAGATGGTTCTCAGATGCCATTTTTAAAAAATTATAGGAACTGATGATATCCTGCTTTTGGGTTTGTTTGATCCGGTCTTCAAGATCTGCGATATCAAGTTCTTCTATCTTAGCACCTACCTTCAGAGCATCAATTAATGATCTAATCCCCGTTGTGCTAAGCTCATTATAATATTGCTGTAACAGAACATTTGTAAAAATTCCCTGCTTATCAAGGTTCTTCATTACAGGATCTTCTAACTGGTAGGTAGTTATGAGTGTTTTCATCCTGTCCATATGTACTTGTTCACTTTGCCTGATATTGTCAAAAGGGTTTATTCCCCACTTATCATAAAGAAGATTATATACATCCCGGGCCAATTTTTCTTCTTCACGGATATAAAGGATGGCATCCTTTTCCTGCTGGTTCAATATGCTATTCTGTTGGGTGAAACCGCTGATTGTACCTGAAAGCAGAAATATGGTTAAAAAAATCTTTTTCATACTAGTTATTTTAGATGTGCATTTAATTTCCTGTCTCCATCGGGCTGTTGATAATTGCATCAAACTCTGCCTGTGTAATATACTGTGGAGTATATGTACCACCAGCATTAATAATATTACTGTAAAATGACCTAAGGTGATTACGGCTTCCTTTCACAAGGTTATTATAAACAAGAGTAATATCCTGGTTGTCAATCTTCGTTAAGGCTACCTTCAGATCATAGATATCTAGGTCTTCAATAGTAGCACCTGCTTTTAGTGCATCAAGAAGACTGACAGATCCTTGAGTTGTCAGTTGAATATATAAGTTCTGAAGAACAGGACTGGAGAAAATACCATATCCATCACTACCAACAGGATCAGGCAGGTTATACTTGTTCAGCAGTTGTGCTATGGCGTCCATATGGGACTGTTCGCTGGAAGATATATTATTGAAAATTGTTAATGCCCACTTATTGTATAAAAAGATATAGACGTCTCTTGCTAGTTTTTCTTCTTCCCTCATAAAGAAGAGTGTTGCTCGTTCGTCTGTGTTCAGGGGTTCATTTGGCAGGTTATTTACCTGGCTATTCAGGTTATTGTTAGCATTTCTGTTATCCTTATCCTTTGAACAACTGACAAGGATCACTGATAAAAAAAGAGTAGCTGTCATGACAGTACCGATAAGATACTTTTTCATAGTTGTATTTTTTTAATAATAGATGAGAAAGAACTTTTTTGTGATATATGTCACTGTATGAATTCCCGGCTTCATATCCGTATTATAGCTTCGACATTGAATGGTGAATTAAGTTTACAATGCGAGAATAATATTTTGACGAAAAGTAATTGATTAACTTTTGCAGAAAATTTCCTGGTTGTCAGACGGAGATTATTGAACTGTCAGGTATACTTTCCATATGACAGGGGAAGCCCTACTTGGTTCAACTTCATTACTCCAGAATATATTTTTATCACGGCTGTCGATGCCTCCAATGATATAACCTGCCAGTAGTGTTTTTTTCCTACATTATCAAGGTTTAGTATGCCGGTTATCGTATAATATTTTTCATCCGCTGGTATGAATTCAGCCGCGGCTCCAAAGTATCCCGGCATCGGATCCGGTAATATATATTCTGTGACGGCATCCTCTTTTCTTTCTACTACACTTATGTGCCTCACAAAAGGGACATTATTATCTATTATTACTTTTCCCAAACTATCAATATACTTTTGTGCGATTCCGCCAAAGAAAATGGTGTATAATGTCTTACTTTTTCTATTGTAGACGGGTAAGGTGGCTGAGTGATAATGCGAAAACTGCTGGTTAAATCCTGCTACTTCTTTATACCCCGATTCTGTAATATCAACGAGATTGGTAAAAGGAACGTTTTTGGCATACTGAAATACTCCCGAGTATATGGTCAGCATATCTTTCCCGTCTGCATCTACTTGTGCCAGCAGATTGTAATCTCTTCTGTGTAAGAGCAATGAATCGGTAATACCTGAATAGTTTTCAATTCGAAAATTTCCCCCGTTTTCTATAAGCTTGAATTTCCTTATCTGGTTGGTGTATTGTTGAAAAAAACCAGGCCCATGGTCAGGGCCATGTGGATTATAACGTCCGTCAAAACGTTGACCTCCTACCAGGTAAAACTGATCTCCAAGTTTATTAAGCCGGCCTCCGGTCACAGCCATTCTTTCATCGGCCAGTTGACTTATAAATGGCAATATATCACTGCTACTGATAATAGCTTCAATTAATTCCTTTACTCTGATATTGATGAGAGCAGGATGAGTAATATGGTCACCTTTTGTTTCACTATACCCGTAACCACCAGCAATTACCAACTGATTTTCCTGCTGGTAAAACTGCATATTGGTGCTTTGCAATTGCTCAGCAATGGCTTTCGGAAGACCTGACATACCTTTTGTCCATACTTTCTCCTGTTGCAGATCAAGTACTATGAACTCTGTATTATTATATTTCTTGTTGAACGAGGCAAAAGGTTGCCTGCGGTGAAGACCATCAGTTCTGCCTCCAATAAGAAGTATTTTATTTCCATTTTTTGCCCATGCATATGACTGGAGGCCTTTAAAACCTTCGGGTATAATCGGTTCCAGTTTTACTTTAAAGGGGTAAAAAGATTGTGCATTGATATTAACGGCCATTATAAGGCAGCTTAACAGAACAAAAGATAGTTTCATAAATTATTCAGGAATTGATAGGGTTAAAGTGCCGGTACCGGCCGAAAAATCTTCAAGGTGGCCAACAATAGTTTTCTTTTTATCCATCACATGTATATGCATATTTGTTGTGTGATGGGTAAATATGCTGTGATGTTTATTGGAATAAAAGCCGAGTAATATAACGGGTTCGTTGGTGAATCTGCCATACTTTGCAAACTGCTTATGGTTATCAAAAGTATGAGCTACTCCCTCTTTCCAGTCAATCACATGCCAGGAGGCCATGTTGATATTTCCTTTGATCAAAAACGGGAACGGCTCTTCCAGAGTCTGTCCGTTTTGTACAGCAAATTTTTCGACAGCTTTCTCAAGAGAAGTATAATCTTTAATCTCATCTGTGATTCGGATCGTTTTCCATTTGGGTACCTGTGCATAAACCAGCATGGCCGCCTTCACCTTTTGTGTAATAACGGTAATGGGCTGTTCTGTATTTACTTTACACCAGTAGGGTTCACTATCAATAATGAGTATTTCACCTTTAATACCTTCGGCAGGGCCAAGGCCATAGATATGTGGCTTGTTTACCAGGGTATCCAGTGAAATATGAGCCGACAAATCAGCTTGCCGCATAATTTTTTTCATTTCGCCTGCCACTTTCACTTCAACAGATGGTAGCGCAGACAGAAATAATACTACAAGTGCCGCAAGAGCAATTTTCATGTATTGGAAATTTTATTTATTCAGGAAAGAAGAATACATCCACACCAGTTTTTCCTGCTGACGTATATAGTCGCTCATTAAAGCATTCGTTCCTTCATCTTCAGCATCAGCTGATAACGTTAATAATTCCCTTTCTATTTCCAGCAAAACTCTAAAGGCATCAAGTACTGCTTTTACTGCTTCTTTTCCGTCATGTACATTTCTCTTTTCTTTTATCCTTGATAGTTTAAGGTAGTCAGTATAAGAATGGCTGGGTACATGACCCAGTGTTAATATTCTTTCAGCCACTTCATCAATTTTCAATTGTACATCTGTATAGAGCTCCTCAAACTTTGCATGCAGTTCGAAGAATTTATCTCCTTTTATATTCCAGTGAAAGCCTCTGGAGTTGATATAGAATAATTGAAAGTTTGCAAGTAACAGGTTTAGCTTTTCGGCAAGTTCTCTTGCTTTCACGGCATCAAGGCCAATACTGTTTGTTTTCATGCCACAAAGTTTTATACTCTAAATTAAATGTTTATTGATAGTGCAAAGGTGATTTTTATCACGAATAGCCGGATATCCTAATAGCCGGAAATTTTAATCTCCGGCCTTTTATTTGTGATCAACAAGACGGATAAAACTATCCTTATTGAATTTCAATTATTGGTTCAAAAATTATAGTGGATTTAATGGAGTTAGATATCAAACAGGCCTTTTCACTCATTTCCAGTACTCTCTTTGCTTTTTCTTGTTGTTCTGGGTTCTTAATTATAAGTGTGGGACGGAGCAAGACTTCTGTCATCATAAATTTCCCATCTACTTTATCAAGTTTCCCCGTTGCATGACTGCTGAATGAGATAAAATCCAATTTTGAATTCTCGGCTACTGCCAGGAAAGTTGTCATCAGGCAACTCTCTATGGCTGCTACAAAAAGATGCTCTGGAGACCAGATGCCTTCTATGCCTTTTGGAAACTCTGGCGGTGTGGCTACCTCTGTTACTTGTTCTAATACCGGGGAACTAACAATTCCTTTTCTGTTTTCAGTCCAGGAGAGATTGACTTCGTAATTGTACATGATTCTCTTATTTATTATTTTAAATTTTTCAACATCAAAACTATCGCATAATGCATCCGTTAAAGATGACTTTGGTCATTTGGTAGTTTAACTTATAACAGTATTGCTCATTTGATAAAGGCTCTGATTTTTATTACCAGTGACTTTTATCACACAGCTAAGAAAATGTTATTAGAATGATGTAAAATCATTTCAGTGGCTGATAGGTATCATCTGATTTTGTGACACAACTCGCAGAAATACAAGTAAGTAGTATTGAATTTTACAGTGTAATTAATTCTCAGCTCAACTAAACAAATTGTATATGAAACATCTCGTAATATTAGGCGCAGGAACTGCCGGTACAATGATGGCAAATCATTTGAGCCATCATCTTAAAAGACCAGAATGGAGAATCAGCATCGTGGATGAGAAAACTGAACACCACTACCAACCCGGTTACCTTTTTCTGCCTTTTGATATTTATGAACCGGAAGATATCATAAAGTCTATTAATGAATTTATTCCCAAAACAGTTGATCTTGTCCAGGGAGCTATAGATAAAGTAGTACCATCTGAAAATAAAGTGCTGATGCATGATGGCAGTGTACTGGTTTATGATGTGCTGATTGTGGCAACAGGTGCCAAAACTGCGCCAGAAGAAATCGAAGGAATGAAGGGCACTGAATGGTATAAATCTGTTTTCGATTTTTATACTTTTGAGGGTTCTCTGTCCCTAAGAAACAAATTAAGAGACTGGAAAGGCGGTAAACTGGTAGTACATATTACCGAAATGCCAATCAAATGCCCTGTTGCTCCACTTGAATTTGCATTCCTGGCTGACTCCTATTTTAAACATAAGCATATGCGGGATAAAGTAGATATCACTTATGTTACCCCGCTTAGTGGGGCTTTCACTAAACCAAAAGCTACAGAAGCACTGGAACATCTGCTTCAAGAGAAGAATATAAATATCGAGAGTGATTTTGCAATTGAGCATGTTGATAATGAAAAAAAGGAAATTGTCGATTATGGCGGCAGGGCCATCCCCTTTGATATTCTTGTTACTGTCCCTACTAATAAAGGAGATGAGGTGATAGCCAGGTCAGGGATGGGTGATGATCTTAATTATGTGCCAACACATAAAGCTACTTTGCAATCAAAAGAGTATGCAAATGTTTTTGTATTAGGAGATGCAAGCAATATACCGGCTTCCAAGGCTGGTTCTGTTGCTCACTTTGAAGCAGAGATTCTAACCGATAATATCCTTCGTTTTGTCAAAGGAGAACCACTAAAAGAGGAATTTGACGGACATGCTAACTGTTTTATTGAAACTGGTAATGGTAAGGCATTACTGATTGATTTTAACTATACCCATGAACCAGTTGAAGGAACTTTCCCATTTCCAGGAGTCGGCCCCTTAAAATTATTGAAAGAGAGCAGGATGAATCATATGGGTAAACTTGCTTTCAGGTGGATATACTGGAACGTTTTATTAAAAGGAACACATATACCATTTGTTTCTGCATCTATGTCAGAAGCAGGAAAAAAATATAATTAACATTTTAAATCAACAATTATGGAAAAAACTATTGCTGGCAAATCAATTGCCGTAAACGAAGAAGGATATTTGACCGACTTCAAACAGTGGGATAAATCAGTTGGTGAAGCACTGGCTGCAGAAGCTGAGATAAACCTGACACCGCGGCACTGGGATGTGCTGAGTTATCTGCAAACCGAGCACAAGAATGAGGTGCCACTTAGTATAAGGAAAATTGGAAAGAGTGGGGTAGTGGATATAAAGGAGTTTTATCAATTATTTCCAAAGGCACCCTTGAAAACAGCAACTAAAATTGCGGGTATTCCTAAGCCAGCCAGTTGTATTTAGTAACCTAAAAACGTATCAATCATGAGTGCAAATAATGGTGAAATTAAAAAGATGATGATCATCTTGTCAAAAGGTACACTGGAGAATGTGTATGCAGCTTTTGTATTAGCCAATGGCGCCCGGATGGAGGGAATAGACGCTGAAGTTTTCTTTACTTTTTTTGGCCTGGAAGCAATTCATAAGAAAAAATTATCACACCTGCATGTGGCTACAGTTGGTAACCCCGCTATGCATATACCTACTATGCTGGGTGGTTTGCCGGGTATGGAAGCGCTTGCTTCGAATATGATGAAAAAGGAAATGGAAAAAATTGATATGCCTGATGTGCAGGAATTCCTTGACATTTTATCCGCATCGGGAGTAAAAATGTGGGCTTGTAAACTAGCGATGGATATGTTCCATTATAAAAAGGAGGATTTATTCGAAGGAGTTGAAGAGGTTATCACAGTAGGAGATTTTTACAAGAAGAGCGAGGGAGAAGGAGTACACATGCTGTTTATTTGAGAAAGAGAATTAATTATTACCGTATCAAAGTAAGCAGTAGTTTATTCCAGTTAAAAAATAAGCGACCAAAAGGTCGCTTATTTTTTATGTAATTTTTAATGCGGTAATTTTTCTCTAAAGTATCCATAGACCCAGGTACCGACAATGGCACTAAGTAACGTAATAACGATCACCGTAGCTCCTGTACCAATTTGTGCAAAAAGGGGACCGGGGCAGGCACCGGTAATAGCCCAGCCAAAACCAAATATCAGGCCTCCGTATATATTCCCTTTATTGAATTTTTTGGAAACAAATTCAATTGGCTCGTTATAAATAGTTTTTATTTTAAATTTTTTTATAATCCAGACTGATATAATACCGACCGTTACCGCTGAACCAATAACGCCGAACATGTGAAAGCTCTGGAGGCGGAACATTTCCTGTATCCTAAACCAGGAAATAACTTCTGCCTTTACCAAAATAATCCCGAATAATATGCCTGCCACAGCATATTTCAGATTGTACCACCAGGGGTGTTTTAATTCCGATTCGTTAAAACAAACAGCGTCAAGTGAACGAACCTCGAAATCGGTATTCTCGGTTAGAAACTCATGGTGTTTCTTTTCCTGAAATTTTTCATTTATTTCCATGGTATGCTTATAATTTTAAAATGTAAGGAAGAACTATGTTAGCTACGATGAAACCGCCTGTCATAAAACTGATCGTAGCGACTAATGAGGGCCATTGCAGGTTAGAAAGACCCATTATGGCATGCCCGCTGGTACATCCTCCTGCATAGCGGGTACCAAAACCAACAAGGAACCCTCCTGCAACTGTCATAACAAATCCCCGGACACTCAATAGTGATGGCCAGGTAAACAGGTCTTCGGGAACAAAAGAGTTATAATTGGTAATGCCATATGTAGCCAGCTCAGCCTGAAGTTTTGGATTTACCTGTATAGGATCACCAGTAGTTAGCAGTTGTATTGCTATGAAACCGCCCATCAGGATACCAACCACGAAGAACAAATTCCAAATCTCTTTTTTCCAGTCATACCTGAAGAAAGAAATTTTAGCTGGCAAACAGGCTGCACAAATATGCCTCAGCGAGGATGAGATACCAAAAGACTTATTACCTATCAATAGCAAGGCCGGCACCATTAGCCCTATTAAAGGGCCGGCTACATACCAGGGCCAGGGTTGTTTTAGAAATTCTAGCATATAATTTTTATTTAATGAACAAATTTGGTATCGATTTTAAAGCTGCCCGGTGATAATAATCACCAACAATTTCCTATTTACTTTTTTCAGCAGTTTTTCTGGAAATTATAGGTTGGTAAGGTCCGAATTTATGCTGAGTTTCAGTAAATTCATCGGCATAAGGGCCAAAGGGATGGTCAAAGGGTTTTTTTGAAATATCCGGCCAGTCTTTACTCAGATCTTTTGCAGGCCTGGGCTGGCTGTTTACATAAGCGGCTACATCCCATGCTTCTTCTGTTGATAATTTCGGGCTGGCATGAGTTGCCTGGTTGAAAGGCATATTACTTTTAATATAACCAGCAAAATTGCTTAACCTGAAAAGGCCCGCTCCATTGTTGTAGCTGTGCTCTCCCCAAAGCGGCGGATAGTCATAGCTTTTGCCATTTATGCTTAACTGCCCTTCTCCTTTTTCACCGTGACAGCTTTTACATTGTGCTGTATATACTTCTTTTCCTTTTACCGGATCTGCCGCCCTGTCAAGAAATGGCAGTTTCTCAATCCCGCTTCCAACAGGCTTTTCACCTTTTTTTACATCTTTCCCAAGCCATTTTATATATGCATAGATGGCCTGGTATTCTTTGCTGTTGCTGTCCGGAGCAATGCCATTCAAACTTCTTTCAAAGCAATCACTCACTCTTTTGTAGAGGCTTTCCATGCTTCCGCTCCGGTCACGAAATTTCGGATAGGTAGAAAATACAGCGCTGTAATTATTGCCCCAGTTTTTTTTGCCGGCATTTAAATGACAATTTTGACAATTCATACCGTTGGTTATTTGAGCAACAGAGCCATGCGGGCCAAAATATCTTGCTGTATTTGCCACAATATCTTCTCCATACATAACTATCTCTCTTTCTTCCCCCTGTAATTCATTATCTGTAAACAAACTTGGAGGTATCCAGGTGCTATCTTTTATTGCAGCATTATAAGCAGGAGTAGCTTCCTGTTTAAAGGCTTTAACTATTTCTGAAATTGAAACAATAGTAATACTTATTACTATTATCGCCAGTTGCCAGTTTGATTTAATATTCTTCCACATATTTGTTTGCTTATCGGAATTCATACGTTGTTCCCTGTAATTGTGTAAGCAGTGTATGGGGTTGGTCAGTTGCAGTGGCTCTCATCTCCAGTTTTGGTGATACTGGTGAATGGGTGGCCAGGTATTCTTCTATCACCTTGTGCATTAGCACACCAAGTTTTCTCGGATTCTTTACTTTTTCAATACGGCATAATGTGTCATCAGGATCACCTTCTCTTTCACAGGCCACAATGCTGTACTCTTTGCTCAGGTCTAATGCTTCACCTTTTATTTTAACCCAGTTGACTCTTTTGCCAAATTCATTTCCAATGGTGAAATTCACTTCCATACCGGCAAAGCGAACAAACCAACCACCAAACCTTTTGGATGGATCTTTTGCAAATGCATTCTGCAGTTCTTTCTCCAGCCAATCCCAGAGTTGTTTGCCAGTTACCATCCCGGTCTTTGCTTCACTGTCTACTGGCAACATATTCCACAGAAATTCTTTGGTAATGTCGGCTTTTCCTTTTCTTGGATCAACAGCGAGCGGCTGGCAAAAACGAAAACCATTACTTAAAGCAATATCTGTTTTGAATTTCCAGTGAATGGCATCTGTGATAAGATTATCCATCGGAGTTTCCATTACAAAATATCTTACCAATGGGGTAGTAGTGGTACCAATTACTTTGGATAATTCCCTTTTAAAGGGTGTCTCTGCTGTATTAATCTGAGCCAGCAGTTTCTTATCTGCCGGATATTTTACCGGATCTACATCAAGCAACTGGTATTTATAACTTTTCATCTTTCCGTTTTCCACTTCTATATCAAGTTTGCCAAGAAAAGAACCAAAAGCGCCGCATTCCACTACTTTGGTATATTTTCCCTGGATTGGCACTCTTACCCTTTCATGTGTATCTGCACCAAGAATAAAATCTGCACCTTCTACAGCCGGATTATTTGCCAGTCCTACTTGTTGGGCCAATCCCATATGCGTTACGATAAAAATAATACCACAACCTTCCACATCTTTCAACAACCTTATGTATTTGGCTACATTAAAATCAGCATGTTCAAAACGAATTCCTTCGCTATAAGCAGGTGATTGTCGTTTTGGAATCAGATGATCTGTATAGCCGATAAAACCAACTTTAGCACCGGCAATATATTTTATCCAGTAAGGGGGATATATCAACTCGCCATTGTCTGCATCATTTGTTTTATGCCACATATTGGCACATATTTTGGCGGCGGTGGCATGCCCCATATCAAATAACATCTTCTTTTTCTTGTATACTACTTCCCAGTTCCCGGGAAGGATAAGATCGTAATTAAAATCATTCAGGAGTGGTATCAATGCTTCACCTTCAGTTAATGATGCTACTGCACTGCCATGAAAATAATCACCCCCGTCAATAAGAAGTGTATTGCCTGGATTTTGCTTCCTGAAATGATTGATCATTGTCTTTAATACAGCAAGACCACCTCTTCTTCTGTAAACGGATTTCTCATTTTCCCAGAAAAATTCGTCATGGGTGTGGAGCTGGGCATGTATATCGGAGGTATAAAGTATAGAGAAACGTCCGGGCAAGCCTTCCGTTACCTCTTTGGCTAAATCACCTGTACCGGCTATAGCTGTTGAGCCTAATGTGGATCCCATACCAGCCAGTGCAGCTTTTTTTAAAAAATCACGGCGGGAGTTGTTATTATCATTGTTTATCCATGAAGACATTGGCAATCGTTTAGATGACAAATTATTGAATTTAAAATTGCTCCTATTTACCTGATTGCTACGTGACAACAGTCACATTTAGTCAATTCTTGATTTTAGTTCATTTGACCCGGAGGTTCCGCAACTTTGCTTTTACGGGTAAATTACTTTTTATTTGGCTACGATGACTATTTTAGTCGTACAGTTCAGAATTGGTAGTTAAAGACAAGATTCCACAGACCCATGTCCACTTTATTGATCACATATTTATCATTATTGTATGAGTTCCCTGTTTTACTCTTATACACATAAAGGAGTTGTGATTCTAGTCCTTTCAGGATACCTGAAAATTTATAGCGGATATCAATATTTAGCTGGTTGTAAGAGGGCAGGCCGTATTTGTTAAGTGCATAATTAGTTACTTCAGGAAGTTCATAATGACCGGCTGCGATGGCAGTACTAACCCTGATCCGGGGGATTTTATAGTTTATTTTTCCAACCACGGCATGTACATTACCCAAGCCTTCATTTCTTTCTCTTGGTAAAAAAGTAAAGAAAGGGTCACGGCCCCATTCTCTTGGCATCAGGTACCTGCCATGTGCAGTAATACGATTGTAATTCAGCGTTGTTTCCCATTTCTCATTTTTCCAACCCAGTCTTGCTCCCAGTGTATACGCTTTACCCCCTTTTCTGAAA
>Ga0209573_1001963_pt1 | contig 28417 bp, 16 predicted proteins | sample TNRBio252014_DNA_FD_185870 | JGI IMG/M metagenome (GOLD analysis project Ga0209573, IMG submission 185870) | Wastewater treatment Type I Accumulibacter community from EBPR Bioreactor in Madison, WI, USA - TNR Reactor_6/25/2014_ DNA (SPAdes)... | ecosystem: Engineered > Bioreactor > EBPR >...
CGCAAACGCCCTCGGCAACTAGGCCCGTCCCCGCCGCTGTTACCCTTTCACAACATTTCCGCCCCAATAGCCGCCCAAGCCCCATTCCAGCGGCATCCAGCCGTTTCCATCTTTTTCGCGGGTTTCGCTGAAAAGGTGTTTTGCTCGTCAGTCTGTCTGAAGCTCATTTCACCCTCAGGATCAGGGTCATGACCCACGACGTGGGGTATCTGTTTGAGGATGAGGATGACCCCAATCGCCGCCAGCAGGCCTTTGATCACGCTGGAGGGGAAGAAGGCGGAGATGAACCCAGCCCGCAAAATCCCCAACAGAATCTGGAGCGCTCCGGCGAGGACCACGACCGTTAGGAAAGCGTCAAAAGAACCGAGCGCCGAAATTTGGGCGGCCACGACGGCGGTCAAGCCCGCTGCGGGGCCGCTGACACTTGTGTGGGAGCCAGAGAGGGCACCTACCAAGATACCGCCGACGATCCCAGCGACGATGCCCGAGAATAGAGGCGCACCGGAGGCCAGCGAGATGCCGAGACAAAGAGGCAGGGCAACCAGGAAGACGACAAGGCCAGAAAAGACGTCCTGGGAGAGGTGTTGAAATGGACTATTTCGTTGGGGAGACGTGAGTGAAGCAGTCAAAACGTTTTTTCGGGGAATGAACAAGTCAACGCCCCGGGTGCTAAAAACGGATTCAAAAAAACCGAACTCTGGGCAAAAAAAATGCCCGGGTGGCCTTGCGACCACCCGGACACTCACTCTACCAATCTAAACCTGATCGATCAATTAGAAGGATACGGTCAGAGACACACCACCAAAGACTTCGTCTGCGCCTTCGATCGTGTTGAGGTCTTCACGACCGTCCAAGGAGAAGTTAGCAGCGACGTAAGGGGTAAGGGTAGCTGTCTTGGACAGCGTGATTGGGAAGGACACGTTCAGGCCCACGTGGTTCCAGGCGGAACCAGCTGTGCCGAAGGTGTAGTAACCGTCGATGCCATAGCCAACAACGGCGGCAGGAACGATGGAGAGCCAATCAGTCACCTTGATTTCCGTGTCCAGGCCAACCTGTGCATAGGAAGCCGAGATGTAGAAGTCATAAGCATACATTGCGCTCAGGTTCAGAGGCCCGAGAGGAATGGTGGTGCTGAGGAATGCTTCATGCGCATAGTCCTGACCGATGCCATCGCCGAAGAAGCCGTTGAAGAAGTAGAACCAGGTGTAACCCACGGAAACACTCGCGAAACCAGCGTCATAGGTGAGGGAGCCGCCGACGTCCAATTCCGAGTAGTTCAGGCTGGTGGCGGAATCGGTGTAATAGCCGAAAGCGTCAAAGGTCAGCTTGTCAGTGACTGGAATGGAGGTGGACAGATTGGTCCAGACGTTGTGGTTGGAGAACCACAGGCCGCGGAAGTAATAACGGCTGTCGTAACCAATCGCCGCTTCGAATCCGAGAGGATCTTCAGCCGCTGGTTGGACCATCGGGGCAACAGACTTGCCTGTCGTAGTGCCTGCCTGAGCGCCAGTGATGGCGGCAAAGACCGCGAGAACGGCAGCCGACTTAGCTAGGAGTGATGTAATTGGAGTTGTCTTCATTTGGTGGATTAGGTGGATTTGGTTATGTTGAGGATCAGTCTCCCAGATTTGCAGAGGCTATTCTAAGGTGACTAGAGCCCAAAAAAGCAATGATCGTGCCAACAACCCGGCGAAATGATTGCCGACTGCCTTTCCCCATCCGCCTCCAGCCCCTCCCCACCCTCTCGCGCTGCCCCGGTTCACCCCTCCAGAATCACAAGATATTTGCCCCCAGCGGGAATCGCGATTTACATGCGGACCTCATGACTGACACCCTCAACTGGAATTCCCGCTCCCTCACCCAAGGTTGGCAACGCGGCATCAACGCCTTTTTCTGGGGGCTGGGATTCAAGCCCGAAGACTTCTCCAAGGCCCAGGTGGGCATCGGCACGCCCCTTCTGGACGGCAATATCTGCAATGTGCACGCGCACGAACTGGCAAAGCTGATCCAAGAGGGCTGCGATGAGGCTGGGCTCAAGGGGTTCCCCTTTGGGGTCAGTTGTGTCAGCGATAACATCACGCAAGGCCATGAAGGCGGCAATGCCTCCCTGCCCTCACGAAATCTCATCGCCAACGGGGCGGAGATGGTCTGCAGTGCCCACTGCTATGACGCAATGATCGGTCTGCACCACTGCGACAAAAACGGACCAGGGTTTGCCATGGCCCTTGCTCGGCTAAACTATCCCGGCCTGATCGTGAACGGCGGCAGCATCATGCCTGGCTGCCACAAAGGCAAGCCCACCACCATCCTCGACGTCTATGACTCCGCCGCCCGCGCCAATTCCGGCACCATGACGCGGGAGGAGTCCGAACAAATCATCGCCACCGCCTGCCCCGGCCCGGGCGGCTGCGGCATCGCGGCGTCCTTTAATACCTGGGGAATCGCCCTGGAGGCCATGGGGCTAAGCCTCCCTGACACCTCCTCCACCCCGGCCATTGAGGCGGCTAAGCGCGATGAGTGCCGCAAGGTGGGTGCAGCGATGCGAAACCTGCTGGAGCTCAATCTGCGCCCAAGGGATATTTTGACGAAAGCCGCCATCTCGAACGCCATGACCACCATCGCCGCCATTGGCGGCTCCACCAATGGCGTGCTGCACATCCTGGCATTGGCCAGGGAGGCGGGTGTCGATTTCACCCTGCGCGATGTCCAGGCGATCTGCCGACGCACCCCCGTTCTCTGTAACTTCGCCCCACGCGGAAAGGGCTCCATGGTCGATCTGCATCGCCTCGGGGGCACCACGATGCTCCTGAAGCACCTGATGAAGACGGGGCTCCTGGACGGCTCATGCATCACGGTGACGGGCAAGACTTTGGCGGAAAACATCGCAAATGCGCCGGAAGTGCCCATGCCCAATGACCTCATTGCCCCCGTCGAGTCTCCATTCAAGGACTTCGCAGACGTTCAGGTGTGCTTTGGGAACGTCGCGCCAGACGGCGTCGTTTTCAAAGTCTCGGCCATGGATGACCCTCGGTTTAAAGGCAAAGCCATCTGCTTTGAAGATGCCAAGGGTGTCTCGGATGCCGCCGCAGAAGGCAGGATCAAGCCAGGCCACATCGTCGTCATCCGCGGCTGTGGCCCTGTCGCCTCTGGGATGCCAGAGATGCACGTCGCCAGCGCCGCTTTGGCACTGCCAGAACTGAAAGGAAAAGTGGCGCTTCTCTCAGACACCCGCGTTTCAGGCGTCTCCAGCGGTGCCATCGGCGTCCACTGCGCCCCAGAGGCAGCCGTGGGCGGGCCGATCGGAGCCGTCAAAGACGGGGATGAAATCGAGTTTGACCTTCTGGCCGGGACAATCGAATGCCATGCGGACCTTGATGCGCCCAGCCGCCGCAGCGGCGCACGGTCGATCCGCCATCAGCGCGGATACTTGGCGGACTTTTCTGCAACGACGACCCAGGCCAATGAAGGCTGCGTCAGTGTCTGGGTCGCAACGATTGATGGGCCGGGCACTGATCAAGATGAAGCTCTTCGCATCGCCGACAACGATGCTTGATCATGCCACCGCAAAGAAGATCTGCGCCCAATTGGGAGTGAAGTGCATCTAGGCGCAACGAGTCCATCGGAGGATGCTTGCGCACCGCACCAAAAAGAAGGGGGAGCGTTTCCGCTCCCCCTCGATGAATCAAAACTGATTACGGTTTGGATCTCACTTGGCAGCAGGTGCGGGCGCGGGCTTCGCCTCGGGGGCAGGCGCGGGAGCCGGGGCTGGCGTCGGCTTTGCTTCGGGCGCAGCTTCTGGGAGCTTTGCAGGCTCTTTGGGCAGCGGTGGCACCGAGACGGGTGGCGTGGTGACGGTCACAGGGAGCTGGGGCTTTGCTGGCGCTCCACCAGGTAAGCCTGACAATCCGGGAATCCCGGAGGGCAAACCGTCCGCAGTCCCTGGGGTCGCGCCCGGAACGGGCGAAGTCAGCTCCTTGGGTGGATCTGCGACGATCTCTGAGCGCTTCTTCAGCAGCGGGTTAGCAACAAATTCGCCCACTTGGTAGATCCAGCCTTCTACCTTCTTTTCAGCAGCCAGCTTGTCTTCCAGTCCCTTTTTTTGGGCCGCAAAAGCTTCGTCGGCCTTCTTCTTGTCCTCAGGCTTTTCATCCTTCACAGGAGGGCGCTCTTTGGCAATGTCGGCGGAGACGTTCACCATCATGTAGTGCTTGGCCGTGGCTCCCTCACCGATTTTGGCAACTTGGATGTCATAAGTGAAGCCGTCGAAGGTGGTGATCTTCACCTTGGTAGCCCCCTTCAGCAGCTCTCCGGCCTTATCTTTAGGCTCAACATCATCAAAAGAAGGTCCGTTCAGGAGAGTGGAGAATCCAGCCTTCGCCTCATCATAGACCTCGCCCTCCTTCGCGTCCGCCAATTGGAAGGTCTCACCCTCCTGGGAGGCACGTGCGGCCTTGTAGGAATCCTCTGGCTTTGGTGCCGTGACTTCGACCGACTTCACCTTTTGAACGGCAAAGAAGGCCTTGTCCAGCCAGTCGCCAGGCTTGCTGGTCAGGTCCACAAAACCGTTGGCCACCATCCAGATGCTGTCATTATCCGCAGGAAGGCGGACGAAACGACGATCTGAGCCGCCGCCGAACATCGGATTGGCATCCTGCGCCCCTTTTGAATCGACGGTGCCGCCGATGACGAAGGTGTGAGTGACGTCTCCCTTACCATTGAGGAGCTCCACCAATGTGCCTGTTCCTTTTTCGTCAGTCCCGGGTGCGACGACATCGACTTCGCCCCAGGCGGACTTTCCAAGGCGCTGTACACCTTGAATCTTCATATCGCGCAGTTCGTCCAAGGCACGGGCGACACGATTGCCGTCGGCGCGGAAGCCGGAGCGCTCTGCGACGACCCAGGAGTCGCCGGCCACTTCGATATTCGCTTCAGCGTCTTGGGTTTTGACGTGCACTTTCTTGATCGCATTGACGACTTCAGCATTCGCCAAATCTGGCAGAAGGAACTCGCGCATTGCGGCAGCAGACAGCGTCTTTGTTCGACGAGACTTCATCATCAAAGACAGGCCGAGGAGGCCAGCCAAGACGGCCAGTAGGATCACAACTCGTTTCATAAGGCGTTAAGTATAAAGAGGGTAACGGGGTTGAATGCAGTGCAACAGATCAGCGGGCTGCGGTGGTTGTCTGACGGCGCATGGCCAATAGCAAGCCCACGACGATGACCAATAGGGGCATCGCGGCGATGTTCAGCCACATCAGCATGCTCTTGATGCGATCCACATCAGCGGTCTGCTCCTTCTTGATTTGGCGGATCTCGCGATTGATCTCCACCTGGGTTTCCTTGAGCTCTTTGAACTCCTTGTCCTTGGTAGGATCCACCAAAATCACGCCATTCGCATTCGGAGCGCGGGAGGCCAACTTCGTCACGGTATCCTGAAGGCGACCCTCCAACTCTTCAACGCGGGGGCGGTATTGCTGCTCCACCTTGGCCTTCATTTCGTCAAGCTTCAGGAAGGGGCGGTTCACGGAGGCACGGCTACGGACCGCGAGGAGATCCCCGCCACCCGCAATGCTCTCAATGCTATTCAGGAAGAGCGGCAAGTTGGCGTTGGAGTAGCCGCCAGTGCGCTGATCCTGCGCCAGCGCAAAGAAATCGTGCAACATGTCGGCATCCGAAAACACCATCACCATGCCATCCGTGCTGGTAGACTCCTTCAGCGATCCATCGGAGGCGGGCTTCGGCTCCTCCGCAGCAGCCGGGGCCGCTGGGGCAGCGGCAGCAGGCGTCGATGCGGGCGCAGCGGCCGGAGCAGCAGCGGGCGCCGGTGCAGGCGTCACTGCAGGAGTTGGAGCCACCGGCGCGGCGGGCGCTGGAGCAGCTGGTGCGGGTTGCGCAGGAGCAGCAGGCTCGGATGCTGGGGCACCCGCTTCCGTCTGGGCACCACCGCCTTCAGGCTTCGGCGTCGTGGCGACCGGATCTTTCGGCGCACCATTGGGGAAAGCCGTGGCGAATTTGCCCGTGAGGCGAACGCCGATGACCTTCTTGCGACCACTGTTCGTGAACTTTGCCAGCGGCGTATTGCGCAACGACTCAGCGGTGGGGCTATCGATCAAGTCGGTTGCTTCAGAGGACTCCAGCAGGACCTTGGAGTCCAGGCCTTCAATCTTGGCGACGGAAAGCGAACCGGCAGAGGCGACCTTGATCGCGGGCAGACCTTCGGTGACGCGGTCTTGGGCGATTGCATCCCCTCGCAGCAGGAGTGCGGTGGGATTCACGCGGCCTTCGAGGGCATCGCGGTAATTCATATCCACCACGACCATGTCCTTCTTGTATCCGATTCCCCAGGCTTTGAAGAGGTTTGGAAGATCGGAGCTCTGGGCCACAAAATTCGACTGCCCTGTCATCGGATTTGGCTGCCCATTGTAGGCCTGTGCGACCCAGCACTGCGGATCGACAAATGCCAGCACTTTGCCCCCCTTCAGGAGGTATTGATCGATGGCGTATTCTGCTTTCTCAGTGATGTCCCCTGGGTGAATCACCACAAGGACGGAGACATCATTTTCGATCTTGTCAGCCGTCATGGCGACCTCGCGCACTTCATAGTCACGACGCAGTTGCTGGACGATCTGCCATGGCTCCTGCCCGCGCTGGCGCTGGTAGGGGAACATGGGCGAGCCCTGGACGGGGATCTGGCTCATGATGCCGATGACCGTTGGCTTATCGGAGATGACCTTGTTGATGGCGCGTGCGACGTAGTACTCGAGCTGGGTTTCCTCGTTGGGAAGGATGAAAGGCACCACTTCCTTTTTGCCACCACATTGGACGGTAAAGCCCAGATAGACGCTGTCCCCCTCTTGGTTCACTTGGCGGCCTTGGAGCTCGTCCTCGCGCGCTTTGTCCTCATCGTCAGTGTTGGGGTTGGGGAAGTACTTCTCCATGGTGACTCTGCCATCCCCAGCGGCCTTTTCGAACTCCAGAAGTAGGTCTTCGACCGTGCGGGCAAAGGGCTTCATGAAAGACGGCATGATGCGGTCATCCGTCGTCTCATAAAACCGGATGGTTACCGGCTTATCTGGGGAGATCTGTCCAAGAATCTTTTCCGTGCCTTCCGACAGCGTGTAGATTTTGTTTTCGGTCAGATCGAGACGGAAGTTCCCAACACCAACACCCCCCACGAGGTAGTTGACCACGATGATGATGGCGATGGTGATGAGAGCGGTAATGCCCGCTGTCGATTCCTTGGCGTTACTGCTGCCACTTTTGTTGCTGCTAGTTTTTTCGCTCATGAGTTTATTCCTTGTATTTGAAGATTGTAGAAGGTTTCACGGCTGCCTCAGGCACGCTTGCTGCGCAGGGCTAGATCGGTGATGAGCAGGCCGACAACGGCCACGGATACGAAGTAAAGAACGTCTTTGAAGACAAAGATGCCCTTCGTCATGTCAGAGAAGTGGGTGTAGAAGCTCAGGTACTCAATCGCACGCACACCACCCTCCATCGACGATGGGAAGGAACGCACAGCGAAGTCCACGATCTGAGGATAACCGATGAGCAGGGCCAGCAGACAGGTCGCCACGGAAACGATGAAGCAGACCACCTGGCTGCGCGTTAGGGCACTAATGGCCGAGGTCACTGCGAGGCAGCCAAGCGCATACAAGTAGCTGGCGACATAACCCGTGATGACAGGGCCAGTGTCAGGATCACCCAAATAATAAACAGTCCAGACGATGGAGACCGTCAACGCCAGACCGATGAACCAGACGGCAGCCGCCGCGAGGAACTTACCGACGATCGCCTGCCAGGGAGAGACGGGCATCGTCATGAGCAGTTCGACTGTGCCTAGGCGATGCTCTTCCGACCACAGGCGCATGCCCACAGCCGGCGCCAGGACTGTATAGATCCACGGGTGCCAGAAGAAGAACGAACCTGTCAGCGAGGCATTATCGCCATCCAGGAAGGCCCCAAAGAGAAAGGCAAAGCCCATCGAGGTGAGGAGAAAGATCACCACGATCACGTACAGCACCGGCGAGTTGAAATAGGCCAAGAATTCGCGCTTGAAGATCGAGCGGATGTGGCGATCCCGCAGTGCGTAAACCAATGCCCCAGCAAAAAGGACCAACATGGCCAGCAGCGCAGGCCATTGGGAGAGTGAATTATCGACGAGTTTCATGAGAAAGTAATCAGACTGAAAAAGGTGAGTGAGTAAGAGGGTGTCGAGTGTACCGCTTATTTTTCCACGTCGGAGCGGGTGATGGAGCGGAAGACCTCATCCAGAGTATTCACTCCTGGGACGAGGCGCTTCAGTTCGTCTGGGGTGCCGTCAGCGACGACCTTGCCACGATCAATGATGATCGCGCGGGAGCAGGCCGCCTCCACCTCTTCCAGAATGTGGGTGGAAAAAATGATCGCCTTATCCTGACCCATGCGCTTGATCATGCCTCGCACCTCGTGCTTCTGGTTTGGGTCCAGACCGTCCGTCGGCTCGTCCAAAATCAGCACCTCTGGGTCATGGATGATCGACTGGGCAAAACAGGTGCGATGGCGGAACCCCTTTGAAAGTGTATCCACACTCTGATTCCGCACGCTATCCAGGAAGCACAGATCCAGCACACGATCCAGGGCCTTGGTCCGCGCAGCACCGGTGATCCCGCGCAGTTCCGCACAAAATCCCAGAAAGCTGGCCACCGTCATATCGGAATACAGAGGGGCGTTTTCGGGGAGGTAGCCCAGGGATTCCTTACCGCGCTGCGGGTCCTCTAGCATGTCCACGCCCGCCAGGGTGATCTTCCCAGACGTCGGCCGGAAGTAGCCAGTGATCATCCGCATCGTGGTGGACTTCCCGGCACCGTTCGGTCCGAGACACCCCAGCACTTCGCCTTTCTCCACACTAAAGGAGACGTCGTTCACGGCGACCTTGGTGCCGAATTGTTTTCGCAAGTTTTGAACTTGGATCATAATGTCACTTTCTTGTTCGGATTGGTTTTATGGTTAGCGATGGTTGGCAAAGAAATTGAGACAATCCGTCCCGACGGGGATGCCGGGCGGGTCGTCTCTGTGACAGACAATGATTAAAAATTCAACCACTATCTGAGGCGTGAGCCACCCCAATAACGCCACCGCCCATCGCTTTTGTGTGGGAACCCGGAAAAAAATTTCAACGTGACGACGGGACCGTTGCATCTACAATGACATCCCTCTTTTCCACCAAATTGGACGCCCCCTCATGCTGACCGAGCAGACCATCGACCCAAACGCCAAGCGCCCCCCGTTCATTCTGTGGCGACCGTTTGTGTATGCCTGGCAGTGGCTCGTGCCCCCTACCCAGGCACATCGGGACCGGCAGTCAAAGACCTCCCGCATCGTTGGTATCTCTCTCATCATCGTCTCCACCATCGCCATCATCACCGCCGCGTGGCGGTACGCGAAGCCGATGAAGGACAGCTATGACGACTGGCGCGCGGTCGAACTCGTCAAAGAAGCGCGCCTGATGTTAGAGGGCGGCCAGGCGATGAACGCCCTGCAAAATGCCCAAGAAGCCTACCAGATCGCCCCGGAAAATATCGATGCGATCCGGCTCAATGCCGAAATCTTCACCGCCGCCCGCATGGACCAGGCGCTCTACTTCATCGAGAAACTCGAAAAGGCCGGGGCCGCCACGGACGAGGATCTCCAGCTCAAAGTCCGTGCCTACCAAAGTCTGAACCGCCCCAAAGAAGCCTCCGACCTCCTGGAAAAACTCATCAACCGCAGTGGCACCTCCGCAGAACTCAGCCGCCTAGCGTCCACCATGTGGGGCGCGCAGGAGCAAAACACCCACCTCCTCCCCGCGCTGAAGCAATATGCCAAAGACCACCCCGAAGACAGGGATGGCCTCCTCAGACTGGCCCAAGCCCAGTATGCCAGCGGCATGCCCAGCGAGCGTAGCACGGGCACAAGCAGCCTCTGGGAAATCGCCAGCGGCACAGACGCTACCGCCCTGCGCGCCATCGAATTCATCAACCAGCCAGATGTCCTGCCGACGGATGAGATGCGTCGCATCATCCCGCTCCTCACCAACCATCCCAAGGCCACCACCACCCATTACGTGCAGGCACTCCGCCGCCGCGTTCAGCTTGACCCCATGCGAAAAACCCAGGTCATCCTGGAGGGCGCGCAGCATCTGCAAGGCGTCAGCAAAGAAGACTTTAGCCCCTTCATCCGCTGGTTGGTGGAAGAGAGAGAATTCGCCCAGGTCGTCACCCTGCTCACCCCAGACACGGCCAAGGAGTACCTGCCAATCCTGCAAAACTACCTCACCGCGCTGACCATGCTCGGGCGTTTTGACACCCTCGCCCAACTCGTCAATGACCCCCAAGTCCAGGCCAAACTCAGCTCTGGGACCAAGGCCTTTTACAAAATGCACCTCTCCTTTGTGACCCGGAAGCCCGTCGCAGAGCTACGCAAGGCCATGAAAGACGCCATCAGCGCGGCAGAGATCGAAGGCAGTGGCGAGCTCCTCCTCGCCATCGGCAAATACGGCGAAGCGCGGAAGCAGACCGATCTGGCTGAGCAGGCCTACCGCACCGCCGCCCAATCCAGACGCAGCCGCGTCATGCTCCCCGGCGTGGATGGGCTGGTCCGCGCCTGTGAACTGAATGGAAACACGGAAGGCCTCATGCAAGCGATCACGGACGCCCTCAAGATCATGCCAGAAAACCAAGGTTACCAAGAGCGCAACATCTACGTCTCCCTCCTGACCGGCCGCGAGATCGAAGTCTCGCTCGACCACACGCTGGACCTGCTCAAAAACCGCGCAGACGACCCCCAGCGCAACCTTTACGCAGCGCTCGCCTACTACCGCCTGTCTGACATGAAGCGAGCCGTCACCCACATTCAAAAAACCGATTTCAGCAAGCTCGCCCCAGGCCAGATGGCCGTCTTTGCAGGCATCATCCGCGGGGCAGGCTACAACGCCGACGCGCAAAAGATCGTCCGTCGCATTGCCACGGATGCCGCCATGCTCCCCGAAGAACGGACGTTTTACGATAAAGCCAATCGGTAATCTGCGACGAGGTCCCTAGACCCGCCGCCGCCTCCCCAACCGCAAATCACCAAAAGATTTGCGAAAGCACTCCTCATCGGGCAACGATCTCTCCGCCCCGCGATTCCCGATGAAAAAAGCCCTCCTACTCCTCCTTACCACGCTCTCCCTTTGCGCCATTGGGCAAGCCGATACCAAGCCCCTCCGCGCCCTGCTCATCACGGGAGGCTGCTGTCATGACTATGCAAAGCAGCACGAGATCCTCTTCAGAGGCATCCAGTCCCGCGCCAACGTCCAGGTGGATGTCATTTGGACCGATGACAAATCCACCAATCCTCCCCTGCCCATCTACGACAGCCCAGATTGGGCCAAGGGTTACGACGTCATCATTCATGACGAATGCGCCGCAGCAAACAATAGCAAAGAAGTGCTGACGCGTATTCTCGATGCCCACAAGACCATCCCCGCCGTGCATCTCCACTGCGCCATGCATAGCTTCCGCACCGGAGAAGACCGCTGGTTCAAGCACCTCGGCCTGCAATCCAACTCGCATGGCCCCCAGGAACCCATTGAGATCACCTTCGTCGATGAAAAACACCCCATCACCCAAGGCCTGGCCAATTGGACCACGATCAAAGAGGAGCTCTACAACAACGTCACTCTCTTCAATGCCCACCCACTGGCCATGGGCCGCCAAATGGTCAAGGGCAAGGCCGTGGACTACGTCGTCGCCTGGACCAACGACCAAGTCGGTGCACGCAGCTTCAGCACGACCATCGGCCACAACAACGACACCGTCGCAGATACCCGCTACCTGGATCTCCTCACCCGCGGCCTGCTGTGGGCCTGTGACAAGCTCACGCCAGACTATCTGACACCGTTCAAAGGGCAGAACAAAGTGACCTTTGTGCCCGCGAAGCCCATCGAAGCCCCCAAACCGCCGCCCACGCCGAAAGACGCCACGGGCATCAAGGCGACCGCGAGCAGCGAGGAGACGGGCAAGAACAACTTCGCCTGGCGGGCGGTGGACAATGACGAAAGCACCCGCTGGTGCGCCAACGGCCCGGATTATCCGCAGTGGTTGCAGTTGGAGCTGGAAAAGCCGCAGACGCTCACCGGCATCGAGACCTCCTGGGAAAACAACGGCGTTTATCACTTCAAAGTCGAAGGCAGCACCGACGGCAAAACCTGGACCACGCTCGTCGATGGCAGCGCGAACGAAAAGAACGCGCCTTACTCGAATGACTTCGCCAAGGCCGACGGCATCCGTTTTGTAAAGGTGCATGCGCTCAGCAAAAAGAGCGGCGGCTGGGCCAGCATCCGCGAGGTGCGGCTGAAAGGCCCCGGCATCAAGGCAATCGCGCCGAAGCTGAGCGCGGAGCAGCAGAAGGAATACAACCAGGCCACTGATCCCCGCAAAGACGGCGGCAACGTCGTGCCGAAGATCGTCAAACTCACGCCTGAGGAAGAAGCGGCCATTTTGAAGGACGTGAAGGTCGCCGAAGGCTTTGAGGTCACGCTTTTCGCCAACAGCACCGCGGCGAACTACCCTGTCTTCCTCGCCGCCGAGCCAGATGGCACGCTTTACGTTTCCTCCGATGGAAATGGCTCCGTGGAGCGCAAACCGAACCGTGGACGCATCATCCGCCTGCGTGATCTCGATGGCGATGGCCGCGCCGATGAAACGAAGGTCTTCTGCGAGGTGGACAGCCCGCGCGGCCTCGTTTGGGACCATGATCGGCTCTACCTCGTGCATCCGCCGCACCTCAGCGAGTTCATCGATGCCGATCACGACGGCGTCGCCGAAAAGCAAAACATCCTCGTCAATGGCATCGCCTACGGCTTCAAAGATCGCCCCGCCGATCACACCACGAACGGCCTCAGCCTCGGCATCGACGGCTGGCTTTACATCGCTGGCGGCGACTTCGGCTTCCTGAAGGCGACCGGCACCGATGGCAAAACGCTCCAGCATCGCGGCGGCGGCGTCATCCGTGTGCGCCCCGACGGCACCGGCCTTGAAATCTACTCCACCGGCACGCGCAACATCCTGGAGGTCGCCATCAGCCCGCTGATGGACATGTTCGCTCGCGACAACACGAACGACGGCGGCGGCTGGAACGTGCGTTTCCACCACTTCACCGGTCTCGACGACCACGGCTACCCGCGTCTCTACAAAAACTTCAATGATGAGGCCATCCAGCCCCTCGCCGACTACGGCGGCGGCAGCGGCACCGGCGCGGTTTACATCGACGAGCCCGGCTTCGGCGCTTGGAACAACGCCCCCTTCACCTGCGACTGGGGCACTGGCGCATTGTGGCATCATCAGGTGAAGCCCAAAGGCGCGACGTTTGAAGAAACCCGCAAGCCCGAGCCCTTCATCAAAATGACCCGCCCCACCGACGCCGATGTCGATGGCCTAAGCCGCGTCTATTGCGCCAGTTGGAAAGGTGCGACCTTCGGCTGGGCCGGTCCGGATGTCGGTTACATCGTGCAAGTGAAGCCCAAGGGCTTCAAAGCCGAGCCGCTGCCTGATTTCGCGAAGGCGAAGGACGATGAGCTGGTGAAGTTGCTGGAGTACGCGAGCAACCGCCGGAGGATGGAGGCCCAGAGGGAGTTGGTGAGGCGCGCTCCGATCAAAGGGAACTCGAAGGCCATCCAGAGCATAGTAACCCGTCAGACAAGTTCCCCGGCAAGTGAAGCTGCTGCCGTATTCGCTTTAGCTGCAATCGGGGATTCATCGCTTGTCGAAGCGGTAAGAGATCGTCGTGATGCGCCTGGCAACATCTCAGATAATGCGCTGTCTCTCTTGATGAAAGCATACTCAATACCGCTTGAGGCAGCTGACATCACAGAAGCCCCTCCCTCCGTTCAACTCCAATATATTCAAGCTGTCGTTCGAGACTCGGCTTTTGAACCAGAAGGCAGACCTGCGGCAATCATGCCTTTCCTTGTGAGTGAAGATGCAGTTGTTGCTCACACCGCTAAGAGGGCCCTCTCTCGGGTTGGATTTGCAGACAGGTTGTTGTTCGCTTTGGAGATTTTCACCGCCCATTCCGCTAAAAATCCAGAGCCATTCCAAGCCAAAACGATCCAGGCACTTGGCCTCATGCACAATTCAGATGTTGTGCCATTTCTGATTAACTCTCTCGGAAAACCAGAAGCAAACGAACCACTTATATCAGCCAATTTGCGCCAGGGCATCCTCGCGGCGCTGTGCCGGCTGCATTTCAAGGAAGGCGAGTGGAAGGGTGATTCGTGGGGCACGCGACCGGACACGCGAGGGCCGTATTACCAGCCGGAGGCTTGGAGCGAGACGCCGAAGATCGCCGTGGCTCTGAAGGACGCGCTGGCGAAGGCCTCGCCGGAGGAAGCGGCCTTTTTGGTGAAGGAACTGAACCGCAACCGCATCCAGTTCAACGAGGCGCAGCAGCGCATCCTCGAACTCGCGAAAAAGGACCCGAAGGTGCTACCAGATCTGGCGGCGCAGCTTGCTGGCGCGGAGGAGATTCCGGCGGAGGCGGTGCCGCTGCTCGTCGGACTCATCCTACAGGTCGGACCCGTCGGACCGACGACGCTCTCACAGGCAATCATCGCTCTTTCAAAAACCGACAGCGCCGACGGCGTCTCCGCCACGCTCGCTGCGCTGGAGCCGCTCAAAAAGCTCCCGGACTCCGGCAAAGACTACGATGCTGCCTTCAACGCCTTCTTGAACGCGCCGAAGCTCGAAAACCACCACCAGCTCATCGAGCAGATCGCCGAGAAGGGCGAGTGGCCGGTGTCGATGTATGCCAATGCCGCCTTGTTGAACCTCGCGAACCGTAAAACGGGCAGTCCGGAGTCCATCCAGCTCACACAGAAGGCGCTCGACAAAGGCTGGGCCGATCCGAAGCACCGCAAGCTCATCATCGACGCCATCAGCGCCTCCAAGCACATGGCCAGCGCCTCCAAAGTGCTCGCCGCGCTCGACGATCCCGATGCCGAGGTCAGGGGTGCCGCCGAACGCGCCGCGAAGGCCATGCGCCTTCAGAAGATCGAGGACAAGACCCCCAAGGTGGGCACGCTGAAGCCCGAGGAAGCCCTCGCTGCCGTCTTGACAGCGAAAGGCGATATCTCCCTCGGCGAGCAAGTCTTCACCCGTGCCACCTGCGTTGCCTGCCACACCGTGAAGGAGACCGAAGCCCAAAAAGGCCCTTACCTCGGCAACATCGCCCAAACCTACAAGCGCCCCGATCTCGCGCAAAACATCCTCGATCCGAACAAAACCATCGCCCAGGGCTTTGCCAGCGAGATGATCACGATGAAGGATGGCACACAGCAGATGGGCTTCATCACCCTGGAAGGCGCGACCGAAGTGAAACTGCGCAACATTGCGGCCCAAGAATTCACGTTCAAAACCGCCGACATCAAAGAGCGCCTGAAACTGCCCACCAGCATGATGCCGCCTGGCCTCATGACCAATTTCACCGTTCACGAATTCGCCTCCCTGCTCGACTACCTCGAATCTCTCGCCAAAAAATGAGGCTTCCCACAAACAGAGTTTTCTGTCATTGATCTTCACGCCAATCCCAACCATCGCCGCCATCATGCGCTCCCTCATTCTACCCCTCATCGCCCTCAGCTCCGTCGTCGCCTTTGCCCTGACCCCACCTGCCAAAATGAAGGTGCTGATCGTCGATGGCCAGAACAACCACCAGTGGGCCAATACCACGCCAGTGCTACGCAACGTGCTGGAGAGCGCTGGCTGCTTCACCGTCGAGGTCAGCACCAGCCCAGCCAAGGGATCACCTGCCGAGGCCTGGAAAGACTGGAACCCAAACTTCAGCGACTACGCCGCCGTCATCAGCAACTACAATGGCGAGAGCTGGCCTGAAAACGTCCGCAAAAACCTGGAGCAATACGTTAGCAACGGCGGCGGATTCGTCTCCGTCCATGCTGCCAACAACTCCTTCTCCGATTGGGAAGAATACAACAAAATGATCGCCGTCGGTGGCTGGGGTGGCCGCAATGAAAAGTCTGGCCCCTGGCTCTACGTCAAGAATGGCAAACTCTTCCGCGATCCCGTCGCCGGCAATGGCGGTGCCCACGGCCCGCAGCATGAGTTCCTTGTGGAAATACAAAACTCAGATCACCCCATCACGCGCGGGCTTCCCAAGCAATGGATGCACTGCAAGGATGAGCTCTATAGCCGCCTCCGTGGACCTGCGGAAAACGTCGAGATCCTCTCCGCCTCAAAGTCTGATCTGACCGCAGAACTGGAGCCCAATCTCATGGTCATCGACTATGGCAAAGGCCGCGTCTTCCACACCACCCTCGGCCATGCGGATTACTCCATGCTCGACCGTGGTTTCTTCGAGACCCTCCAGCGCGGCACCGAGTGGGTCGCCACCGGCGATTGTGCCGCCACAGCCGAAGTCCCCAGCGACTTCCCCACGGCAGAAAAAACCAGTATCGTCACCCTCGAAGGCTACCCAAAACAGGCACCCCCGGCCCCCAAAAAGGCCAAGTAGCCCGATACAAAGTGATGCAGACACTCCTGTCTGCGACCCGCCCCATCCCCCGAAAGTGGGGGGCTCCGGCATGATCTAACGCAAAGATCATCGCCCCGCTGGCGTATTTTCAATGCCTGCATTCAGCGTCTGCTGATACAGCGGAAAATCCCCCCTTTCCTTGCGAATGACACCCCCAAAAACCCTCCTTTTTGCAGGCACTGCCGCCATGCTCGGCGTAGCTTCGTCTGCCCGCGCCATCGACTGGAAAGCCGCTGAGCCCGTCCTGAGCACCCGCTGCTATGAATGTCATGGCGGAGAAAAAACCAAGGGCGATGTCGATCTCAAGCGCCTCTCCAGCGATCCGCAAATCGCGAAAGAGTTCACCGTCTGGGAAGACGTGCGCGACACCGTCGTCAACGGGGATATGCCACCCAAAAAGGCCCACGCGCTGACCCCCGAAGAAAGAAGCACCCTCCTCGGCTGGGTGGAAGGCGCGCTGGATGCATTGGCCAAGGCGCAGGCAGGCGATCCCGGCCCCGTCACCATGCGGCGACTCACCAACGCAGAGTATGACTACACCGTGCGTGATCTCACCAGCCAGGATCTCGCGCTAGCCGCCGAATTCCAGACCGATGGCGGTGGGGGCGAGGGCTTCTCCAACACAGGCGACGTGCTTTTTGTCAGCCCGCAGCAGCTTGATAAATACCTCAACGCAGCTCGCCAGATCGCCGATCACGCCACCATCCTGCCTGGCACTGGCATCATCTTTCACAAGCAACGGATCGGCCTGCGGGGCCCCGAGCAATTCAAGGCCCAGGCCGAGCAGGGCCTCTATGTGTGGTACCAGCAGAAGGCCGCCCCACACCTTCCGCAGGATTTTGATGACATGCGGGAGGCGGATTACATGGTGGCCTGCTGGCGGCACAAGCACTTCAACGAACCGTTGGAAAAACTCGCCAAAGACACCGGTCTGAAACTCCCCTTCCTGCAGAACTGGTGGACGCTAGTCAACGCCACCGAACCCAAATCGCGTTTCCTTGACCTCACCCGCGTCGCTTGGCGCGAACTCCCAGGACCCGATGCCGCCAAACCCGGCCAAGTACCCCAGAGTGTCACCGATGGCACCAAGGCGATTCAGGCCCAGCTACTCTCCTGGAACAATCCCAAAAAACCCGGCAGCGGCGTGCAACGCCAGCAGCAGGACGCGGACGGCATTCGCAGCTACACCGTCCAGTCGGAAGTCAAAGGTAAACCCGCCGCCTTCCTCAGCATCGGCGATGTCGGCGATGGCAATAAGGGCGATGTCGCACTCGTCACCAAGCTGGACCTGCGCACCACCAAAGGGCCTATCGACTACCGCCAATGGCTGCAAAAACAAATCGACGAAGATCGCAAAGCCCTCGCCACCAATCCGCCTACTGCCGAGGCATTGAAGAAGCGCATCGCGGAATGTCAGCGCGTCCAGCAGGCCTATGGGAAGCATCCCAAAGGACTGCCCATCGAGCCCACCACCCTAGCCATCGCTGCGCCCACCGTCTTCACACTGCCACTGCCAGAGAATGCAACCTGGCTGCGAGGGGACATCCGCCTCGATCTCAAGAATCCAGAGGCGGAGGAAGCCACCATCCAGTGGGCGATGACCACAGACAAACCCCGAGATGTCACCAAGATCATGCCCGGCGTCCTCACCATCTGGAAGCGGCAGACCGCAGCATCGAACCGCACCATGGGAGATTTTGGCGTGATGAAGCAGGCCTTCCCCGACATGTTCGAGCGCCGCCTTGAGGGGGTCGCCTCCAATCTCTACCGTCGCACGCCCGGTATCGGTGTTTACTACTTCAGCGATGCCCAACTCGCCACCCTCCTGCCCGCCCCAGAACAAAAGCAGCTTGAGGCAATGAAGAAAGACTGGGGCTACACCGCGCCGCGCCAATTGAACCCGCAACAGCAGAAAGAGTGGGATCAACTGGTGCAGGGTCATCTTCACAGCTTCGCCAGTCGCGCCTGGCGCCGCCTCCTACAGGACAGTGAAAAGCAGGAGCTGACAAATCTCTACCAAGCCGGGGTCACCGCCGGACTAGATCGTGAATCCGCCGCACGCGAAGTGGTCGTCCGCACCCTCATTTCCCCCCATTTTCTCTTCAAAGCAGAGACACTGCCCACAGAAGCCAAAGGCAGCGGGGATAAGCCGCTCAGCAGTTGGGAACTGGCCTCACGCCTCAGCTACTTCCTCTGGTCGTCCATGCCTGACTGGCAACTGCGTCAAGCAGCCGCCGATGGCAGTTTGCTGAAGCCCGAAGTCCTCGCCGCCCAGGCAAAGCGCATGCTGCGAGATCCGAAATCCGCATCGCTGGCCAAAGAGTTCGCGGGTCAATGGTTTGAGTTCAACGGATTCACCGCGCAAAACTCTGTGGATCAGAAGAAGTATCCCGAATTCACCCAGGAGATCCGGGAAGATCTCTATCGCGAGACGATCACCTTCTTCACCCGCCTGATTCAAGACGACCGCTCCGTCGGCGATATCGTCGCTGCGGACTACACTTACCTCAACGAACGTCTCGCAAAATTCTACGGCGTGCCAGGCGTCACGGGCGGGGAATTCCGCCAAGTCAAAGTCAGCGATCACCACCGGGGCGGTCTGCTTGGCATGGGCAGCATTCTGACCAAGACCTCGCGCCCCAATCGCACCAGCCCCGTGGTGCGGGGGAACTACCTCTATCAGGTGGTGCTCGGCTACTCCGCCCCACCGCCACCGCCGAACGTCCCAAAACTCCCCGAAAACGCCGTCAAGCCCGCCTCCCTCCGCGAGGCGCTCGCCCTCCACCGGGAAGACAGCGCCTGCTCCGTCTGTCACGACCGCATCGATCCACTCGGTTTCGCCATGGAGGGCTTTGACCCAATCGGGCGCTTCCGCGTCACAGACGAGGCCGGGGACAAGATCGACGACTCTGCCGAACTCAAGGACGGCACCAAGTTCAATGGCATCGAGGGCCTCCGCAGCTATCTGAAATCGCTGCAAGGCAATGTGGACACCCAGTTCAGCCGCAAACTCCTCGGCTACGCGCTCGGCAGGCAAACCCTCCCCAGTGATAAGCCGCTGCTCGCAGAAATGAAAAAAGCCCTCCAGTCCAACAACGGTAAATTCTCTGCCGCAGTCCTCACCATCATCAAGAGCCGCCAGTTCCTGAACCGCCGCAACGACCCCGCCGTGGCCGCAAATCCCTGACTCAGCGTCAGTCCAACTCGCCCAACATCAATAGCAGGGTCCGCTGATCGACATTCGTCTGAGAGTTAAATTGAAGAAGCCAGCCTGTCGTCCGCCCGATGTCACTGATTCCCAAAATGAGAGGGCCTTCCCTCACGAAGTGTTCTTCCCATCGGTCAGTCCGGGGATGGAACAATCGTGTCAAAGTCCCGGTGTCTGGATCAATGCTGGCGAGATTCGGTCCCTTCAGCGCATTGCACCAGCAACACGCCAGAGCCAAGTTTTCAGCGAAATCCTCTCCGTTGTGTTGTTTGGCGATAACGTGTTCGACATGGAACGGTGTAGCCGTTTCATCGCACTGCCGCAGTCGGCAGTATTCGCAGCGATACAGCGCCCGCTCTCTCACATACTGGCGCAGAGCCTTATCCATGACTACGCCTGGGATCGCTTCAGAAAAAGCTGTGCTTGCAGTCGAAGCATCGACATCAGTTTGCCGGCGTAAATATAACCCCAATACTCGCTCTCTTCGCTCGCAGACAGCTTCCCTTCGTTTGCCTTTTCAGACAACTGCTCAATCCGCTCCGCCTTCTCGTGATCGGGCTCGATACTCAATAGATTCTGCGCCGTCTCCTCGGTAAAACATGGCCGGGACGAATCAAACAACCGCTCCAGTTCAACAAAGGCATTCATATCTGGCACAATTTTGGCACACCTGACCAATACCCGCAAGCGTTCGCTCCCCAAAAACGTATCCCTTTTACCCCCAAAGAACATGAGCATTTCACGTCGCAAATTCCTCCGCGGCACCGGCATCGCGCTGGGGCTGCCTTGGCTTGAGTCGATCTCCGTTTTCGGAGCCGAATCACCCAAGAACAACACCGCGCCCCGCCGTTTAGCCGTCTGCTTCACCGGCAATGGTGTGAACCCCTTCCATTGGGGTGCCGCAAACGGACCCAATGGATTGGAACTGCTCCAGACGCTGAAGCCGCTTGATCCCATCAAGCAACACATCAACGTCTTCCAGGGTCTATGGAATCCAACCACCGTCGAAGGTGAGGGCGGCCACTATCCGAAGATGAATGTCCTCTCCGGTCTGAAGGTAAAAAAGACCACCACAGACGTGGAAGTCGGCACGACCATGGATCAGCTCATTGCCGCCCACTGCGGAAAATTCACGCCCCTCTCAAGCGTCGTTCTCGGGACGGAGCGGCCCAGCTACAGCACCGACTCAGGATTCACCTCGATCTACTCCGCCTACATTTCTTGGAGCAGCCCCACCACACCTGCCCCCAAGGAAATCTTCCCGCAGCAGGCCTTTGACCAACTCTTTGACGACGGCAGCAAGCGCCTGCGTGACAAAAGCATCCTCGATCTTGTGATGGGAGATGCCAAGAGCCTCCGCCCCAAACTCAGCAGCCGCGATAGCCAAAAGCTCGATGAGTACCTCACCTCCGTCCGCGAGCTGGAACAGCGTGTCGCCAAAGCAGAGCAGCTAAGCAAAGCAGACACTGGCGGTAGCGGATGGCAGCCCACCGTCACCAAGGCGACACTCCAGCGCCCCGGCCCCGGCATCCCGACTCAAGCGGAGGACCATCTGCGGCTCATGTTTGACATTCTGCTGCTGGCCTTCCAGATGGATCGCACCCGCGTCGCCACGTTCATGATGAACAACGACCTCTCCAACATGCGCTTCGCAGGTCTCGATGGCATCAGCGGTGGCATCCATGAGCTTTCCCACCACGCTGGTGATGAACAACGGTTGGCCATGTATCAGAAGGTCAACGAATACCAGGTCAAACTCTGGGCTGAGTTCCTGACCAAGATGAAAGCCACCAATGAAGGCGAACGCACGCTCTTGGAAAACAGCATGATCCTGCTGACCAGCAGCCTCTTTGACGGCAATGCCCACGACTCACGCCAGCTCCCCGTCGTGCTGGCAGGCGGCGGTGGCGGCACCATCAAGGGCAATCGCCACCACGACTACAGCAAGGATCCAAATCGCAAGCTCTGCCGCCTGCACCTCGCCCTCATGGATCGGATGGGTCTCCAAACCCACCACTTCGGCGACGCAGAAAACGCACTGGCGATTTAACCCAACACTGCTTTCAGGAACGGTGCCGTGCGGCTCGTCTTGTGCACTGCGACTTGGTCCGGCGTGCCTGCGACCACGACCTTACCGCCATCGGCACCCGCCTCGGGTCCGATGTCGATGAGGTAGTCTGCCTCCGCGAACACATCTGGGTGATGCTCAATCACCACGACAGTATGCCCTTCATCCACGAGGCGATGCAGGATCTCAATTAGCCGAACGACGTCCGCCATGTGGAGCCCGATGGTGGGTTCTTCAATGAGGTAAAGATTGCGTTTGGGATTCTTCAGCCCCCGGATGCGTTCCGTCGCTGTTCGGCCTTGTCCGGTGCTGAGCTCAGTCACCAACTTGAGGCGTTGCGCCTCCCCACCGCTGAGTGTTGGACTCGCCTGACCGAGTTGCAGATAGCCGACGCCCGTTTCTGCGAGCAACTGCAGCGGCCGCGCGATCCTCGGCATGCTGGCGAAAAACTCCGCCGCCTCCGTGATGCTCAATTTCAGGACTTGGCCAATGTTCTTGCCGTTGTACTCCACCTCCTGCGTCGCCGCATTGAAACGCATCCCATTGCAGATCTCGCAGTGCACACGTGTCGTTGGCAGGAAGTTCATCTCTACTTTGATCTCCCCATTTCCTGAGCATGTCTCGCACCGTCCACCTTCGGTATTGAACGAAAAACGGCCCGCCTCATAGCCTCGGGTGCGTGCCGTCGGGAGTTGGGCAAAGAGCTTTCGGATATCATCCATCACGCCCACATACGTCGCGGGGCAGGACCGGCTCGTTTTCCCAATCGGACTCTGATCCACCTCATAAGCCGCATTAAACAAGTCCGCGCCGACGATTCGTTTCCATGGATCACTGGCGCTCGACTTCTTGCCGCCCTTGACCGGTTTGGCTAAGGCCTGCTTCACCGAAGGCAGCAGCACACTGTGCATGAACGTACTCTTTCCACTGCCGCTAACTCCGGTGATCACGGTCAGACACCCAACAGGAATTGTGACATCAATGTTCTTCAGATTGTTGGCCGTCGCCCCCTCGATCATCAGCCATCCAGACTTATCCGATTTCTTCGGCAAAGCCCGGCGCTTCCCTTGCATCGGGTGCTTCATGGGGTGGCGCAGTCCTTGGCCCGTCACACTCTTTTTGTCCTTCAGAATATGCGCCAGCGAACCCTGGGAAACGACCTCACCACCAAATCGCCCAGCCCCAGGACCAAGATCGATGATCGTATCCGCACGTCGCATGGTGTCGTCGTCATGCTCCACCACCAGCAATGAATTCCCCTTATCACGCAGTGCCACGAGCGTATTTAACAAACGCTGGTTATCACGCGGATGCAGCCCGATAGTCGGTTCGTCAAGAACATAGAGAACACCGCGAAGGTTGGAGCCCAATTGAGCCGCCAGCCGAATGCGCTGCGCCTCCCCCCCACTCAAAGTATCTGCACTCCGATTGAGTTGCAGATAACCCAGCCCCACCTCCTGCATGAAGCGCAACCGCTGCGTGATCTCCACCAAGATATCGCGGGCGATCTCCGCGTCGCGACCTTCAAAGGCAAACTTTCCAACGATGCCCGATGCATCCCCCGCCGCCAACGCGTTGATTTCCTGAACCGTACGACCCTGCAAATGCACGGCACGGGCCACCTCGTTCAGCCGTGAACCACTACAGCTCGTGCATGGACGGCGGACATTGTCTTCATCCTCCTCATCTTCATTGCGCCCACGCGTCAATCGCCGCTCTTCTTCGAGTTCCGCCTCCAACTGCGAGATATCATCGCGCCGTGGCTCCGCTCCATTGGATCGGACTTCAAACCCAAAGCCGCGACAATCCTTGCACCAACCATGCGGGCTGTTGAACGAGAACAAGCGAGGGTCCAACTCCTCAAAAGACATGCCGCAGGACGGGCAACTCATTTGCGTATTGAGGACGCGAATTGACTTATCCGCCATCAGGACACGCAGGGTTCCTTTCCCCAGCTTCAGTGCCCTTTCCACCAGGGCGCGCAGCGCTGCCTCCTTGGCACCCTTTTCCACGCGGGCCACCACCGCATCAATGGTGTGCTCTTTAAAGCGCTCCAACTTCTTGAAGTTCAGGGTGTCCCGAAACTGTCCATCCACCCACAATGTCTCAATGCCGTGCTTGCGGGCGTGGTCCGCAACCTCAGTATGAAATCCCTTCCGCGCCTTGATCAGCGGTGCCATCAGGTGAAACGATTGCTTTTTCGACCACTCCACCATGCTCTGCACCACCGCATTGACGGTCTGCTTCTCCACCGGCACAGCGCACTTTGGACAATGCTGCGTGCCGAGTTTCGCAAACAGGAGCCTCAAAAAGTGATACACCTCCGTTACTGTTGCCACGGTCGATTTGCCGCCACCACGGGAGATCCGCTGCTCAATCGCCACGGTCGGGGGAACGCCAGTGATGAGATCCACCTCTGGTTTCTCCATCTGCTCCACAAACGTGCGTGCATAGACACTCATGCTGTCCAAGAAGCGGCGCTGCCCCTCTGCAAAAACTAGATCGAATGCTAGCGAGCTCTTCCCAGAACCGCTCAATCCCGTCACCACCACAAATTGATCCCGAGGGATCTCCAGGCTGATGTTCTTCAGGTTATGCTCACGCGCACCCCGGATAGATATTGAATTGGCACTCTTCGTTTTCGCACTCCCAGTCGCGTTGGAGACGAACCGCATTGGAGCCTCTGCGACGGTATCAGAAAAGGCAGCCTTGAGGTACTTCCCCGTCCAGGATTGATCACAGGCCGCCACTTGTTCCGGCGTGCCCGTGATGACAATTTCCCCGCCAGCAGCCCCTGCATCAGGGCCGAGATCGATCACCCAATCCGCGCACTGGACCACCTCAATGTTGTGTTCGATGACGATCAAACTATTCCCCTGATCCACCAAGCGCTGTAGGAGTTTGATCAACAAAGCGATGTCATCAAAGTGCAGTCCCGTCGTCGGCTCATCCAACAACAAGATCGGCATCTTCCCTTTCGCTGCACCGCCGGATGAATCCATCTCGATCAAGTGACCGACCAATTTCAACCGCTGAGCTTCACCGCCTGACAGCGTATTGAGTGGTTGGCCAAGCTTGAGGTAGCCGAGCCCCGCCTCCACTAAGACAGAGAGCTGATTCACCACTTGTTGGAAACGCTTTGCCTGGGTCTTTTCCGCTGATTCAATACCTGTGGCACACCACTCCACGGCCTCCTCAATGGTCATGCTCAACACATCATGGATCGACCTCTCGTTCAGCAAGATTTTGAGAGCGTGCGGTTGGTAGCGCTTGCCCTCGCACTCCGGGCAACTGACGTAAAGATCGCTCAAGAACTGCATCTCGATCTTTTCAAAGCCATTTCCGAGGCAGCGTTCACAGCGACCGTTCCCTGAGTTGAACGAGAAGAATCCCGGGGTGATCCCCTGCGCGCGACCATCTTCCGTGTCTGCAAACAGGGCGCGAATGGTCTCAAACGCGCCCACATAAACCGCCGGCGTCGAACGCGGTGTGCGCGCCAAAGGCGATTGATCTACCATCACCACCCGGCTAATCGCTTCGTGTCCACCGATGCTCTTTACCCGCCCAGGTTCATCCTCACAGACCTCGCCCTTCAATCGCTGGAGATTCCGATACAACACTTCGTGGACGAGCGTGCTCTTGCCTGATCCTGAAACTCCGGTGATGCAGCAGAAGACTCCCAGCGGAATATCCACGCTCAGCTTCTTGAGGTTATTCTGACGCGCATCGCGGATTGCTAGCTTGGGCGTCTTCGCAATGGAGCGTCGGCTATTGGGGATCGGCACACTTTTGCGCCCGGTCAGATAGTCCGCCGTGAGCGACTCACGGTTCTTCAATAGCCCGGCCAGCTCGCCTGAATACACTAAGGCACCGCCCTTATCACCACGGCCAGGGCCGATCTCGATCACGTGATCTGCCGCCCGCATCACCGCCTCTTCATGCTCCACGACGAGCAAGGTATTGCCACGATCACGCAACCCCTCCATCACCCCGATGAGCCGCCCAATATCTCGCGGATGCAGACCAATACTCGGCTCGTCCAGCACGAAAAGTGTGTTCACCAGCGAAGCCCCAAGACAGGTTGTCAAGTTGACACGCTGAAGCTCCCCGCCAGACAGCGTCCGTGTCTGCCGATCCAAGTGAATGTAACCCAGTCCCGCCCGATCCAAGTAAGTCAGGCGGGAGCAAATCTCCTCCCGCAACATCCGCGTCGCACCATCCGCCTCAGGGATCGGCCAACCCATCATCGTCGGCAAAAGATCGCTGACCGGCAGCAACCACAAATCCGCAATCGTGTGACCACCCACACGGAAATTCAGCGCATCTTTCTTGAGGCGGCCGCCATCGCAATCCGCGCAAGTTGTATAGGCGCGAAAGCGGGACATAAAGATGCGCACATGCATCTTATAGGTCCGTGCTTCCAGCCACTTGAAAAAGCCTTTCACCCCATACCAATCGCCATTGGACCAGGCCCGCTCTGGATCCGAATCTGCACCGTCAAACAGCCACTTCCGCTCCTCAGTTGTGAATTCATCCAGTGGCTTATCAAGGCTGAGTTTGCGCTTCTTTGCCGCACGTTCCAGGTCTGCTTGACATTCGCTGTAGCTGCTGCCCTGGAAAGCACGCACTAGCCCCTCGCTGATGCTCAGACTTTCATCTGGCACCGCCTTATGCAAATCGATACCGAGCGTGCGGCCAAAGCCTTTGCAGGTCGGGCAGGCTCCGATGGGGTTATTGAAACTAAAAAGTCCAGGCGTCGGCGCAGGCAACGCGATGTCACAGTCCGCACATCTCCAATCCGTGGAGAAGGACAAACTTTCCCCACCATCAAGCACCACACTGATCTGCCCCTTACCCAAACGCAGCGAAGCCTCTACCGCCTCGCTAAGCCTCGACTTCGAACCTTTGTCCAAGGCAATGCGATCCTGCACCACGAGCACCAGCGCAGGCAATTTGCGCCCCCGCATTGCCGCAGGCTCGTCCGTGCGAATCGTTTCCCCATACACCCAGATGCGCAGATAACCCTGCGCCTGCAAAAAGGACATGAACTCGGTCGGATCAGCCCCCTGCGGCACGGGCACCTGAAACCCGACCAGGGCCTGCGTGCCAGCATGATGACTCAGCAATGCGTGTTGGACACTTTCCGCCGTTTCAGGACGCACCGGTCGATGGCAACTTGGGCAGGCTCCTTCCGCTAGACGCGGAAACAGCATTTTCAGGTAGTCATTGATCTCCGTGATCGTCCCCACCGTGGACCGCGTAGAGCGGATGTTGTTTACCTGTTCGATGGCGATCGCGGGAGGGATGCCATGGATGGCATCCACCTTTGGTTTGTCCATGCGCTCAAAGAATTGGCGGGTGTAGGGGGAAAACGTCTCCACATACCGCCGCTGCCCTTCCGCATAGATCGTATCAAAAGCCAGGGAGGACTTGCCACTGCCACTCGGCCCCGTAACCACACACAATTTGCCCAATGGCAGATCCAGATCAAAGCCCCGCAGGTTGTTCTGCCGCGCCCCACGAATCTGGATCACATCCGCCGGACGGACGGGCGATGGTTTGACAGCAGGCTTCTTCTTGGCAGCAGTTTTTTTCGGCATTGTACAGGAGGTGCACCTATGCCTACGCTCCCCGCTGCCGCAATGGCGAGAGTAGCTTTCTTGTGCGGGCCGATCCAGTCAATTCGGCGCAAGATACTTGCCAAACACCACGGTGCCAGTTCAGGATACACATCATGCTCGCCGCCACAGACCTAGCAATCGTGAATCACCCACACGACGCCTATTTCAAGGCCGTGTTTTCTTCCAAACGGATTGCCGTGCGCTTCTTCAAAAGCCACCTCCCGGCAGAGGTTATCGGGGAAGTGGACTGGCGCACTTTAAAGCTGGTAGAATCCTCCCACGTCAGCGATGGCTTTGACGCCACCCACTCCGATCTTGCCTTTTCATTGCAGGCGAAGGACGGCCAGATCTTGGTCAATCTCCTCTTTGAGCACCAGAGCACCGTGCAGCCAGCCATGGCGCTCCGCATGCTGATGTATAGTGGAGCTAAATGGTGGGCGCACGTGAGTGATAACGGGCTGCCTCTCCCCATCGTGATTCCGTTCGTACTCCATCAGGGACCCAAAAAGTGGAATGCCTCCAGACGCATTGAGGATCTCTTCGCCCTCAATGCGGGTAGTGGCAGCCGACTCTACGACTACGTGCCGACCTTCCAGTATGGCCTCTTGGATCTAAGCCAATATGACGCCATGACGGAAAGCGATCCCACACAACGGGTGATCCTACAATTGATGAAGTTGGCCAGACAAAACAAAGTCAGCCAGTTCTTCGATTGGCTCGCGGCAGAAAATACGGGAAAACTCCCTCCGCGATTGCTTTGGCACTCCCTCTTGTATGCCAGGGCATACGCATGGGCAGCAAGAATGAAAGGAGTGGTTATATGGCGTAAAATAGCGCTGTACAAACTGCCATAACCACTGATTAGGCTATGAATGCCTTCTGCATCCAACAAGCCCTCAGCTTCTTCTCTGCGTCTCTCTGCCCACATTTCTCCCCTCGCGCCTGGTGCCCTGCCTATCTCCAAGCTGCTAGATG
>Ga0209573_1001965_pt1 | contig 28410 bp, 31 predicted proteins | sample TNRBio252014_DNA_FD_185870 | JGI IMG/M metagenome (GOLD analysis project Ga0209573, IMG submission 185870) | Wastewater treatment Type I Accumulibacter community from EBPR Bioreactor in Madison, WI, USA - TNR Reactor_6/25/2014_ DNA (SPAdes)... | ecosystem: Engineered > Bioreactor > EBPR >...
CAGCCATCCTGCTGAGTGCGTTCGCGCGACGCACGAACATACTGCCCTCCTCAACATGACCAGGGTTTCCCGGGGCGACCCACCCGGACCCGAGGCAACGCCGGCAGATCGCTGAGGCCGCTGCCGATCGCGTTCCATTTGCTAGGATCTGAACGCCGGATCGAAGGCGGGCCGTTAGCGACCGACCTGGCTTTCGCCTAGTCTTTCTTCTCGCCGAAGGCTTCTTCGACCTCTTCCTTGGTGATCCGCTTGGACGGATCGCTCGGCTGGCCGAGGTTCTGTTCCTCGGTGCCGTCGCCCATGACACCGGGCGTGGTGTTGATGATGATTGTCTTGTCTTTTTCGTCTGCCATGTCGATGCTCCCAAGCTGATACGAGACGAACGCTATTCCTCGATCCGCGTTCCGTCACTTCTATGAGAGAGCATGGCCGAAACCCAGTTGTCCACCTACATCGCCGGCCTGCCCAAGGCCGAATTGCATCTGCATATCGAAGGCTCGCTAGAGCCGGAACAGATGTTCGAGTTCGCCCAGCGCAACAAGGTCGCGATCCCGTTCGACAGCGTCGAGGCCGTGCGCGCGGCCTATGATTTCTCGAACCTGCAGGACTTCCTGGACATCTACTATGCCGGGGCCAATGTGCTTCAGACCGAAGCCGACTTCCACGACATGGCCCTGGCCTATTTCCGGCGGGCGGCGGCGGACAATGTGCGCCATGCCGAGATCTTCTTTGACCCCCAGACCCACACCGATCGCGGCCTGCCGTTCGCCGTCGCAGCCGACGGCCTGCTGGCCGGGATGAAGACCGCCGAGGCCGAGTTGGGCGTCTCCTCCAGCCTGATCCTGTGTTTCCTCAGACACCTGGACGAGGGCGCCGCTTTCGACACGCTCAAGGCCGCCGAGCCCTGGCTGGACCGGATCATCGGCGTCGGTCTGGATTCGTCAGAGGTCGGCCATCCGCCGTCAAAGTTCCAGCGCGTCTTTGATCGCGCCGGCCAGATGGGCCTCAAGCGCGTCGCCCACGCCGGTGAGGAAGGCCCGCCACAATACGTCCGCGAGGCGCTGGATCTGCTGCACATCGACCGGATGGATCACGGCAATCGCTCGATGGAAGACGAAGCCCTGATCGAACGCCTGGCCGCCAATCAGATGACGCTGACGGTCTGCCCGCTATCGAACCTGAAACTGTGCGTGGTGCATGACCTCAAGGATCACCCCGTGCCGGAGATGCTGCGGCGCGGGCTGCATGTCACCCTGAACTCGGACGATCCTGCCTATTTCGGCGGCTATGTGAACCAGAACTACATCCAGTTGGCTGAGGCCGTCGGCCTGACCCGCGATCAGGTCACGCGCCTTGCAAGGAACAGCTTTGAGGGGTCGTTCCTGCCCGACGATCAGAAGGCGGCCCGCATCGCCGAGGTCGAGGCCTACGCCGCCGCGACCTGATCGATCTCATTGGCAGAGCCCAGCGCAATCGGGATGCGCTGGTGCAACTGGGTCGGCTCGACGTCGAGAATGCGCTGGACCCCGTCGGTGGTCGCCTTGCCGCCGGCCTGTTCGACCAAGAGGGCCATGGGATTGCCCTCGTACATCAGACGCAGCTTGCCCGGCTTGCCCGGCTCGCGCTTGTCCCACGGATACAGAAACACGCCGCCACGCATCAGCACGCGATGAACATCGGCGACCATGGCCGCGACCCAGCGCATGTTGAAGTTCTTGGCCCGAGGCCCCTCAACCCCCTGCAGACAGCCGGCGATATAGCGTTGCACGCCCTCGGCCCAGTGGCGCTGGTTCGACATGTTGATGGCGAACTCCTTGGTGTCGGCCGGAATGCGGATGTCCTCATGCGTCAGCCGCCAGGCACCGTCGCCGGCCAGGGTAAAGCCGACCACGCCGGACCCCACCGTCAGCACCAGCATGGTCTGGGCCCCGTAGAGCACATAGCCAGACGCCGCCTGGTCGCGGCCTGGCTGCAGGAAGTCGGCGTCAGTCGGGGTCGCGGTCGGCGACTTCAGGATCGAAAAGATGGTCCCGACCGGCGCATTGATGTCGATGTTGGATGAGCCGTCCAGCGGATCGAACAGCACCAGCCACTGACCCGTCGCATGGCCGGCGGCCTGGCTGTTGTCCATTTCTTCAGACGCCACGCCCGCCACGACCGGACAGGCCAGCAGCGCCTCGGTCAGCATGTCGTTGGTAATCAGGTCGAGCTTCTTCTGCTCCTCGTCCTGGACATTGACGACGCCGGACGCCCCTAGCACCCCGGTCAAAGCGCCGCCTGCGACGACCACGGACATCTCCGCGCAGGTCCGCCCCAGCACCGTCAGAACCTCGACCACGCCCTCGGGCGCATTTGATCCGGCGAGCCAGGCTTCAAGAGTGGCGGGGGCGGTCATGGGCGTGTTCCTGAGAAGGATTTCCGAAGGTCGGCACCTGTCTAGGCGGCGACGCTTGACTCCGCAACGGAGTCAGGGCCTTTGGAGCCGCTCTCGCGGGAGAGATCGGGGCGGCGTATCCAGCCCCGGAGCCGAAGGCGCAACCGCCCCGGAAACGCTCAGGCAAAAGGACCGCGAAGCACAACAAACGCTGGAAAGAACCCGGCCGGGTTCGCCGACGGAGCAAGGCCTGATCCAGGGCCGGAATCTCTCAGGCCACGAGACAGCGGGGGCTCTGCCGGGCGGGACACGCCCGTAGGAGGAGCCGACACCATGAGCGAACTGAAGACCACCCCCCTGAACGCCAACCACCGTCGTCGCGGCGCGCGTATGGTCGGCTTTGGCGGCTATGACATGCCGGTCCAGTACGAAGGGGTTCTGGCCGAGCACCGCTGGACCCGCGAGCACGCCGGCCTGTTCGATGTCTCGCACATGGGCCAGTGCAAGATCACCGGTGCCGATGCCATCACCCAGTTCGAGCGGTTCGTGCCCGGCGACTACGCCGTCCTGAAGGAAGGACGCCAGAAATACTCCCTGCTGCTGAACGATCAGGGCGGCATCATCGACGACCTGATGGCCGGCAAGCCGGATCACGACGGCCTGTTCGTCGTCGTCAATGCCGGCAACAAGGACGAGGACTTCGCCTTCTGGCAAGCCAATCTGTCGGGCGACGCCAAGCTCACCATTCTGGACGACCGCGCCCTCATCGCCATACAGGGCCCCGAGGCCGCCGAGGTCATGGCCGCGCACGAGCCGCTGCTGGCCGATTTCGGCTTCATGGACAGCGCGCGGGTGATGCTGTTCGGCGTTGACTGTTACGTCTCGCGTTCGGGCTACACCGGCGAAGACGGCTATGAAATTTCGGTCCCGGCGGATCAGGCCGACCGCATCTGGGATGCCATTCTGGAGGACGCCCGGGTCAAGGCGATCGGTCTGGGTGCCCGCGACAGCCTTCGCCTTGAAGCCGGCCTGCCGCTCCATGGCCACGACATCGATCCGACGACCAGCCCGGTCGAAGGGGCCCTGACCTTCGCCCTGTCCAAGTCCCGCAAGGAGGCCGCGAACTTCAATGGGGCCGAGCGCGTGCTGGGTGAGCTGGCTGATGGGCCGTCGCGGGTGCGCGTGGGCCTGATCGTCAAGGAAGGGGCTCCGGCCCGCGAAGGTGCCGAGATCGCCGACATGGACGGCAATGTCATCGGCAAGGTCACTTCGGGCGGGCCGTCTCCGACGCTGGGCCGCAACATCGCCATGGGCTATGTGCCGCCGGCACTTTCTGAGTTGGGCACCGACCTGCAGGTCATCGTGCGCGGCAAGGCCGCCCCCGCCGAGGTCGTCGCCATGCCGTTCGTGGCCCAACGCTACTATCGCAAACCCAAGGCCTGAGGAGAGCCCCATGAAATTCACCCGTGACCACGAATGGGTCCGCCTGGAAGGTGACGTCGTCACCATCGGCATCACCAGCCACGCCGCTGAGGCGCTGGGCGATGTCGTCTTCGTCGAGGTTCCCGAGGCTGGCCGGCAGGTCGTCGCCGGCGACAGCTTTGCCGTCGTCGAATCCGTCAAGGCGGCTTCTGACGTCTATGCGCCGGTGACCGGCGAGGTCGTCGAAGGCAATGCTGTCCTCAGCAGCGCGCCGGAAACCGTCAATCAGGATCCGCAAGGTGCGGGCTGGTTCGCCAGGATCAAGGTGCCGGACACCGCCCAACTGGACGGCCTGATGGATCAGGCGGCCTACGACGAATATCTCAAGACCCTCTAGGACATGACCGACCGCTACGCCGCCACCGTCACCTGGACCGGCTCGGCCGAGGATCATCGCTCGGGCCAGTACAGTCGTGTGCACGAATGGCGCTTTGACGGGCACACGGTCGTGCGCGCCTCGGCCGGGCCGTCGGTTCCAGGGTCCGATCCGTCGGCCGTCGACCCGGAAGAGGCGCTCGTCGCCTCGGCCTCGGCGTGTCACATGCTGTGGTTCCTGGCCATCGCCCGCAAGAAGGGGCTGATCGTCACCGCCTACGAAGATCAGGCCGACGGCGAAATGGCCAAGAACGAGGCCGGCAAGGATTACATGGCGGTCGTGACGCTCCGACCCCATGTCACCTACGAGGGTCAGGCCGACCCTGCCCTGATCGTCGAATGCCACCGGCTCGCCCACGACGAGTGCTACATCGCCAACTCCCTGCGCGCCGAAATGCGCGTCGAACCCCGCTGAGATTCCGATGCGTTACCTGCCCCTCTCCCCTGATGACCGAACGGCCATGCTGGCGGCCATCGGTGCCAAGTCGATCGACGATCTGTTCGTGGATGTCCCCGCTGAGGCGCGGCGCGACGGCCTGGTCGATCTGCCGCGCGTGGCCGGCGAGCTGGAGGTCGAACGCGCCCTGTCGGCGATGGCCTCCAAGAACACGGTGGCAGGGTCAGTGGCCTTCTTCTGTGGGGCTGGGGCCTATCGCCACCATGTGCCGGCGACGGTCGATCACATCATCCAGCGGTCGGAGTTCCTGACCAGCTACACGCCGTACCAGCCGGAAATCGCCCAGGGCACGCTTCAGTACCTGTACGAATTCCAGACCCAGGTGGCGGCCCTGACCGGCATGGAGGTGGCCAATGCGTCCCTCTATGACGGCTCGACCGCCATGGCCGAGGGCGTCCTGATGGCGACCCGCGCCACCCGCCGCAACAAGGCGGTGATCTCCGGCGGCGTCCACCCCCACTATGTCGCCGCGACCGAGACGGTGGTTCACGCCGTCGGCGTCGAGACCCAGGTGCTGGCCCCCGCCATCGACGCCGAGGATGCCGTGATCGCCCAGATCGGGCCGGACACGGCCTGCGTCGTCGTCCAGACTCCCAACGTCTTCGGCACCGCCACCGATGTCAGCAAGATTGCCGAGGCCGCGCACGCCGCCGGGGCCCTGCTGATCGTCGTCGTGACTGAGGCGGTGTCGATGGGCCTGTTGAAGTCGCCGGGCGAGATGGGGGCCGACATCGTCGCCGCGGAGGGCCAGTCGATCGGCAATGCCTTGAACTTCGGCGGCCCCTACGTCGGCCTGTTCGCCACGCGCGAAAAGCTGATCCGGCAGATGCCGGGCCGCCTGACGGGCGAAACCGTCGATGCCGAGGGTGAGCGCGGCTTCGTCCTGACCCTGTCGACCCGCGAGCAGCATATCCGCCGCGACAAGGCAACGTCGAACATCTGTACGAACTCGGGTCTGTGTACCCTCGCCTTTTCGATCCACATGAGCCTGCTGGGTGAGACCGGTCTGCGCCGTCTGGCCCTGATCAACCACGAGAAGGCCCAGGCGACGCGCGACGCCCTGGCCGCCATCCCGGGCGTCGAAATCCTGACCCCGCGCTTCTTCAACGAGTTCGCAATCCGCCTGCCGAACGGGCGCAGGGCAGAAGAGGTGGTCGAGTTCATGGCCCAATACCGCTGCCTGGCGGGCGTCCCCTACAGCCGCCTGAACCCCGAGGCCGGCATGGACGATGTGCTGCTGGTCGCCGCCACCGAGACGACGCTGGATGCCGACATCAAGATCCTGGCCGGGATGCTGGGGAAGGTGCTGGCGGGATGAGTTCCTTGTTTTCCGCTCATCCCCGCGAAGGCGGGGATCCAGTCCTTTGGATGACCGCAGAAGGTCATGACGCACAATCGAATGTCCTGAAACGCCGGCACCTCGCTGGACAGAACTGGGTCCCCGCCTTCGCGGGGATGAGCGGTGATTTTAAATGACCACCATGAACACCGTCGGCCGTCCGACCGCGCCGAACACTGTCGATCACGACTACAAGCACCCGACCCTGACCGGCGGTCGCGGCCTGTTGCAGAACGAGGCCCTGATCTTCGAGGGCGACGGCTGGGGCAAGACCGGCGTTGATCTGCCTGAGCCCAAGGGCACCGGGGCCGACCTCGGTGGCCTGGTCCGCAGCGATCCCATCGGCCTGCCGGGTCTCAGCGAGCCTGAGGCCATGCGCCACTATGTGCGCCTGAGCCAGAAGAACCACGCCATCGACCTGGCCATCTATCCGCTGGGCTCGTGCACGATGAAGCACAATCCGCGCCTGAACGAGAAGATGGCGCGGCTGCCGGGCTTTTCCGACATCCACCCGCTGCAGCCGCAATCGACCGTTCAGGGCGCGCTGGAACTGATGGACAGCCTGGCCCATTGGCTCAAGACCCTGACCGGCATGCCGGCGGTCGCCCTGTCGCCCAAGGCCGGCGCGCACGGCGAGCTATGCGGCCTGATGGCCATTCGCGCTGCGCATGAGGCGTCGGGCCAACATGAAAAGCGCCGCAAGGTGCTGGTGCCGACCTCGGCCCATGGCACCAACCCCGCCACCGCCGCCTTCGTCGGCTATTCGGTGGTCGAGGTCGCCCAGACCGACGATGGGCGTGTGGATGTGGCTGACCTGGCCGCCAAGCTGGGCGATGACGTCGCCGCCATCATGGTGACCAACCCCAACACCTGTGGCCTGTTCGAGCGGGACATTTTGGAAATCAGCCGCCTGACACATGAGGCCGGGGCCTATTTCTATTGCGACGGGGCCAACTTCAACGCCATCGTCGGTCGCGTGCGGCCCGGCGACCTGGGCGTCGATGCCATGCATATCAATCTGCACAAGACCTTTTCGACGCCGCACGGCGGCGGTGGGCCGGGTGCCGGTCCGGTGGTGCTGTCGGCGGCCCTGGCCCCGTTCGCGCCGGTGCCGTGGGTGGTGCACGACGAGGACGGCTTCGACCTGATCGAACGCCCCGAAGGCGAGGCCAAGGCGGCGTTCGGACGCCTGTGCGCCTTCCAGGGTCAGATGGGCATGTATGTCCGGGCCCTCAGCTACATGATGAGCCATGGCTCCGACGGTCTGCGCCAGGTGGCCGAGGACGCGGTGCTGAACGCCAACTACATCAAGGCCCGCCTGTCGGATCTGATGAGTCCTGCCTTCCCCGACGGCCCGTGTATGCACGAGGCCTTGTTCGACGATGAATGGCTGAAGGGTACCGACATCACCACGCTCGATTTCGCCAAGGCGATGATCGACGAAGGTTTCCACCCCATGACCATGTATTTCCCCCTGGTCGTGCATGGGGCGATGCTGATCGAGCCGACCGAAACCGAATCCAAGGCAGAGCTGGATCGCTTCATCGAGGCGATGCGGGCCTTGGCGACGGCGGCCAAGGCCGGGGACGTCGACCGCTTCAAGGGCGCGCCCTTCCACGCCCCCCTGCGGCGCCTGGACGAGACCCGTGCGGCGCGTCAGCCCAAGCTGAAGTGGACCGCTCCGGACGGATCCAACATCGCGGCGGAATAGCTACCGAACAGGCGAATCAGCCGGGCGCTTTCTCGCCTGAGAGGGCATGCGACAGGACGTCGCCACGACAAAATCCGGCTTCTTCGCTGCAACGCGAAGGCGTGTCTGCGGAAAGCGGAAGGTACGCGCAGCCTTGCTGTCCAAGCCTTGCGCCTGCCTGACGCCGCGCCATTGTCAGGCCAGGCCCTTGATTTTGTTGCAGTGCAGCAAATTCTTGCGTTTTGACCTCATTCGGGCCATATTCCGATGGCTAATGCGCGTCTCGGCGCGCGGCGGGACCTCCCCATCGCGCGTCTTCTGCATCCTGAGTCCGGCCCGAAAGGCGACCAGGGTGAATTCGTCGGGGAGCCAGGGCGCTCTCGTCGCAGAGGATACCGGAACGGTGACTTTATTCGCGCATCTGCGTGCGCCTGAACGTGCGCGCAGCCTGATCCAGACACTCAAGAACGGCATGTCCCGCCAGCGCGCCTCGGTCGCTGCGGTGGTTCTCGGAGGCGTTGTGGGCGCGGCTGTCGGCATGGCCTATCTGGGTGGCGCAGTCGCGCAGTCTGCAACCGTTCGCGGTCAGGCCTACCGCATGGCGGGGGCCTATGATTCCGGCTTCACCGATGAAGCGGTCGCCGCCGCCGTCGGAGGCCTGGACGCCAGCGCGCTGGAAATCGCGCGCCGTCATGATCCCTACACCGTCGCCGGCGATGCCCAGCGCGACCGCCGCTCGGCCCAGCTGACGGCCCTGCTCGAGCGTCGCGGCCAGGCCGCCCTGACCCGCGCCAGCACCAGCGCCACGGCCGACGCCGGCCTGCGCGGCGGCACCACGGTTAATCCGGCTCGTCCGTTCCGTCTCAATGGCGCACTGGAATCGTCCCGCGATCTCGATTGCCTGACAACCGCCGTCTATTACGAGGCGCGCGGAGAGGGCCAGGCCGGCATGCAGGCCGTAGCCCAGGTGGTCCTGAACCGGGCCCGCCATGGAGCCTTCCCCCAGACCGTCTGTGGCGTCGTCTATCAGGGTGCTGGTCGCCGCACGGGCTGCCAGTTCAGCTTCGTCTGCAACGGCTCCATGCGGGGTCGTCGCGAGGGCGGTGCCTGGGAGCGCGCGCGCCGCGTTGCCGCCAACGCGCTCAGCGGCCATGTCTATGCGCCGGTCGGCAATGCTACCCATTTCCACACCACGGCAGTCAATCCGCGCTGGAGCGGCTCGCTGGTTCGCATTACGCAGGTCGGCAGCCACATCTTTTACCGCTTCGGTGGTCGGCGTGGACGGCCCTCGCAGTTCGCGGAGTCGGTCCAGCCCTCGGGCGACATGGCCCGCGCGGATGCCGGACGCACCGACGGCCAGGCCCCCGACATTTCTGATGTCGCGGTCAACGTCGCCGGGGCAATCCCCCAGATTGACGGGCCCGTCGCCGCCGCCGAGCGCTCGACACCGGCCTCGGCGCAACCGGCCGCCTGACGTCCAGGCCTCATCAGCCCCTTACTTGATCAGCATCCGCCCTGGCGGGCGCTGATTTGCCTTTGGCCCTGGCGTAAGGGTTGCAGCAGCTCGCCTCCGTGTCCCGTTTTGGTGAGTGGCAAGCCGTGTCTGAGGTACAAGCCGGTACCGCGCGTAGCCGCGGGGCGAGGGCCGGTGCGCTGGATCTGCTTCGCTTCGGCGCGGCCGCCTTCGTCGTCCTGTTCCATTTCGGCTCGTCGGCCCCGATCGACCTGACCGCGACCTATCCGATGCTCGACCGGGGTTGGCTGGCGACGGACTTCTTCATCATCGTTTCCGGCTATGTGCTGGGCCGGGCCTATGGAGACCCCCTCGACGATCTGCGCCTGAGCCCGATGCTGTTCACGGCCCGGCGTCTGGGACGGATCTGGCCGGCACATCTGATTGTGTTGTTCGGCTTCGCCGCGCTGCTGGTCGTCGCTAGACTGGCCGGCATCGCGGCGGATTCACCCGAGCGGTTCCAGCCGATCGACTTCCTCTACCAGGCCCTGCTCGTGCATGCCTGGGGCGTGACCTCCCAGCCGAGCTGGAATGAGCCGAGCTGGACCCTGTCTGCCCTGGTCGTCTGCTACGTCCTGTTCCCGCTGATCTGGAAGCTCACCCAGCCGCTCAAGGAGCGCGGCTGGGCCCTCGTGACCGGGTTCGGGATTCTCGCCTTGGCGGCTCTCGCCTGCGAGGCGACGCTGGGCACATCGCTCTATGATCTGTCGTTCCAGTACGGCGTCATCAGGGCCCTGCCGCTGTTCGTTCTGGGGGCGCTGCTGGCTCGTTTCATTCAGGGCCGAGCCGTCGGGCGGGCGAGTGCCCTGGCCAGCGGCCTGGCCGCGTTCGGGGCGGTCATTGCCATCCAGGCCCCGGAGCGATCGGAGTTCAGCGCCCTGGTATCGATCGTCGCCCTGTGTACGCTGGTGGTTTCCGCCGACGGGTTCGGCCTGAGACGTACGCCCGCGATCAAGGCGGCGGCAGACGTCTCCTTTGCTCTGTTCATCACCCACGCCATTGTGGGGACCCTGTGGTTCAGCGGATTGGATGCCCTGGGGGTCCAGACCCGTTGGTGGACATGGATCGGGGCCTTGGTCGCGGTTCTGGCGGCGGCCATCGTCTTCCATCACCTGATCGACAAGCCGATCCAGATCCGACTTCGACGACTGCTGGATCAGGCCGGCTCGGGAAAGCACGCCCCTTCCGAGCAAACCGCCTAGCCCCGGCATGAAATCCAGCCAAGACCGCCGGCGGCCGAGGCGGTAGCCGAGGCGCGTCTGATGTCAGGTTATGACCCGGCATTCCGGCCAGCGGCCTTGCGCCGAGGTCGTGGCCCGCGCCCAGCCCCCCGCCTCGGGCCGGTTGGGGTTAGGGCGCAGGACCATGTCGAACACATCGTCCAGGCCGAACGGCGCGGCGACGGAAATCGTGTCGTCGTCCTCCAGCCTCACTCCGACCGCGAAGGCCGGACAGACGAAGCGGCCTAGGGCCTCGTCGGTCCCTCTGAGGGCCGCATACGGCTCCCCGAACCGATCCTCAAACCACAGATGCACCCGCGCCTGGTTGCGGACCTCGACGGTCGAGCGGAATGGCTCGTCGAAGGCGGCGGCGACCCGCTTGATGAAGACGTCCTCGGCATCCCAGGAGGTGTCGGGGTCGAAAAAACCGATGTCGAAGTCCTTGAGCCCGTAGGCAGGAGGTCGCCCTGTCTGGTGGTTCCAGACGGTCTGATAGACCGCCCCGGAAAACAGCCGCCAGTCCGGCAAGCGCAAGGCCCTTACCGTCGTCAGGACGTGCATCACGTCCGGGCTGGCCCGCAGGATGTCGGCGAGTTCGTCGGCTCGGGCGAGGGTCACGATCCGTCTAGCCCTTATAGGCAGGAAGATACTGTGCCAGGCGGGCGCCCATTTCGGCACCCAGGGCCTGAAGGCCGTTCAAGGGCCGGATCATCACCTCGAAATCGGTGATCAGGCCCGCCTCGTCGAAGCGGATCATGTCGATGCCCTTCAGGCTCTTGTCCCCAACGTCGGCGCTGAATTCGAGCACGACGTTCAACCCGTCTTCGCCGGCGAAGGCCCGGTGGTAGGTGAAATTCTCGAAGATGGTGATCACCGTCGACAGGATCAGGATCACCGCCTCGCGCGAGCGATAGGGCTTGAAGGCCATGGGCGAGCGGAAGGTTGCCTGCGGGTGGATGATCGCCGCCAAGTCGGTCATATCGCGCGTCTGAACCAGCCGGTGCCAGGTTGCCAGTGACTGTGCGACGGCGGGCGTCAGGTTTGCGGATGTGGCGGTCATCGGGTCCTCGCTCAGATTTCGGCGGCCAGGGTCACGCCCTGATGGATGGCGCGCTTGGCGTCCAGTTCGGCGGCGACATCCGCCCCACCGATCAGGCGGGCGGTGACGCCTTTGGCCTCCAGCGCCGTAAACAGGTCGCGGTTCGGCTCCTGACCGGCACAGACGATTACCGTATCGACCGCCAGGGTCTGGGGCTCGCCGCCCACCGTCAGATGCAGGCCCTGATCGTCGATCCGCTCATAGGTGACGCCCGGCATCATGTGGACGTCGCGCGCCTGGAGGCCCGCCCGGTGGATCCAGCCCGTGGTCTTGCCCAGGCCCGCCCCGACTTTCGACGTCTTGCGTTGCAGGAGCCAGACGTCGCGCTCTGCCTCGGGCGGATGCGGCTCGGTCAGGCCGCCGCCGTGTTGATAGCTGGTATCCACGCCCCACTCGGCGAAGAAGACGGTCGGGTTCAGGCTGGCCGGTTCGCCGGCGTCGGTGATGTACTCGGCAACATCGAATCCAATGCCGCCGGCACCGATGATGGCGACCTTTTCGCCGACCGGCCGGTGGTCACGCAGCACATCCAGATAGCTCAAGGTGCGATCGCTGTCGGCCCCGGGGACGTCCAGCCCGCGCGGGGTGATGCCGGTGGCCAGCACCACATCGTCATAGCCGCCGGTCGCCAGATCATCCGCCGACACCCGCGTGTTCAGCCTTACCTCAACGCCCGTCTGATCCAGCCGTCGCCTGAAGTAGCGCAGGGTCTCGTAGAACTCTTCCTTGCCCGGAATGGTCTTGGCGATGTTGAACTGGCCGCCGATCTGATCGTCGGCCTCAAACAGGGTGACGCGGTGCCCACGCTCGGCCGCTGTCGTCGCAAAGGCCAGCCCCGCCGGCCCCGCCCCGACCACGGCGATGGACCTGGGGGCCTCGGTCGGCGTGATCACGATCTCGGTCTCGTGGCAGGCGCGCGGATTGACCAGACACGAGGTGATCTTCAGCGAGAAGATGTGATCCAGGCACGCCTGATTACAGCCGATGCAGGTGTTGATGTCCTCGGCCCGGCCCTGACGCGCCTTCGCCACGAATTCCGCATCCGCCAGGAAGGGCCGCGCCATCGACACCATGTCGCACGCCCCCTCGGCCAGAAGCCGCTCGGCCACTTCCGGCGTATTGATCCGGTTGGTGGCGATCAGCGGCACGCCGACCTTGCCCATCAGCTGTTTCGTCACCCAGCCAAAGGCCCCGCGCGGCACCTTGGTGGCGATGGTCGGCACCCGCGCCTCATGCCAGCCGATGCCGGTATTGATGATGGTCGCGCCTGCCGCCTCGATGGCCTGGGCCAGCTGAATGACCTCTTCCAGCGTTGAGCCGCCCTCGACCAGATCCAGCATCGACAGGCGATAGATGATGATGAAGTCCGCCCCCACGCGCTCGCGCACGCGCCGCACGATCTCGACAGGGAAACGCATGCGCCGGGTATAGTCGCCGCCCCAGTCGTCATCGCGCTGGTTGGTGCGGGCGGCGATGAACTCATTGATCAGGTATCCCTCGGACCCCATGATCTCCACGCCGTCATAGCTGGCATGGCGGGCAAGCGCCGCGCAGGCGACGAAATCCTCAATGGTCTGCTCGACCTCTTCGGACGTCAGGGCGTGGGGAACGAACGGGTTGATCGGGGCCTTCAGGGCGCTGGGGGCGACCAGATCCGGCTGATAGGAATAGCGCCCGAAATGCAGGATCTGCATGGCGATCTTGCCGCCTTCGGCGTGAACGGCGTCGGTGACGATACGGTGGTGATCGGCCTCGTCTTCGGTCGCCAGAACCGCCCCGATCGGGGCCGGACGCCCCTTCAGATTGGGGGCGATGCCACCGGTCACGATCAGCCCGACCTCGCCACGCGCCCGCTCGGCATAGAAGGCCGCCATGCGCTGAAAGCCGCCCGGTACCTCTTCCAGGCCCAGGTGCATCGAACCCATCAGGACCCGGTTCCTCAGCGTCGTGAACCCCAGGTCCAGCGGACGGTTCAACAGCGGATAGGCGTCCATGCGCGTCAGTCCTCCAGCGGCCAAGCGTGGTTGAGCGGGCCGTGTCCTTTTCCATAGCCAGGTGCGCGACGAATGGCTTCGGCGACATAGGCCCAGGCGCGCGCGACGGCGGCCTCCAGCGGCAGCCCCTGGGCGATGCCGACGGCGCAGGCGCTGGCCAGGGTACATCCCGTGCCATGGGTCGAGGTCGTGTCGATGCGTGGCCCTTCCAGCAGGGTCTCGCCGGTCGGGGTCAACAGCACATCAATCAGGGTCTCGCCCTCGACATGACCGCCCTTGACCAGGACGGCGGCGGCGCCGAGTTCCAACAGGGCCTCGGCGGCCCGTCTCTGGCCATCGAGGTCTTGCACCGCCAGCCCGGTCAGAGCCTCGGCCTCCGGGGCATTGGGCGTGATCAGGGACGCCCGCGGGATCATCAGGGCCTTCACCGCCTCGACCGCCTGACGCGGCAACAGCGAATGCCCGCCCTTGGCGACCATCACCGGATCGACCACCGCCGGGGCCCCGGCCTCATCCAGCAGGCCGGCGACGGCCTCGACCACCGAGACGGTGCCCAGCATGCCGGTCTTGACCGCATCGGTGCCGATGTCGCCCAGCACCGCCCGCGCCTGCGCCTGGATGATGTCGATCGGTGCCGCGTGCACGTCCGAGACGCCCAGGGTGTTCTGCACCGTCAGGGCCGTGATCGCCGTCGTGGCGAAGCCGCCCAGCATGGTCACGGCCTTGATGTCGGCCTGGATGCCCGCGCCGCCGCCGGAATCCGATCCGGCGATGATCAGAACGCGGCCGTTCATGGGGTGCCCGTCGAGAACAGGTTCGTCATGTGACGGTCATGGCCCGCCGCCCCAAGCTAGGCAAGTGACGTCGCTGTTGGGACTCAGAAGGAGTGGCCGATGGCACGAAGTTAGCCGGTGTCGACATCACTGTGAGGACCGCCTTGGCGCTGCAATGAGACGGTGAGTGGCTTCTCGATTGCACAATTCTTGGTTGCATAACCCGCGAAATTATGTTCTTGTAACGTTCCGCGAACATAGAGGCTTGGAATGACGAAAGAAAACAATCGGCACATCGTCCCTCACCCGGATGGATGGGCTGTTAAGAAGCCCCATGCAGATCGCGCGAGTGGGGTGTTTCCTACCCAGAAAGATGCGCTGGATCGCGCGCGCCAGATCATTGAGCGAAAGGGTGGCGGAGAAGCGGTCATTCACCGACCGGACGGGCGGATCCGCGATTCTGACACAGTGGCTCCTGGGAATGATCCGTTCCCGCCGCGAGACAAGAACTAAGAGCTGGCCTTCAAAAACCACACCCGCGCCGCGCCCCAGGTGCGTTCGTCCATCAGCTCATAGCCGGGCGCGCTGAAGTCGAGGTCGTCCGCCGCCCGCTCGAAGACGACCACGGCCTCGGGGGCCAGCCAGTCGCCCTCGATCAGGCGCGCCAGAGCCTGTTTGCCCAAACCCTTGCCGTAGGGCGGATCGAGAAAGGCGATGTCGAAGGCCTCGCCGGCCGAGCCGGGGCGCACCCCCAGGTCGGTGGCGCTGCGACGATGCACGCGTGTGCGTCCGAACAGACCCAGCGCCTCGGCATTCTCGCGGATGGCCCCGCGCGCGCCGTCATCGGTTTCGACAAACAGACAGAAGGCCCCGCCCCGGCTAACAGCCTCAAAGCCCAACGCGCCCGACCCGGCGAACAGGTCGATGATCCTCGCGCCTTTGAGGTCCGGGGCCCAGTCCGCGTGGGCCAGGACATTGAACAGGGCCTCGCGCGCCCGATCCGAGGTTGGGCGGGTGCCCATTCCCTCCGGCGCGACCAACGCCCGCCCCCGAAACTGTCCGCCGACGATTCTCATGTCCCAAGCCTCTGGACCGGCGCAGACCGGGATGCAACGCTTGAGGCCATGCTGAGCCTCCTGTCACCTGCCGCATGGTCGCGTGCCGCTGATGCCGCCCGCCAGGGCCCCTATGTCGCCGGTGCCCAGACGACGCGTCCGTGGCTGAGGCTTTTGTTGTTCATCCTGCTGTCGGCCGCCTTCATGGTGACGGCGGTGGTGGGGCTGGGGGCGCTGGCCGCCCTCGCCCAGGCCGCCGGCTGGATCGAGCTGGAGATGTTCGACGGCCCCTTCACGGCCAGCAACCTGACGGATGAAGCGACGTTTATTGCCGGGATTGCCGGGGTTCTGTTCACCTTGGCGATCAGCCTGCTGCTGGCCGCGATGATCGTCTATCAGCGCGGCCCCGGAGCCTTCCTGTGGCCGCGACCCGGAGGCGGTTTTGGTCTGCTTCTGATCGGCTTTACGGTGATGTTTCTGGTCGCGCTGGTGCTGTGGCCGGTTATGACCTGGCTGGAGCCGGGCGGTATCGCGCCGGTGCTGGACCCGGCTGACCCGCTGCGGGACCGGCTGATCTATGCCGGGGCCGCCGCGGTCGGTCTTCTATTCGCTGCCGCAGCCGAAGAGATCGGGTTTCGCGGGGTTCTGCTCAGGATCACCGGCGGCCTCACCAAGAGCCTGTTGGTGATCCTGTTGGTCAACGGCGTGCTGTTCTCGGCCGTCCACTGGGATCCTGATCCTGTGTCTTTCGTGGCCCGCGCGGCGTCCGGCATGGTCTGGGGCTGGGCGGCGCTGCGGCTCGGCAGCCTGGCCTTTGCCATCGGCGCGCACCTGGCCAACAACCTGTTTATCGCCCTGTTGCTGGCTCCGATTTCGGTGGCGGCAGTGCCCGGCCAGCCCATGGCCCCCGAAGGCCTGGCCATCCAGGCGACGACCCTGATCGTGGTGCTGATCTTCGTGGAACTGCTGGCGCGGCGGCGCGGTGCTACGCGGCCCAGTGCTGGGGCGGTGCCTCCGCCGCCAGACCGTCAAGCCGTGCCCTGAGCGCCGCCATGAACCGGGGCCGATCGCCCGGCCAGGCCACGGCCTCGCCGACCAGAGCGGTGCAGTTCATGGGTACTGGCGTATGCGCGCCCTTGGGCAGGACGCGGCCGGCACCCTCGATCCAGACCGGGATGACCGGAACCTCGGGAAAGGCCTCGGCCAGGCGGGCAACGCCGGCCTTCAGCGGCCCCATCTCGCCGTCCTTGCTGCGGGTGCCTTCGGGGAAGACCAGGATGATCTCGCCACGCGCCAGCGCCGCGCGGGCCGGGGCCAGGACGTCAGCCCCGCGCGCTACGGTCCGGCTGATCGGCGAGATGCCGATCAGGTTCAATGACACCCAGCTGAGGGCCGGATTGGCGAGAAAATAGTCTGCCGCCGCCACCGGGCGCACCTTGTGCAGCAACCGGGCCGGAAACAGGCTCAGCAGCATGAAGGCGTCCATGTGGCTGTTGTGGTTGGCACAGACGATGGCCGGGCCGTCCGTCGGCAGGTGCTCGCGCCCGATCACATCCATGCCGGTGACGACCTGGACAAAGGGACGAACCAGGACCGTCAGGAAGATCTGACGCAACATCGACGGCGGGCGCGTGGCGTCAGTATCGGGCGAGTGCATAGTAGGCCAGCAGGTGGAAATAGAGGGGGGCGGTAAAGGTCAGGCTGTCGATCCGGTCCAGCACGCCTCCGTGGCCGGGGATCAGTCGGCTGGTGTCCTTGACCCCCAGGTCGCGCTTGACCGCACTCATGGTGACATCGCCGGCGAACCCGGCCAGCGGCAGGACAAAGGCTATCAGCGCCGCATGCAATGGCGTCAGGGGCGTGAAGACGGGGGCCAGGAACCAGATCAGCGCCGCCGTCAGGACCCAGCCTCCGAGGAACCCTTCCCATGTCTTGTTCGGGCTGACGGTCGGCAGGATCTTGTGGCGACCAAACAGCTTGCCGCAGCAATACTGGAGGACATCGTTGGCCTGGGTCGCCAGCAACAGCAGAAAGACCATGCCCGCGGCCCCGGCCGGGGCCTCTTCAGCCGGCACCCGCATCAACAGGGGGATGGCCCCGAGATTGTAAACACAGACGATCACGCCCCAGGTGATCGTTGCAACGGTCGCCAGATAGGCCCGGGTCTGGCCGGCCAGGGCCATCAGGAAGGGTGTGATCAGGAAGAACCAGACCGGGATGGCGACCAGATAGATGCCGTATTGGTCAAGGACGATCAGGCCGAAGCTGAGCGGGATCGTCAGATAGGCCCACAGCACGATCAGTCGATCCTCGCGCCGCAGCGGGGCCAGGGACAGAAACTCCCGAAGGGCGATGAAGGCGACCGCCGCAAACAGGACCGTCACCCCGACCCAGCCAAAGGCCATGGCTACGACGACCAGGGCGATGATGACCCACCAGGACCAGATTCGGTGACGCAGCTCGGTCCAGTCCCCCGACGGCTTGAGCACCGGCAGGGCCAGCATGATCAGGGTGGCGACGATCAGCGTTCCCGCCACGCCCCCCAGGCCCCAGGCCAGGGCGGGCGGCACGGCCTCGAACATCTGGACGACAGAATCGGGCACGGACTTCCTTTCGGTCGATTCACGGCGGATAGAAGCCGTGACCAGCCACGGGCGCAACCACCATGATCAATCTCAGGTCGACACCGCTCCACGTCGCCTTCGGCTTCGTCGCCATGGGGGCCTGGGCCGTTTTCGCCAATCGCATCCACGGGACCAGCGCGATGGTGACGGCCTTCCTGGTTCAGGGCTCGCTTTCGGGCCTGCTGACCCTGGGGCTCAAGCGCTGGCTGGAGTGGGGGCGGGTGCGGATCGCCGGGCTGGCGGGGGCCCTCGTTCCGCCCCTGATCAGCTGCCTGAGCATCGCGGCGATCCTGTCAGGGGCGCACGCCCTGGCCGGAACGCCGGAGATCGTGACGACCATTGCCCTGCCATGGACCGTCTCGACCCTCTATGGCTTCATCTACACCTGGAGCCTGGGAGGCCGTCGATGACTGAAAACCGCCGGCCCTTGAAATCAAGGGGAACGGGCTGGGCCCGATCCCTGGCCGCTGGTCTGGCGCGGATCGGCGTGTCGCCGGATTCGGTATCGGCGGCCAGCGTGGTGCTGGCTGGACTGGGGTTTTGGGCCTTCTGGAACTCTGCCGAAGCCGAGGGGGCGGTGCGCGCTGGCTGGCTGCTGGCCGCCGGGCTCACTATCCAGTTCAGGCTGCTGGCCAATCTGCTGGATGGAATGGTGGCGGTCGAACACGGTCGCGGCGGCCCTGTGGGGCCGATCTGGAACGAGCTTCCCGACCGGATCGCCGACGTTCTGTTTCTGGTGGGGGCCGGCTACGCCCTGCGTGTCTATGATCCGCTGTTCGGGCCGGTGCTGGGATGGACGGCGGCGGTGCTGGCGGTGACGACCGCCTATGTCCGCGAGCTGGGCCGGGCGCTGGGCCAGGCCCCCGATTTCGTCGGTCCCGGCGCAAAACCGCACCGCATGGCCGTGCTGACGGCGGGATGCGGGCTGGCGGCCCTGCTGTCCATTGGCTCCGACTGGGCCTGGTCGGCCCTGTGGCTGGCCCTGGCCGTCATTGTCATCCTGAGCGCCGCCACGGTCGTGCGGCGGACCCTGAGGCTTGCAGCAAGCCTCAGATCCGGGTGGCAGCCCTAACGCGGCTTACGCGGCCCGCCAGGCGGAGCCCCCCCCGGGCGCGGGCCGCCGGGACCTGAACGCGGCTTGAAATCGCGCTTGGGGCGGTCGCCGCTCTCAGAACGATCCCGAGGCTTGAAGTCCCGCTTGGGACGATCCCCACCCTCGGCGCGATCTCGGGGCTTGAAGTCGCGCTTGGGACGATCCCCTCCCTCGGCGCGATCCCGAGGCTTGAAGTCCCGTTTCGCGCGATCCCCGCCCTCACCGTCTCGCGGCTTGAACGGACGCCGCGGGCGATCCCCTTCGGCCCGGTCGCGCGGGGTATAGGCCCGCTTCGGGCGATCCCCACCGTCGCCATCGCGCGGTTTGAACTCGCGGCGGGGGCCTCCGTCCCGGCCCGGTCCGCTGCGGCGCGGGCGATCATCCTCGTCGCGGCGGCTTTCGCGGCGCTGGGCCCGCTCGGAAATCTCGGCCGCTAGGGCCGCCTGTTTCGCCGCATGGGCGCGAACCTTGGACGGCTTCATCGACGGATCGGCCAGGCCGGCGCGCGCCTTCTTCGGGGCCGACGGCAGGGCCTCGACATCATCGCCCAGGGGCAGGCTTTCAGGATGGATCATGCTGGCCAGCTGCTCGCGGATTACGCGCGGCCCGACCTCAGCCACTTCACCCTCTGCCAGTGTGCCCAGCTGGAACGGACCGTAGGACAGCCGGATCAGGCGGTTCACCGTCACGCCCAGATGCTCCAGCACCTTGCGGACCTCGCGGTTCTTGCCCTCGGTCAGGGCGACCGAAATCCACAGATTGGCCGGAGCCTTGCCGTCGGCCGACTTCTCTTTGGCCTTGTCCAGCGTCGCCTCGATCGGGCCGTAGCGAACCCCCTCGATGACGATGCCGTTCTTGAGCGTGTCCAGCCTGTCCTGGGTGACCGAGCCGCGCGCCCGCGCCCGATAGCGCCGCACCCAGCCCGTCGTCGGTAGCTCAAGCGCCCGTGCCAGCTCGCCGTCATTGGTCAGGAGCAGCAGACCTTCGGAGTTGATGTCCAGCCGCCCGACCTTGACCACGCGCGGCATCCCCTCGGGCAGGGCGTCAAAGACGGTGGGCCGCCCGGCCGGATCCTTGGCGGCGGTAATCAGACCGACCGGCTTGTGGAACCGCCAGACCCGCGTGGCCTCGGGCCGCTCGACCGGGCGACCGTCGACGGTCACCACATCCTGGGCGCTGACCAGCACCGCCGGCGTGTCCAACACCCGGCCATTGACCGCAATCCGGCCCAGGCCGATCAGGCGTTCGATCTCGCGGCGCGACGCCACACCTGCGCGCGCCAGGCGTTTGGCGATGCGCTCCTTGCGAACGGACTCGGCGGGCACCTTGTCTTTCGATCTGTCGGAATGCTTGGGTTTGCCCTTGGCGAAGGGCTTGGCAGGCGGCTTGTCCATGCGCGCGCCATACACGAGCCGGGGCCGCGCGCGAAGGGGCGGCGCACGGATCAGGGCTGGCGTCGGTCGGAAAACCCGGACACAACAGAAGACTGCATGGCCCGGCCTGACGATACCGAGATGATGCGCCGCGCCCTTGATCTGGCCAGGGCCGCCGCCGAGGCCGGCGAGGCACCGGTGGGTTGTGTCATCATCGACCCCGCGACCGGCACCCTCGTCGCCGAGGGAGCCAACCAGCCCATCGGCGATCACGATCCGACCGCCCATGCCGAGATTGTCGCCCTGCGCGCGGCCGGCGCGGCGCTGGGCAATTACAGGCTGACCGGCCTGACCCTCTATGTGACGCTGGAGCCGTGTGCCATGTGCGCCGGCGCCATCAGCCATGCCCGCATCGGACGGGTGGTCTGGGGGGCCGACGATCCCAAGGGCGGTGCCGTGATCCACGGCCCACAGTATTTCAACCAGCCGACCTGCCACTGGCGGCCCGAAACGCAAGGCGGGGTCCTGGCCCAAGAGTCCGCCGACCTCCTGAAAGGCTTCTTCCGCGCCCGCAGGTCTCGCGGAACAGCCGGCACGGGTGAGCGTTAGGTGGCTATGAGACTTACCCGGTTTGCCATCCTCGCCGCCATCGTCGCACCGCTAGCCGCCTGTAGCGCGTCGGGTGAGGACGAACTGCCGGCAACCGGGGCCGAGGTGCGCCAGCGCGTGATCGACGCCGGCCTGGCCGATGCGAACCCCGGGGCTGAGATCCAGGCCGAGGATGCCCAGCATCTGGTTCGGGCGGAATACACCTGTGTGAATGGCGAGCGCCTGTCGGTGGTGTTCGACAACCCGCGCGAATTGGCCACCATCCGCATGCGCGACATGACAGCGGTCGACCTGCCGCAGGAGCGTGCGGCCGACGGCATCTGGTACCGGTCCGGTCCCTACGAACTCAGGGGGCGCGGCAATGAAGCGACCTGGTCGGCCTCGGATCGTGACCCGACCGCCTGCACTGCCCTTGGCTAGGTGAAGGCCGCCAGGCGCTGATCCAGGTTGGCGCGGGCCTCCGGCCATTCCTCGGCCAGGATCGAGAACATCACCGTATGGCGCGCGCGGCCGGTCCAGGTGATCTTGTGACGACGAAGCACGCCCTCCTCGATGGCCCCCAGCTTGGTCAGGGCGGCCCGGCTGCGATCATTGATGGCGTCGGTCAGGAACTCCACGCGCATTGCGCCGCTGTCGAAAGCATGCGCCAGCATCAGGCGCTTGGTCTCGGGATTGATCGCGCCGCCCCGCGCCTCGGGGCGGTAGTAGGTGCCGCCGATCTCAAGACGGGAATGGGGCACCGAGATTTCGTGATAGCCGGTGACCCCGACGACCTCCCCGTCTGACCGGCGGATCACGGCGTAGTTCAGGCTGGGACCGGCGATGACCCTTTCCCACCAGGCGTCGAAATGCGGACCAAAGGCGACACTGACCATGACCGACCAGGCGGCCTCATCTCCGTCGAGCGCCAGCCGCATCGGTTCGCGATGCCCTTCAGAGAGCGGCTCCAGCCGGATGTGACGCCCCTCCAGCACCTCATGGCTCAGTTTCACTGGAGCACGGCCCTGAGCTCTGCCGGGGCGACGTCGCGAACAACCTCGGCGTGCCCGATAGCGTCCGCCAGGATCAGGACCGGCACGCCGCCTTCGGCCTTCTTGTCACCGGCCATGCGCGCGATCAGGGCGTCCGGCTCGAACAGGCCCAGGGCCTCGATCTCGGTCGGCAGGCCCGCCAGCGCCGTCAGCCTCTCCACCCGTCGCACGGCCTGAGCCGGAACCCTCCCGAGCCGTTCGGACAGGCGAAACGCCAGCACACACCCCAGCGCCACCGCCTCGCCGTGCAGGACACTGTCGTCGAGGAAGCCCGCCTCGGCCTCCAGGGCGTGGGCGAAGGTATGGCCGAGGTTCAGCAGGGCGCGTCGGCCCTTTTCGGTCGGATCCTCGGCGACGATCTCAGCCTTGATTTCCACCGAGCGACCGATGGCGTGTTCGAGCGCCGCCGGGTCCCGGGCGACGACACCGGCGATGTTGGCTTCCAGCCAGTCAAAGAAGGCGTCGTCTGCCAGCATCGCAGCCTTGAGGATTTCGGCGGCCCCAGCCCGCATCTGCCGATCCGGCAGGGTTTCCAGCACACCGAGGTCCGCAAGGACGCGGCGCGGGTGGTGGAAGGTCCCGATCAGGTTCTTGCCCCAGGCGGTATCGATCGCGGTCTTGCCACCGACCGAGGAATCGACCTGCGCCAGCAGCGTCGTCGGAGCCTGGATCACCGGAATACCCCGCATGAACAGCGCCGCCGCCAGCCCGGCCAGGTCGCCGACCACACCGCCGCCCAGCGCCACGACGGTCGAGCGGCGATCCAGCCCCAGGCCCAGCATCCGGTCCAGCAGGCTCGACAGTTCCGGCATCGACTTGGAGCCTTCGCCGGGTGGCACCGTCACAAGATCAGCCAGAATATCGGCCGCACCGAGCGCCGCCATCAGAGCGGGCCCGTGCAGCGCCGCCACCGTTTCGTCGGACACCACCACAACGCGCCCCGCGCCGATGTACGGGCCCAGAAAAGTCTGGGCCTGGCTCAGCAGGCCACGTCCGATCACCACCTCATAGGGCGTCACCCCGGGGCCCGAGATCAGTAAAGTCTTCATCCGGTGTCCCTGGCGTAATAGGCCCTTATCGCGGCGGTCACGGCGCGCACCGAATCCCGATGGGCCCCGTCTCCCGTCATCACATGGACATCGGCCTCGGCGTATAGCGGATAGCGGGCCTCCGCGAGCCGGGCCAGCACCTGGCGCGGATCCTTGCCGCGCAGCAACGGCCGGGTATCGCGCCGGGTCGCGCGTTCGACCAGAACATCGAGGTCGGCCTGGAGCCAGACCGTGACCGTCCGGGCCTTGAGCAAGGCGCGCGTGCCGTCGTGGACGAAGGCCCCGCCGCCGGTCGCCAGAACCGTCGCCGGCCCCTCTACGATGCGCTTGATCACGCGATGCTCGCCGGATCGAAACTCGATCTCGCCGAGGTCTGAGAAGATCTCCGAGACGGATCGACCCGCCGCCACCTCGATTTCGGCATCGGCATCCACGAACGGCATCGCCAGCGACGTCGCCAGCCGGCGGCCGACCGAGGATTTTCCGACCCCCATCAGCCCGACAAGGGCGATGGTGCGGCTTGCAATGTCTTTTGCGTCATCCATGGGCCGGATCAGCTATAGACGGCGCGTGGGGCGCTTCGCCAGCCAGGGATCGCGATGAGCGCGCAGATTGAGGCCTTTCTGGAAATGATGGCGGTGGAGCGCGATGCCTCGCCTCACACCCTGGCCGCCTATCGCCGCGATCTCGACGATGCCGACGGCCGTGTCGAGGGCGGCCTGATGCAGGCCGACAGCACCAGTCTCGAGGCGTGGTACGGCGATCTGGCCCGGCGCGGCCTGTCGGCGGCGACGGCGGCCCGGCGGCGCTCTGCGGTGCGGCAGTTCTACCGGTTTGTCCTCGAAGAGGGCTGGCGTGCCGAGGATCCGTCGCGCGGCCTGACCGCACCGGCCCGGGGCCGCCCCCTGCCCAAGGTCATGTCGCGCGAGGCCGTCGAACAGCTCCTGGGTGCAGCGGCAGACGCCGAGACGGGGGGTGCGGTTCGGCTGCTTTGCCTGATTGAGCTGACCTACGCCTCTGGCCTGCGGGTGTCGGAGGTTCTTGGTCTCAAGCTCGAACAGGTTGCCGGCAACCCGGCCTTCCTGACGCTCAAGGGCAAGGGGGGCAAGGAGCGCCTGGCCCCTCTCAATGAGCCGGCCCGCCGGGCGATCGGGGCCTGGCTGGCCGTGCGCGCACCGGCAGGGTCGCCGTGGCTGTTTCCCTCGACCGGCAAGACCGGTCGTCTGACCCCCCGGCGGTTTGAACAGCTCTTGAAGACGGCGGCGCTGAAGGCGGGCCTGGATCCGGCCGGGGTCAGCCCGCACATCCTGCGCCATGCCTTTGCGACCCATCTGCTGGAGGGCGGCGTCGATCTCAGGGTGCTGCAGACCCTGCTGGGTCATGCCGACATCGCCACGACCCAGATCTACACCCATGTCTCGAGCGAGCGGCTCAGCGAGGTCGTCAAGGCGCATCATCCGCTCGCCCGACGCCCTGACAGCCGCTAGAGGTCCACCACTTCGACGCCATCCTCCTCGGCCAGTCGGTCAGAGAGGATACGGCGGTGGCATTTGGCGGCGGTCTCGCAGTAGCAGAGGATCGCGGCCCTGCGCGTGCCGACCAGTTCGCGCAGCCTTTCAAAATCCAGCTGGAAAGCCGGCTCGGCCATGTGCCCGGCATAGATCTCGCGCAGTTCCTGTGTCCGCCCGTCCCGCGCAGCCTCGCGACCGGCCCTTGGGGTGCCCACGCCCCTAAGATGGACATAGTCGATACCGGCTTCGGCCAGGCTGCCGGCCAGGAGGGTCTTGGAGAAACCGGCCCGTCGTGAGGCAGCGATGGCCCGGACATCGACCAGCACCTCGACCCCGACCGCCTTCAGGGAGTCGATCAAGGCGGCTTGCGCCTGGCCCTGGTATCCGATGGTGTAGAGCATCATTGTCACACCATGACCCAGATAGGGCCTCCGATCCATGATGCGCCGTACCCTCCAGACCGACGGCCTGACCCAGTCTGTACTCGAGGCGGGCGAAGGGCCGCTGGTTCTGCTGATCCACGGCTTTCCCGAGCTGGCGATCAGCTGGACCGCCCAGATCGAGGCCCTGGCGGCCGCAGGGTTCCGGGTCGTGGCCCCGGACATGCGCGGCTATGGCCAGACGCTCGGGCCAGAACGGACTGAGGACTTCTCGATCCTGCATCTGGTCGGCGACATGGTCGATCTGGTGCGGGCGTTAGGCGAGGACGCTTGCGTGGTCGTCGGCCACGACTGGGGCTCTGCCGTGGCCTGGTCGTGCGCCCTGATGCGACCCGATGTGTTTCGCGCCGTCGTGGGCATGTCGGTGCCATTCCAGCCGCGTGCGCCCGGCGGGCCGCCGATCAAGGCGATGAAGGCACTGACGGCGCGGGCGGGCCTGGGCGACCTCTATATCGTTGCCTTCCAGAGCATCGTCGCCCACACCGATCTCGACCTCGACCCGACCGTGGCGCTGAGAAAGTGCTTCTGGGCCTATGACGGGGCGACAGCAGCCGCTGATCGCCACACCGGATTCCTGCCGCCGGGGGTGCCGCTGCTGGCGACGATCAGCGACCAGGCGACCCTGCCGCCGTGGATGAGCGCCGACCATTTCGCCCAGTATGTCGCGGCCTTTACCGACGGCGGTTTCAAACGGCCCTTTGACTGGTACCGGAACCTGGATCGCAACTGGGAGCTGACGGCCTTCCTGCAAGGCAAGACCATCAACCAGCCCAGCCTGTTCATCGTTGGGGCCGATGATCCGGTCCGACACTATGCCGGCCGCCACGAAAAGACCCAGGGCGACTGGCTGACCGACTTGCGGGGACAGGTCGAGCTGGACGGAGCAGGTCACTGGATCCAGCAGGAGCGGCCGGATGAGGTGAACGCGGCCCTGATCGGCTTCCTGCGGGGCCTGGAGCCATGACGATCGACCTGTGGACCTATGGCGACAGCCCGATCGGGCCGCTGGGTCTGGCGACAGACGAGGCCGGCGTCGTGGTCGGCTGTTCGTTCGAGGGGACCGGCGATCTGGGGCGCGTCATGCGCCGGGTCTGGCCGGGCGCGGAGGCCCGCGCCGGTGGGGCAGCCGAACCAGTGGTTGACGCGCTGGATGCCTATTTCGCGGGCCGGAGGGACGCGCTGGACCGGGTGAACTGGCGCGTGCCCGGTGAGGATTTCCAGGCGCGGGTCTGGCGGGCCCTGGCCGCGGTGCCGGTCGGCACGACCATCACCTATGGCGAGATGGCGCGGCGCGCGGGCGAGCCGGGCGCGGCCCAGGCGGCCGGCGTGGCCCTGAACCGCAATCCGATCCCGCTGATCCTGGCCTGTCACCGCGTGGTCGGCCACGACGGCAGCATGGTCGGTTTCGGTGGCGGGGTGGAGCGAAAGTCCTGGCTGCTGGCCCATGAAGGCGCGCTTCTGATCTAGCGGCGTGCCCGCGGATCGAGGATCAGCGCCCTATTCGCCGGTTGTGTCAGACCGCTCGGTGGGCGGACGATTGACCTCCTCGACGTCCAGCAGCGGGACGCCGCCCTCAGGGTTGCTGGCTTCGTATTCGGCCATACGCGCATTGATGGCGGCGATGTCATCGCGGGTCGGCTGGCGTCGACCACCGAGGCTTATGACGCCGACCTGACGGACCTGGCCGCCGACCACGACGGTCCGGCCTTCTTCGATGATGCCGGCGGCCTCCAGAGCGGCGGCGTCATTGATGATCTGGACCAGGCGCGGACGCGAGAAGCGCGCCTCGTCGATGACAGGCTCATGCCCTGAATAGGTCTGGCGGAAGGCGGCGGTTTCGCCGCTTGCCCCGCGCCAGCGATAGAAGATGTGGGCCCCGATCTGATTGACCTTGCTCAGGGACGGAGCCCACCAGGGTCGCACATAGTCAGCGTGATAGTGGGTCGCGGTCCCGACGCTGACGGCGACGTTGCCGGCCAGGGCCTCACGGGCGACGGCTTCCGCGCGGTTCCAGGCCCAGGCCACCGGCGTCCGGGCCAGCGATCCGTCGCAGGTGAAGGAGAACTGGCAACCCGTGGTGCGCTCGGCGCCCTGGAAGACGACGCCACAGACCGAGGCCGGGAAATTGGGATCGCGGACCCGGTTCAACACCACCTGGGCCACGGCCTGTTGTCCGGCGTGCGGCTCCAGCGCGGCTTCGTAGTAGATGGCCTGGGTCAGGCAGCGCTGCGCGCGGCGGCGGTCGCCATCGGACGTCGGTCGAAAGGCAAAGGCGCTGATCGGACGCAGGGCACCGATCACCACCGGCGAGGCGGCGTTCAGGCGCTGGATCTCGACGCCGGCCCGGCCCAGGGCATCCAGCGGTGGCCGGCCCGACAGGGACAGGTTGTCCCATCCCGGCGTCAGGCCCCAGACGGCGGGCGTCAGGGCCGGGTCATGGCGGCGCGCCAGGGCCAGGCCTGCCGGGTCCAGTCGCGAGGACACGCGCGACAGCGCCGAGTTCGACAGGTCGGATCCAACCTGGGCGACGATGGGGTCGACCAGACGGTTCTGAGGACCAACGCCCCAGGGCGTGCTGGCCCCCATCAGCAGGCCGCCGGCGATCAGAGCCGTGATGCTCAGAACCAGGCTGGGACTTTGGAGGTAGGCGTCGGCCACGCTCGCAGCGGTCTCAGCCGACCGCCGCAGCTGCGGTCGGGCCGTGTTCATCCAAGCTCGCAGTCGCGTCAGCATGATCGTTGTGTGCCTGAAGTTTCGGACGGTTTCGAGGCCAAACGAGCGCCGGTCACGCGGGTTCCCGCCCAACGGCATCCTCCAGGGCGGCGAGAGGCGGGGGAGAAGAGGTTAGGCTGACGGCGGCAGAGCGCCGCCGGGCAGCCGAGAGCCAGGTCGCACGAGTCACTTCGCATTCGGCTTGACACGCCTTATGCTCATTCTTAGTATAAGTGAAGTTCGGGTCGCCGACCTTCTTTTTGGCCCGGCATATGCTCATAGTGAGCATAGGAGACGAGAAATGGCTGATGGTGCCCTGATGCTGGCCCCTGAGATCGAGCGTGAGACTGCGCCCGTCTGGGACAAGGTCAAGGACAAGGTCACGCCGCTGGAGTGGCTCAGCTACGCGCCGCTGATCGCCGAGATCAACCGGCTGAAGGTCGAGCGCGGGGCGGTGATCCTGGCCCACAACTACATGACGCCCGAAATCTTCCATGGCGTCGGCGATTTCGTCGGCGACAGCCTGGGCCTGGCCAAGGAGGCGGCGCGCAGCGAGGCCCGGGTCATCGTCCAGGCCGGCGTGCATTTCATGGCGGA
>Ga0209573_1001967_pt1 | contig 28309 bp, 27 predicted proteins | sample TNRBio252014_DNA_FD_185870 | JGI IMG/M metagenome (GOLD analysis project Ga0209573, IMG submission 185870) | Wastewater treatment Type I Accumulibacter community from EBPR Bioreactor in Madison, WI, USA - TNR Reactor_6/25/2014_ DNA (SPAdes)... | ecosystem: Engineered > Bioreactor > EBPR >...
CACTGGGGTATCTTTTATCAGGCATCATTTCAATTTTCCACTCATCTTTATTCGAAGTCTCTCTTTATAGGTTTGTACTACTATTTTAGTATAAAAATATCAATGAGTTAGTTTTGGGATAGGCTCTCAGTCTTAATCCTCAATAGGGGAAAGCCTTCCCCCTGGCCTCAACCGGCAAGCCGTTTTCGGCACACCCCCTTCTAGCGGGGATACCCCGCAACGCCCCAGACTAAGGGGCTCCGCCCCTAGCGCACACAAGGCGCTTAAGCTTGGGTTTCCCCAACTTTCGCTCGAAGCTCACTGCAAGTTGGGTGATACCCCTCCCAAGCTTACGGCCTATGCGTTTGCCTCCCTGGTCTTCGCCAGACGGTCAGAAGTTAATCGCCATTAACTTCAATGCCAATAAAAAATAAGGAGGCAATATGAAACCATTAGTAACAAACGAACAACGAATCAAGATGATTAAAAATGGAATAGAAAGCCAAAAAAACCATGCCTGTAATCACTGGCCGGTAGTGAAGCTGTTTACACCAGATGCCGGTTGTACTTGGTTACTTTCAGAGCTTGACCCCGAAGAGCCTGATATTGCCTTTGGTCTTTGTGACCTTGGCTTAGGGTTTCCCGAATTGGGCTATGTGAGTATTTCAGAAATTGCGCGATTGCGCGGGAAGCTTGGGTTACCCGTAGAACGCGAACTGGGTTTCAAAGCGACAAAGAGCCTCGTGGAGTATTCCAAAGATGCTTGCGATGCTGGCAGGATTGTAGAAAAGAATTAGAGGACCAGACAATGAATTACGAAAAATTTGATTGTTTCTTGCCACAGGTTCAAAGCGATATTGGAGACCTAGTTCACTATAGCACCCACCTTGGGCAATTACTTTGTGAATACGGTTTGCCTGAAGAAACCTCATTAGAACTTTATACCGAAGCACGCAAACTAGGCGATGACCTACCCTTTTCCACCTTAGCGGTCTATGTTGCGGCTTTTGCCGACATCCTTGAAGAGCGCCTAAAACAATAATCATTCAGGGAGAGTTTGACTCTCCCCTTTTCGCCCGCAAAGCGGACACGCCATCCATAGCGCGACTTGTGTTTGATGAAGGCTTTAAGCGGATTCCCAGCTTCGCGGGAGATCCGCAAAGCCCGGCCCCCGATATTCCCCCGCGCTCTCGCGCTTGGGAGATACCGGCCACCGCCTTACCAACTCCCCACCCCGTGCCCTGAGTCTTAACGAACGGGATGAAGGGCACGGGAGGCTAAGCCGCGCCTAGCGCGGCACGTTCGATGAGAAATACCCCCTACCCTTTCCCATCCCACCGTATAAAGATAAATAGAAATCAAATATGCTTTACAATTATAAAGCATTACTACTTTCTAACATTATGTTTAACTATTTATAATATAAGGTGAAATAGGCGTAGGACCGGAACCTTTTAGCCTCAAGGCTGAAGGGAGTTTCCCTTCAGCCAGAGACTTCATATCACCCCGCGTTCGGCAAGCGAGACGCATTTGCCATCACCGACCACGATATGATCCAGCAGCCGCACCTCCACTAGGGCCAGCGCTTCCTTCAGCCGAAGCGTAATGATTTCATCCGCCCGACTAGGATCAGCAACACCCGAAGGATGATTGTGGGCCACAATGACCGCCGCCGCGTTATGTTGCAGCGCCCTTTGGACCACGATTCGCGGGTGAACGGAGGCCGAATCAATCGTACCGTAGAAAAGCTCTTCGTAGATAATCACTCGATGCTTATTGTCGAGAAACAGAGCAGCGAAAACTTCTTGTTCTCGGAGCACAAGTTTCTGCTGAAATAAATCAATGGTCATCAACGGAGCCATGATAGAAGCCCCACGCCGGAACCGATGCGAAATAACCTCTTTGGCAGCGCAGAGTATCTCGTCAGAATTCGCAGGCCGATAATCACCAAGCAAGTCTCTAACCGCTAATACTGTCTTCATCGCTGTTACTCCCAGGCTGGAAACAGCCGAAAAAAGCAAATATTGCTTTTACCGACTGTTTCCAGCCTTAAACAGACAATGAAAGACGCGATCTAACCTCTTAATTAAATCCAGTGACCTACACCATATTTCTTAAGCCGTATTTAAAAGAAGACATACTCAGGTTATGCGAGAAAGAAGCGGTATTGTTATTAGCTTTTAAGTGATTCGGCGAGATATTTCACGGAGGGTCGAATACAAAGTTTCACCCAGAAGCAAATTCCTGATCGCACAGAAGTTAGGCCATCGGCTAGATCTTTTTGTGTGGCTTACATCCGCAAGCTATCGCCGGTCAGGGCAAGCAGGTAAGCTTTATAAAAGTAAAGCGAGATGAAAGATATTTGTAAAGCATTTATACTTTACAAATATCTTTTAACTGTCTAATATAAAATATATTTTTTAATAAGTTAGCAAAATGAGGTGTTGATTATGATTTACGCAGTCCTTAACCAAAAGGGCGGGGTAGGGAAGTCAACCATTGCGGTTAATCTGGCCTACGGCCTAGCGCAAGCAGGCAAGCGCACGTTGCTGATTGACCTCGATCCCCAAGCCCACGCGAGCGTTATCTACTGTCCTGAAATCCCCAAGGAACTCACCACCAAGGAAATTTTCACTGACCGAAGCTTAGACCTTCATCAGCTTATCCGGCCCGCGATAGTAAACGGTGAGCCTTCACCAGGCTTGTTCGTCATTCCCTCCAATATCCGCTTAGCGATCACCGCCGAGCAAATCACGGTGAGAACCCACCGCGAAAAGCTGCTTTACAACCACATTAAGAAGATTGCTTCTGAGTTTGACATCATCCTGATTGATTGCCCGCCAAACCTTGGCGTTTTGACGATTAACGCCATCTACACAGCAGACCAGATCATCATTCCGACTATCTACGGGAAGTATTCTCTGGACGGTATCGCTGATCTCTTTTCTTCCATTGCTGAGGTCAAAGAGAGTGAGAACTTCAAATATCTGATTCTGCGAAATTCTTATGATGGGAGAAATAAGCAAACAAACCAATTCATCGAAACCCAACTTGAGCCTTTCTCTGATAAGTTGCTTAAGACTGTTATTCGCAAAACAGAAGCTCTTAACCAAGCCCAGATTAACAACGAGCCAGTCTTTACCTTTGACCCGAAGGGGAACGGAACCCAAGACTTCTTGGCTTTAACTCAGGAGGTTTTGACTCATGGCTAAAAAGCCCCTTACTGGCAAATCTAAGCTTTCTGAAGCGGTACAGCGAAAGTCTTCCGAGGAGAGCGAATCACTTCCCCTAGTAAACCAGCGGCAACAACCGAGGCTAAAGAACTTCCGCCTCACACCCACTGACATCATGCGCTTGCAGAAAATAACTACTGCCATCAACGGGGAAAGCGAGCGGCCAATTAGCGAAACAGCCGTCATCAAGGGCTTGATTGCCCTAGGGGAGAAGACTACACCGGAAAAGCTGCTTAAGCTGATTAGGGAGGTTTGGTAGGGTAGTGCTTTACGTTTGTAAAGCAATTTGTAAATTTACTTAGCTTTACATAAAGTTAGTTATTTATGGTGTAACTTGTTAGTATCGCTATAAATTTATATAGTAATGTATTACACCGACTTAAAATATCATAAAGTATTTTCATTCTCGATTGGTATTTGTTCTTCTTGCCATTCTGCATATGTTTTTGCCCCAGATTTCCATGCTGTACGCCCATTTATACTTGTACCTGATACGACTTGGGCCGCAGAACTTATAGAAGAGAATGAATAATCTTGACTGAATTTTAATGATTGACCAGCTTCAATAAGCACGCCATTTGCAATTAATTGCCCTCGCAAATTTTTCGCCGCTTGCTGTAACGAGGCTGCTTCTTGTTTTCTAGCTAATGAATCAGCCTTCACAACAAATTGCCCAGCGTTCACATCAATAATACATTTAGCAGAAAACCCTTCGCCAGAATATTTGAATTCTGGGTAAGCTTCGTGACTTAATTGTTCAAGTTCATTTTGTTTCGCAGTTATAGATTTCGAGATCGTTGAAGGTTCAAAAAGGTCGTACCCTAAAGTGCCTAACAGAAGTCTTGCTTGTACAATAAATTCTTCCATTTCAACTTCATCAGCTTCGGGAAGCTTCCCTTGCTCCGATGGTGTTGTCCCATTTGTGACAATTACTCTTTTTGATTCATTAGCTAATGCTATTAAGCGTGCCTCAAGAAAGCGAACATGGGATTTAGTAAGATTTTCATCTTTTGAGACAAACAATACAACTTCTTCCCAAAACTCTTTTGTTTCGTCTTTGTTATGGGCATGTAGCCTAGGTAAAATTGCATCTCCTTCCCCGATATAGATCATTTTTTGCCCTGGTTGATTGGGATCAGGGCCAATTAAAATATAAACTCCGGTCTTCTGCGGTTCTGCTCTCTTAGCAATATTTGAAAGTGATGCTCGTGGAACTACAAGTGCTTTTATCGTTGAAAGTCCAAGTTCAGCGGTTCTTAACCCAGATGAGGTTCCATCGATTAGAAATATTTTTAACGACCTTCCAGGCATAAATTGTCCTTTGTTGGACTAAATCGAGTTCAACGCCAAAATTTAGCGGGTTCTTCGCAAGAAGATATTCATATACTTTCCGATTAAGGTGCTTTATAAATATAACGCACCTTATAAATAACTATGTAAATCTATCTAGCTTTACATAGTCATAAAAATAACAAACAATTACAAAAGCTTACGGCCTACCTTTCTTCTGAAATCTCTGCTTACAGAAACCTATGAAAGCAGCATCAGGATCTTTTGGTCTTTCCTTGTCTTTAACCCATTCGCGCCAGTCATGCTCAAGCGCGTACACATCCCAGCCCGGAGCAACCTTCTTGGCTTTCTCGTAGGTTTCAGTTGAAAGCCGGATGACCGAGCTTTCAGCCGCAGGAGCTACAACCGGCTTAGGCAAACCAACGGGAGTAGGGGAGGGGAGAGCTTGCGCTTCAATAACTCGGCCATCCTCAAATGGGGAGGGAGGTGATTTATGGCCTACCCCCACGTTTCCCCAAGACTTAGAGGCTTGCGCGATATGAGGCTTACTCGGTTTAAGCAAGAGGCCATGATTCCCTTCTTCCACTTTTGCTTCAGGATAGACGACAAGAACAGCTTGTAGCTGCTTGAGGAAGTTGATCTTGAAATCAACTGTACGCCCATAGTCCGCGCCAAATTGCATTTCTAAAGCAGGCCAAGGAATTTCAGCAGGCTTGCGCAAGTAGGACATGCGGTAGGTCAGCCAGCAATAAATATCCAAAGCCATTGGCGACCGCCTCAGGGCCTTGAGTGCCCGAATATCAATTGGAATCGGATTATTAATAATTTCTTTATAAAAGTCCGCTCCCAACTTGAGCGTAGATTTCCAAAGCGGTATCTGGTCAGGCGATTTCGGATCCCACCAAAGATTAGCTTCACTGACAATCTTAACCCCGTAGATACCCGTCTTGTGTTTATCTTCGTAAATGCAAGTAACCGAAGAAGCAAAAAGCCGCACCATTTGCTCACGGAGTCTGGTAATGCCTCCCCATCTTCCACCACTTGGAATAAGCCCCAACTCTCGCATGAAGTGTGATAGAGACGGCCCGAGTTCTAGCTCAGGCGACCGCGTGCGCACCGCTTCAGAAGTCACCCAGGAGACGAGCAAGCGAGGGATGATGCCGTAGGGTAATCCGATAACGCTAGGCGACATGATCGAAAGCGTAAGGTTTCCGTTACGGCGGGTAAACTCATTTCCGGCAATCGGCCTGTGCGGCAGCGTAGCTTGGGTAAGCGCTCTCGAAATGAACCCGATGGAGCCAGCATCTTTGGCATCTTCGGCCTCAATCGCGAGGGACTCAGTAATTAGCTTATCTAAGTGATTATCTTTCATGACATTTCCTGAACACTTACCCATCAGATTGTCAATATCAAGAATAGATCATCCCCCCAACAGAAACCAGGCAGAGTTATCCACAGGCAAGGGCTCATCCTACGAATAAGAACTCACAGTTTACGAATAAGAACTCACAAAATCACGAATAAGAACTCACAGTTTACGAATAAGAACTCACAAAGTTACGAATATATACTCACCAAAAACCATCATAACTTATTGAAATTAAAAGTGAATTTCGTCCCCCTGTATTACCCTATATGTACCTATAAACACCTGTAGGGCCGAACCAGCCTGTGGATAACTCCCAACGGAAGTGGCCCCCCGAAGCAGGGCAAGGTGTTTTTTTAAAAATTAGGGGTAAAGAAGGTGGGGATTTCCGTAGGACAATAGCAACCGATACATCACCAAAAACAACCCAGCCACAAGATTACAAATAAGAACTCACAAAGAAACGACTTAACCATTTGAAATTATTATTAATAGTAGAAATTTGATAACCAGGTGATCCGAATCATTGAACGGAACTTGTAGATGCGTCCCTAGAGGGAACAACGGAAGCCACCGCCAGAGGCTCCAATACGGCCTTCCTAGGCCAACCAAGCCTACGGAACACCCTTTCAGCCTCCAATAAGCAAAAGCCAGCCACCGGCCCTCCTAGGCAGCTTAAGAGACGCTCAAGTTTAGCGACTATCTCCCGTTGAAAGGACGGGTATTCCCCCTTTCGCCTAGGCATCCAGCGCTAATTTATTTTATACATATCATAATGTTACCCTAGGTATGGATTATTGCTACCGTGGAGTGAGCGGTTCAACTTATTCGTAAAAATGAAGATCGCCTATGGTAACTGTTGAAAAGATTAGTATCGCCTTGTCACCGGACATGGTTGGGGTTTTTCGTAGCGCCGTAGCGAGCGGAGAGTATGCCAGCGTGAGCGAAGTCATACGGGAGGCGTTGCGAGACTGGAAGTTAAAACGCAAGGTGGCAACCCTTGAGCTTGATGAGCTACGCCGTCTTGTTCAGGAGGGTATCAATATCGTCCTAGCATAGACGCTGAGCTTGTCTTCTGCGGTCTACGGGCTAGATACAAGGATATGCCTGAATTCTAATTTCGGGGAGTCTCAGATACTGTTGGGATTGAGCGCATCGTTCACAGCACTCGAAGGATTCAGAGCGTTACTGTAACCTGCTCATTGGTATGGTAGGGAGGCTAGGATTAAAATGTGGGAAATATTGAAATGACTACATCACCTGAAGATTACAATAAAATCCGCAGAATTCTGTTTTGCACTGCCAACAATCCAGAAAAAGGATTTAGCGCAGCATTCGATTATCTTGATAGCACTTATAAAACTAAGCTTGGCGATAAGGGTTATATCGGAATGAAAGCTGAGTTGCTATTCTATAAAGGCTACAAGAAAGAGTTGAAGCTAACTGTTGCAGGCGACATGGGAGAACACGCTGATTTCTCTGGACAGATAGACCACTCCCAAGTCAGATTTGATGTTACAACTAATATTAACTACAAAGCATTCGAAGATTATGAGCCATTTATAGGAGATGGAATAAAGTATAAAATCGCACTGTTTGACCAGTCTAACTTTCAGCTCTTAGATGTGTTGGATTTAAAGTTCAGGAAATGTGAGTGTGGTGGTTTTCTTATCCCTTTCATTTTGTTAAAGGACCAAAACTTTGGTGAAAATGGGGAGTGCAAATGGACCAATGATCAATTGCTATTCGAAATTTGCACGAGTTGCCAGTCTTATGAAGGGAAGGAAAAATGGACCCACCATTTTCTTTACAGCCCGTCGGAATTTATTGGTGGAATTCCTAGAGATTACAATAAAGAAAAAATCGATAAATTAATCCAGAATTACTACATCAATACATACAAATACTTTAGAAGGGAATTCAGAGATGACATTATGGTAGTGGCTGAAGCGCAATACAAAATAACAGGGAGAAAAGGAAATGGTTACTGGGCATTCGATTTTGGCTTTATCAACAAAGTTGTAAAAGACGATTTTCCAATAGACGTTCCCATCGATTTCTCAATGGTATTTGAATAAAGGCATGAGACATCTAGCCTATTGGATTTCACAGATGTCTGCCCTAGAGTAGGCAGAGATAGCAACCCCAGCTCACCCCCGCTTCTTTCTTCGCTGCTTCCCATTCCGGGGTCTTGTCCAGTGATCGCCAGTAGGGGAGGGGAGAGCAGGCGCAAAAGGCCGGTAGATATTTCGCTTGTAGCGAATGGATCGATATTGAACCAATGACAGCCCCGCCGCTTTGCGGCGCTTATTAACGGCAGTGAGGATGTAGAGCAGTTGCCTTCTCACTGGCGCATAAGACTCATAAGGGAGTTTCTTAACTTCTTCCGCGATGTAACCCGCTTGCCGATGTATGGACAGTTCGAGGAAGTAGGCTTTTAAGTCTTCATAAGTATCTTGCGCCAGGCCCACCTTGGGATGACCGTTTTGGTAGCTGATAGAGTAGCCTTCAAAGTAAATCGGCTCCCGGCGCACGTCTTTAATCCGCTTGGCTTCTTCGTTAAAAAACGCATGTATCCCATGTGTCGCGAGAATGAGAAAGTAATTTTCCCAGCGGAGGTATTGCAGGTTTGCCACCCCCCAGCGTTTGCGTCGGCAGCGCTGAAACTTGGAAGCGGGAATCTGGTATTTGGTTAGGAGCTTTTCGTCAATTACCTTGGGGTCTTTGTTCTTAGGGATTGTGCCTTGGACATAGAACCAGTATCCGCGCCCGACATAGCACACAGCGAGTTGTTGAACGAATCCACCTACAGTGGTTGCAGTGTAGTGATAATCCATAGCCAAACTCAGAGTCCCTTCCAAGGAGAGAGATTGTTTAGGCACAATCTCTCGGAAAGCCGAAAACCGCTGATAAAATATTATCCGCCCGAACCTTTATCAAAGCCTCAAATAAAACCTCCAGAACTAACCACACAAGGCGGTTAATTTGGCCGAGTGCGAGCACACGGTCTATGTTTTGTCACCAGCATCGTTGCCTCATGAACTTCACCCGCCAGGGCGATCCTCATGACACCACGAGACTTCCTTTCCAAGGAGCAGGTATCGGGACCCGCGCTCAAATCGGTATCCTTACCTGATTTGAGCAGCATGATCCCACCCGCACATTGTTGGTACGCGCTTAAAGCGCGTCGCTCCTTTCGTCGTCAGTTATGCCCGGCACCACCCGTAGCACCCGAACGAGCCGTGACTGCCTTGCCACGGTCATCGCCTAGCGTGAACCTAGTAGTTTGTCGCGCCTTCTATCGGCGCTAAAACCACTAGGTTCATTAGTTGTAGTTGCGCATTCTCTAAGTGGTTGCGGCCTACTTATTTATGTCAATAAAGTAGTTGCGCTTTCACTTTTTTGAGATGCGCGTTCCAACGCGCTAACTTCTACTCAAAGCACACTCCCACACTACAGCTTTTTAACCACCTGATTGACTATTCTCAGGCACCGGTTGGCTAAACCGGAGGCTAGCAGTGCTTCCCGGATTAGTGATGCTCTCCACTCCATTAGTCACGTTGCTAGGGGATACGATCCCCAACTCTCTATCGTATGGCGAGGCGATCAACCCCGACATCGTTTGCTTGCGATGTTGAAGGAACAAAGCAAGATTTCTGCGAACCGAACCTAGAAGCGTTCGCTTACCCATCGATAAAGATTTTTCGCGATTTGGCACCGTCTCTGAATGGAATTTACTGGCAAGCCCTTACGGGCCTCTCATGGTTGAGCTATTCGCGGTCTTGCGTTTAACAAGAACCCCGGATTTGGTCTTAATCCGGTCATTGTTGTCGCCAACAATGAACTCCCCACGCCAGCCAAGTTAAGCGGACCTTAGAGGCCCAGAATCCCTTGGACGGGATTTACACCCGCTTTGAAACATCACGGCCCTGTCTTTGAGAGGCTTGGAAGCTCTCCCTGAACAAGGTATTTCTCCGTCGCCCAGGCAAACCCTCATGGAGGGGGAAACCCCACAGAGGGAGAAAAGAAAAGAACTCCATCGGATAGAACGTCGGGATTACTCTCCAAGGAATCCGATCCCTGAAGGATTACGCCGACGAGCCTCCGTCGATCTGGGCGAGCACCTCTCGATGCACCCAGCTCTACGCGCACAATACGTCATGAGTAGCCAACTCATGCCCTTACTCTGGCTGGTGAGGCCAGTTTTACCGGGTGTATTGCCGTGTACCAACAATGTCAGCCACGTTTTCCTAGGTGGTGACATTTCCAATTTATCGCGAAATAAATGAGATGTGAATTGTTAATTAACAGAAAGATAGAATTTCATTTTAAATATTGCGAACGCACTAACGCGAGCTTAGCTTAATCTTTCCTCCTGCTTTCATGATTCCCCCATGCTTGGGAGCCAGACAAGCTATGTTAAAAATACTTTAAGAGGGGAAAGCCTTCCCCCTAGTCTCAAACAGCAAGCCGTTTTCGACATACCCCCTTCTAGCGGGGACACCCCGCAACGCCCCCTCTAGCGGACTCGCTACGCGAGCCTTTTTTAATCTCGCCTCACGCCTTCAGGATTCCCCCGCGCTTTCGCGCTTGGGAGATCCTTTCGGCATTCAGCCCCCGCAGCCACCACACCGCACCCGCCACCATTATTCCCTTGCGGGAATCCAAATCCCCCCGGACGGCTTTCGCCGCCCGCGCCCCAAGTAATAGGACGCGCCATCCTTGGCGCGACTCTTCTTGTCTGCCGGGCTTTTACGCATTCCCGCTGTTAGCGGGAAATACGCTAAATCCCTGTTATCGCGCTCAAGGAATTCCCCAGTACGTTCGTACTTGGGAGATTCCTTGCCACGACCCCACCCAGCGCTTTGCTTATTCCGCTTCGCGGAAATCGCGCCGCTTGCCACCTTATTAGTTGCGCCATCAATGGCGCAGCTCTTTTTATTTCCGTGTCCAGGGAATTTCCCCGCGCTCTCGCGCTTGGAATATTCCCCAGCCACGGCCACCCCCACGCTACGCTTTATTCCGCTTCGCGGAATAAGCTTCGCTTCCCGGCATTGCGCTTCGTGAACCTCTCGCAATGCCGAGATGCCACTCATAAGGAGTGACAATCCCTGTTGTCACCCCTTATGAGGGCATCCCGCCCCGGCACCTACAGGCTCCTGGACGGAGCCTGAGTGCCTTGTTCGCTGGACGCTCACGGCCTGAACGGCCAGCCTCAAGCGTGCTGGGGCACGCTGTGAGGCACACCCTAGGCCGGGGTGTTGGCTCCTAGGCCGGAGCCTGCAAGCCTAGGCCGGCTTGCTTGGGTACTCCCGACCCCTGAACGGGGTCTCCGTACCCGCGTGCTAGGCGCACGCACGCCAAGGGCGCAGTCCCCTAGTGGGGACTAATGGTTAGGGCGCACACCTCAAGATGGTGTAACCCCCCACGAAAGCCGCTGGCTCACTGCATTTAAGCCCCGAAGCGAATCTTTAGCCCACACCATGCCTTGTTACGCAGGGTGTGGACTATGGTGTGAGGGGAAGGCGAGTTATTCGGCCATGTCCTACACTATCCATGCGCATCAAAGGAGCCAGCCATGCCGCTCACGGAGCGGGACGAAGAAATCCTCAAGCACGTTGCACGCTACCGCTTGACCACGACCGAAGCCTTGCGCCGATTGTTCTTTCCTGACGCCAAACCAGGCGGAGAAAAGAATGTTTTGCGGCGGCTGACGGGTGAATACCTTCAGCCGCAGCCGCTCTATGGCAAGCGCGTTTACTACCAGCTTACGCCCACCGCCGCGAAAACTTTGGGAGAAACCGAGGAGAGCGCTACTCCCTTTGGGCCTCAAGCTTTAGTGCGGCTTTATGGAGTGCTGGCTTTTTGCTGTTTGGGAAATACCGTCAAACCTGTCTTCACTAGAACCGAGTTCATTCAAGCATTTTCACGCTTTGCCGATCTACTGGATCTTGGTCAAAACCATTTCTATCTGGATTCCGATGGAAGGACGGTGAGACTAGGGCAAATTCTCGTGGAGCAAGGCGGAGAGTATCAGCGGCTTCTTAATAAGTGCCGGAAGTTAATTGACCGGGGAAGGGAGCTACCGGGTTTTCAAGAAATCATTGCCGATGAACTTTTTGTGATCGCCATCGTGCTTGCCGAGGACAGCAAGCGCGAGATGCTTCAGGCCCAATTGCGGAAGAACCCTTTACCGGTCTGGTGTCGGGTGGAAGTAGTTTCCGATTTGGGTAATTTAATGCCACATCCCGCGTAATTATTCATGCCCTACGAAAAAATTAAATCCAATGAGGTAGGGCGAGCGCCGACCGAGGACGGGTATCGGCCAAGTACCGCGCCAAAGTGGGATGTTTTACAGCGTGAGCGGATTAAAAACCTTGAGGAACTTGAACTCGACTATCGGGCTAATCCTGTCCTGATCCGCAAGGAGCGCCAGTTTGTTATTTACATAATAGGGTTAATCGGCGTTTTGAGTTTGGTCTTGAGCATGGTTAGTTCCTTAACCAGCGCTCATCTTGATACTCCTTTTCTCTTTGCCATGTTTACCGCAACTGGCGTGATTGCTGGGTTATATAAACTCATTACCCAACGGGTGAGATGGATTGCTGTGGTTTATGCCTTGTTGTGGCCAGGGTTATGGGTATTAGCAATTCTTCCGCACTTGGTTCATCTCTATCCAGTGATCGGATATGGGTTATTTATCTTAGGTCTTGGATTGACCTGTTATCTTGCAAGCCGTATCGCTACTCATTACGCCATGTGGCTTGCGGCAAGTCCGCAACTCTTGGGAGAAAGTCGCAAAGCTGCTCAAGAGAAGTGGGATAATCGCCACTACGATGGATTCATTTCTATTGCCATTTATGGATTGTTGCTGATTGCTTTTGCAAGCACACCAATTCTTGGATTCAAGAATTTTATCTGGATTACCATATTATTTGCTCTTGGTATTATTTATCGGGTGACAGAGTTTAGGGCGATAAGAGAAACTTTTTCAATTTGTCTGGAGGCGGTCGTCAGTTGGTTTACTTACACTCGCTATCAAGCTGTTCACTTTGATTTTGTGGATCAGGAAAAGCATCAAGGAGCAGCTTCCGGTTGCCTGGTATCTTTATTCCCCCTGTTCATTTATGGCGTAGTATTCTTTTTTATACAGAATATTTTTTCAATCACCAATGCAACGACAAGCGAAGCAAGTATTGTTATTACTGTAATAATGCTTGTCGTTTTTCTCCTAGCAATAAATATCATTTTTTGGATTATTTATAACGCTTACCAGAGTCATGGAACGGTCTTTCCTAATCAAATTTCACCGCCTGGACTTTTCAAGAGTCCGGGCGGCACCTGGATCAAGCGCAATATATTAGCAGCGGTTGCTTTATGCGCTCTATTCACTTCAACCATTCACTTTATGTCTTATGCTCCCCTAGGATTATTATCGAGTGATTCACAGTCTATGCTGGCAGCCTTTCACCGAGTAGTTGATAAAAAGATTTCCTTGACCCGGCTCATTACCTATCTTGATCATTACGAACCGCCCACGGTAGCTGAGGTAGTGAAAAATCTTTCTACCGGTGAAGCCCTGCTTCTGAAAAAGCTAGATCCTGTTTCTCAGCAGGAATATGTTTTAAGTAAGCAAGTAGTGGATTATTTGAATACCAGTCCCGGTGCGTGGTTCAGTCTGACGCTGGATAGCGCCTTTATGGGACATAGCCAAGCTATTTGGACAATCCTATTAGGTCTTGTGCAATGCCTGCTTTTTCCAGTTCTGATTTTTCTGATGACTTGCATTGCGGTCTTTGGCCGAGCACTGCCGCGCTATGCTAAAGCCATTGAAGCCTTGAAGAGTCCAGTAAGCGACTGGCAAGGCTATGTGGATCGCTTGCAACACTCAGAGAGTGCTGTTGCCCGAGAGCATATTTGGTTAGGGGCACACGCCACTGAGGACTATCCGATTTTATTACACCGCAGCATCTAGCAGGAAGCAGAGTTTGCAATTAAACAAGTAGAAAAACTTATCCAGAAGTGTTCAGAGATAGAACACAACTTATAAAATTAACAAGATAGTTCCCTAATTTTTTTGAAATTACTGTTTACTCATCGCACCTGCACACGCTGTAGACGTTCTTTGGCTCATATCTAACAGTAGTATGTAGCGCCCCGGAGTTAGAAACATTGAAACATTCGGCAGAACATGGCCATATTTTAGCGTAGTCTCCAGCCAACAAAATCCTAGTAGCGAGTAGACCAATTTCTTTAATAATCCACCCTAAAAGTCGGACTGTCTTCCGGTCGATTTTTCCGCTTATCGTAGAGCCGCGTGGTGGAGACATTCGCATGTCCTAACCACTCCTGGACTTTGGCAATATCAGCGTTGTGCTCCAAGGCGTTTGTCGCCGCCGTAGCCCGCAATGAATGCACGCAGAAGCCGTAAACATCTTGATTGATGCCCACCTGTTTCCCGTAGCGCCGAACCACTTCCTGATAGACCGAGGCCGGGTTGAGCGGCTTGTTTAGTGTTCCAGTAGAGTTGTTCTTCACCGGACGAAACAGCGGTCCCTGAAGGTCATCGCCATGCCCAGCCACTTCCAGATATTCCTTGATGAGCCGCGCCGCTTTCGCGGCCACCGGCACGAAGCGGATCTTCTCGCCTTTGCCCTCAATCCGCAGATGCAGCACACCTTCCCGCTGGTGGAGATCGCGGACGCGCAGTTTGCAAAGTTCTTCCCGGCGTAGACCGTGATAGAGCAGCGTCGCCAGGATCGCCCGATCCCGCTGGCCTTTCAACGTATTTGCCGGAGGCGCATCCAGTAAGGCCCGTGCTTGGGCATCGCCTAGGGCTGGCGTCAGGCCCTCATTGTTATTGGCCTTGGGACGCTTCACGCCGTTTACGGGATTATGGGTAATCGCGTTCTGTTCGCAGAGATGATCGAAGAGCGAGGAAAGCGCCGAGAGCTTGCGGCGAATGGTGGACGGCGCGAGCTCCCGCCGTTCCAAATCCTTGCGCCAGGCGATAAAGTGCGCACGAGTGACGATGCGGAATTCTTCCGGGCGAGTGATCCCGACGAAGGCGGTAAAGTCCGCCACGTCTTGGCGGTAGGCCCGGCGCGTTTTCGCGTTCGCGATGTTCGCGAACCATTCCAACTCAGGCGGCACTTCGGCCAAGCCCTGGAATTCCGCAGCGGTCAGGACGCGAGCCGGTAGCGCAGCTTGTTCAGGGGCGACAGACCCCGTGGAAATGATCTCTGTTTTAGTCATATAGCTACCCTACTCTATGGATTAGTTTTACACAAGATAAAATACATTATCATGGGTAAAGGGGCAGGAGAGGTAAAGGCGATAAACTGAGTGGAATGCTGGTGGCATCGAAAGCTTCAAAATAACGAAAACAGAGTTCTATCGTGCGATTTGTATTGACATAGTATTTGGCAACATGTTACTTGTCCTAAGGATAAGTAACATGTTGCCGTATGGATTATGGAAACCAGCACCGCCCTTACTCTTGAGCTTGGAAGCCTGCATCAACCCGTGGTGGCCCCTTATCAACTGGGTGTCACTCTGTTTCGGCTGTACCAGACCAAAACCTATCAAGGCCAAGCCCTCGTCAGGTTGGAAAAAGACGTTCCCGCCCCTTCCGACTTGAAGCGCATCACTGACCGCTTGCTGAAGAACGGTGTTTTGCAACCTTACACAGGATTATCCGGCAACGTACTAACCCTCTTGGGTAAGCAGCCCACCGCGTCGGAAGTCGCGTGTGTGCTAGACCCTTTTGCTTACCTGTCGCACTTGAGCGCTATGGAATACCATGGCCTAACCCAGCGAATGCCCACGATGCTCTTTATCTCTTCGCCCTCTCCCGCCGAGTGGAAGACCTTTGCCGAGGCCAGGATGCAGCGGGATTTGGGCGAAGCGCAGATTGAAGTCTACCGTACCGCAGGACTCCCCACCTTGACCCGACCCCGGTTCGATAAGATCGAGCGGCAGGTCGTCAAGAGCTATACCAGTTCGCATTTGGGAGCCTTTGTCACCGTTCGAGACCGCGCCTTGCGGGTGGCGACCATAGGCCGAACCTTCCTGGACATGTTGCGCGAGCCCGACCTGTGCGGCGGCATCTATCATGTGTTGGAGGTGTTTGAGGCGCACGCCGCAACCTACTTGCGGCTGATTACCGACGAGATCGAGCAGCACGGAACCAAGATTGACCAAGCCAGAGCAGGATACATCCTAGACGAGCGTTGCGGGTTGAAGAGTCCCACACTGGATCGCTGGCAAGCTGAGGTGCAGCGCGGAGGCTCTCGGAAGTTGTACGCCAAGGGTGAATACAGTTCTCGCTTTTCGGAACGATGGAGTCTTTCACTGAACATTGAGGGATAAATGACAGGAACGAAAATCCAGGACTGGATCAACCAGAGCGTTGAACGGGTTCCCTTTCGCGAAGCCGTGCATACGATCCTTGTGGCGATTACCCGATCCGAAGCCTTGAAAACTAGCATGGTCATGAAGGGCGGGATATTGCTCGCCTTGGGCTATGAAAGCACTCGTTATACCAAGGACATTGACTTTTCAACGGCAAAGACGCTCAAGGAATTTGATCTTGAGACCTTTATCCAGAATTTAAAGAGCGCCTTGGTTGAAGCAGTGGAAAGTCTGGACTACGGTTTGGATTGCCAAGTGCAAAGTTATAAACAGAAGCCACCTAAATCCGATGCCACCTTCCCTACCATTGAAATTTCCGTAGGTCATGCCTATAAGCATGATCGCAACGCCCACCGTAGGCTACTTAACAAAAATAGTTCCAATATCGTTGAAATTGATTACAGTCTTAACGAGCCATCACGAGAAGTAGAAATTTTCGAGATTGAAGAAGGTCGGCACATTCAAATCTACGGCTTTACTGAATTAGTCGCTGAAAAATTTAGAGCGATTTTACAGCAAGTGGTGAGGAACCGCCGACGCAGACAGGATGTTTATGATCTCAATTTTCTTCTTGCGCATTATCCTCAAGCGATGGATACAGCAACCAAGAAAAAGATACTCGATAGCCTTGTTGAAAAGTCGCACTCAAGAGACTTAGCAGTTAATAAAGAATCTTTATCCAATCCTGAAGTGATTAAGCTATCCAGAGAGGAGTATCACCTACTAGCAAGCGAGGTTGAGGAACCGTTACTGGATTTTGATACGGCCTATTCTGTCATTAGGGATTATTACGAGTCATTGCCATGGTAGGCTTTGTTTTCACATGTTGTTTGATTTTAATTCCAGGTAATTTCAAAAAACAGCTTAAATTTTTTGTTCTACTTATCCCATTCTTATCTAAGTTAGATTGACTTGCTGTAAAGAAAACTCTTTTTCTTGCTCTTGTTACTGCCACATAAAATACGCTTAGCTCTTCAAGGAAAGCGCTATCATTTTTATCCGTTATTGCCAATTTGCAGTTTTTTTTGCAGACACATTTTCCGCATAATCCAAACCAATTAGGAAATGAGTCCTGTTCCATATCTGGAAGAATAACAAAATCCCACTCTAAGCCTTTAGCGGCATGAACAGTTGAGATGATTATATTCTTACCAATAAATTCAATGTACTGTTTTAGGCCATTGTTCTCGAAAGTATCTTTAATCAATGCAATTTTATCTTCGTTAGAAATGAATGAATAATTAGAAAATATTCTTCCCCAAAATACTTCTAATAAACTTAATAGCGAAGATACGATAGAATCGATGTTGCTAGCATACAAAGCTTGCATCATTTTGATGTGAGCAATACTTACTTTTTTAGTTATTCTGTCCTTGATTTTTATAAGCTCAATGAACTCAAAAAAACATTTTCTGTGGAATTGAATGTACGCTGGATCTTCGTCCGTAAACAAACCAAAAAAATATGGGATTTGATGGAACTCAAACTGTTCAAGTATCTTACCAAGATTCGGGCCACGTTGTTTTACAAGAATAGCAACCTTTGATGTTGGGTTATTATGAACAAGTGAAACCGCATCATTTAGTATCGTTAAGGATTCATCATCTTGATCGGAACAGGTAGTAAGGTCAATGACTGCATCCTGATTGATAGAGGGTCTATAGGGATTTTCTGCATTTCTCCTAATATTAGAATCTAACAAGAGCATTTGTGGGTTTGAAGAAAACCTGTAATTTTTATCAAGCTGTATTTTTTAAGATTAAACTCCTTCTCAGAAACAGAAAGTAAATTGGGAACTGCGCCAATGAATCCATAGATTCTTTGCAAAGAATCACCTAGTAATATTACCTTGGAATCTTTTTTTATCAGGAGGGTAATCAGCCAATAACTTAAAGTGTTTGTGTCTTGATATTCATCTACGATGATGGTGGTGTAATATCGCTGATAAAATTCAAGTATCTTAGGGTAATCAATGAAGAGCTTAATTGTAAGAGTTAGAATAGCGTTATATGGAATTATATTTCTAGGTAACAATTCCTTAATAACCACAGCATTATATTGACTGGAATTCTTCATTAGGAATTCTTCATCAATATTTTTTAACGATAAATTATAGTTAGATAGACAATTTGAATCATCACAAGATAGACCATCGACTGATTTCATCAATCTTTTTGTATCACTATCGTCAAGTGATTGAAGCTTATCAATATCAAGTAATGATAAATGGAGTAAGTAGCCATATTTCTTCAATAATCTTCTACAAAAACCGTGGTAATTTGAAACAAATATCTTGTCTCCTATACTAATATTTAGTCCTGTATTTTTAAGTAAATTAGGTACTTGTTCACATACATCTTTCTTTATTTTAAGTGCTGAATTTACACTAAACGTAAGTGCCAATAAACGCTTAGGATACGGCACTTTTTGAGTGGCAAGCATGTAAGCGATCTTGCTAACCATCGTATTCGTTTTGCCGTAACCGGCAGGCGCTTCTACCAATATCCTATCGAATGGTGAAAACACCACTTCAAGTTGCTTTTCATCTCCATGATGTCTAGCCCTGATTTGTTCCTTTATTGAATCTACTATTGAACTAGACATTCTGAGCTAGCTCTTGTGATTTAATAATTACAGTCTGATAGATAGAAGGTATTTCATCTTTAGAAAGAGTTTCCCCAATTAGCTTTCCAAGTGGATACGATTTATTTATGGAGAACCATGTTAAATAATAGGATTTAAGATCAACTGAGTTACTTAACTGAATATCTGATAATTTAAGGCTTTTTGAGTACTCAACTCCAACATTTCTATATTTATCAAACGCATATTTATTTAATGATTTTGCTAACATTTCTCGTTGATCACCTTTAGAGTCATGATTAGTAAGAATCTCTCTGAGAATATGTTCTTTTTTTGAATCAATTAGTAAAACTATCAGTTCTTCCTCGAAATCTTTCAATTTTGTTTGAAATAAATTTGGAATTGATGATGAATTTTTACCGTTATCTCTATCAGTTACACCTGTTGATGGTATCCCAAAATCCTGGGCTACTTTCATAAGAGGTGGTATAGATTTATCACCACGAGACTGTATTACACATATACCTAAGTCATCAAATTCTATAGAAAATTTTTGTCCGAAATTTGGGAAGCTTGCATATTCTGAATCACCTTCTACAAAAATTACACATCGTGAGAAGAACCCTTCTTTAATGAATGGAAAATTTAGGTATAAGTGTTTACTAGATTGCGCATCGAGATTTAATTGGCTTCCAGAGATTACCTTTACTATCCCTTTATCTGAATATAGCCTTATTATCTGTTTATAATCATTCAGAATGATATTTGGTGAGTGGGTTACAACTATAATTTGTCCATTAAAATAATCAATGTCGAAAAGTTCTTTGATTAATTGACCAAATTCTCTATTCTTATTATTAATTACTGAATTTAAGTATCGAATAAGAGATCTTTGCATATATGGATGCAAATGGATTTCAGGCTCATCTAATCCTAAGACAAGTGAGATTGATTTTGTTCCTTCCTGCCCCTCCTGTTTATCTTCAAATATGCCACGATCTTTTCTCTGTTTCTTTATCTGTTGAATTTTTTCTAGTATCGAAAGAGTTACCAATATGAGAAACTGTATGCCATATCCAGCCTTTGTAAGGCTCTCACCTTGACCATCTTTTAGAACAACTACTTTAGACAATAAACTTTCCAAGTCATCATCAGATGTTGCTGAAATATTAAAATCATTAAATGATTTAATTTTCGATATTTTATCATTAATCGCCTCAATAAGTCTGTTTACCTTTTGTTGTTCAAGGAAATCTTTATCTGTAATTTTATTGTCTTCGAGATACTGAGAAATCAATTTTTTAAGGAATCGTCCAACCCCTTTTCCTTTATCAAAGTTTATCTCTGATATTGGGTTACGTAGAGAATCATAGTACACATAGTTGATGCACCTAACTAGCGATGACTGGATATGAGTTTTAGTATCAGCATGGTAAAAATCAATATTGTCATCCGTATTGATTTGCTGACAAAATATATTAATAATTGAACAGTCATCTATATCAAATAAATCTTGAAAGTGCCCTATTTCAATATCAGCCAGCTTTAACCTTAAGTTGATTTCTATAGGTTTGTCAGGATCTTTGAAATCCTCATATCGAAATGAGCGAGATGAAAAAAGGATATTTAATAAAGAAAGAAGATTAGATTTACCTAAATTATTTTCGCCAACGATAAAGTTACAATCTTCCGAAAAATAGACAGTAACTCCATCTAGGTTTCTATAGTTTTTTATATCTATCTTAACAATTTTCATATCAACCACCCACATCCTCATCCAACCCCAACTCTCTCAGGGCGATCCTAATATCCTCAATCTTCGAGCAGGCGATCTCCCCTTCCGCAAGAAGTTCCAAACTAGCTCGCATTTTCAGCCATAATCACATAATTCTTTGATAGATTAAATGTTTTTTAGTATGAGATAGCTAACAATTCAAGGAAAGATATACCCATGTCCCTCAACGAAGCCGATACCTGCCGTGTCTATGTGACCCCCAAGTTGCAGGAAGCCGCGTGGGAGATTTCCCCCCACTCCATGACCGAGCAGAAGGTATTCACTGACGGGCGGGTGTTCACCACGAGCGGCAAGCCGCTACGTGGCGAGAAGAAGCGGGCGGATTACATACTCAACTACACCCGCGACTTCGCATTAGCCGTGGTGGAGGCCAAGCCCGAAGCCGAACCCGTGGGAACCGGGATGCAGCAGGCGAAGGACTATGCCGAGATTTTAGGACTCAAGTTCGCCTATGCCACCAACGGCCATGAAATTCTGGAATTTGACTACACCACCGGCCAGGAGCGATTGCTGTCTTCCTTCCCCACTCCTGACGAGCTTTGGTCACGGCTCAAAGCCGCCGAAAATCTGAGCGATGAAACCGCCAGCCGGTTACTGACCCCGGCTTACCTGATTGGCATCAAGCCCCGCTACTACCAAGAGATCGCTATCAACCGCACTGTGCAGGCGATCTTGCAAGGCCAGCGCCGTAACTTGCTCACTATGGCAACCGGCACCGGGAAAACTGTGGTGGCGTTCCAAATTTGTTGGAAGTTATGGAATGCGCGATGGAACCGCACCGGCGAGCACCGCAAACCCCGCATCCTGTTTCTGGCCGACCGCAACATCCTGGTAGACGACCCGAAAGATAAGACCTTTGCCCCCTTTGGCGAAGCCCGGTTCAAGATTGAAGGCGGAGAGATCAGCAAGGGCCGGGAGATGTATTTTGCCATCTACCAGGCACTCGCCAAGGACGAACGCCGCCCCGGACTGTACCGGCAATACCCCAGAGACTTTTTTGATTTGATCGTGGTGGACGAATGCCACCGGGGGAGCGCCCGCGACGAAAGCAATTGGCGGGAGATTCTGGACTACTTTGAACCGGCCTATCAGTTGGGCATGACGGCTACCCCCTTGCGGGAGGATAACCGCGACACCTACCGTTACTTTGGCAAGCCGCTCTATACCTACAGCCTCAAGCAGGGGATCGCAGACGGGTTTCTAGCCCCTTACCGGGTTCACCGGGTGATCACCACCGTGGACGCGAGCGGCTGGCGTCCCACCAAGGGCGAGCTGGACCGTTACGGGCGAGAAATCCCGGACGGCGAATACCGCACCGAGGATTTTGAGCGGGTGGTGGCGTTGCGCTCCCGCACCGAGGCGATTGCACGCCATTTAACCGAGTTCATGAAGCGGACCGACCGCTTCGCCAAAACCATCGTGTTCTGCGTAGACCAGGAACACGCCGATGAAATGCGCCGGGCACTGGCCAACCTCAATCAGGATTTGGTCAAACAGTATCCGAACTACGTCGCTCGTGTGACTTCCGATGAAAAGGAGATTGGCCGAGGGCACTTGAGCCGGTTTCAGGAGCTTGAGACCACCGCGCCGGTCATCCTCACCACTTCCCAATTGCTCACCACCGGAGTAGACGCGCCGACCTGCAAGAACGTGGTCATTGTGCGCATCATCAACTCCATGAGCGAGTTCAAGCAGATCATCGGGCGCGGCACCCGGATTCGGGAAGACTACGGCAAGCTCTATTTCAACATCCTGGACTACACCGGATCGGCCACCCGGCAGTTTGCCGACCCCGGCTTTGACGGCTTTCCCGAGTTCGCTGAAGACATCACCATGGACGCCGAGGGGAATACGGTATCGGAAGTGGAGACCACCGAGACCCAGGATGCTGAAGCCGATCAGGGCGAGGAAGCCACCCTTGAGGACTTTCCTACCCCAACCGACACTGATGATGACAATGGGCTACATAACCCCCGGAAATACTATGCGGACGGCGGCCAAGTGCAGGTAATCGGCCACCAGGTCATGGAACTGGACGCCGACGGCAAGCAGCTCTATACCGTGCAATACACCGATTACACCGCCGAAAAAGTCAGGACACTGTTTCGTTCCGCCGATGAACTTCACGACCAGTGGGCGAACCCCCTCACCCGCGAGGACGTGCTTCTCACCTTGGAAGCGCAAGGAATTACCTTTGAGGCGCTCGCCGACGTGGCCAAGCAGCCCGAAGCCGATCCGTTTGACTTACTGTGTCATGTCGCCTTTCATACCCCGCTACGCACCCGCCGCGAACGCGCCGCCCGAGTGCGGAGCCACGAGCAGGCGTTCTTTGCCCAATACGAAGAGAAATCACGAGCAATTTTGAACGCTTTACTGGATAAATACAGCGAGCACGGCCCGGAACAGCTTGCGATTCCCACCGCCTTGCAAGTACCCCCGATCTCACAGTATGGGAACCTGATGGAGATCGCGACCCTCTTTGGCGGCGCAGCGCCGCTTAAGCAAGCCGTAGACCGGCTCCAAACTCTCATCTACACCATGTAAGAACAACCGATAACGATCACTGAAACCCACTCATGGCAAGACCCAAGAAGTCCGACTCGAAGCCCGAAGTACAAAAAACCGCAGCGAAGCCACCCGCCCCGCCCACGACCACCACGCAGCAGCTTGGCAGCTTGATTAAGTCCGCACGGGACATCATGCGCAAAGACAAGGGCTTGAACGGCGATTTGGATCGCTTGCCGATGCTGACCTGGATTCTCTTTCTCAAATTTCTGGACGATCTGGAACAGGTGCGGGAAGCCGAGGCCGTGATGAAGGGAAAACCGTTTCAACCCGCCATTGCACGGCCGTACCGCTGGCGGGATTGGGCGGGCCAGATGACGGGCGAGGAGTTGATCGCCTTCATCAACAACGATGAAGCGATCTGCCCGGACGGGAAGCACGGAGCCGGACTGTTTGCCTATTTGCGCGGCTTGCAGGGAGTGAACGGCGGCGACCGCCGCGACGTGATCGCCACCGTGTTTCGCGGTGTGCAGAACCGGATGTTGAACGGCTACCTGCTCCGCGATGTGATCGACAAGGTGAGCGGCATCCACTTCAACGCCAGCGAAGAGATGCACACCTTGGGGCATCTTTACGAATCCATGCTCAAGGAGATGCGGGATTCCGCTGGCGACAGTGGGGAGTTCTACACCCCCCGCGCCGTCGTTCGCTTCATGGTGGAAGTGACTCATCCCCGACTGGGCGAAGTGGTTTTAGACCCCGCGTGCGGCACGGGCGGGTTCCTGGTAGAGGCATTTACCCACTTGGAAGCGCAATGCAAGACCGTCAAGGATCGCGAGACCCTGCAAGAGCGGAGCATCCAAGGCGGCGAAGCAAAGTCCCTTCCCTACCTGCTGGCGCAGATGAACTTGCTCTTACACGGCCTGGAAAACCCGAGAATTGATTCCGGGAACAGCTTGCGCTTTCCCTTGCGGGAAATGGGCGACAAGGATCGGGTAGACGTGATCCTCACCAATCCGCCGTTTGGCGGCGAGGAAGAGAAGGGTATTCAGGGGAATTTTCCCGAGGACATGCAGACCTCAGAAACCGCGCTGCTCTTTCTGCAACTGATTATGCGCAAGCTCAAACGCCCCGGCGGGAAATCTCCCCAGGGCGGACGCGCCGCCGTAGTGGTTCCAAACGGCACCCTCTTTGGCGAAGGGGTATGCGCCCGCATCAAGGAGCAGCTTTTGAAGGAGTTCAACCTGCATACCATTGTCAGGTTGCCTAATGGAGTCTTTGCGCCCTACACCGGCATTCCCACCAATCTCTTGTTCTTTGACCGCAGCGGGCCAACCGAAGCGATTTGGTTCTACGAAGTGCCCCTTCCTGAAGGACGGAAGAACTACACCAAAACCCAGCCCATGCGATTTGAGGATTTTGCCGAGTGCGTTGCTTGGTGGCCGCAAGACCAACGCAAAGAGAACGAACACGCTTGGAAGGTGCCCGCCAGCGACGTGCTCAAATACAACGCCGAGGGAATCCTGCAATCGGTCAATCTGGATATCAAGAACCCGATCAGCGCTGAAACCTTGGAACATTTACCACCGGAGCAGCTTGCCGAGGACATTATCAAGAAAGAGCGGCGGATTCTGGAATTGATGGAGGAGATCAAGGCCGAGTTGGGGAGGGCGGAGGCATGAGTAAGGCGTGGCCACTGGTGAAGCTGGGGGAGGTAATTAGCCAGCGCAAGGAGTTCATCACTATTGATGACGCCCAAGAATATATGCGCTGTAGAGTAAAACTCCATGCTAAAGGTATCGTCTTGCGAGATCGGGTGACAGGCAGCGAAATCAAAACCAAACAACAACAGGTTTGCCGCGCAGGGGAATTTTTAGTAGCCGAGATTGACGCTAAAGTTGGGGGATTCGGAATTGTTCCAGATGAATTAGAAGACTCCATTGTAAGTAGCCACTATTTTCTTTTCACGATTGACTCAGCCAAGCTCAATAAAAAATTTCTTGATTTTTATTCCAAAACCCCAACTTTCAGAGAACAGGTAAACGCTAAAGGCTCAACTAACTACGCTGCTATCAGGCCGCAAGAGGTTCTCAATTATACAATCCCCCTACCCCCTCTCGCAGAGCAGCAAAGGATTGTGGCAAAGATTGAGCGATTGGCGGGGAAGATTAAGGAGGCGCGGAAAATTAACGAAAGAAGGTCAGAGGAAACAGAATTACTTCGATATTCATCACTTAGAAAATTCAGAAACAAAGTCCTAAATTCTTCTGAATACAAAAAAGATAAACTTGGATTAATTACAAAAATTACAGCAGGAGGAACACCGTCAAGAGATAATCCATCCTATTGGAATGGAAACATACCTTGGATAAAAACAGGTGAGCTCTTGGATAACGACATCGAATCCTCACAAGAGTTTATTACTGAAATAGGCATTAAAGATAGCAGCACAAAGATATTTCCCCAAGATACCATATTGATAGCACTCTATGGACAAGGACAAACAAGGGGGAGAACAGGAAGACTACTAATTCCAGCCGCAACCAATCAAGCTTGCTGTGCAATCTTTCCTAACAATTCAAAGTTTGAACCAAGATACATTCAATACTGGCTCAGAAGCCTCTATGTAGAGCTAAGAGAAAAAGCAAAAGGCGGTGCTCAACCGAACTGGAATAGCTCAACCATAAAAAATATCGAAATCGCACTACCACCACTTTTAGTACAACACCATATTGTAAATTATCTCGATAATCTACAAGCTAAAATAGATCACCTAAAAATCATTCAAGCTCAAACCACCACCCAGCTTGACGCCCTACTTCCCTCCATTCTCGATAAAGCGTTCAAGGGCGAACTTTAATCATTCCCTTCTTAACTCCCGCTCCTCACCCTTACCAGAAGTCCCCTTGTATGGGACAGATTGTGGCCCTGAACCACTGGCTCAAGCAGCCGCAGCTTGGAGGGTTGATAGCTTCGCTTGCCCGAAGCTTCCGAGCGCTTACTGAGCTTGACGCCAGCCCCTATTGCCGCAAGGCCGGGGCTCAAGAGAAACTCCCAAGTCAGCAGGAGCCGCTTGCCCCCCGCTACCAACACTTCCAAGACGGCTAAGGCCAAAGCAACGCTCGCTAGCCGAAGGCGGTTAGCCGATCCAGGGTAAGCCATAGGGTGATAACCCTTGCGGCGCTGAACGCTACCAGGCGTCCTATTTGAGCAAGGTATCTTGGGGCTATAGCTTTGCCCTTCTCCTTGAGCTGGACGCGGCCCAACTCCAACCCGCTTTGGAGTCTTCTCGGGGAAGAAAGGAAGCGAATTAGCCTTTGGTCAGCAACGAGCTGAAGCCACAACGCAGTTTCCCCGGTTCCACCCGTTCGGACCACCACGGTTCCGGCTTCCCTTAGGACCGTCGCCGCATTCCGCTTGAGTGCCCCCCGTCCCGGTTGCCGTACTGGGCTACGGCACGGATATTTACTCCCCTGAGAGTTCCCTCTTCATTAAGCGGGAAAGCGCTCGATGCCAAGCATGAGTGACATGCTTCAGGCGGCGAAGCGGTACTTTGTTTATTTCTGGGTTCTTTTTGTTGTTGTCAGTATCTCCTTTCAACGGTCAACGCCTAGCGACCTTTCTTCACCGGCTTTTTGGCAGGCGTCGGGACTATCTGCAACGGTGTTGCTTCTCAGTTTTTTCCCCTGTGTAAACACATTCCGCGCAAGCGCTTCGCTCCAAAAAACTGCTTGCAAACCATCCTTCACGAGTTTCGGCCTTCCGGTGCAGAAGTCCCTTTTCCGCCAGCCTTTTTCAAGCCCATGAAAAGGCCGCATGGGGCGGACCGATAATAATAAGAAAGGAGATATTTATGACAACTTACAAATCAAACCCAAATGTTTATCAGCAAATTACCGACCGCGTGATCGCCGCTATCGAAGCAGGCGCTCCCAAATTTGAAATGCCTTGGCACCGTGGCTCTAGTCATTCCCGCCCGGTTAATGTGTTCACGGGAAAGAACTACCGGGGAGTCAATACCGTTGCCCTTTGGGTAGCCCAGATGGAATACGGCTATACCACCGGAACATGGGGCACTTACAAGCAGTGGAAAGAATGCGGCGCACAAGTACTGAAGGGGGAACACGCCGCAACCGTGGTGTTTTTCAAAGACGTTGAACGTCCTGTGGAAGATTCCGAGGAAACAAAATCAAAGCGTTCTTTTGTGGCTACCGCAAGTTGGGTTTTTAATGCTGACCAAGTAGAAGGCTATACCGCTTCCCCTGTTTCTCCCCTAATCGATAAGACTCAGGTGCTAGAGCGGGTTGAGGAGTTTATCACCGCGACTGATGCCGACATCACGGAGAAAGGCAATTGTGCCTGCTATAACCCCATTAAAGACACCATCTACATGCCCAAACGGGAACTCTTTAGGGGTAGCTCAACCAGCAGCGCCACTGAGAGTTATTATTCCACCCTACTCCACGAGCTTACCCACTGGACCGGCCACCCAACCCGGCTTAAACGCGACCTTAAGAACCGCTTTGGCGACTTTGCCTACTCCATGGAGGAGTTGGTAGCGGAGCTTGGCGCGGCCTTCCTTTGTGCTGACTTGGGAGTTTCTCTTGAGCCCCGGCCCGACCATGCGGCCTACCTTCAGAGCTGGCTTACCGCACTGAAGCAGGATAAGCGCGCACTCTTTACCGCCGCTTCTAAGGCGAGCGAAGCCACCGATTATCTTTTCAAGCTGCAACCACAGCCACTTGAACAAGCGGCTTAAGGCCGTTTCTCCCCTACCAGGGTTCCTCTTGGTAGGGGATTTATGGGTAGCGTTTCGCTTCCTATCGTTGTGAATACCGGCTTTAAGCAGATTCCCGGTATTCCCCCGCGATCTAACCTTGGTTCCCTACCCTAGCCGCAAGCGGGATCGGGAACTTTACATTCGTAAAGCTTATAATAAAGCACTTTATAAAGCATCTTTGCTTTATATTTTCCGCTGTTAATTCTTTTGATATTCAGAGCCTATCCGAAAACCACAATTGGGAGTTGGTCGGTTAAACGGTGACTTCTTCAGGTAGAGGAGCAGACAGTTTCTTTAGCAAAATGTGGATAGAAGAAACCCAAATCATAGCGACGCTGGAAGCGACTCTTTTTTCATAAACACGG
>Ga0209573_1001968_pt1 | contig 28301 bp, 9 predicted proteins | sample TNRBio252014_DNA_FD_185870 | JGI IMG/M metagenome (GOLD analysis project Ga0209573, IMG submission 185870) | Wastewater treatment Type I Accumulibacter community from EBPR Bioreactor in Madison, WI, USA - TNR Reactor_6/25/2014_ DNA (SPAdes)... | ecosystem: Engineered > Bioreactor > EBPR >...
GGTTATTCTCATCATCAAAGATCGCGTTAGCGAAGTTCGTGGTCGTCTTATCAATAACCGTCGTGCCGTCCTTGGCATAGTTCACAGATTCGGACAGCGAGGGGTTGCCATCCGCAAACGTGACCTTGCTCGTGGACTTCAGGGTATTGTCCGCGCGGCGGGTTTCGGTTTCGATGTAGCCGCCGACCAGATTGTTCTCATCGTCAAAGATGGCATTCGCGAAGTTCGTGGTCGTCTTATCAATAACCGTCGTGCCGTCCTTGGCGTAATTCGTCGATTCGGAAAGTGAGGGGTTACCATCCGCAAACGTGACCTTGGAAGTCGACTTCAGTGTGTTGTCCGCCCTGCGGGTTTCGGTTTCGATGTAGCCGCCCACCAGGTTGTTCTCATCATCAAAGATCGCGTTGGCAAAGTTCGTCGTGGTCTTATCAATAACCGTCGTGCCGTCCTTGGCATAGTTCACGGATTCGGAGAGCGACGGGTTACCATCCGCAAACGTGACCTTGGAGGTAGACTTCAGTGTGTTATCCGCTCTGCGGGTCTCCGTCTCGATGTAGCCGCCCACCAGGTTGTTTTCATCATCAAAGATGGCATTCGCGAAGTTCGTCGTGGTCTTATCAATAACTGTCGTGCCGTCCTTGGCGTAATTCGTGGATTCGGACAGCGACGGGTTACCATCCGCGAAAGTAACCTTGCTCATGGACTTCAGCTTATTGTCCGAGCGGCGCGTTTCCGTCTCGATAGTGCCACCGACAAGGTTACTCCCATCATCAAAGACCGCATTCGAGAAATCGGTTGTCGTTTTGTCGATAACCGTCGTGCCGTCCTTCGCGTAATTTGTGGCCTCAGAAAGCAACGGGTTACCATCCGCGAACGTAACCTTGCTCGTGGACTTCAGCGTGTTATCCGCGCGACGGGTTTCGGTTTCGATATAGCCGCCCACCAGGTTGTTCTCATCGTCAAAGATCGCGTTAGCGAAGTTCGTCGTGGTCTTATCGATGACCGTTGCGCCGTCCTTTGCGTAATTCACAGATTCGGAAAGTGACGGGTTGCCAGCCGCAAAAGTCACCTTCGAAGTCGATTTCAGTGTGTTATCCGCGCGGCGGGTTTCGGTTTCGATATAACCACCCACCAGGTTGTTCTGATCATCGAAGATCGCATTGGCAAAATCGGTTACAGTCGTTTCAAAAACAGAAACACCATCACTGTCATAGACAGATGTCTGGCTGACGGACGGACGCCCCCCGGCAAATGTCATGAGGGTTTCAGATTTTTTCATCGTCCTTTCCAAATCCCGCCAAAGGGTTGTCCGCATAGTCCCTTCAGACATCCGCCCCCCCTCATCAAAAATGATCTGCGAATAATCCGCTTCAGTCACACTTACCAGAGTAAGGCCATCGGAACCATATTCCATGGTGATCGAGGACCAGGGATTCCCGTCGCGAAATTCCATAACCGTCTCTGATTTCTTCCGGGACTTCGCCTCATCGGCCCATAATGTTGTCGAAAGAAAACCAGACACCATTCGGTCGTTATCGTCAAAAACAATCTGCGAAAAATCAGTTTCACTGACCTCGATCACCGAGATCCCATCCGAGGCATACTTCGTCAACGCTGATTGAAAAGGATGTCCATCCTGAAAAGTCATGCTGCTGCTTGAAATTTTACGGGAACGGGATTCATCGGACCAAATGGTCGTGAGCATGGTTCCGGATTCCATGCCTCCGTCACTGCCGTACATAACCCCAGAGAAGTCAACCTCAGTGAAACTGCTTACGGTGATACCGTCAGAGGCGTAAACAGTTGTCTGACTTGAAAAAGGGTTTCCATTCTGGAAAGTGGTGCGGGTCATTGATAGCAAGTGGCTCTTGCTGCTGTCCTTCCAGGCAGTGGTCTCGATCGTGCCGCTGATCATATTTCCACGGCCGCCAAAAGTGACTTCCGAATAGTCTGTCTCGGCGTACTCTGTAACGCTTACTCCATCAGAAGCAAACCTCGTCGATCTGGAAAATGAAGGGTTACCGTCTTCATAATCCGTCCGCGTTTCACTTCGCATCAGTCCATCTTTTTGACTATATTCGCGGATCAGAACAAAACCGGAAGCGATATCGCCCCGGGAGTTATAAACAGCGTCAGAAAAATCAGAAAAAGTAAAAGAGGTTACGCCTCCCTCAGAATCATAAGTTGTTCTTTCAGACTCCCGAAGATTCCCCGCCTCAAAACGGCTGATGGACGAAATCCGGTCGGCTGCATCACCTTCCGGCGGTGTCAGAACTCCGTCCGTCATGATGTCAGGCTGCCCTGCAATTTCGTATTCTTCAATGCGCAGCATCTCTCCAGCTTCATCATAAAAGAAAAAAGCTTGGGTTTTTGCTGTTGATGTTCCGCCTGTCCATTCATACTGCACAGTGCGATCAAGCTGGGCTTCCGTTAGCTCACTCGTGGAGAAATGGCTCTCGGAAAGGAGGCGGTCATCTTCGTCAAAGCGCTCCGTTTTCCTGAGAAATCCGCGGCCAATATTATCGTAGGTATACGTTTCATACCCCCCCTCAGAAAACTCTACCCTTTGAGTAACGGGCACCTTAAACACCGTCTGCGTGTAAAAGCTTGTCGAGACAAGCTCTCCGGTTTCCGCCGTTCGCGCATCTTCGTCATTGAGCCCCTCGGTATCATAGGACTTCACGGAGCCCAGATCCTCCCCTTCGTATACAAACTCCTGCCGGGAGAGAATCCCTCCCAGCCGGTCAAACTGAAGCACCATAGACTGACGCTCATTCGCGGGGTCAAACACGCGCTCTTCAAGAAGCATGGAAAGCGAATCATCTGAATAAGTCAGCGTTTTCAGCAAAGCGTCAGTCACAGACTCGTGAGCACCATAGACATAAACAGTTACGCGGCCCTCGCGAGATACCGTGCGGTCAACAAGAGCGTCGCCGGAAGTACCGATCACAGTGACGCCCTGAGCATCCTTCTTATAAATGATGCGCGTTCCGTCCCCCTGTAGAACATAATCAAGATCCGCATCAGCGTCTTCATCATAAACATAGACATCTTCCCGGCCCGCGATATTGCGGACTGAAGCCACGGCAAACTCACCGTCAACGGGATTAGGCGCAAACCTGACAATCGTGGCATCTCCCTGATACGTGATTGTGAGCACAAGATCACCATTTTCGAGAACCTGATGCGTCACTTCAAAGGTATGATCCGTGTGGGTCACACCCGTCACCTCTTCGACTCCCTGTTCATTAATACGGTAGTTGACCGTAATTCCATCGATTCCCGTGTTAAGGAAAAGTCTGCGCTCCGTTTCGCTGATGATTTCAACTTCGCTGGAGTAGGCTTCCTGCCCGGCAATGGTGACGTCCAGAACTTTACCGCTGACGGGATCACGAACGAGGGAAGAGTCATAAATCAGATTCCCCTGAGCATCGACAATTTGTTTGATCAGCCCCTTTTCGTAATTCGTAATGACTCCGAGCGCGTCAATCGTCTGGAAGACCTCACCCGCAGTATTCATAAAAGTTGTTTTTCCGCCGTGAGTGACACGGCGATCCAGCATCTGGCCCTGAGCGTTGTAACGGGAGACCGTTACTGCACCTGACAAAAGGTCTTCCATGGTCTCAGTAGTTATCAGATCTTCACCTTCCCCATCGTAGCTGTAAGAAAGTCTCTGAAGTATTTTGCCCATCTCATCCGAGCCTTCCTCAACAGGCTCCCGCATGTCACGAAAGACAGATTGCAGAAGCTCTCCGTCTGCGCCATAGGAATTTGTCTGGCGAATACCTTCAGAGGTTGTGATTTCCAGGATTTTTCCATCCGGAAGAATTTTTTCTTCTCTTCCGGAACTAAAGCTGCGGACAATGAGAGTAATTTCGCCTTCCGTATTCCGCTCATAGGTATAGAGCACTTCAGATTGGTCAGGCGAGACGACCCGGCTGATAAGGCCCGTGGCGGGATCGAAGTAGGTGACAGTCCCATTCGCACTTGTCTGGCGGATGAGACGGCCGTTTTCAAAGTTAAAGAGAGGCGAACTTTGTCCGCCAAAACCCGCGCCGGTTTCAGAGGACCCGACGAGCTGGCCTTGAGCGTTATAAAGCTCCGTGCGGGTTGAACCATCCCCCGCGTTTGTCAGCAGAAGTTCATAAGTCCCGTCTTCGTTGTAAGTGTAAGAACCGCTGATCAGCGTCCCGTCTTGAGACAGTTCAAAACCCAGAAGCAGATCGGATGTTTCGAACGTTCCATTCGCCCCCAGATCATAAGTAAAGCGATTACCGTTTGAGAACACCCTGGTGACGGAATTGCCGTCATAAACAAATGTTGAGTTCGCGGAATAATCCGTGACGCTTCCGTCATCGATAGTAACGCTGCCTTCCTCGAGAAGCCGGCCGGCGGCAAGACTGCCGCCCTCGCCTGAGACAAGCTCTGAGCGCAGGTAGGTACCAGCGTCATGATCAACGGTCGTGACCGTGTCTGCGCCATAATCAAATAAAGTTTCGATCACATGGCCGTCAGATGCACGTGTTTGCCGCAGTGACAGGGTTCTGCCAGGCAAACCGGACTCTGTAACTTCAATAGTCTCCCGGTACTCAGCATCATCATCGCGGGTACGAATAAATAAACCACCCTGTTTTTGTGTCATACTTTCACGTTGGAGCCCCTCCGTCGTGAAGCCGTCGCCCTCCGCGGCAACCCCATCGAATGTTTCAAAAAGCACCGCTTCCCCATCCTGATAGGTAACTCGGGTAGTCGTCCCCTCTTCATGGTCAACAATCAGGCGGAGCGAATCGCTTTTAACATCCACACTTTCCCTAAGCTCAAGCCCTTGTGTCGTGAATCTGCCTTCGGACTCCCGAACACCTTCAAAGCGGTCTTCACGGACAACGCGGCCCTGACCGTCCAGAATAACCCGGGTCGTGGTTCCAGCTTCGTGGTCAACAACAAGCCGTTCGCCTGAACTTGTAACGTCAATACTTTGTTTCAGCGTCAATCCGCTTGTTGAAAAACGGCCTTCTGATTCCTGAATACCGTCAAACCTGTCTTCCCTGACGACATTTCCCTCGGCGTTCATCGTGACCCGGGTTGTGCTTTGTTCTTCATAATTAACAACAAGGCGCTCAGTGGCGCTTAGAACATCAACACTTTCTTCGAGAACAAGGCCGGACGTGACAAAGCGGCCATCAGTCTCCTTGACTCCTGCAAAACGATCCTCGCGCAAAACATTTCCCTGAGCGTCCATCACAACACGGGTTGTCGTGCCTTCCGCGTGATTAATGACCAGGCGTTCAGTCATGCTTTTAACATCCACCGTCTCTTTAAGCTCCAACCCGTCCGTTGTGTAGTCGCCATCCGCCTGCTGAATACCGTCATACTTATCTTCACGGAGCACGGCGCCCTGAGCGTCAAGAGTCACAAGCGTCGTCGTTTCATTCTCGTGACTGATCACCAGACGTTCAGTAGGACTTCTGATAGAAACACTCTCTTTCAGCTCCAGCCCCTCCGTGCTGAATCGCCCACCAGTTTCATGAACTCCCTGGTAGCGGTCTTCCAGAATCACATTTCCCGAACCGTCCAGCGTCACGCGGGTTGTCGTCCCATCCTCATAATTGATCACAAGACGCTCAGACGCGCTTTTGACATCGACGCTTTCACTCAGATCAAGCCCCTCGGTTGTATAACGCCCGTCCGTTTCCTGAACACCTTCATAACGATCTTCCCGAAGGAGATTGCCATCGTTGTCGAGAACTACACGGTTCGTAGTTCCATTCTTATGATTAACAACAATGCGTTCAGTAGGGCTTTTGATATCAATACTCTCTGTAAGGCTCAAGCCGTTCGTGGTGAAAACACCGCCGGATTCCTGAACACCTTCAAAGCGGTCTTCACGGACAACGCGGCCCTGACCGTCCAGAACGAGACGCGCGGTGACACCGTTCTCATGATTGATAACCAGACGGGATTGAGAATTCTCGTAATAGACAGACTCTTTCAGCACAAGCGAGTCCGTACTTACATCTGAAGAGACACCGGAATAACGGTCTTCTCTCAATACAGCGCCCTCACCGCTGAACGTGCGGAGAAGCGTTACGCCGGATTCGTAATTTTTTACGAGCTGGCCGCCCCCCTGGAGAAAATGCGTGGTTTCAGAAAGCGAAAGGTTTCCTGTGGAGTAGTTATCAGAATCTTCATTAAGGCCTTCGTAAACATTAACTTTTGAAACATCACCAGATTGATCGTAGACACGTTCAACAGTCTGGTTTGCACCCGTATTCTTTTCAATAACCGCGACAAGCAAAACACCCTCAGATTGAATATCCGAGAGGAAAACGTAATAACTGCCGTCATAAAAAAGCGCGAGTTTGTAAATGTTCGGCTGCGCGAGTTCGATATCAATCCGCTCAAAAAGCGATTTATCCACACCCAGGGAAGCCGCGAGATGATCTTCGGCAAGCTGGAAAGCCTTTTTTTCTTCCTCCGTCAGATCGCCGGCACGAAAAAAAGATTTCATATTGTCATCCAGCGTTGGAAGCAGGCCCATCAACTGAACAAAGCGATTGAGTTCCGCGCGCGCACGCACATCATTCGGCACAGACTTTGAAGCCGCGCTTTCGACAGAAGCATTCAGACGGTTTACAAGGAAGCTCATGCTTTGGTTACGCACTGAAATACCCTGATCGTTATAGGCAAAAACTCCTTTACCGGTCAAAACGTACTCCATCAAAGAGCCCGCCTGTTCGAGATCAGCTTCACTGGGACCAAAGCGGACGCCCGGATGTGTGTGCGCGATGAAATCAGCTTTAGAGATCAGCTCCTTAACCGGTGACGTCACAAAGATTTCTTCTTCCATGCCTGAAGTAAAAAGAATGATCCGGCCGTGAAGAACAAGAATTCCGATTTCATGGGGCAGCTTGAGAAGCCGCTCCAAGTCCTTCTCCGTAAGAGAATTTACGATTACAGCGGCGGCAATGCCGGGCTGACTAAGAAGCTCATAGGCGTAATCGAAACTCTGTGACTCGAGAGCATCATAAATAAATGGCGCGGAGGGTGCGCTCTCGGCAAGATCCTGAGGCTGCAGTGACTGTGGCTTGCCGTCAGGCCCAGGGAGGAAAGTTCCCCGTTCAATAATGGCCTGAACAGCATTGTCCGAAGCAAAAGAGGTCTTATGATAGGTGAGGGAGTGGAAATCAAACGCGGAACGAATTTTTAGTTCTTCATTATAGACATACGCTATATCGGGAACTGGTTTACCGTCCAGCCCCGGAGGTCCGCGAAGATGCAGAATCTTTCCAATCTGGCTGTTCGGCTGAGCCTCATAAGTGATTACGGAGCCATCTCCAGCATATTCAACAAAGCGGTCCCCCTCCCTGACCAGATTCATTTTTAAAGTTGGAACGGCGGGGTCAATCACCTCACCGGTTTCAAGAAGAAAATCTCCAGGAGAAAGGGCATAGTCAGAATGTGAACGTTTCCCCTGAAGGAGGAACTTCATGTATTGACCTTCCCTTAAATTAAGAACTGTAAGAACCTCTCGTTGTGACGCTTCTTCTTTTCGATAAATAAATTCAAGATGCTGTGGATTTTCCGAGCGGTCATCTCTGATATAAAGAAGACGGCCAGGTGCCCCGTTCACCGTCTTTTCACGCACAAACAGGTTGCCGGGACGGTCCAGACTCTCAAAACGGTAGACAGCAACAGCCTGACCGTCACGAATAATTTCTGCTATTGTCACAGCATAGCGTCCCGCGCCCTGCCCGGCCTCGGATCTCTCTCCCGGCACATACCCTATAAGATCCATAATTTTGCCGTTCACATCAAGCCGGTACGAAAAAATCTCTCCCGTAACGTGATCTGTGAAACTCGCTTGGGAAGCGGTCTGATCGTAGGTAATAGATTGACGAACCCAGCTCTCATCAGTGTTCTTGTGCTGATGATACAAAAGCCGGTACGGTTTTCCCTGGTCATCCATGGAGTACACATCCAGATAACTGCTGTCCATCGCGGAATAAATCCGCAAAGTCCGTGACGAACTGTCGACTTCTTTCGTTGTGATCTCACGGCGTTCATCACCAACAAGGTAGCCGGACCGAAGCATACCCTTAATGGCGCCAGCCGCAGACACGGAGTATTCATAAAACTCATCGAGAAGATTATCTTCGCGATCAACCGCCATCGTCATCTTGGTCACAACACCCGCGATCTCCGAGTAATGAAACCGGCGCACCTCAATCTGATCGGGAGCATCAATTCTTGTGAAGTCGCCTATTTCCAGAAGCCGTCCGCTTTTACCGTCTGCGATAAAATAACTGCCGTTCTGGTAAGAAACTTTTTTTCTTCCTGTTTCAAGATCCTCTTCGATCTTCATTTCACCATCCCGACGCGTCAGCGGGTTCTCAGGCGCAAGGGAGACTGGCGCCTGAGAAGCGTCTGGCGCCGAGACATCTTCAACAGTTTCAGGAGAGACGCCATCTTCGTCCAGTTTCTGAAGCGGATTAGAATCGAAGCCAAGTTCCTGAAGGTAATGAATTCCCGAACGGGCCGAATCTGAACGTTCTGGGGGCAAAGACGAAAAGGGAACCGGGGAAGGAACAGCGCTGAAAGCCAGCTGAATATCTACCGATGTAAAAACAAAAATCGCGCATGTCGCAGCGCTAACGCGGCGAAGCCAAACCATCTTGTGTTTTTTTTCGGCAGCATCAAAAATCATAGAGACTCAGCATCCCACTATCGAAATGGGATCCAACTCCTTGACAGGGTATTTTTAGAACGCGCGCAATTGAGAGAGTCAAGAAACTAACTTTTAATAACAAAAGTGTACCTTCACACCCACAACATGTCAAATGCACTTTATGAAAAGGTTTAATAATGCCTTAACTATCTCAATTTAAGGAACTTAGGATTAATCACAGGAAGAGAATTCAGCAGAAGCTCAAGCTGGCAGGCACGACAGGATTTTGCCGCAAATGCAGGCGGTACTCTCTTTTTCATCCCACAAGACCCACCGAATTCCTTTTTCACGGCGAAACCAGGTCATTTGTCTTTTGGCGAGATGACGGGTATTGAGTTTGATTTTAGCCTTGGCTTCAAGGATGTTTTTTTCAGACCAGCCGGTTTCAGGGCCGAGCATTTCGAGAAGCTCTTTGTAGCCGACAGCCTGAAGGGCTGTCCGTGAAAGAGGAAGTTTCGCAAGCTGCCGGACTTCATCCGGCAGCCCATTTTCAAACATTCGTTCAACGCGCCGATCAATCGCTGCGTACAAGGCTTCGCGGGGACGCGTAAGCCCCACGATAACAGGTTCAAACCCGGCTTCGGTCAGGGGCTGTTTGGACTGATACCACTCGGTCGGTGTCTTGCCTGAAATCTCCAGGATCTCAAGCGCGCGGATAATTCTTTTTTGATCGGTGGGTTTAATCGCCGAAGCCGCCTGGGGATCAGCCTCCGCAAGACGCTCATAAAGCGATAGCAGACCGCAGCGTTCGGTTTCAAGCGAAAGTCTTTCACGGATTTCTTCTGATCCGCCAGGCTGTCCTGACAGCCCTTCCAGAAGAGCGCGGATATAAAGTCCCGTACCGCCGACAACCATCGGCAGCCGCCCCCGCGCCGAAATCTCACGCAGACAATCAAGCGCGCGTTCACGGAATTCATGTACGGAAAAAAGTTCAGAGGGGGCGAGAATATCAATTAAATGATGGGGGACTTTTCCCTGCTCTTCGCGTGAAGGTTTCGCGGTTCCCACATCCATACCGCGGTAAACCTGCATGGAGTCAGCCGAGATAATTTCCGCGTTCAGGGAAAGGGCCAGAGACAAAGCGGCTTCGGATTTGCCCGCCCCGGTCGGGCCGGCAATAAAGAGGACTTTGGGCTTCACATCGATTCGGGCTGGGAGATCCCGAGCAGCTCAAGGCCGTTGCCCAGAGTAATTCTCGCGGCTTCGGCCAGAAGCAGACGCGCCTTCGTAAGTTCTTCGTCGTCGGTCACCACGCGGTGAGCCGAATAGAACTTGTGAAAACACATCGCCAGATCATGCAGATAATCCGTAAGCCGGTAAGGCTCCAGAAATTCCGAAGCCTGCACCAGGGCCTTAGGAAAATCCGAGATGAACTTAATCAGGTTTGTTTCCTCTTCCGCGGACAGAAGCTCGAGATTCACCTTCGGCGTGACTTCCCTCTCGGCAAAACGAAGGATGCTGGAAATGCGCGCATGCGCGTATTGCAGATAATAAACAGGGTTCTCCTGAGATTTCTCTTTAGCGAGATCGAGATCAAAATCCAGATGGCTTTCGACCTTTCTCATCACAAAAAAGTAACGCGTCGCGTCAATCCCGACCTCATCCATCAACTCACGCAGCGTCACAAACTCACCGGCTCGGGTCGACATACGGACCGGCTGACCATTGCGGAACAGTGTGGAAAGCTGCACGATCCGGATTTCAATCTGTTTGGAATCATAGCCAAGCGCCTGACAGGAGGCTTTGATCCGGTTGATATAGCCGTGATGGTCAGGACCGAGAAAATCGACGAGCTTATTGTAGCCGCGGTCAAACTTGTAACGGTGATACGCGATGTCGGGAGCCAGATAAGTGTATTCGCCAGTCGTTTTGCGGATAACGCGGTCTTTGTCGTCTCCGAAATCCGTGGAGCGGAACCACAAAGCGCCATCCTGCTCGTACAGGAAACCTTTTTCCTGCAGAAACTCGAGACACTTCTGAACACTGTTCTTTTTGTAAAGCGTCTGCTCGGAAAAATAATGATCAAATTCAACCCGGAATTCCTGAAGGTCTTTGCGGATAGAGGCCATCATTTCTTCGCACGCGTAAACACGGCAGAAATCCCACGCCTTCTCCTCGGGTTCTTTTAAAAGGGAGTCGCATTTTTCCTGGACGAGTTTTTTGGCCATACCGATAAGGTAGTCGCCTTGATAACCGTCTTCGGGAAGAGGCACCTCAAGCTGAAGTTCCTGGCAGTAACGCGCCCAGAGACTTTTTCCGAGCAGGTTCATTTGACGGCCGCCGTCATTCAGATAATATTCGGCATCCGTTTCGTGGCCGGTGGCTTTGAGAATGCGGTAAAGGCTGTCGCCAATCGCGGCCTGGCGGCCGTGCGCAATCGTCAAAGGCCCCGTCGGATTCGCGCTCACGTATTCGAGAAGAACTTTCTTCCCCTTGCCGTAATCAGACTTACCGTAGTCCCTGCCCTGCTTAAGCACATCCAGCAGAACCTGTCCAAGCGAACCTTTTTTCAAATAAAAATTGATGAAACCTCCGCCGGCAATCACCATGCGGTCCACAGCCGAAGAAGGAGCCGCGGCGTTCTGGGTTTCAAGAGCTTTGATGAACTCGGCCGCGATCACGGCCGGTTTCTGGCGCAGAAGACCCGCCATTTTGAACGCGACATTGACAGCCAGATCACCGTGCGCGGGATCGCGCGTGACGACAAGGTCATAAGCGAATCCGGCGGGAAGCTCCAGACCTTTTTCAGCGGTGTAGGATTTCAGCGTTTTTTCGAGGAGATTTTCCAGAAAGACTTTGGCCATGGCGGTTCCTACTTGATTTCCTTCGCGTCGCCCCAAAGGCTTTCAAGATTGTAGAATTCCCGTTTATCCCGGTGAAAGACGTGAATGATTACGGAACCGTAATCCAGCACAATCCATTCGCCCGTGGTAAGTCCCTCTTTATTGAAGAGCGGAACTTTGTTTTTCTTGAACGTATCCATGAGGTGCTCGGCGAGGGCCTTCACGTGAGGTCCTGAATTACCGTGCGTAATGACGAAAAAATGCGTAAAGCTCGACTGTTTGGAAACATCCAGAACCACAGGCTGTTCACCCTGCTTGTCTTCTATAAGATCGCGGGCCATCAGGGCAATTTTTTTAGGAATCAAAGGATCCTCTTTATTGTATAGGGACGCGCTTCACGTCCGGTTATTACGGTGAGGGCGTATTATAAACACTTCCTGCGCTTGAGGAAAGGATGATTTCGGCGGGACTGAAACGCCTGAAAAGCTAGAAAAGGAGGAGCTCTCTAGCAGGAAAACCCTTCAAGTTCCAACAGACGCTTTTTCCAGCCGAGTCCTTTGGAGTACCCCCCGATTTTATTCCCGGCAGCGAAGACACGGTGGCAGGGTATTAAAACCGGTAAAGGATTTTTGCGCATCACACTGCCGGCAGCCCGGGCTGCACCCGGAAACCCGGCTGATCGCGCGAGTTCGCCGTAACTCACCGTCTTTCCCCGGCCGACGGCAAGAAGCCTGCGAAGAACCTTTTTTTCGAAATCTGTTTTTGACTGAAGATCAAAAGACATTGAAGAAAAATCAGCGGGCTTTCCTTTGAAATAATCAGAAAGAATTTTTGCGCCCCGCCTCAAGCCGGGAGACGCAGAAGGATTTTGAGAATTCAGGGTCTTTATTTTGAAGCCCGGAAACTCCAGCCGGGTGATTCCCCGTTCGGAGGCAAAGAGATAGAAATCACCCCAGGGTGACGGAACCGAGGTGAAACACTCCGCGTTCTCAGTGATCTTCATGATGGGCTCTCCGCACAGCTTCATTCACAATGTTTCCGGCCTGAACATTCACGGCGAGCCGAAGTCCAGGGTCCTCTTTAAAAGCCCTCTCGGCATCAAGCGCGAGCGCCGCGGCATACGGAAGAATCGCGGCTTCAAGGGCTTTGGAGGCTGCCGGACCGCACAACGAAGGCATATTTGTGACCGTAAAACGGAGGTTGCCGAAAGTGTCCAGATAAACCGGGTCGTCGTAGGTGCGCGGTTCGGATTGCGGGAAATTTCCTCCCTGATCAATCGAAATATCGACCATCACTTTCTTGATACTCTTTGACGAGCGCTCCAGCGAGGATTCGGAAAGAACGCGGAGCGCGCGGGCTCCCGCCTGATGAACACATCCAATTAAAAGTTCCGACGCCTCAAGCACTTCGGCGGGCAAATTTTCCGGCGAGAAAAAAGCGGCACTTTTTTGAGAAAACTTTGCGCTCAGTTCTTCCCTTCGTCCGGGGTTATTTTCCACCAAGGCTGCTTTGGCGCCCATTTTGAGACAAAACTCCAAAGCTTTTTCTCCCGCCACACCGCCGCCCCAGATCAATGCGTAAGGCGAAACACCGCCCGCGGGAGGTTCCGGATACAGAGAAGCAATACGTTCCAGAGAAGCATGAAAATCAGACGGCAGCTTCAATGAGCCCGTCATCTTGCCCAAAAGAGGGACAAGATAAGTGCCGTATGCGGCCGCAAGTCCCCCTGCGATTTCACTCATGGGTTTCAAAAGCGGACGCCGCCCGTCTTTCTCGACGGTTTCAAAAGCCGCGGCGGTCACACCGGATTTCAGAAGAGCCTGTAAAAGCGGGTGGTTTTCAGGGGATGCCAGATGCAGATAGCAAAAAAGCAGATGATCCGTGCGCAGCAAACCAAACTCGGAAGGCTGCGGTTCCTTGACTTTCACAATCAGCCGCGCCTGACCGTAAAGAGCGGCAGCGTCAGGCACAAGCACCGCTCCCGCGGCTTCATAAGCGGTATCTGAAAATCCGGAAGCCTGACCGGCTCCCCGCTGAATGAAGACAGAAATTCCCTTGCCCGCGAGCTGTCCCGCGCCTTCAGGCGTTAAAGCGACACGCTTTTCGCGCACTTTGACTTCTTTGGGAACTCCAAGCGTCAGCGGCATTTCTAACCCCTTTGAAAGCGGTTGGTAATCGGCATTCTTCTGCCGAACCAGGCTTTGTGCGTAACTCTTAAAATAGGCGGCGTCTGCCGGCGCTTGTATTCATTGTGATCCACCTTCTGAATGACATCACGGACCGTCGCGGCCGAAACTCCCCGCCCCCGAAGCGCGCGGATAATGGCTTCACGGCTTTCGTTTTTTTCAATATAAAGGAACAGAATCTCATCGAGGATTTCATAAGGCGGCAAGGAGTCCTGATCCTTCTGGTCGGGACGAAGCTCAGCAGAAGGCGCCTTGGTCAGAATCGGTTCAGGAATCACAGCGCCCAGACTGTTGCGGTAGCGGCAAAGGCGGTAAACGTCGGTTTTATAAACATCCCCCAGAACGGCCAGACCGCCGGCCATATCTCCGTAAAGCGTGCAGTACCCCATGGCAAGCTCGGATTTATTTCCGGTCGTAAGCAGAAGACGGCCTTCATCATTGGACAGGTACATCAATTCCAGTCCCCGGATGCGAGCCTGAAGATTTTCCATCGCAAGCGTAATTTTTCCGGCGGGAGGAAGTTTCTTTCCTTCTTTGGCCGCGTGCCCGCGGTAAGCTTTCACCAAAAACTCATATTTTTCTTTAATTGAATGCTGCCTGCATTCAATCCCGAGCCGGCGGGAAAGCTCCAGGGAATCCTCCCAGCTGCCGCGGGACGAATAGCCGCTGGGCATCGTCACCCCCAGCACCGATGAAGCGCCGACGGCATCCACAGCGAGCGCCGCGACCAGAGCGGAGTCAATACCGCCGCTCAGCCCGATCACAATTTTACTAAAACCGTTCTTGCGGCAATAATCGCGGATCCCCAGACAAAGCGCGTCATACATTTCGCCAGGCTCTGTTGAAAGCGCGTCGCCGGAAAGGCAGACCGCCTTGGAGTCCGAAGGATTCCAGTCGAAATAAAACAGTCCTTCCTGAAAGGCCGGACCGCGGAAAAGAATTTTACCCTGCGCATTCACAAACAGGCTGCGTCCATCGAAAACAAGATCATCCTGCGCGCCAACCTGATTCACGTAGAGAATCGGCATGGCATGGCGCACCGCGTGGCGCTTCAATAAGGAGTCCCGTTTGTCAGACACTCCGTTGTAATAAGGTGACGCGGAAATATTCACGGCAAGATCTGCACCGGCCCGGGCAAGATCCTTCAAAGGTTTCGTACTGTAATCATCGTCCCAGATGTCCTCGCAAACGGTCGGGCCGGCCTTGAAACCTTTCCACGAAATCACGCGGCTTTCTGTTCCGGGCGTAAAGAACATCTCCTCAAGAAAAACATCATACGTGGGAAGAAGACGCTTGGCCTGGACCGCGCGGATTTTCCCCTTTTCAATCCATGCCAGAGAGTTCTGGGTCAGGTCACGAAGCCCGCCTTCGGACTTCGCGAAACGGTTCGGACGGCCGGTGCGCCAGGAAGGATGATCTATAAATCCTACAACCGCGGTAATAGAAAGTTTTTCCGTCGCTTTGGCGATCGCTGACAATTTCCGAAGCCCCTCGCGGACAAAGTCTTCATGATTGGCAAGATCCCAGACGGGATAACCCGAAAGCACCATTTCCGGAAAAACAATAAGGTCGGCCTTACGGCGAGCGGCTTCGCGGATCCAGCCTGTGATCTTGCGCGCGTTCGCGTCGTAATCCCCGACGGTAGGGTTCATTTGAGCGATCGCAAAACGAACTGATTTCATGGAATTTCCCCGAGGTTTATAGGGTCGGAATTATAACACACCTGCAAGAACTCCAAAGATATAGAACACGAAGATGAAATATTAAGAGAGAGTTTACGCGCCTTTCGAAATCGTATTGCCGCATTAAGCGGAAGAAGCGAACGATACGGACTCGGCGTACAAACGATTCCAACTTTCGGTAACGGAACTATCCAGAACGTAGTACCAGCCTTCAAAAGGGTCGACAGCCATCCACTCAGGAAGCTGTTTATGTAACCTGAAGTATTGAAGCCCGGCCCTACCCGCCCCCAGAGCGCCGCTCGTTTCATCCGGGTACGCGAGAACATACACGCGGCCGGGGTCTGCATCGCGAATAAGGGAGCTGCGAAACTGGGAAGATTTCTTCGCAAGTGCCCGGCTGGTGAGAAAAATAAAATTCATATGCTGTTTATCCTGAATACCTTTGAGTAGTTTATCCTGCGGGCCGGAAACAACTTTGATATTTTTGCTGCGGCGGGTTGTAAAAAGAGCGGCAAGAGGATGTTCTTCGTCAAACTCATAAACTCCAATAAACTGCGCCGGATTTTGATTCCTGATGAAAAATAAAATTTCCCTCCATTGATCTTCCGAAAAATTCTCTACCGCATCTTGAAAGTTGATAAGGATCATTTCTTTGTCTATTGATCCCTGGCTGTTCTCAGCCTTCGGTAACCGTAATTCGGAGCGGAGCTTAATTTCTCTCATCATTTCAATCGTCTCTCCGGGCGCCAAGGCAGCGCGAGTACTCCGAATCGCTTCGGCGCTATTGCGCCTGAGCCAGTTCTGGAAGAGCGGGTGCTCCGCGTTCAGCAGCCCCTCCTGGGACGCGTAATGAGAGAGAAGCTTCAGCTTAAAGGTGTGATCGGTTTCCGTTTCAACGATCACGTCAGTTGGAGTGAACTCTTGAATATCCGCAGAGAATAAAGGGACTTCGAAACCCCGAACAATTTTTCCTGCTGTCTCGAGGTACTGTTCCAGAACTTCACGTCCTAAATGAGCGGTTTTCACGTGGGCATCATGACCGTCGGAGGAAAAGGGAATCAAAACCCAATCAGGCTGCCACTTTTGGAATTCTGTTAAAAGCCTGTTTTTTTCAATTTCATTTGCCGGATCAGCAAGAACCGTCCCCCCCACAATGCTTCCATCCTGACGATAAACAGCCAAACCTCTTTGCGTCATACCTAATCGCAGCGGCACGTAAACAACAGGTAAGGGAAGACTCCCGGGCTCGGCTTCCCGAAGAGCCTGCTCATAAAGCGCCGCAAACGAAGCGGCATTTTCGTCGTCACGTTTGCTGTCCCTATTCAGTACCTCTTGAAGATCTTTCGCCGACATTTTATCCTGAATGGCCTTGGGAGGTATCTCGGACATAATCCCCAAAACAATCACGCGATTACCCCGCCGCACGAAACGTCGCACGAGAGTTGAAGAGCTCAACACAAGATCATCCTGATGCGGTTCCAAAAACACAACGGTGGAATTACGCGGAATAGAATCCTGAAATCCCGGGCTTTCCGCGATGAGATTCGGGAGTTGCGATGTATTTAAGATTCCCTCGAGGCGCCTTTTCCACGAAAGGTCCCACTCCTTACTGCCTGAATCTGATTCCCCGTCAAAAACCAAAAATGGTGCCAAGGCTCGAAGGTCGTCCACCAGCCGGTCTTTGCGGAAAGAAAAACGGCTTGTGTAGAACGCGAAATCAAGCGGCGCGTTGGATCCTGTCTGTCTCGTACTCAGAACAGCCGCGTCGCGGTAATCCAGCAGCCTTTTCAAACGGCTGAGCAGATTCTTTGCGTCATACCGGATGCCGCCGTCAAGAAGCAAGGTTATCGTTGAGTGCAGCTTCACCGACTCTTCGTGAGCTCTAACGAGCAGTTCTTGCCGGCTTTTTCCATCGGAGGAAAGAAAAATGGGTTTAAGCGGAGCCTTTTCAAACCGGCGTTCCAGCTGCGTAAGGCTGCCTCTCGAAAAAACAATAGGGGGATCATATTTATACTGCGGGGGCAGCATCCGGATAAAGTCCTCAATGGCGCGGATGTTTTGCTCAAGTGTAGATTCTTCTGAAATGAGAATGGTGGAGACATGGTGCTGCAGCTGTTCCCATCGAGCCTTCCCAAGGTCTTTACGTATGACACCCGGATTGCGAGCGTCCCGCAAATAACCGACGGCGCCCAGCCGCAGGGTTTCCGTACGCGCAAAAGGAGCTGGATCAATACCATTTTCGATGACAACGACCTTCGCCTGCGAAGCATGATAATCCTCTTTGACGTGGCGAGCCATTGCTTCGCTAACCGCAATGATCAAATCAGAAAATTCATAAAAAATACTGAGCGAGAAAATCTGAGCCTTGACCAGCACGGCCTTGGCTAAAGGATCCAGCGCGGTATCGTTATAAAGATTCTCCAGAACATCTTTTCCTCCCTGACTGTGCTGCCCCTGGATTAAGGCGCTCGGGGTATCCCTACTGCCCTCATCCGTGTAAAATTTTGAAATCACTCCGAGAAGGTTGAAGCGGTTCGTGCTGTCGTTATAGAGAACAGACGAGTCAGCGAGAGGCCCGTTTAAAAGATTAAAACCATTCCCTTTAAAGAGTCCGTTTCGCACAACTTCCCACTGCCCTGGCATTAGAGTTAGAGAGCGTGCTTTGAGCGCTTTTTCAAACGCCTGCTCACCAACAGCATCCAGAATCTTTTCAAAATCATAATGCCGCATAAGCGATCGAAGCTTATAAAGAAGCTCAATATCAGATTTCGCCGCTGGGTTTGATAAAAAAACATCTTCTCTATCTGCTTCTTGAACATCCAGAATTCGCCCAAGAAAACGAATCAGCAGCGGCGCTATTTCATGATCAAGCTCGGCCTTTTCAGGAAATGAAACAGCCGTTAAGCCGGGCTTAACCGTATCAAAGCTTTTTAAAGCCCCCAGGCTGGCCCGCTGGTTTTCAGGGATATCCGAATCCCTCTGCAGAGTCGTCGCGGAAACTTTAATTTCGGGAATCACCCCTTGAGCCGCAAGATCGGACCAGCCGAGAATAAGCTGGCGCGCCCATTCAGGAACTCCGCCCAACTGGTACGGATAAAGGCCGGGAGAAATGTAATGAAAAGTAATATTTTCTCTGCGTCCTGCCGCACGGGCAGCCTGATCGAAGTATTTCTTAGCCATCGTATCGCGTGTGAATTTTTGCGCGGCTTCGGCCGCCCGCTGTCTGGCCTTCTGCCACAGAAGCGGATCATCAAACAACTCGAGCACAGCGTTTGAATATATTTCGGCAAACTGATCCTCGCGCGACGCTTCCAAATGGACCACAACACCAGCCTGCCCGCCATCGGACGTCCGGATTATATCCTGGGTCCCGCCCCTATCGGGGGCAACCGCAGGTATACCCATCATGAGAGCTTCAAGCGTATTCAGCCCAAAAGCTTCTTTAAGTCCTGTTGAAATGAAAATTCTTTTCTCGCGCGGAAAAAGATCATAAATTTTTGCAAGCTGGTCTGCTTCATAAGGACCTCGAAAAACAACAATCTCTTCCAAACCTTCCTTAACCACCATTTTTTTCAGCTCTTTCTCATAGGCATCCGGTTCCATTTGTCCCCCTAAAATTTCTAGGGTCATTCTTTGCCCCCTCGGCGAGAGATGAGAAAGCACACGCTTCGCTGTGTCGAGAAGGAGCTTCAAGTTTTTGATCTCACTCAGCCTGCCGTGATAAGTTAGGATGAGATCTGGTGCTGAATATTCAGCTTTGCTCGCGAGCCGCTGATAGGTCATGGAGGCTCGGCCTTTATCAATCGGTCTAATCTGCGGGTCTTCCATCATCTTGAGAAGAGTTGACGGCCATGTTTTGGGATTCAAAGCCGTGAGTGTGATAATTTCCCGGTAGCGGAAATCGTTTTTCAATTTAAAGAACTGCGCCAGTATATGGGGAGGTGTTTCCGGGTTCGCCGCAAAAGCCGCAAGAATGAGCCATGGAATACGCGCTAAATCCCCTTCTGCAGCGTCCAACTCCTGCAGAAATCTTTGCTCCAGAAAAGGACCATCGGGTATGTTCCAAACGTTCATGATGTCCCGGAGACTTTCCCTATCCGCGGGAACATTCCATAATTCGGACTGAGGATCACGGTTGAGCAGCGCTTGGAAACCCTCCTTTTCCAGACCAAGCAAAGGCAAAAACAGGGCCATCTCGACTTTTTTTACAACAGCCGTGTTTGCGAGCAGTAAAGCTTCGAGCTCTCGGGCGCCGATTGCCGCCTCCGCAGCAGAGGTCCACTCCTGTTCGCTCATCAATCTTTTTCCTGAAGTAACTCGAATATATGTAAGAACTCCGAGAGTGGACATCACCGTTTTTTTGTCGTTCTCGTCAATATCTCCGCGCCGCATTAAACTATCGATAGCTTCCTCAAAACGCGGGAAAGCGAAACCTGAGCGGTAATTCGCCAAATCATATAGAAACATCAAGTCAACAAAACCGCCTTGCGTGATTTTCATATTTATAAAACCATCCAGCTGAGCTTGCCGATGAATACGGCGGATGAGAAGGTTAAAAATCCCGATGCTGTCGAAGTCACTTTTAGAATAATCAATGATGCTCAACATTTCGGTATGCAGCCTTTCGCTGCCGAAAAGAAATCGAGATTGGGCAAACTGCACCTTATCCAGAGGCGTTATCGATCCTCCTTCAAGCATCATCTGCAATGCCGATAATTTACTCACATCTAGAAAATCCCGTCCGAAGGTCGGAATAGCCCCGGAAAGAAGCTCCCAAATCTCATCCTTGAGCCGAGCCGCGAGATGGTCGGGCACCGCTTCATCCACAAGCAGAATAAGATCGAAATCGGATGAGGCGCCAAAAATAAGCCGCCTGCCAACCCCGCCGAAGCCGGCGACCGCCAAATGCTCACGGATTTTCGCTGAAGGATCTTCCTGCTCGGTCACAAAATCAAAAACACGGTTGAGAGCCTCGTAAAACATCTCCGCGTATTTTTCAGCCATCTGGTAATTAGCGCCGTCCTGCGTAAAAGCCTGGCCAATGATATCTTTCCTCTTCGCTTCAACAGACAGCTTCAGTTCGCGCACGAACTTCGACTTTTTTTCGTCCGCAGAGCTGAGGTTATCCGTTCTGAGTTCTGAACGAAAAACAGAGTTCGTCACCGTTTCAGCGGCCAAAGTCAGTTCTCTCAGCACCGAGTGATCACTCATTTGCTTCCAACGTTCAAAAACGCTCCAGGGACGGCTGGCTTGAGACTGCGACGAGAATCCGCTGCCGGAGAAGGTCCCTGACACCATGAGCTCCTCATAGGCCCGTTCACGCAAACGATCATGCCCGCACATAACAGGGGCGATAATGTGATAAGAAACACCCAGTTTTCGCATCATATTCCGGAGACCTTCTTTATGAAACCCTCCATAGACAAGCGCCGCAACAGGTTCATTGGACTTAGTCAGAAAATCTTGAATCGCCGACTCCGCGAAGAGTTCTCTCGCCGCCGCTATTTCATAAAATTTCACCGCGGCCTTTATGTCTGTTTCCCATTTCTTTTCTAGAATGACAGCTCGACCGCTCTCATCCGCGATAAATGAAACCGCTTCATCTGTGCTGAAATCCTCAAGCGCTTTCAACGCGCTTTCGACATCAGAACCCGGCAGGCGCATCTCATTGATTTTTTTAAAATACCGGATTGATCTTATGAATTTGAATAGCTTCTTTTCCTTTTCACTGTTAAGCCAGATTTTCGAAAATTCTCGGTCAAGCGAATCGATTTCCTTTAACAAAACCGCGTCAAGACCTGAAAGATCCATTCTCTTTGCGGATTCGGAATCAGCTGAAGCGAGAAGAATTTGCGCGATTCCCGGGTAACGAGTTTTAAGCGAATCGCCAGCGGCTATGTTCGTACGGCGCAAATAGTCGATGAGATCAAGGCTGCTCGATTCAAAGCGTTCACGGTTTTTAAGCCATTCATTCATGGGATCTGAAAAAACGCGGTTCGCTAATTGAGCTAATTCCCATTCTATAGCGTACAGTTGATTATCAACCTGCTCGCGGTAAAGCCGGGCTTGCTGGTAAGCCCGTATGTTGTCCCTATGCAAACGTTCACTATCCGCGCCAATGAGTTTAAATTCCTGCGTTCGGTTTATATAAGCGAACTCGGCCCCGCCAAGCTTTAACTGGTCCATAAAAAAGTAAGCCAGTTTTTTTCTCAGCCGCGTATCCCGAATGAGAGCGAAGTTCTTTTTCAACTCGACAGGCCCTTCAAAGCCCTCTTCCAGGACCGTTTTTACCCCATAAAAGCGAACGGCAAAAGTCAGCATGGAAGCTATGTGCTCTTGCGCTTCCAGAGAATCATGAGCATCCTGTATAAACAGAATTGTCCTGCCGGACGAACCCTGAAAGGATTCTTGAATAGTACCGAGCGATCTTGGGATTTTGAATGAAAAGGGAGCGGGATTCTCTGAAATCGGCCTAAGCAAGACCAAGTCTGGAGCGATTTGGGCAGCGGTGCTTCGATTGAAAGCCGGGGCGGGCAAAACAAGAAAAACAGCCGTGCAGCAGGCTATGATTTTTTTGGGGGAAACCGTGATGATCGGCATATTTTTCAGGAAATTATACTCGCTCAGCGGAGCATCTTCAACGCGCTGAGCAGATGACGGCTCAAATTTATGCCGGCAATGAAAAAATTGATATCAAAAGAAGACCAAAGCGGCATGCCGCCGGGGCTGAGATGGCGGGATAATTCATATTTCGGACTTTCAACTCAGGCGTGAAAAGAAGCGCCTCGTATCCGTTTGAGGCCTGGCATCACTGTTTCTGTTTAGGATACCTTACGCACCCGGTTAAAGTATGTTACGTTCTGTTTTTCAATTTCAATCAGCTCAATGCGGCTGTCCTTGAGTTCCCGGTAGAGAGTCAGAAGCTCTTCAGTGCGTTCACGCAGCCGCCCGCACATTCTCGCATGATGGATGGCAAGCCCGACGTGACGGGCCAGCATCATCGCGGTCCGAAGATCTTCCTGCGTAAAATCAGCCGCAGATTTAAGCGTGCGGTTTATATTCAGCACGCCCAGAGCTTCGTCCCGGTAAAGAATAGGACAGATCATCGCGGAACGGATAATCGGATTGGCCTCAAGGTCTTTGAATAAGGGGTAGTTGCCAAGGTCACCGTTAATCAGGAATTCTTTGCGCTCAAAAACAGAGAGTCCGGCGACCCGCTCCCCCAGCTGAAGATGCACACAGGCCGTGACATTCTCTGAAAGACCCCGGCTTGCAATAATGCGAAGGTGTTTTTTTTCATTAAGAAGCATCACGGATCCCTGATCCGCTCCGAGTGATTTTTCAATCAAACCCAGAACAGCCTCCGCGATTTCAGACACTTCTGCCTTTTCAAAAAGCTTGCCGCAATCATTAAGAAAATCTTCAGCCTTGGCCTCTCGCCTGCGCGTTTCTTTTTCAGCCTGCCGCACGGCAGCCTCAAAGCTGCGGGAAGCCCGCTTTGTGGACACTGCCTCCGGGCTTTCACGGTTCCAGAGTGAAAACCCGATACCGCCGGAGAAAAGAACTCCCGCAGCGAAAAGCAGGAAGCCGCAGGGAACATTAAACCAGACACCGGAAGTTTTGCTCAGACCATGACTGTGAAGCTGCCACGCCAGAGCGGCAAAAGCCACAAGGCTTCCAAAGGTCAAAAGGGAGAGACGGATTTCAGGTCTGCGAAGAATCATGCGGCGTAAAGTGAACTTTTTGAGGCCGGCAGCTGAGCCAGAATTTTTTCTTTGAGTGTTTTAAGGTCAAAAGGTTTCGCAATAAAATCATTGGCTCCCAGGCTCATCGCTTTCTGCTGTACTTCCTTATCTCGAAGACCTGAGACGACGATAATGCGCGTGTTTTTCAATTCTTCCTTGGCCCGCAGCAGACGGCAGACATCAAAACCGTCCATGCCGGGCATTCGAATATCCAGCAGCATCACATCGGGAACAAAATCGTGCGCTCTCCAGCCCGCGTGAAAACCTTCCGCAGATTCCTCAATCGAGACGCCGGGGAACTGGCCGATCAGGTTCAGCCGCAAAAGGCGGCGCATACTCGGCTCATCGTCAACGATCAGAATCTTCAGGGGATGTTCGGGGCAAAGTTCTTCGGGAATCCGGATACGCAAGAGCTGCAGAAGACGCACGAGATCCATAAGCTGAACACGGAGATCACCGTTACTTCCAATCAGACAAGGGAGCTTTCCGGTACGAATCCATTCCGTAACCGTTGTTTCAGGAAGACAGCAGATTTTTGAAATATCCGAGATAGTAAGCCTAGCTTCCATGTCATCCTCCGCCTGTACCTTAAAAGTAACACTCCTAACAGCCATTTCCAAGAGGTCAGCCCAAAATAGGGAGGATTTTTTAGTTTCTGTAAGTTATTTAAAATAAAGAAGATAGAAGTTGATCGAAGGCGGGAACAAAAAAAAGGGAGGGGTTTCCCCCTCCCTTGACCGAGAAATCCTGAAAACTCGAAGAACCTCTTAGGCGGCTGCCGCGATTTTCTGAAGCGCCTGAATCATATTGCTGATTCGCTGAATAGCCTCATCGCTATAGCCCAGCCGATTCATTTCCAGCTGAAGATCGTAAATGGAAAGCTCTGAGTATTCCCTCTGATCCAGCAGCGCCCCCGCGATATAATTCGCTTTACTGTAAGCAACGCGGCCTCGGTCGACTCTGGACAGTCCTTTGACAACGCCGAACCCTTCCAGAAAGCGGCGAGCGCTGTGGACGACCACATTCAGCCGGTCTCCATTCACACCCTGAGTTTCTTTCAGCATCGCTTTGCGGGTGACATTTTCATCGGCTGAGGTCAACGCGATAAGCACCAGACGCTCTGCTTTAATATTGGCACCGCCAAGACTGCGGGCCTGCTGACTAATGCCAGCACGTAAACGAGCCAGTTCCTCCGGTGTCAAAGGACGGTTCGTCTCTTCATCCGGCGGTAGGAAGAACGTCATCGTATTCTTCTTTCTGGAAAGCAGTGTGAAAGCAATCAACAGCTGGTCTTCCGGACGGCTTAGATCTGCGGCCGAAACGGTTTGTTCAAAGTTAACGCTGACATCCGCGGCGCTTTCAATGAAGCGTGCCGCCAGTTCATTTCCCAGCTCTCTTTTAGCAGCATCAAGAGCGCTCTTCCATTGCTCGCCATCAGCGACATCAGAGGGTAGAAGCTGCTTCAGAATCATTGCCAACGCCAGTGAGCGGTCAATGCGCAATTGTGCCGCCAAAACATCGGCTGTAGCAAGAACAAGCTGTGTCGCGATTTCTGAAACTTCACGAGCCTCTCCCGGCAAAAGAACATTTGGGGCATCCACCAAAACCTGTTCGACACGGCCAACCGTAGCCTGAGTCGCCGCGGCAGCAGGCGTATCAGCATACAAAGCCGCGTCTAAACGGTCCGCGAAATCACTCACCGGAGCTAAGTCTCTCAATTCGGAACGAGGCGCACCTAAAACATCAATCGCAGTAATTTTAATGTAGCTGTAATCGAGTCGGAAGCTGTCTGGAGTCCCTTCCAAGTCGGGTGTGTATCGATCACCCATCATTCCCTGCGCGATATAAGCATCATAATCTGCTCTCGTCATTTCAGGCTCAGTGCCAGGAATCACTTCACCTACGGGCACAATTTCAGCCCTGACAACGACCTCAACATCGGTTCCCTGAGCAAGCAAAGCAGCTGTCTTTTCAACGGCCGCGGGCCGCAGCGTTGAGGGAAATTCTATTTTTTCTGAATCGAGTTTTTCAGCATTGGACGCGAGGCGGTTAAGCGTCTGATTCACTGCCTGATCGACGAGATGTTCTGCGTAGACCGGGTCAGCATTCAACTGTTCAAGCAGACTTGGTTTCAAAGCAGAGTACGTGTCTTGATAGCGGGTCACTTGAGCGATAAACAAATCCGACACCGCGGCGAGTCGGATTAACGACGGGTCATTTTCCCTGGCGAGCTGATTGAGAGCCTTCAAATACTGAAGAGCTCTAGTACTCGGCAGAACGGGCGCCTTTACCACATTCGCGGCCCGCAGAATGTTCGGTAAAAATTCCTGCAGGTAGCGGGTCGCATCCACTTTATTGGTTACCAGTGTGTTGATGAACTCATTAACAGAAGAACGGACATCCGCGTCATTAAGCTTCTTCAACTCCTGAGTAACCGCGTACCATTTTCCCATGGTCACCCATCGCGCTGTCAGGGTCAAACGAACGGACCGCAATTCAGAGCGCTGAGGCTGCGAAACAACATTGATCTCGGTCACCCGAAGCTCAGTAACGGGAACAGTTTGTTTACCGACCTGCCGGTCTTCGTAGACAGGTTCTTCAACAGTCACCGTTCTTGGAGCGTAATTCTCATCGATTGGACTATACATTTCATTCGGCATTTCAACTGTTCTGGTACCCACTTGGACAGGGGCATAAGCAGGCACTTCACGCATGACGGTTTCGCGGCTGAAACGAGGCTGAAAAACCACCTCTTGCCCCTGATTGACGAGATCAAGAGCTTTCGCGATCGCCGCATCAATAACCGTTTGATTACCGGCAAAAACTTCACCAGGATTCGTCTCGACGCGAATAAGTCGCTCGATTTGGCGCTTCAAATCGGTTATATTTCGCATTTGTTCCGCCGCTGAATTCAGATCAGCGAGGGTCGTTTGAGCAAATGTCTCAAACGCCTCGTAGGTAAGAGCCGCCGCCTCGGAATTTTTCTGCACAGCCTTGACAAACGGCTCAAACAAATCCCGGGATTCTCCTCTATCATAGATTTCTACAAGAAATTTCAAAACCGCTTCCGCCTTCTCGCTCGCAATCCGAAGTTCCCGGCTCGAGGGATTTTCTGGTGTTAAATGTTTCACCAGTTCGGGTAGAGTGGTCTTGATCAAAACCAATGGTTCCTGTCCGTTACTGACCAGCCGATTCACAAGCGCGTAGGTATAACCCAGCATGGCTCCTCTCTGAGACTTTTCAAACGGCGCCAGGGCGTTCTTCAGAGGCTTCCAGCTGAGGAATGTCTCCCAGCGGGCCTTCAGCGTCAAAGTTTCCGAGCGCAGTTCAGAACGTCCCACAACGGAGAAGTTTTCGGAAATAACATACGGCGCGATCAGGTTCACGATCTCGTCATTGATACCCCGGTAATCGTCCCAGTTCTTCGTCGGAGCGAAACGGATCCAGCGGATTTCCTGCAGAAATTCATCGTACGCCGGTGTTCCCTTCACGCTCGTCAAATAACTCTCAATCTTTTCGTTCGTTACAGCGTCCGTCAGACCCAGGCCGAGCTTCCCTCTCAGGAAGTTCCGAAGATCTTCCACCGAGCTCACCTCGACAGCGCCCACCTTCAGCGGCACTTCGGTCTCGACACCCGTAGATTCCCACATGTTCGTCTCAGGCGTCACAGCCACAATGTACTTCCCATTACGGGGATGCCCGGGCACATTCACACGCTCTACCTTCGGATCAATCAACGACGGATACTTCTGAAAGCCTCGGTCCGCGATCGCCTGCAGACGCGCGCGTCTTTCATCCGCGTTCGTGACCGCCGCGATTGAGCTGAGTTCCGCTTCCGATGTTCCGTAGATCTTGCTCAGATAAGAGAAAACAGAGATACCCGCCACCGCGTTATTGATAAACGGCGCTTCCGCCGAATTCACAGCCGTGCCCTTCAGACTCGGATCTTCCGCCAGCTGCAGCGGCTTACCTTCCTTTTCGAGCTGACGGATCAGCGCTCCGCCCTTCTGTCCCTGCGGACGCTGAGACACTTCCGCCAGAATATCCAGATTATTCTGGATCAAATAACCCATCAGCACTTCCCAGTCTTCATCCAGACGAGCCGCCGTGTTATCAATATTCCGGTAAAAGTTATACTTCACCCCGCGCTCTAAAAACTGCAGGATCAATTCGTTGTTACCCAGATCATTAAACGTGTTGTGCAGAATACCGCCGTGCCCACGGGGCGCAGCGATCGGAAGCACTTCCCCAGCATGATCCTGGGCGTACTGACGAGCTTCCGCAGTATCAAGATCCGCCAGCTGCCTTTTCACGTCTTCGGTCTGTTCCGATTTCTTAAGCTTTTCAATAATCGCGTTGGTATCCCCTAGCGTTGACACCACACGCTTACCGGGCTTGCCCGTGTAGGTCAGGATATCCAGATTCGCCTTGTAGCCCGCTCTTTCAATGAATTTCTTAATCGCTTCTTCATTGCCCGCTCCAAGCGCTACCACCGCAGGCAATTTATCCTTCGCCACACCCATCGTGCCGAGTCTGCGGTAATGATTAAACAAATGAAGACCCAGGAAGGTACGCCAAACACCTGTCTCGTCCTGATACACAGGCGCGAGCGCTTTCGGAAGCTGACCTGCCGCGAGAAAATCATCCACGTTCATTTTCCCGCCGCTCAGCTCATAATAAATTTGAAGCATGAGCAGAAGCTCATCCTTTTGACCAAACGCCTGCGCGTCAAGAATCGCCTGCGCCTGTCCGCTCTCCACAAGCGCGAATTTCTCACGCATCGCGGCCACCAGTCCCGGCACCTTCTGCGCCAGATCCGTTGAGCGCATACGGCTCGCCGCTCCGCCCGCGAGAATCTGCACCGACACTTCTCCGCGGTCCACCGCCGCGCGGAAAGCCGCACGGTACTGCTCACGCTCATCATCCGCCAGAGCGCGCAATGCGGGAATCTGACCCTTCTGCACTGCTTCAATAGCTCCTGCCACTGGCTTCTGCGCCAACTGACCTGACGCGTACTGCTTGCCGATCTCTTCATCGCTTTGCGCGCTGCGAAGCTCGGAGCGTCCCACAACGGAGAAGTTTTCGGAAATAACATACGGCGCGATCAGGTTCACGATCTCGTCATTGATACCCCGGTAATCGTCCCAGTTCTTCGTCGGAGCGAAACGGATCCAGCGGAT
>Ga0209573_1001969_pt1 | contig 28299 bp, 21 predicted proteins | sample TNRBio252014_DNA_FD_185870 | JGI IMG/M metagenome (GOLD analysis project Ga0209573, IMG submission 185870) | Wastewater treatment Type I Accumulibacter community from EBPR Bioreactor in Madison, WI, USA - TNR Reactor_6/25/2014_ DNA (SPAdes)... | ecosystem: Engineered > Bioreactor > EBPR >...
TGACTATTGTTCAGTTCCAATAATTGAGCTAATATTGCTTCCATATAAATATGTTTTAATTCGCAATGTTAGTAAGTTTTTCCTTGCTAACACTGTTTTTTTATGCTAAAATTTGTCTGGAGTATTGATTAATAAAAAAGTATGAAAAACAGGGTAATCATTGCGGAATTTTTGGGGTTATTAACCGAGCGTTCAACCTGAAAATAGGGTTGAACCGGTTGTTAATAATACTAATCATAAATATAATTTTATTCAATTAATATTTTTAATAATTAAAATTCATATAAATAAATACAATAAATGCGCTTTAGAATGCTGGTCTAGAAGCGGCTTAAATGTGGATAAAAATTAACTTGTTATGAACGGCGTGTAATTTTTGGCACAATAAAGTGAATAATTTTTTTCGGTTGCGAAAAAAAGGCGTAATTTTGCCCCTATTCTGAAATATTTTATTTATTCAAATACTAAGATAATTAAGTTAGTATTTTCGTTTATATGCGTAACAAAACATTGTTCACGGTTCTGTTAGGAATCTTCACGCTCATCTGCGGATATAACCTCTTTTTCACAGCCCAACGCTTGAGCATGGATTCGGAACTGTCTAACATGACTGCCGAAAAACGTAGTGAATGGATGAAAGCCAACGAGAAGGACTATAAAACAGCCGTAAAAAACTCATTGGCTCTCGGTTTGGACTTACAGGGCGGGATGTACGTAACGATGGAAATCGGAGTGGAAGCCATGCTTCGTACCTTAGCCGGTAAGAATGTGGATTCTGCCTTCTCCAAATCGTTGCGGATGGCTCGTGAACTACAAAAGAAAGACCAATCCAACTACGTGGATTTGTTCGTTAAGTCATTAAAAGAGACCTCGCCGAATGCGAAGTTAGCCAATTATTTTTCAGGTCAACCCCCACGTCCGGCATTAAATGCCTCTGATGGTGAGGTAGTTTCCTACCTGAAAAAGGAAATGGAAACGGTTGTGGAAAACTCTTATACCGTCCTTCGCAATCGTATTGACCAATTCGGGGTCGTATCTCCAAACGTTCAGATGGTGCCGGGAAGTAACCGCATCCTGTTGGAGTTACCGGGTGTAAAAGACGTTAAACGGGTGCGTGAATTACTTAAAAGTACCGCTAAACTCGAATTTTGGCCCACCTATACCTATGCCGAAGCCTTACCTCACTTAGGTAAGATCAATGAACGCATGGCGAAGTTAGCAGCGGGAGATAAAGCTATCGAACCGAAAGCCGATACCGCCAAAGCAGTTGCCGATGCGGATAGTGCTAAAACGGCTAAGGATGCCCCCAAAACTGCTGATAATAAGGCTGTTGCTGATGCCAAAACCAAAGAATCAGCCAAAGATACGGCTAAAAAGAAAGAGGCAACAGCGGATACGGCAAACATGACACAAGCCCAAAAGGATGCGGAAAACAAGAAAAAGAATCCGTTGAATGATATACTTAAAATCTTTGGACAAAACGAGGCTGATCCTAATGGTCCTGTCGTAGGCTATGCTAATGCTTCCGATACGGCGAAAGTCAATGCGATTATTAATAATCCAGACTATCGGTCCTTGATTCCCAATGATTTAAGATTCCTGTGGTCGGCAAAACCCAGAAAAGATCAGGGACAGGAGTACGTATTAGTAGCTATCAAGACCACTCCTGACGGACAAGCTCCTTTAACGGGTGAGCGGGTAGAAGATGCTTCGCCCGACTTTGATCAGATGACCAACCAAAACACTGTTTCTTTAACAATGGACTTGGAAGGTGCGCGTATTTGGAAGAAGATGACCGAGCAGAACTTACGTAAATCCATTGCCGTAGTTTTAGATAACATCGTTTACAGTTATCCTACGGTACAAAGTGTGATTTCCGGTGGTCGTTCGCAGATTACAGGCTCTTTCACGGTGGAGGAAGCCAAAGATTTAGGTAACATCCTCAAAGCCGGTAAATTACCTGCGCCTGCCACGATTGTTGGTGAAGAGCAAGTAGGACCTTCATTAGGAGCAGATACCATTCAAGCAGGGATCATTTCTTTCGTATTAGGTTTTGCTTCCGTAATTTTATTCATGTTCTTGTATTACGGTAAAGCCGGTTTGATTGCTGACGCGGCGTTATTCCTGAACTTAATCTTTTTAACGGCTATTTGTTCGGCACTGAATATTGTGGTTACCTTGCCCGGTATTGCGGGGATTGTATTAACGATGGGTATGGCGGCGGATGCTAATATCCTTATTTATGAGCGTATTCGGGAAGAATTGGATGCCGGCAAATCAGTAAAAGGTTCGGTAAGTGAAGGTTTCAGCCGAGCGATGTCCGCGATCTTAGATGGTAACTCCACGACGTTTATTACGGGTTTTGTATTGTTCTTATTTGGAACAGGTATTATTAGAAACTTTGCTATTACGTTGATGATCGGTATCGTAACGACCTTGATTACGGGTTTGATCGTTACTCGTTTGATCTTGGATTACGTTGTGGATCGTGGGACTTCTACTATGTCGTTCGGGAATCGTACTGCTGTTAATTTCTTCCGCAAAGTTGATTATCCGTTTATTCGTAAACGCAAAACGGCTTATATTGTTTGCGTTACTTCCTCGATTATTTGTATCGGCATCATGCTTTCATTCAAACCTAAGTTGGGTATTGACTTTCAGGGAGGTCGCCAATACGTAGTTCAATTATCAAAACCGATTGCTTTAGATCAATTGGATGGTATGCGGGGGGACTTAAAAGCTCAATTCGGCAACGAAGAACCCGAGATCAAAACTTTAGGCTCAAGTAATCAATTAATGATTACCACGGGCTACAAAATCAACGAAGAAAATGCTGATAATGCTGTTGAGCAAGCACTGATTGCCGGCGTGCAAAAGAAATTTTCGGACTTCAAAGCCGACGATATTCTCAAAAACACGACGGTAGGTCCAACCGTTGCGCGAGACGTTATTGATGCCGCGTACTTGTCGGTTATCTTGTCCCTGTTAGCAATGTTTGCTTATATATTCTTACGATTTACCCGATGGCAATACGGTATGGGGGCTTTGTTATCTTTGACCTTTAACGTCATCACTTGTTTGGGAGTTTATTGGCTCTTGGGTTCATTAGATATTTTCCCTTTCGCTTTGGAGTTGAATCAACACTTAGTTGCGGCACTGCTCACAGTCGTTGGTTTCACGATTCACGATACGGTTATCATCTATGACCGGATACGGGAAAAAATGCGAGAAGATAATTTTGCCAAAGCCAACCGCGCCGATCTTTTCTATCGTGCCATTAAAGAAACGTTGAGCCGTACCATTATTACCGTAATTACGGTACTATTAACGATTACGATGATGTTTATTTTTGGTGGTGATGTATTACGTGGCTTTATGATGTCCATGATGCTGGGTATCATCATTGGTACGTTATCTTCAATCTTTATCGCGGCTCCCATCTCGCTTGATCTCCTCATTGCAACCGAAAAACGCAAGTCCGAAACGGAAGGCGGTGCGCCCGAATTAGCCACGAAGCCCACCCGTTCCTAATCTTTTTCATGGTTTAGAAGACTTCCGCCTGTTATTACTTGGTTAATGACAGGCGTTTTTCTTATCTTGGCTGACAATTTTTCCGAATGATTCACCTTGGCGTACTGTTTGATGAATAGCTTTCGGGCAAAATAAACGACTATGGAATATAAGGATTATTATAAAATTTTGGGGGTTGATAAGAAAGCAAGTCAGGAGGAGATTAAAAAAGCCTATCATAAGCTGGCACGTCAATATCACCCCGACCTCAATCCCGATAACAAGAAAGCCGAAGAGCGGTTCAAGGAAGTCAACGAAGCCTTTGAGGTATTGGGTGATCCTGAGAATCGAAAAAAATACGATACTTTGGGAGCAAACTGGCAACAGTATCAGCAGTTTAACAGTCAGGGTAACCCTTTTGAAGGATTTGCCTATTCCACTTCCAGTGGTCCTTTTTCCAAAGAAGATTCCTTTTTTGGTGGAGATGTATTTTCAGATTTTTTCCAATCTTTTTTCGGTCAAGAGCGGGGAAACCCTCAGTCCAGACCCGAAATGCGGGCTTCTTTAAGCATAACATTGGAAGATGCGTACAAGGGTGGTCAAAAGGTGATAACGTACAAAGGTAAGCAATACAAAGTAAACCTAAGACCGGGTATAAGACAAGATCAGATTTTGGTAATCAAGAACGTAACAGGCGATACACCCAATCAAATTGGTGATCTAAAGTTAAAAATTAAGATTCTACCTCATAATCTTTTTGAAAGAAACGGCAATGACCTGCATTGTGAACTGCCCGTTGATCTTTATACGGCTGTTTTGGGTGGGGAAGTTTACTTAGATTTCTTCGATGGTAAGTTAAAAATTCCCATCGCTCCCGGATCGCAAAACGCTCAATCACTGCGTTTACGCGGAAAAGGAATGCCTACTTCCGAAGCCGGCTTGCCGAACGGGAATCTTTTTGTAAAATTGAAGGTAGAATTACCCAAAAATCTGTCGCCGGAAGAAAAAATCCTTTGGGAACAACTCCGCGACCTCAGAACCAAAGTCCAAGTATGACCAACCGCGAAATCGCCTTACGTTTAGAAGAAACGGCTCAACTGTTAGAGCTTAAATTAGAAAATACGTTTAAGATCAAAGCCTACGAAAAAGGGGCAGATGCGTTGAGGGCTACGGATGTTCATGTAGCAGAACTTATCGCGCATAATGAACCCATCAACATTAACGGGATCGGTAAAGGACTTTCTGAAAGTATCAAAAGTTTGGTGCAGACGGGTTCTTTTCCTGAATTGATGGCTTTGAAAGCAGAAATTCCTGTTGGGGTAGTAGAGATTTCCGCGATTCCGGGCTTTGGACCCAAGAAAGTTAACCAACTTTGGAAGGAGCTGAATATTACAACCTTAGATGATTTGGCGGAAAGTTGTAAATCCGGTGAATTGATAAAAAATAAAGGCTTTTCCGCAAAATTAGCGGGTGAATTATTAGTACATATTGCTTTCTTTAATGATAGTAAGCGAAAACTGACGTTATTTAAAGCGGAACAGCTGGCGGAACAAATCGAACAACGGTTGTTTATTGCTAACGGAATCTTTGATTTTCAGCGAACAGGAGACTTGCGTAGAAATATGCCCGTAGTTTCATCTTGGGAATGGGTGATGACGGATACATACCAAGCTATGCTGACTGAAAAACTACCAAATGCAACCATAGAAATAATCGCTGATACTCAACAGTTTTCTTGGTTGGAACACGAAAAGTTTACTTGCAGGATTTATTTTCCGCAATCAGAACAAAAGATATACAAACTTTTTATTACATCTTGTAGCGATGCTTTTTTAGTTTCGTTCAAAAATGATTTTGATAAATCAGTAGCCTCTGAAGAAGAAATATTCAAACAAAACAACCTACCGATTATTCCTGCCGAGTGTCGAGATAATCAACCGATTCAAGATTTTCCGTATGAAAAATTGATAAAAATAACCGATTTACAGGGGGCGGTTCATGCGCATTCTACTTATTCGGACGGTTACCATTCGTTGGAACAGATGGCTTTCGCTTGTATGGAACGCGGGTTCAGCTATTTGGGTATAACGGATCACAGTCAGTCGGCGGGTTATGCTTTTGGATTAAAACCCGAAAGAATCGTTAAGCAACACGAAGAAATAGACCGATTAAACGAAAAAATAGCACCGTTTCGTATCTTTAAGGGGATTGAATCCGATATTTTACGGGACGGTAGTTTGGATTATGAAGAATCGGTGTTGCAATCATTTGATTTTATCATAGCTTCTATTCACAGTCAGTTGAATATGAACGAAGGTGAGGCTACGCATCGTCTTATTCAAGCGATTAAAAATCCGTACACAACTATATTGGGTCATCCGACGGGGCGTTTATTGCTCAAGCGGGATGGCTATCCAATTGATTATCAAGCCGTTATTCAAGCCTGTGCGGATTATCAAGTTGCTATCGAACTCAATGGGAATCCTTATCGTATGGATTTGGATTGGTCTTGGATAAAATATGCGACGGATTTAGGAGTTAAGTTTTTTATTACTTCTGATGCGCATTCTAAATCGGATTTGGATTATCATTTGACAGCGATAAAAGTTGCTCGAAAAGGACTCCTTTTGCCTGAACAGGTATTAAATTGCCTTTCAGCAGAAGAATTAGCAGATTATTTTCAACAAAAACGCCCTAAAATCTAACTTAGCTGAACGATTTTTATCAAAAAACATCCTTAGCTTTGGGGAAAAATCAGACTTTAACCTCTTATTTAGATGAACGCATACATTGTTGCCGGTTACCGAACTGCTGTAGGAAAAGCTCCTAAAGGACTCTTTCGGTTCACCCGTCCAGATGATTTGGCTCAAAAAGTTATCGCGCAGGTACTTGCGTCCGTTCCGTCCTTTGATGCTAATGAAATCGGCGATTTGATTGTAGGAAACGCTATTCCCGAAGGCGAACAAGGCTTAAATATCGCTCGCATGATCGCATTAATGGCTTTGCCGATGCACGTACCGGGCGTAACGATAAATCGCTATTGTGCTTCGGGTTTGGAAGCGATTGCCTTAGCATCAGCAAAAATTCACGCCGGATTAGCAGAAGCCATCGTAGCGGGTGGAACAGAAACCATGAGTATGATTCCGATGCCGGGTTATAAAGTCGTTCCTAATTACATGGTTGCGAAAGAACATCCCGATTGGTATTTAGGAATGGGCAATACTGCTGAAGCCGTTGCCGATGAATTCAAAGTTAGTCGGGATGATGCAGATATGTTTGCCTATACTTCGCATATGCGAGCAATTAAAGCCATCCAAGAAGGTAAGTTCAAGGATGAAATTGTACCGATTAAAGTAGAAGAGGTTTATTTGGATGAAAATCAAAAACGGCAAACGCGTTCTTATGTTGTAGATACAGATGAAGGACCTCGCGCTGATACAACGGTAGAAAAATTAGCTAAACTGAAACCGGCTTTTCATGCGAAAGGAGTGGTAACAGCTGGAAATTCGTCGCAAATGTCGGATGGTGCGGCGTTTGTTTTAGTAGTTTCGGAAGCCCTATTGAAAAAATACAATCTTCAACCGATTGCGCAGATGGTCGGATATGGCGTGGCGGGGGTTCATCCACGAATTATGGGTATCGGTCCTGTGGAGGCGATTCCTAAAGCCTTAAAAAACGCGAACTTAACCAAAAATGATATAACAGCTATTGAGTTAAACGAAGCCTTTGCGACTCAATCGTTGGCGATAGTTCGTCAATTAGGATTAGACCCCGAGCGTGTTAATCCGAACGGTGGTGCGATTGCATTGGGACATCCATTGGGTTGTTCGGGAGCAAAGTTATCGGTACAGGTTATCAATGAGGTGAAACGCCAAAACGGAAAATACGGTATGGTTTCGGCATGTGTCGGTGGAGGGCAAGGAATTGCCGGAATCTTTGAGGTTTTTAACAATTAGTGTCAAAATTCTTCGCCATTTGATAGATGAAAATGGTGTAATGAGTTGATGGTGCATAACGTTTTGCGTTGTTAAAAATTAATACCGTCCGATTGAGTTACGGATTGAAAAAAATTTAGTTGATTTGCACTTTAGGAAACGGATATCCTTAATCGAAAGATTTAGGTACGAAAGCATCTAAAAGTCTGGTTCTTCACTTATGAACGAAAAGTTATTACTCGGATTCAGTCCCGGACGGCGAATATTCTTAGTGCTGTTGGCAGTGCTGTTTACGCCCTTCTTCGTCAAAGGACAAGATACATTGTTTTATCAAGGGTGGGAAGGTGAACCCGGTAAGAATGGCTTACACGGCTTTGAACAATACAACAATCAAACGTGGAGCCAACAAAACGTATGGTCGCGTTCCGGTGTCTCGGGGATTAACCCTGCCGGTGCAGCTACTTTTTATGTTTTGAACCCCTTACCTCCTTCTAAACAATGTAATGATAGTCCGTTTGACTCTTGTCTGGTTTCCGAATCAGCCAATTTTACCGGAGCAAACGGTGCGCATATCATCACAGGGGCATATGCCTCTAATATGAACTATGCGAACTTAAATCAAAATCATTCCGGTTACCATGCGGGTCCTTTCTGCCCTTATCCTTTTGGTTGTGAAGGCAATACAGCGGCTACCAATGTCGGGCTTTATTCTCCAAAAATCAAATTGAATAAATCCTACACGCAAGTTAAGGTTGAATTTTGGTGCAAAGTCAACGGGGAATTAAATCGAGACTATGGTTTATTACGTTATAGTACGAAGCCGTTTGACCCACAACCACCCATTCCTGATGGCGTGAAGAACATCACCGCACCTGATAACTATTGGAAAACGGTTACTTATCCTGACGGTGCTACTGCTCAATTAGCACATCCGATTTATACTTATGAAGGCGATACATTGAATAGCCTTCCCATGAGGCCCAATGGGTCTACCGTTCCCGGACAGTTACAAGGTTTTGTAGGACCAAAAAATTCTCCGATAGGCGGAAAACCTGTTTGGGTGAAGTTATCCTACATTTTACCGGCAGAAGCTGCAGGAGATACCAACTTAAGAATTGCATTTTGGTGGAATAACGACAATAATGGCTGGAATGAGCAAACGGGTTTTCCAGCATTAACGGTGGATGATATACGTGTTATCGGTTATAAATTTTCCATCAGTGATCTGGAAGATAATTTCTATTGCCCGAAAGAAAAAATCCGTATTCCGTTTCAATTGGATCGTAAGTTTTTCAATGATAATATTTCGGGTAAAGACAATGAGTTTGTTGCTCATTTAACGGATTCAACGGGTAATTTTGTCAAAGCCAAAAACATTGGAAAGATTGACTTTGCTTCATTATCCTTTGAAAAAGACTATGTTAAGGGGACGATAGTTGGTGAAATTCCAACCAATGTCCCTCAGTTACCTATCGGCGGTTATCGGGTAAAAGTGGTTGCACCTGTTTCGGGTTATGAATCTGCAATCTGTCCTACGGTGATTACTATTTTCCCTGTCCCTCAATATACTCTAACACCTAAAGATACGGCTGTATGTCCCGGTGAAAAAGTAGAATTCCATGTGGAAGGTAAAGCAGACCGATATCATTGGTATCGCAATAATATATTAGTTGGTGAAACGCAAGTTCCACATTGGACAGCTTCCGATTCCGGTATCTATCGCGTAAAAGCGTTAATTAACGGATGTATCAGCTTTAGCAACGATGCAAAACTTCGCTATAAAGCATCACCCGATACCCGCTTGAAAATTGCCGATGATCAAGATACCGTTTGCTATTTGACCAAAATTTCACAACTTCAAGGTGGTACACCTGCCGGTGGTGTTTATTTCTGGTATTACGAGGGGCGCGAACCCAATACCGGCAGAACGGAAGTTCGTGGACAACATTTCGATTCTTATTTGGCAGGTGTCGGTATTCATACCATTGGTTATGAAGTAGTCAATAATGAAACGGGTTGCAGAGATGTAGCATTCGATACAATTTTTGTAGCAGATATTCCTTTTGCCACAATTAATAATGCGGATACAGCTACACTTTGTAAGAATCAAACACTTGACCTCAATTTGTCTATCAATGCTTCAAGCATTCTTTGGTCAACTGGACAAACGACAAAAAGTATTCAAGTTACTAAATTGGGTACGTATTCAGCAACATTGACGAATGAATACGGATGTTCGTACACAGCTCGTATTGTTGTGGTAGATGTTCCACCTGTCCCACAAGCACCAACCATTAACGAGCTTAGGGTAGGGGATACGCAAGTAAGCGGTACGGCAGTTCCGAGTCCTTACTCAAAACCGCCTTCAGTAGTTAATGTGTTCGTTAATGACAAAAAAGTAGCTACCGTTCCGGTTAATCGCAAAACAAATACCTATGTAGCACCTTTACCTAATCCACTTAATGCCGGTGATAAAGTAGGCGTACAATTAAACTACGATACCGACTGTGATGGTGTGATAACTGTAAAAGATACGCCAAGTCCAATGACTGTCGTTGTTGTGGAGGAAGAAGTTATTGAAATTCCTACGGGTATTTCTCCTAATGGAGACGGTAAGAATGATACTTGGGTGGTTGTCAAACGGATCAGAGAAAGATTCCCGAATGCTGAAGTTTTCATTTTTAACCGTTGGGGATCGGAAGTTTATCACAAAGAGGGTTATGATAATTCCTTCGATGGAAAAGATTTGCCTCACGACACCTACTACTATGTAGTAGACTTCAAATCGCCCGGGCAAGAAATTCGTAAAGGTTACTTAATGATTATGCGCTAAAGGAGAAACAACAAAGAAATGACATCAATGAAACGACATATTTCTCTTCTGGTTGTATTATTGGTCTGTTTCGGTTGGACGGATGTCTTCGGACAGCAAGAGTCCCTCTTCAGCCAATACATGTTCAACCGCTTGGTTATCAATCCGGCTTATGCCGGCACTAAAGGATTAGTGAATGTAACCGCCCTTTACCGCGATCAATGGGTTAGTTGGGACGGCACACCACGAACTTTTACGATCAGTGGACATGGTGCTGTTCGTAAAAAAGACGGTACGTACTCCAATCACGGTATCGGTATGTATGCCATGGGTGATGAACGTGGTGCTTTAGGTACATATGGATTCGGAGCAAACTATGCTTTCCGTATTCCTTTAAGTGTGGGTTCATTAGCTTTTGGCTTACAAGCATCCGCTTTACAATGGCGGTTAGACGGTTCTAAAGTTAAAGTCCGTGATGCCAACGATCCGGTATTTCCGAATACTACCCAGACGGCATGGACACCTGATTTTGGTGCAGGTGCGTTTTTTAATACCGGAAAGTTTTACGTAGGTGCATCAGTAGCACATTTAGTTCCATTTGAATTAGATGTAACCACTACCGGTAAGTCTAAACTTTCGCCACATTACTTCTTAACTTCGGGGTATGATATTTCCTTGGATAAAGAGAATAATTGGATTTTAACGCCATCATTCTTCTTCCGAACTGTTGGCGTGGGACCTGCTCCGGTTGTCTTAGACCTCAATATGAATTTGATGATGATTCAAACTTTTTGGGTTGGAGCAAGTTATCGGACCGAAGATGCCTTAGCATTTTTAGCAGGATTTTATCCGACGAAACAATTACGTGTAGGTGTGGCTTATGATGTTACCTTGTCCAACCTCAATAAACCGAGTTATACGGGTGGTTCATGGGAAATTATGCTGAGCTATGATTTCGGAAATCCGAATAAGACTCGTATCGTAACCCCTCGTTATTTCTAAATTAATCTTTACGAGAGACTCCAAATGAAATTCAGATACATCCTTTTAGCCGTTATGTTCCTTCCGTTAGCTACATTCGCACAACGGGACTATAAAAAAGGCTATAAACTGTATAAAGAAAATAAATATGCGGAAGCTATCCCATATCTGAAAACAGCTTCCGAAGTGGATCGTGAGAATGATGAGGCGGTTTATTATTTGGCAACGTGTTATCGCTTGACCAATAATTACAAAGAAGCAGAGTCCGCTTACGCTAAAATCGTCTCTAATCCCGAATGGGTAACGGCTTCAGATCGTTATTATTATGGGTTAATGCTTAAAATGAATGGAAAACCTGAAGAGGCACTCCGTCAATTCGAGCAATATCAACGTGAAAAACCTGCCGATGCCGTTGCAAAAAAGATGGTAGAATCTTGTAAATTCGCCATCTCCCTGAAAGCTAAAGACCCCAATTTTGAGGCGCAAAATATGACGAGTATTAACTCGAATAAGGATGATTTTGCTCCAAGCAAATATAATAACGGGATCATTTTTGCTTCTTCCCGAGAAGGGACTACGGGTACGAAAAACAGCAAACGTTCTGGGCAACCCGTATCCGACCTTTTTTATGCAGATCGGTTTAATGAGAAGTCGTTAGGCGTTCCTAAACCTTTTTCAGAAACGATCAATACAAAAGCAGAAGAAGCGGCTACAGCCTATGATCTTACAAACAGAATTCTTTACTTTACTCGTACTGTAACCGTAAAGAACAATCCTGATTTAAATTCGGAAGGTATCTGTAAAAACAAGATATTCTACACAAAATTAGAAGAAGGTTCTTGGTCAAAACCATTAGAGTTGCCTTTTAATAATAATAAATACAATGTTGCTCATCCTACCTTATCAAAGGATGGTAAAGAACTGTATTTTTGTTCTGATATGCCCGGAGGTTATGGTGGTAAAGATATATACGTATCATATTGGGATGGCATGTATTGGTCTGACCCTGTTAATCTTGGTGATTCAGTTAATACTGTTGGCGATGAAATGTTCCCCTACATGACTGAAGATGGAAGTTTATTCTTCTCGTCTAATTTTCATCCCGGCATGGGTGGCTTAGACCTCTTTATGGCGCAGAAGTCAGATAAGAAGTTTAACAAGATTACTCATTTAGGAAAAGGTATAAACTCTTCGGGTGATGATTTTGGTTTAATGTGGATTGACCGCCCTAGAACGATGGGATACATGAGTTCAAATCGTGCTAACGGATTGGGCTATGATGATGTCTATTTTGTCAAAGAACGTGTCATAGAGATTCCTAAACCTAAGTTACCGTCTTTCTCAATAATTAATGGTCGAGTGGTTGAAAAAATCTTGACAGTTAAATACGAGGGTATTCAAGAAGCTAAGGGTACTATAATTGATAATGCTACCGTTGCTTTGAGTAAGAATTCTGTTGAGGTGAACCGTCTAAATACTAATTATGAAGGTAGATTCACCTTCCAATTAGATTCGACCGAATTTCAAAATAATCGTTATGCTTTAACAACTACGAAAACAGGTTATCTGAAGAACCAGTTGGAGGTTAATAAAGCCGATGTAAACGGAAAGCGCGAGATTGTAGTAAATTTGGAACGTGTAGTTGTTGATGATATTTTATATCGTTATGACCGTTTTTTCCTCACGGATAGTGCAAAGATTTTAATGGATCGCATTCGTACGGTTATGGTACAACATCCAGAGATTAAGTTGCAATTTACTTCGCACGCATGTCCGATGGGGACAGATGCTTACAATTACGTTCTTTCTCAGAACCGAGCAAAATCGGTCTTGGAATACTTAACCAACAGTAAAGACCCGGCTAAGCCGAACATAGACCCGAGTCGTATTTCGTTTGATTGGTATGGAGAAATGAAGTTCTTAACGGATAAAAATGGTAAAATTGAATACCACAAAAGCCGTAGAACCGAATTTAAGGTCTTAAATCCAGAGGATCAATATGAAACTCGAACCGATGCAGAGGGTTATCATTTGGTTCAAAAAGGTGAAACACTACAATCTATTGCTAAGAAGTACAATACTTCATTGGAGACACTCCAAAAAATGAATAGTTTGAAGCAACCGATTGTTTTTCCAGCACAGAAAATCAAGGTTCGTTAATATAATTCAATTAAAAAGACCTGGTAACACTTGTTATCAGGTCTTTTTTTATTTGAGTGAATGTTTTTTATGGAAAAATTACATTGGATTATACCTTTGTTGTTAATTTTAGGCAGTATTACGCTAACCTATTTATTATTAAATTGGTTTAGAAAGTTAGTTGACAAGTATGTATTCCTTCGATCACGTGTAACAGTAGCTAACCGTTGGAGTTCGAATTGGAAACCTAATATTGGCGGAACTGCTTTTTTTATTCTATATTTAACGAGCCAACTACATTTTTTATTGAAATTAGGTACTAATGCATCAGATTCTATCTTATCTGGAATGATAGCCGTAACAGTCGGTTATCTATTGGGATTGGCTGATGATCATTATCGAATTAGACCATTAGTTAAACTGATTTTTCAAGGTGCATGTTCAACTATTTTAATATTGGGTGGTGTTTGTATACATTTTTTTGATTATCCCATAGCTGATTGGCTATTAACATATATATGGATAGTTGGATTAATGAACAGTATTAATATGCTCGATAATATGGATGGTATTACTGCGAGCGTTTCGCTGGCAATTTTTATTTGGGCAATACTATTTATTTCAAACATAAACACTTTGTTTTTTATAGAATTCCAAACGTTGTATGTAATCTCTAGTACAATGATTGGCTTTTTGATATTAAACTTTTTTCCGGCAAAGATTTTCATGGGGGATAAAGGAAGTCAGTTATTAGGCATTTATTTATCATATATAAGTATACAATATTTTTGGAATGTTAATCAATTTATAGGTAAGAACTCAGGTTGGTTTCAGCAAGGGATCGTACCAATTTTATTATTTTTAATACCTATATTGGATACTTCTTTTGTTACTATTAAAAGAATATCGCAAGGCACTTCACCTGCAGTTGGAGGTAAAGATCATACTACGCATCATTGGTATTATTGTGGATTATCCCAAAGACAAATTGCTATTCTTTATTTCATATTAACAATCACTTCCGGTTTTTTAGCTTATGGATCTGTCTTTATAATTAAAACTTGGCAGATTTATTATTCTATTTTCTATGTTTTTTACGTAGCTCTAATAACTATATTTTTTCTATGGGCTTACCAAAATGGGGCTAAAAATATTAAACATAAGTAATGAAATGAGCATAGTTATTAGCCAAGATAAGCCTATTTGGGGTATCTGGCATTTAGAGGAAAATCATACATTAGCCTATTTTCAAGATCATTTTTCTTGGACGGATGAAGAAAATACTGCTCTTGATAAGATTTCACATCCTGCAAAAAAACTACAAAAGCTAGCGGCAAGGGCTTGTTTGAAGCAACTTGTACCGGAGTTAAAACACTACCCAATCTTGAATGATGGTGAAGGAAGACCATATATCATAAACAATCCTAATAGTTTTCTGTCCCTTTCGCATAGTGACAGGTTGGCTGGATTTATTTATTCCAATGATAAAATCGTCGCATTAGATATTGAACGAATTGATAGTGGGAGATCGCTTAAAGTTGCTAAAATGTTTATGAATGATGAAGAATTACAACAGCTTAATAAGTTAAATGATATTCGTTACTTTTACTTGCTTTGGTGTGTTAAGGAATGTTTGTTTAAGATTTTGAATTATTCAATCCATGAAATTTCATTTCAACGTCATCTGTATACACTTACTACCGATACAGAGTTCCATCTTTATTCGAAAGGCTCAATCTTTGTTGGATGTAAGCGTTCCGATTTAACATTTGAAAGTATAGCATATTATTACCAATGGAACGATTATATGGTAGCTTATATGGAAGTTGACCCAATAAAAATTGGCTTGCGGAATAAAATATAAATTCTTATTCCGCAAACGGTATGTATTAGTTTTGTTGCATAGCTGCCCACTCTTCCTTAGCCGGACCGTAGATGCCACAAGGTGTGCATCCTGTTTGACGCATGAGTACGGTCATTTGTCCGCGATGATGCGTTTGATGTGCATTAAATGCCGCCAAGAGTCCCCCCTTTTGCCATTCCATTCCCCAAACGTTAACTTTTTCGCCAAGATTTTCCGTTTTCCAGTTATCTTTGACGGCTTCCGCTAACTGATTGGCAGTATTCCGATAGGCTTCAGCAAGTTTGTTGGGGTCTTTCAGAGCCTCATCTTTAGAAATAGGGCTTTTGGTGTTGAGTTGCGCTTGTTGAGCCATATAATCTATGGATTCAACTAAATGCCAGCCTAACTCACCGATTGTGCGGTCATAGCCCGCAACGGGTTGGTTTAGGGCTTCAGTGCTAACTTTTTGCAGCAATTTCACCGTATTTTCGGTTTCATACTGCCAAGTTTTGAGAAAATCTTGAGTGTCTCTAAACATAACGAATAATAAGCTAAATAATTGGATGTAAAAATAAAGAATAAGTTTAATTAGTCAACAACGTCTTCGACTAAATATAGATTTCTATCGGATGCGCTTCTACTGATAAGTTCTCCCAGAAATCCGGCTAAAAATAGCTGCATACCGATAATTAATGCTGTTAAAGATAAATAAAAAAGTGGGCGATCCGTTAAATTATGTGCTTCAACAGAGGGGTAGTTTAGAATAACGATTTTATATACTTTTTCTAATAACATATAGATAATTTGTAAAAAACCCAACATGAAAGCAACTGTTCCCCAAAGACCGAAAAAGTGCATGGGTTTTCGCCCAAAACGCAAAATAAAGGAAAGCGAAAGTAAATCTAAAAAACCGTTGATAAAACGATTCAAACCAAATTTAGAATGTCCATACTTACGGGCTTGATGCTGAACCACTTTTTCGCCGATCTTCAAAAAACCTGCTTCTTTTGCAATGAAAGGGATAAATCGGTGCATCTCTCCATATACTTCAATGGATTTGATCACATTTTTTCGATAGGCTTTCAATCCACAATTAAAATCGTGCAGTTCGATGCCGGAAATCTTGCGTGTAACCCAGTTGAAGAATTTGCTCGGAATCGTTTTAGAAATAGGGTCAAAGCGTTTTTTTTTAAATCCGCTTACCAAATCAAATTTATCTTCAACGATCATTCGGTATAATTCCGGTATTTCATCGGGACTGTCTTGCAGGTCGGCATCCATGGTAATAACGACCTCTCCTTCTGCCAACTTGAAACCTTCGTTCAAGGCAGGTGATTTGCCATAGTTTCTTTTGAAACGTAAACCTTTTACCGTAGGATATTCCGCTTTTAAGGCGTTAATGACCTGCCATGAGGAGTCTTTACTCCCATCATCCACTAAAATTACTTCATAACTAAGATGATGAGCATTCATCACTCGATCAATCCAAGCAACTAATTCGGGTAATGATTCGGCTTCATCAAATAAGGGGACGACCACCGAAATCTGGAGCATCTTTTCGGAAACTTGCACAGGCAAAGTTAATCCCTTTCTATTTATTTTTCAAAGAAAGTTCCCGCTCTGCGTATCTTTGCTGAATGAACGGAACAATCCTTTTTGCCGATCCGTATTCCGATGACTTGTTACAGTCTTTAGCTTCTGTGGACTGGCCAGTGATGAACGCCGCACAGGCTTCACGCATGGAATTATTGGAGTGGGTATCAAAAGCGGAAATCTTAGTTATTCGTAGCCGAACGGTTGTTAATGAGACCTTAGTTAAAAACGCACCTTTATTGAAGTTGGTGGTTCGCGGTGGTTCGGGTAGTGAGCATATAGATAAAGAAGCTTTAACAAAACGAAGTATTCAACTGATTACAACCCCTGAAGCCAACCGAGATGCAGTTGGAGAACAATCAGTAGGTATGTTGTTGGGTTTATTGAATAATATTTATAGAGCCGACCGTTCTATGCGCCAATTTGAGTGGAAAAGAATAGAAAATAAGGGCTATGAATTGGCTTCCCGAACGGTAGGAATAATCGGCTATGGCAATACGGGGCAGGCTTTTGCGCGAAAGTTAAGCGGATTTGCTACAACGGTCATCGCATATGATAAGTATAAGGAAGGTTTTTCGGACCAATATGTTAACGAAGTTTCGTTACTGGATTTACAGGAACGAGCGGATGTACTTTCTCTTCACATTCCGTTAACGAATGAGACGCGCTATTATTTCGACCATTCTTTCATACAAGCGATGAAAAAAAGATTTTGGCTTTTGAATTTGAGTAGGGGGGAAGTAGTTCATACTTCAGCATTAATTACCGGCTTAAATGAAGGAAAAATCTTAGGTGCAGGTTTGGATGTCTTTGAGAATGAGCAGTTTAGCCACTTGACAGAAATTCAAGCCTATGAATTAAAAGCACTTTTTGAGCGCGAGAACGTGATCGTTACACCTCATATTGGTGGAGTAACCATGGAATCGGAGGCAAGAATCATCCGATCGGTTCGCAAAGCGATTGCCGATTACGTCGTAGCGCATTACGGTGCATAATAACTTGAGAAGGTATAAATAAAAAAGTTGGGGGACTCAAGCCTTTGGCGAATCTACCCCAACCCTTGCTCTTTTCGTAACAAATATACGCTACGGAATCCCGTCCTTTAATGTTGGAACACGAACGGTATAACTTCCAACCTAAATCGTAATTGGTTGCGGATGAATGGTTAGCGGTTAGGCTTGGGCTTTTTGACGGCATTCGGTTAAAAAACTTTCCACTTGTGCGAAGTGCATTTCGTATTCTTCGCCGGCTTCATCATAGGTTTGGCAGGCTTTTTCCAAATAAGGGATGGCAGTGGCAAACTTCTTATATCTATAAAAGATCATGCCTATTTCTGCATTTACGTCTGCCGTATCGGTTGGAGTAAATGCATTATGTAGGGGTAATATTTCAAGAATTTCTTTTAATATTTTGATGGCTTCATTGGGTTTTTCTTGAAGCTGATAAAAACGGTACAGCCCGCGCAATACTATCAAGGCAGGAGCAATATTGCCGTTTTCTTTCCAATGAGCCACCTGTTCACTGATAAGTGTTTCCGTATTTTCGAGAATATCATTAATGATTTCGGTATCTTCATCCGATAATCGTTCGGGGTTGCCGCCACCCTCGCTCCATGTTTTATAATAGTTTAAGATATTTAGGCGTGTTTGCAGTTCCTTTGCCCGAAAGATACCATCCTTTTCAGTTGTTAAATGTTTGATTTCTACATAAAAAGGTAATTCCGCCAAGTGTTTTTTATCAGGGAGGACGAACCGCATTGCCAGAATATTCCATTCTACCAAATACTCCAAAAAGTTATCATTATCAGGATTTTGATTGACGGCACGCTCAATGTGAGGCTTAATGGAATTGAGGGTCAATACCATATTTTCGAGCCTGCGATCAAAGATAAGGAGCTGTACGAACTCAAAAATTTCTTTTAAGTCCTGCTCGTTGGCATAGTCTCCGTTTTCAAAGTCAAATTTTTGGTTGCCGGCTTTGATCTTTTGTTCTACCTCTTCGGGCATCAGATTATACCAGTCTTCTACCTGTGTATCGAAAAGTCCCATACTTGCGATTAATTTTTCAACAAAGCTAAGACTTTTTAGCCATTAAACCTCTTTTAGTCGGCGGGTTAAGCGGTGGATCATTACTACCGAGATTAATGTAAATAGTACAGCAAAATAACCCAACCAATCGAAGTGAATGATTTTCTTGGTAACGGCTTCTTCCTGAATAATCTTACCTGCAACCAAAGATGCTAAACCCGACGAAAGCTGACTTACGGATGAATAGAGGCTTAAATATCCACCGCGTTCTTTAGCAGGAACAACTGAGGAGATGATCGTATAAGCCGGGATGGTACGTCCATTTACAAAAATGAAAAAGAAGGCTACAATTACCAAAACAATGGGTATTGCTAAAGGAGTCAGATTCGTAAATATGATAAATGGCACAATAGACATTAATGCCAAATAGCGATACATGATGTTTTTACCGTATCGGTCGGATAATTTCCCGATAATTGGCGAAGTTACAACTGTTACGGCACCACCCGTCATATAAATGTAGGCTAACTGATGCTCTTCAAAACCGACATTCCGAACTAAAAATGGACTGATGAAAGAAATGACCATAAATTGCCCAAAAAACAGCATCCATCCGCAAGCCAGTGCTAAGGAACGGATCGGTATTTGCCATAAACTTTTCCATAAGTTAATGGCTGTTTTGGGATCATAGCCGTTTGCTAAATGACCTTTTACGGAAGGAACTTGTCCTAAAATTAAAAGCAAGTTAACAGCCCCCATTACGGCTACGGCTAAAAAAGGTGCGTGCCAATCCCATTCTTTTGCTAACCAAAGTCCGAACGGAATACCCAATACAGAAGCCAATGAAAAGGACATCATAACGATACTCATGGCAGTAGCACGCCGTTCGACAGGGAAAGTATCGCTGACTATTGCAGCAGCAACTGCTCCCATCAATCCGCCAAAAACTCCCGTAAATAATCGTGCAGCAAGGAGTGTTTCATAGGTAGGAGCAATCCCACATCCGATTGTGCCTATTAGAAAGAAAAAATAGGTAAATATTAAAACATTTTTTCGATCAAATCGATCTAACCAAAGTGTTCCCAAAACACTGGAGCAGAAGGCACTAAATGTGTAAGAGGATAGTACCCAACTGAATTGTTCAGGAGTGATTTGCAATATCCGCATGAGTTGGGGACCCAACGGAAGCATAATCACGAAATCAAGGATATTGGTGAACTGTACGGCGGCTAAGATGAATAGTAAAATTCGTTCTCGGTAAGACATGGTATTGATGAAACAACGGGATAAGCCGTGAGGATGCAAAATTCTAAATTTTATCGGCTAGCTGACCATTACAATATGTTATCTTTTAGATGAATCGAGAATAATGTTACATTTAACATTATAGAATAAATGGTAATTCATACCTAAGTTAAAAGCTTTATTTACTTGAGGTTAGGCTGATTCTATTTCAAATCCCTTGATTATCAGATAAAATTTTGCCGAACTTCAAGTAAAATTTAAGGTAGTGCTTCATTTGACATGATCGAATAAAATATTAATTTATCCATGTTAAGCCAAGATATCCGAACACAGATTGCCTGACTCAAAGATTTAGTATTGATAGTCAGAACAGTATCATTTCTTTAGTTTCAATACCATTTAGAAATTAGGTACGAAGGATTATTTCTTCTATCATGTCATATGAAGCACCACCAAATTTAATAAATATTGCACTATAAAATAGTAAAAACTGACACTTATTTTGTCAAAAAAACACCGAATATTCATGAATATGTGGTTGAAAATTGAAGTTAATTGAGACCGATACGAGCCTATAAATTGTTTTGTACTCAATTATTTATTTAAATACAATAAACTGGATTTGTATTTAATTTCTCGAAAAAACATTCCATATTTCAACGAGGAATCTTATCTTTGAAATCTGAAACTCAAGTATCCATCCAATCTAAAATGACTACTTTCATGTCAAGTTAGATCAAGATAATCACTTGTTTTTTAGTTCTCACAATTTTTCACTGACTTAAAATGGATTTAGGATTCAACGAAAAAGTAGTCATTATCACGGGGGGATCAACGGGTATTGGTGCTGCCACTGCCCAATTATTTGCCCGAGAGGGTGCCTCGGTCGTCATCGCTGACGTTAATGAAACGCAGGGACAAGTCACCACGCAACAGATTCAACAAGCCGGGGAAAAGGCTATTTTCATTCATTGCGATGTATCGAATGCCTCCCAAGTGCAACAAATGGTTCAACAAACGGTTTCGCACTTCGGCAGGTTGGATTTTGCCTTCAATAATGCCGGTATTGAGGGGAATTTAGCCCCCATCGCCGACCAAGACCCTGATGCATGGAACAAAGTGATCGCCGTTAACTTAACAGGTGTATTCCTGTGCATGAAATATCAAATACCTGAAATACTGAAAAATGGCAAAGGATCTATCGTAAACTGTGCCTCTATCTTAGGTTTAGTTGGGTTTGCGGGGGCAGGTGCTTACGATGCCGCCAAACATGGTGTCATAGGTTTAACCCAGAATGCGGCTTTGGAATATTCGGCGGCAGGTATTCGGATCAATGCGGTAGCTCCCGGATTTATTGAAACACCCATGTTGGAACGAGCAGGTATCCTTACCTCGCCCGATATGCGCAAAATGGTTGAAAGCCTTCACCCCATCGGTCGGATCGGCAAAGCAGAAGAAATAGCGGGAGCAGTGGCTTGGTTATGTTCCGATTACGCATCCTTTGTAACAGGGCATACGTTGTTGGTGGACGGTGCTTACACTTCAAGATAAGTATTTTCTGAAAAAATAGATATTTTCTCAAGATAATCTAAAGCCCAATGAATCGTCGGTAGGGGAATGGTTAGAAAGGTACTATCTTTGCAGGTTATACTGGAAAAATTAGGTTTATGTCTCGCCTTTTGTATTACATTGCTTTAATTTTGGTGGTCATATGGGCTTTGGGTTATTTTTTGAATATTCATATCGTACCCGGCTTAGGTACTGGCAAGCTGTTACACAGTTTATTGATTTTAGCCGTTATTGCTGTTGTATTGCGGTTTTTACGCTTTCGTTAATTGGTTCAGTTTCCGCACAGGTTATTGATTCAGCAGTTGATTTTCTATTGACAGACAACGATTCCGTTAATCTTAACGTGCTGAATATGAAGGGTTTTTATCTGGAAGTTCGTGAACCCGTGTTGCTACATCGGCATGGTGTTCCTCTCCAAACGGGTTTCGGAGAAACTTTTTTTTATGTTCTGCGGTCAGATTCCGTGTTTGTGGATGGTCATCGGTTAGCCGATTCTGATGGCGCACCGGTTTATTTGGTGGCAACCTGCCCTTTGGAAAAGATAACTTTAGATCCCCAGCATATTGCGGGACGGGTAACTTTATTAAAAGGTATGATTGATCGAACCGACAGCCTGATTACCTTCTATACTAACCAATTAGAGATCAGTAAACGAAAAGCCGACAGCGTGTATCAAACGCTTCCCAAAAATCGTACCTTGAAATCTAAGGAATGGAAGCGTTGGGATACCGTGATGACCATTCATAACAATAACCGCTACTTCTTGGAACTCTATAAAACTTTCAAGGATTATAAAAAAAATCCCAAATTAAAGGCTGACTTTCCTGAATTTTTCCTCTCCGAACTCTATAATAGGCGTACATTGAAATATAACGTCATCTCTTTGCCGGAAGGTTTGCCAAAAATTAAGTTCACGGAGGAAGAAATGGCGTATCAGGGCGCAAGCAAACGTAACAAAGATAAATATGACCGTCCGATAAAAAAACGCCAGTTAAAACGAGAAAGCCAAGCAGGTTCACTTTCATCTGATCCGCGTAAACGAGAAGAAATTGATCCCAATGCAACCCCACCCGCTTCCGATGAAAATCAACCACCACCGGAAGGGGAACAACCCAAAAAAGACGGAGAGCAGTAAGTATTACTTTATTGGAAATAAACGGTTGTAATTTTCCACAGGATGAATCCTTAATACTTTTTCAATAGCAATTCGATCAAAAAAATCAATTATCTTTACCGTCCCTTAATCATAACTTCACGGAACACAAAAAATGATTCGGAATATCGGTTGGCTGTTTTGGTTTTTGGCGATGAATTCGCTGATTTTATGGAATAATATTCTGTATGCACAAACAAATCCTTGTGGTTCAGTAGGACGGATACTTAATGTTTCGGATACCCTTTGTACCAACTCATCCGATACGCTTCGATTGCAAAGTTGGGATGGTATGATCATCGCTTGGGAATACGCCACTAATGCCGATCGGTGGATCAGAGTTGCTTCTAATCAATCATTCTTCATTACCCCACCTTTGAGTGGGAAAACATATTTTCGAGCCGTTATCCGTAAAGGAAATTGTACCGAAATTTTTTCCGAAACGGTAGTTCGGTACGCGGGTAATCCTGTTGGTTATGTGAGTGGTACAGCGTCAGGTTGCCGGAATCGGAATCAAGGCGTGCTTCGTTTAGAAAATGTAAATACAAACACTATTCGTTGGGAATCTTCTACTGACCAGTGGAGAACAGTTACACGGATTAATTATACTTTGAACCATTTATCTTATTACAATTTACCAAGAACTACCGAATATCGCGCCATTTATCGGAATTGCGAGGGTAGCGAAACCGCCGCCCAACCGGTGCGGATTACTTTGGAAGAATGTGATAGTTGCGTTCCGCCACGAAATATTCAAGTAACGGATGTTCAAAGCCAAGAAATAATATTTGGCTGGAGGTACAATGGGGGTTATCAAAATTTTGCCTTTCAATATAAACGTATCGAAGATTCTCGATGGACAAATGGTGGTATCCTTACGGGAAGAAGTTTTCGTTGGCGCGGTATATTAACCTGTGAGCGGTACGTCATTCGTTTGGCTACCGTATGCGGCGATTCATTGAGCTATTCGGCTTGGTCGCAACCCTGCACAGTTTCGGTATTGAGTAAAATTCCTAATTTGAGAATCGAGGCTATTCAAACGCAATCCGCCATCGTTTCTTGGGGGAATATAGGTTTATCCACCGTTAAATACCAAATTCGTTATCGTCCGGTTGGGACATTTACATGGACTACATCCAATACCGACATCACGACTTATCAACGGCAGATCATTGGTCTTCGACCAGCAACCCATTACGAGGTACAGGTAAGAGCTTACTGCCCGCAAGGTTTTTATGGAGAATGGTCTACTGACCCCTTGATTTTCAAGACAATAGGCACTCCGCTCACCTGCCGAAATGCTCCAATAGGCATTACCGTCAACGCCTTTCCTCCAAACAATCAGCCTATCGTTCGATGGCAAGCGATCTCAAATGCCACAGGTTATGAAATACAATACGGAGAAAAAGGCGTACCGCTTACCGCATGGAGAACCATTTATATCTGCGCGCCTCAGGACAGTATCGTTTTGCCTCAAACCGGTAATGAATCCGTAACCATTCGGTTACGGATTCGCAGTTATTGTTCCGGTTGCGGAGAACGAGTACCGAACAGTTCAAAGTCTGCATGGTCGCCTGTTGTAGAGTTCAAGCGATAGGGATTTTTTACACAAAATGCTTTAATTTTCGCACCATATAAGATTCTTTTTACAATAAATACATTTTTTAGTGTACGCGTTCAACCCTATTTTCAGACTGAATGCTCTTTTTATTTAGGTTAATTTTTGAAAATTTTAGCCATTTCTTTAAAAAAAACCGAAAATAATAATTTACATGCCTGAATAATGAAATAGCCGACTTATTTCCTAACAGGAAGTCGGCTATTAAAGTTTATATGATTAAGCAAATATTATAACTTATGAGCCATCGCTTTGAGGTCAATAGCAAATTCAAATTGGCTTTGCTTGAAGGATTCTTTGCGGTTGAGTTTCCCGATTTTCAAATCAGCCGGCAAGTGTAGTTCGGATTTAACCTTAGCAAAAATCTCTTTGTGGGTATTATAACCCAAGGTCATGCCCAGTTCTCGTGAAATTTGATGCAAGATTAACCATGATGGCAAGCAGTCTACGATATTTTCAGGATGTCTCCAGTTGTCAATGGCTACCCCGCCTGCATCGAGACGACTTTTGGGCATCGCCATCCACATTTCGGGTGTCATTTGCACGATTTGTTTTGCCTGCATCGTCAGTTGGGGTGTCTTCTTAAAGTTAACATATGTACCGGCGGATTCAACCTGAGTAGCTGCCGGCAAAATTAACTTAACTTGTTGGTGATTTTGAAAATGCTGATACGCATGTACAACTAAGTCGGTTTTTGTAGCGGATGCTAAGGCTTGAGCTAATGAATCATCCTCGATTAAATAGATGAGACTGTATTTGCCTGAACCGGCTTCCTTGACGATTTCATCTATTGTTTGGGCTTTGAAACCGAGCATTTCACAACCGTTAGCATTAGGGGTGCGGTCGTTTTGCTTGAGGAAGTTATCGCCGAAAGTCGGATCAACATGTGTAGCATACAATATCGTACCACCACTTAACTTCTCAGCTAAATGTTTTAGGGCGAAATTACTTTCCAATGAGGCATAAGCCGAACCTATGAACAAGATTTTGCCTTTGTTGGAAGTCAACAAATTAGCGGCGGCATTAATCCCGTCTTGGAAGGGAATCGGAATATCATTTAGGGCTTTAACGCCGGATACACGATTTTCGTTATATTTTTTATAGTCTAAACGTCCGGCATCGCACATCCAGTAGTCGTTAACGTTGGCATTATGTCGGGGCGTTTGACGGATGATAAGATTATCACGTACCCAAGCGTCGGTATTGCATCCACGCGAACAGCCGTTGCAAATGTTGGGGGTATAATTGGCTTCCCAAACACGGGCTTTGAAGCGGAAATCACTACTCGTTAATGCGCCTACGGGGCATAAATCCACCACATTCATCGAATAGGGATCATCAAATTGCTGTCCGGGAGCAGTAGCCGGAAAGTTTTTGTCCCCCCGCGCGATAATCGAAAGTTGATTCGATTTTGAAATTTCTTCCGTAAAACGGGTGCAACGGGTACAATTAATGCAACGTTCTGCATCCAAAGTTACGTTCTGACCTAATTCCACGCGCTTCGGCTTATGAACTTTGTTCAGTTCAAAGCGAGAGCCTTCGGGACCATATTTATAAGTTTGTATTTGTAAGGGGCATTCACCGGCTTGGTCGCAGATGGGGCAATCCAACGGGTGATTGATGAGGATAAACTCCAAAACTCCCTTTTGGGCTTTTTCCACTACTTGGGATGTTCGGTTGGTTTTCACCACCATTCCGGGGGAAAGGGTTTGGTTGCAAGAGGTGGCAGGCTTTCTTCCCCAGTTGATTTTCGGTGAACCGTCGGCTTCCTTCACGGCTTGCCCCGTCGCGCGGTCAATTACCGGAAAGCCTACTTCCACCAAACACATCCGGCAGTTGGTAGGCGCGCTCATGGCAGGATGGTAGCAGAAATATGGAATTTCCACGCCATTCTGCATCGCAAACTGCAAAAGAGGGGTATTTTGAGTGCCTTCTTCGTAGGTATATTCTTTGCCGTCAATAATGATCTGTGGCATAGGACTGTTCTGAAATTAAAGTGTTTTTCCCACTATGCAAATCAAACAAAAAAAACGCGGTTATGCTCGAATAATTTATCCTTTCCCCGTAAAAAATTAATCGCAAAGGGGCAATAAACACTATTTCACTTCTACTTTTCGGGAGATGGAACAGCCATTACTATTAAATGAAGATTTGGATTACCATGTAAACAGTTAGACAAAGACATTATGAACCTCAGCTATTCCCAAACCATTAAGTTCGATTATTATTAGGACACTCTGAATTACGAACAAGCCGGCAAAAAAATAGAACCGAAATGTGTAACTTTGCAGGATTAATTAATACAGAAGTGAAATGCTAGCGGAAAAGACATTAAACAGAACATTACACATTGCGAAAGCTTCAAAAAAAGACGAATTCTATACCCAACTATCTGATATTGAAAGGGAATTGAATCATTACAAAGAACACTTTAAAGATAAAGTAGTTTATTGTAATTGCGATGACCCAAGAAATAGTAATTTTTTCAAATTTTTTGCTTTAAATTTTGATGATTTGATGTTAAAAAAGCTATTAACAACGTGTTATAAAAATCAAGAAACAGGTTTATTTTTTCAAGAAAAATCTGAAAAAGCAGTCTTCCTTGAATAATCGGGTGTCAAAAATGGAAACAAAATTCCCGCCCCGGAAGAAATTGGTCTTAAATCGCTAAAAGGCGAAGGGGATTTTCGTAGTAGTGAAGCTATTGAATTTTTGAAACAATCTGATATTGTCGTAACTAATCCTCCTTTTTCGTTATTCAGAGAATATGTTGAACAATTAATGAAATATGAGAAAAAGTTTTTAATTATTGGAAATATTAATGCAATAACATATAAGGAAATATTTAAACTAATCAAAGAAAATAAAGCTTGGTTGGGCATAAATATGGGTCGTGGGATTTCAGGGTTTATTGTTCCCAATGATTATGAATTATTTGGAACAGAAGCCCGTATTGACGATGAAGGAAATCGTATAGTTGCAACAAATAATTGCTTATGGTTAACAAATTTGGATACGTTTAAACGACATGAAGATATCGTTCTTACTAAAAAATATTATGGTAACGAAATCGAATACCCGAAATTTGATAATTATGATGCAATAAATGTAAATAAAACTCAAGATATACCGATGGACTTTGATGGCGTTATGGGGGTTCCAATTACATTTTTACATAGACACAATCCTGAACAATTTGAACTAATAAAGTTTAGAAAAGGCAATGACGACAAGGATTTATCTATCAATGGAAAATGTCCATATTTTAGAATTTTAATCAAAAACAAAAGGTTAATAAAAAAATGAAGAAAAAGCAATCAGACCGATTACGAACTGAAAAGAAAAGAAGTCACGGTCCGAAGGAAATATTTGGCGAGGATGCTCAAATTCACGACAAATCAGTAAATAGCTTTTCAAAAGTTCTTTTTGAAGAGTTGAAAATGAGTTTTCCTAATCTTGAATTTCGTTTTAGAGAAAGCATTGAGAAAAAGGAAATTAACGAAAAACTTAACGCGGTTGATTCAAGATTAGGAGTACCAATTTTTGTTGAAAAAGCATCCATAAAACCTGATGGAGGAATTATTGAAGTTAAAGATAAAGACGACAAATGGCGTATTATTTTAGTCTGTGAAGCCAAACATCAAGGGAAAGACATTGAAAATATTAGTAAGGGAATTTTGGTTGGTAAAGATAACAACCAAGAGTTAATGGTAGCTGGAAATGCAATTGAACGTTCTCATAAGAACATTAATAGACCTCTTTAGTAAGTCTGTGGAAAAATTTGTATTTTTGTGGAATTATTTTAAGGGTTATGGACTGGAACAAGGCAAAACGATTACCGGAAAAACATTTTCGACGGGCTACGGGGCTGACT
>Ga0209573_1001970_pt1 | contig 28272 bp, 21 predicted proteins | sample TNRBio252014_DNA_FD_185870 | JGI IMG/M metagenome (GOLD analysis project Ga0209573, IMG submission 185870) | Wastewater treatment Type I Accumulibacter community from EBPR Bioreactor in Madison, WI, USA - TNR Reactor_6/25/2014_ DNA (SPAdes)... | ecosystem: Engineered > Bioreactor > EBPR >...
AGAACTGCGCGAAGACTGTCATGTTGCGGCATTTTGACCGCAATTACCCGGATGCCCAACTGGGGATCAAGCCCTCAGTTGAACGATCGATCAACCATCTCTTGGGGATTAAGAGGCGATAGCCCTGCATGCGCTGTGTTCCGGGCAACCAAAAGCGGGTGGTCGCGGTCCTTGGTACGGCCGCACCCCCTATCTTCACAGCGGCTTGTTGAAATGCAGCAACTTCTTCGTACGCTCCTTCTGCTGAGCGCCAGCGTATTCGGACTTGGCGGGTATGCCCAGTTGGTGGTGAACGAGACCATGACCCCGGCCCAGTTGGTGCAGAACGTCCTGCTCGGTGGCGGGGTCACAGCCAGCAATATCACCTTCAACGGGGTGGCCAGTGCGCCGGTGAATGAGCAGGCCGGGAGTTTCACGGCGCCAGCCGGGGCGAACCTGGGCCTCGATGCCGGCCTGATCCTGAGTACAGGCCGGGTGGCCACGGACCTGGCCAATTTCGAGACCGGCGCCAATGGCGATGTGACGGAATTCGCCTCGAACACGATGTCCGGGCCTACGGATGCGGATCTGGCGGAGCTTTCGGGGCAGGATATCGGCGACGCCGCCATCCTGGAATTCGACTTCATACCCACCGGCGATTCACTCCAGTTCCGCTACGTCTTCGGGTCGGAGGAATACCCCAGCTTCACCTGCTCCAACTACAACGATGCCTTCGGCTTCTTCCTGAGCGGCCCTGGGATCGCGGGTCCCTTCTCTAACGGGGCCATCAATATCGCACTGGTCCCCGGTACCACGGTTCCGGTCTCGATCAACACCCTCAACAGCGGGGTGGCCTCGGGCGGTGATCCCACGGATTGCGCAGCGGCCGACCCCAACTGGGAGGCCAATAGCGTGTACTTCGTGGATAACGCGGCGCAAACGAACACCATCGTCACGTACGACGGTTTCACCACGGTGCTCACCGCGTTCGCGTTGGTTCAGTGCGGTCAGCAATACCACATCAAACTCGCGATCGGCGATGGCTTCGATGAGTCGTACGATTCCGGGGTGTTCCTGGAGGCGGGCAGCTTCACCAGTACCGGCCAGGTCGTACCGAGCCTGACACCGGGTCCGGGGATCGTGGGCAATACGATCAACGAAGGCTGCGTGCCGGTGGAATTGATCTTCACCCGCTTGGGCGATCTGTCCTTGGCCGAGTCGGTATCGATCAGCGTGAGCGGGTCGGCCACCCCGGGTGTGGACTACAGCCCGGCCTTACCAACCCAGCTTGATTTCGCCGTTGATGATAGCACGGCGAGTTTCCTCTTGGATTTCCCGATCGATGCCGACGGCCCCGAGGACATCATCATCACCATCAACCAATTGGTGGCCTGTGCCGGGACCAATGTGGAAACCGTTTTCACGTTCAACGTCACCAGTCCCGAACCGCTCTGGGCCGAGGGGGAGGACATCAATGCCACCTGTGGCGATGTGAACGTGCTGGCCCCTGTGATCTATGGAGGGGTGGGCGCTTACCAATTCCTCTGGAGCACCGGCGAGACGACCCCGACGATCACGGTTTCGCCGGAGGTCACCACCGCCTATGACTTCACCGTGACCGACGGATGCAGCGTGGAACCGTTCTATGGCACCCTGATGGTCAACCTGCCGGTATATGAACCGCTGGAGATCGAGGTATCCCCGGCCACCTCCGTACCCTGCTTGGGAACGGACCAGATCGCGGTGCTGAGCGCCACCGGGGGCAACGGCGAGTACAGCTATGCTTGGGAATTGAACGGCACCCCGGTGGGCAATAGCGCCCAGATCACCGTACCATCCGTGGAAGAGGCATGGTATCACGTCACGGTCACCGAGGGCTGCGGTTCTGTCGTGGAGGATAGCGTGCAGGTGACGATGACCCCGCTGGACCCGATCTTGATCACCACGGACGGCGATGCGACCGTGATCTGCACGGGGGACACCGCGACCTTGGTCATTACCGGGATCACGGGAGGCAATGGAACGTACACCATCGTCTGGGAGGATCAGGTCGGTGCCGTGGTGAGCACGGGGTACGAGCTCAGCGTTCCGGTGCCTGTCGAGGCGTACTACACCATCGCGGTAGCGGACCAGTGCGGCACCACTGGTAATACGGGGCTTTGGACACGTATCCCGGTATATGCGCCATTCAGCATCTCCACCACCCCCGATCACCTGGTGTGTCTTGGCGACAGCACGACCATCGCTGTGGAGGTCCAAGGGGGATCTGGTTATTACTTCATCGAGTGGCCGGCACAAGCGTGGAACGATCCGGTGATGCACCTTGTCCCGGAGGAGACCGCGGTCTATCCGGTCACCGTCCTCGACCGGTGTGGCGCCCAGGAGGAAGACGCGGTCCGAGTGGAGGTCGAGGCGCCGCACACCTTCATCACCACCGAGAACATCGGCCAGGACGATTGGCATGTGCGGGCCTCCACGGTGCCACCGGCGCACACCCATGTGTGGGACATGGGCGACGGTTCCCGGTACAGGGAAGAGCATGTGTTCCACAGCTACATGGATCTGGAGGAGCATTGGGTGAAGCTTCGTATCACCACCATCAATGGCTGTGTGGCCGAGGATTCGGTGCTCGTTCAACCACCGGCACACCTGTACTTCCCGAATGCCTTCAGTCCGGATGGCGATGGGCATAACGATACCTTCGGGCCGGTGGGCCATGCCATTGACGCCTTTGAGATGACCGTCTTCGATCGCTGGGGTGAATTGATCTACCACACCGACCGGGTGGACCTTCCATGGAAGGGGGACGTGAACGGCAGTGGAATGGGTACAACGGGAGTGTACGTGTACACGTACAAGGCTACTGGTCGGTATTTCCCATCCACCGAGGGGATCGGCCACGTCACACTTCTGAAAGGCACACAGGATCAGTAGTCCATCAGGATCATGCGGATGAACAGGTTTTTTACGACAGGGATCGCGATCGCGCTCCTCGGTACCGCCCAGGCACAACTCGTGGTGGATCCCAGTCTCACCCCCACGCAGTTGGTGCAGGACGTGCTGTTGGGCAGTGGGGTCACGGTGAGCAACATCACGTATAACGGAGTGGCACAACCGCCCACGGCCCAGCCCGGGAGTGCTTCGTTCACGCAGGTGGGCGATCTGGGCATTGATGCCGGCGTACTCCTTTCCACGGGCTTTCCGGCATCGGCGATCGGTCCATCGACGAATTTCTCCACGGATGATCTGGGCAACAACGGGAACGATCCGGATCTGGAGGCCATCATGGGAGGGAACCTCACCAACTTCAGCATCCTCGAGTTCGATTTCGTACCGGTGGGCGATTCGGTGAAGTTCAACTACGTGTTCGGGTCCGAGGAATACCCCTCCTTCGTTTGTTCATACAACGATGCGTTCGGTTTCTTCCTCAGCGGCCCGGGCATCGCAGGCCCATACACCAATGGTGCCGTCAACATCGCGGTACTGCCCGATGGGGTCACACCGGTGACCATCGCCAATGTGAACAGCGGCCAAGGGAACGACCCCAACGACCCGACCTGCCCGGCGGTGAATCCCGAATACTATGTGAACAACAGTGCGGGCCAGACGATCGCATACGGCGGTATGACAGTGGTGCTCACGGCCAAAGCGGCGGTTCAATGCGGGCAGACCTACCACATCAAACTGGCGGTGGCCGATGCAGGCGGCAATTTCGGCGATACCGACACCGCGTATGACTCCGGGGTGTTCCTGGAGGGCGGCAGCTTCACGAGCGCCCCCTTCATCCCCATGCTCACACCGGGCCCCGGCATCGTGGGGAACACCATGTTCGAGAACTGCTACGACATGCACTTCAGCTTCCTGCGCGTGGGCGATTTCACCGAGGCCGATACCTTCCAGGTCAGCTACTCGGGCACCTTCACCAATGGGGAGGACATCGTGCCGCCCCTGCCCACCGAAGTGATCTTCGCTGCGGGTGAGAATACGAGCCCCTTCGCCTTCAACGCACCGATCGATGGGGATGCCGGGGAGACGGTGATCATCACCGTGGTCAGTATCTCCTGTATCGGGGAGCCGACCGAGAACGTCTTCGAGTTCAACATTCAGGAGGCCCCAGCCCTGATCGCGGTCGGTGGATCGACCACCATCGCCTGTGGAGCCAGCACCACGCTCACCGCGAACGTCACGGGTGGGTACACACCGTACACCTATGAGTGGCCGGATCAAAGCACGGGGAACACCTTGGTGGTAAGTCCCACGGCCGCGACCACCTACCAGTTGGAGGTGACCGACACGTGCGGCACTACGGCCGTCGCCACATTCGAGGTCGGCTTGTTGCCTCCTCCGCCGATCAACGTTTCCCTTCTGGGGCCGAACACCATTACGGAAGCTTGCGAGAGCACCACGATCAACATCATACGCCCGATCTCCGTGCAAGGTGAGATCACCCTGGACCTATCCTTCGCCGGTGGCACGAACGGCGTGGATTTCGACATGCCCGCACAACGGACCATCCCCGATGGGGTGCTCAATCTTCAGGTACCCTTCCAGCCGCTGGAGGATGGCGTGTCCGATGATGGCGAAGCCACGGTGGTCACCGTCAGTTTCACCGATCCTTGTGGTCGTACCGTAAGTGGTTCGGTCACCATCACCACGCTGGATGCGCCGGAGATCCTCGTTTCCTCCACGGGTGATATGCTGGTGGAGTGCAGCCCGGACAGTATTCCCATGACCGCCACCGCCAGTGGTGGATATGGTGGCCTCTCGCTCTCCTGGAGCACCGGTGCCATCGGGCCAGAGGCTTATGGGTCGGGGATGCTGGGGAACACCTATGTGGTCACGGCCACGGATGCCTGCGGCCGCACGGCCACCGCAAGCACCACGATCATCGTCGACTGCGAGATCATCGTCCCGAACGTGTTCACCCCGAACAACGATGGGCAGAATGACCGGTTCGTCGTGGAAGGGATCATGAGCACCACCAATACCGTGAGGATCTTCAACCGTTGGGGGCAGGTGGTCTTCGAGGCGAACAACTACCGCAACAACTGGGGCGCCAACGGCATACCCGAAGGCACCTACTTCTACGAGATCGTGGTGGAACGGCACGATAAGCCGTACACCGGCCATCTGACGATCCTGCGGAACTGATCCTATCGCACCAACAGGGAGGAGCCCGTCATCTCGGCGGGCTTTTCCATGCCCATCAGGTCCAGGATCGTCGGGGCCACATCGGCCAGGATCCCATTACGAAGGGTGAAGGCACGGTCGTCCAGGATGATCACCGGCACGGGGTTGGTGCTGTGTGCGGTGTTCGGTGTGCCATCGGGGTTCAATGCCTTGTCGGCGTTCCCATGGTCGGCGATGATCACGAAGGAGTAGCCCTTGGCCCGGCCGGTCTCCACCACCTCGCGCACACAACGGTCGGTGGTCTCCACGGCCTTCACGATCGCCGGGAATACGCCGGTATGCCCCACCATGTCGGGGTTCGCGAAGTTCAAGGCCACGAAGTCCACCTCGCCTTTATTCAATTCGGAACGGATCGCATCGGTGATCCCTTGTGCGCTCATTGCCGGTGCAAGGTCGTAGGTGGCCACTTTGGGCGAAGGGATCAGGATCCGTGATTCGCCGGTGAAGGGTAGCTCCCGGCCTCCGCTGAAGAAGAAGCTCACATGTGGGTATTTCTCCGTCTCGGCGATGCGGATCTGCTGTTTGGCCGCTTTCTCCATCACCTCCCCGATGGTCATGGGCAGGTCGTCCTTGCGGAAGAGCACACCCACCTTCCGGAAGGTACTGTCGTACTCCGTCATGGTGACATAATGCAAGGGCAGCGGCTGCATATCCTGGTCCGGAAAGGCCTGTTGCGTGAGCGCCATGGTGATCTCGCGGCAGCGGTCCGTCCGGAAGTTGAAGCACAACACCACATCGTGGGGCCGAATGGAGGCGATGGGAGTCCCATGGGCATCCACCACGATGTGCGGTTCGATGAACTCGTCGGTCTTCCCATCGGCGTAGCTCCGGCGGAAAGCATCCAATGGATCGGCGACCGGGGTTCCTTCCCCATGAACGAGCGCACGGTAGGCGCGAGCCACCCGCTCCCAACGCTTGTCGCGGTCCATGGCGTAGTAGCGGCCCGTGATGGAGGCGATGCGTGCTCCGGTACCTGCCACCCCTTGCAGGAAACGATCGGTGTAGCCCAGGCCACTGCGGGGGTCGGTATCACGCCCATCGGTGAAGGCATGCACGAACACCTCGGGGATCCCGGCGCGTTGGGCCATGTGGCAGAGCGCCTCGGCATGTTCGCGCAGGGCATGCACGCCACCGTCGGAGAGCAGACCCATCAGGTGCAACCGGTGGCCACCGGTGCGTGCGTGCTCGAAAGCGGCGCGTAGCACGGGATCGCGTTCGAGGGAGCCGTCGGCGATAGCGTTGTTCACGCGCATCAGGTCCTGGTACACTACCCGACCGGCGCCGATGTTCAAGTGGCCGACCTCGCTGTTGCCCATCTGGCCGGCAGGAAGACCCACGTGCGTGCCATCGGTGAGCAGGGTGGCGTGGGGCGCGGTGCGGTACAGGTGATCGATGAACGGGGTGTCGGCGGTGGCCACGGCGTCGGTGTGGTCACCAGCACCGATGCCCCACCCATCCATGATGATGAGGACGACTTTGTGGGGCTGCATCAGCGATCGGGGAAGGAGGCCGCGAAGATAGCCCCGGTGGGAGAGGCCTGCCCCACCTGGATGTCGCCGCCCAGCCGGTGTACCAGCCGCTGCACGATGTACAAGCCCAGGCCAGTGCCCTTCGCCTGGCGCGTTTCCTCGTTGCCGCCCCGATAGAACCGCTCGAAGACGCGTTCACGGTCGGCTTCGGGTATCCCGGGTCCTTCGTCGCTTACGATCAACCGCCAGCCCTGGCGTCCCTTCTCCACCTCGATCGTGATGCGCGATCCGGCAGGGCTGTACTTGGCGGCGTTCTCGATCAGGTTGTCCGCAATGCTGTGCAATGCCTTGGGATCGCTCAAGGCCACGAACCGGTCCGGACCCTGGACCACAAGCAGGTGTTGTGGTGCGAGCTGGATGCGGGCACGCTCCACCACGCGGCGCAACAGGGCCATCACCTCCACCTCCTGAAGGTCAAGGTCCATCACCCCGTCCTGGGCGCTGGTGGCCAACAACACCTTTTCGGTGAGGGCGCCCAGCCGGTCCACTTCGGCGAGGGCCTGCCCCTGCACCATCGTGCGTTGTTCCTCGGATAGACCGGGGCGCTGCTGGGTCTGTAGCTGGAGCTTGATCGCCGCGATGGGCGTACGCAGTTCGTGCGTTACGGCCATGAGGAAGTTGCGCTGGGTGCGGGCCAGCCGTAGCTCGCGCCGGATACTGCGGAAGGTGAGCAGGAGCATACCCAGGAGCAGGACCAGGAACACGATGCCTTCGCCGGTGATCATGCGCATGGCCCGTGCGGCATCCAATTGGTGGGTGCTGGGCCCACCCAGGGCATGTACCTCCACGGAAAGACGGGCGATCTCGGCCTCCTTGCGCACCAGGAGCACAGCCCACCAGAGGAACTGCAGGACCACATACAGGGTGAGCGCTCCGAAGAGGAGATACGTACGGCGGGCGGAGCGGGACATGGCAACGACTCTCCAAAGGTATCGGGATGCGTTGGATCAAGCGGATCACGGCGATGGCATCAACGGAACAGCCTCCACATGGATGCGAGCGTACGAGGATCGGTGTCGCGACGTTCGCACGCTCGCACCTTTTCACCGCTGTTCATCCTTGTTCGGAACGAACGGCTCTTCGTCGCCGGATCAGTATCTTGGCAACGCATCCATGGACCCCCAGGCCGCACGATCCTACATCCTGCGCAGGTTGCGCGAACAGTTACCGGCAGCGCGTACCTACCATTGTTTGGAGCACACGCTCGATGTGTACGCCAGCGCGGTGGACATCGCCGAGCAGGAAGGGGTCACCGGCGAAGGACTGGCCTTGTTGAAGGTGGCGGCATTGTACCACGATGCGGGCTTCACCGTACAGGACCTCGAACACGAGAAGGTGGGTTGTGTGGTGGTGCGGGAAATGTTGCCGGGCTTCGGTTTCGCTCCGGAGCAGATCGAGCTGGTGTGCGACATGATCATGGCCACGCGGATCCCCCAGGCGCCGCGCAACAAGCTGGCCCGTATCCTCTGCGATGCCGACCTGGACTACCTGGGGCGTCCGGATTTCGTGCGGATCGGCAGCACCCTCTTCACCGAGATGAAGCACTACGGGGTGTTGAGCACCGAGCGGGAATGGAATGAACTGCAGGAACGCTTCCTGGAACGTCACAAGTACTTCACGGCCACCAACAAGCGGTTGCGCGAACCGGTGAAGCAGGAACACCTGGCGGCGGTGAAGGCGTGGCTGGCGAACAACCCATGATCCTCACGAACAAGAAGACCCCGCCGGTTGGGGCAGGGTCTTTCGTGGTGGTGCCTCCCAGAATCGAACTGGGGACACATGGATTTTCAATCCATTGCTCTACCAGCTGAGCTAAGGCACCGAACTTCGTCCACCACCGCTGGTACGGTTTCCGGCGAACAGGGCGGCAAAGATAGACAAGTGAACGAACCATGCCAGCGATAGGAACGGATCTTGTGCTCGATGTGGGCAATAGCCGCACCAAGATGGGCCTGTTCCAAGGTGGACGGCAGGTCGCGGCGGGGGTCGGAGGCAACGGGGATATGGCCGCCGTGCGGGCCTTCACGCAGGATCAGGAAGTGGTTGCGGTGGCCATGGGCTCCACGGCTGCGCCGGATCCGGGCTTCCAACAAGCCCTGGAAGCCATTGCTCCGGTCCTGGTCATCCATGGTGCCACACCCGCCCCGATCCATTCGGCCTATGGCAGCCCGCTCACCCTCGGAGCCGACCGGCTGGCCAATGCGGTGGCCGCCGTGCAGCATTTCCCCGGCCGTCCGGTGCTGGTGTTCGACCTGGGCACATGCCTCACGTACGACCTGTGCTTGGCCGATGGCACCTATGTCGGAGGTGGCATCTCGCCTGGCCTGCGCATGCGGGCACAGGCCATGAACACGTACAGTGCGCGGCTTCCGTTGGTGGATCCCATGGAACGACCTGAACAGTTGGGTACCAGCACCGAGGCATCGCTCGCGGCAGGCATGTACTACGGAATGCTCGGCGAGCTCGAAGGCCACATCCGCCGGCTGGCACAACAGCATGCCCCGTTGGCCGTTGTGCTCACGGGTGGCGATGCATTGCGGTTCGTGCGCGGGTTGGAAAGTGGCATCTTTGCGCTCCCCTATCTGACCCTGGAAGGCTACCATGCATTGCTCGAACATCACCGTACGCTGGGCCACGCTCCTGCTGCTGTGGCTCCCGGTCCGGTCGATGGCCCAAGGGCAGCAGGGTAGCGGATCCCCCTACTCAGCCTACGGCTTCGGGGAACCGTCCGCCACGGTACCCATGGCGCAGGCCATGATGGGGGGGCTTGGCGCGGCGGTGATCGACCCGGCCAGTACAGTGGTCAGCAATCCGGCCTCCTATCCCATGTTGTTCCGGTCCGTCTTCGAGGTGGGACTCGGCGTACGCAACAGCCAGCTATCCACGGCCACCACTACACGTACCGGCCGCAACACCGACTTCCACGGCCTCTCACTCGGTATCCCGTTCGGCAACGGACGGTGGGGCCTGGGCATGGCGGTGCGTCCGGTGAGCAAGGTGGACTACCGCTTGACCGAGACCAACGCCATACCTGGAAATACGAACCAGGCCACCTTCATCTATACGGGCGATGGCGGGCTGGACCAGGCCCTGCTGGGTGCGGGGCTGGTGGTGAGCCAGAAGCGCGACAGCCTGGCCAATGGGCATCGGATCTCGGTCGGGGCCAACGTGGGGTACCTGTTCGGCCGGATCGAGAGCGCGCGGAACGCGACCTTCCCATCGGGGCAGGGTTTCTATGCCACACGAGCCATTAGCACCATGATCATCCGGGACCCCACGGCCGATCTGGGCGTGCAGTACCAGGGCGACCTGCGGGAACGGCGCACCAAGGACGAGCGTGGCCTGTTCTTCCTCGCGGGCCTCAGCGCCGAACTGCCGGTGAACGTGCGCACACGGCGCACCGATGTGGTGAACACGTACGGCTTCAACAGTGGAGGGCTCGAAGTACCCTTGGATACGGCCTATTTCACGGGCGAGGCCACCGGCCATTGGGGCCTGCCCCTGGGCCTTAGCGCAGGATTCACGGTCTTCAACGACTTGTGGACGGTCGGGGTGGAATACAAGCAGCGGGCCTGGTCGCAATTGAAGGTGAGCGACCCGGTGTTCGCACCCAGCGGCACCCTGGCCAATAGCAGCGCCTTCATCGTGGGGGCCTCGTACCGGCCGAGCAACGAGATCCTGGGGTCCTTGTGGCAACGGGTCGTGTACCGCGCGGGTGTACGGTTGGAGAACGAATACCTCCAGGTGGGGAACACCCAATTGCAAGGCCGTAGCGTCAGCCTGGGCCTGTCGGTACCGCTCCTGGCGGGCACCACACGCAGTCGCTTCAACGTCGGTTGCGAGCTGGGCGATCGTGGCACCCGGGAGGCTGGTCTCCTGCGCGAACGATCCGCCACCCTGCTCTTGGGTGTCACCATCACCCCGGATGTCCGGGAAGGCTGGTTCCGCAAGCGACGCATCGACTGATCGCCATGGACGTGGTACGCAAGCTGCTGATCGTGGGCGCCTGCGGTGTTGGGGTGGCCTGCCAGAACGACCTGGATAAGGTGGCTGCCGTGGAGGTGGGCCTCCACGCACCGGACCGGATCACCACCGAAGCGGAATACCTCTACAGCGATAGTGGGCGTGTCACCAACCGGTTGCGCGCCGGACGGATCGCCGAATGGACCACCGGGGAGAACAAGCGCACGGAGATGAGCGATGGGGTAGAACTGCTCTTCTATGATCGTGATGGCGACCCACAAAGCCGGCTCACCGCCCGGCGGGGCACGATCCTGCCGAAGGAGGAACGCATGGAGGTGTACGAGCAGGTGGTCTTCGTAAATCAAAAGGGCGAGCGCCTGGAGACCGAACAGCTCACCTGGTACGAGGACAGTGCTCGCGTACGGACGGACAAGGCGGTGCGCGTGCAACGCGGTGCGGATGTGATCCATGGTCTGGGGTTGGACGCCACGGAGGACTTCAGCAGCTACGTGATCCACCGCATCACCGGCCAGTTCTACATGCCCGATGATACCTTAGCCCCCGAGATTCATCGGACCGATGCGCAAGCTCAATAGGTTCATGGAGCACTTCTGGCTCGCGGTGGCCATCGGTACGGCCTTGGCCGCATGCTGGGTCATGTATGCCGATGGTCTCGCGGCGGCCAAGAACTGGTTGTGGTTCCCGGGTATCGCCCTGGCCATGTTCTTCATGCGGCGGTTCATGCGTGGGCGCCTCGAGGCGATGGACGATCGCCACAACGCCCAAGGGTAGGCTGCGGCTATCTTCGCCAACGGCCTCCATCCGCATCCCTTGTCCCTCACTGGCACCGACCTTATACTACTCCTTGTCGCCATCGCGGTATCGGCGCTGTGTTCGGGGCTGGAGATCGCCTTCGTGAGCAGCAATAAGCTGTACATCGAACTGGAGCGCAACCGGGGGGCCATCTGGGCACGGCTCGTATCGGGCCTGTTGAAACGCCCGGCCCGTGTGATCGGGGCCTTGCTTGTGGGCAACAACATGGCCTTGGTGCTCTACGGCCTGCTCATGGCGAAGTGGATGCGGCCCATGTTGCTGGATCTCGGCCAAGGCGAGGTCTTCGTGCTGGTGGGGCAGACCGTGCTCAGCACCCTCTTCATCCTGGTGGTGGGTGAATTCCTGCCCAAAGCCATCTTCCGGGTCGACCCCAACACCGGGCTCAGTTTCTTCGCGCTGCCACTGCGCCTGCTCTACCTCATTCTGTGGTTGCCCATGATCGTGATGAATGGGCTGGGCGAATCCATCCTGTGGCTCTTCGGGGTGCGCACCAAACCGGGGGCCATCGCATTCGGCCGTGTGGACCTGGACGAATTCCTGAAGGACGCCACCACCGACCGTACGCAGGAACAAGGCCTGGAGGCCGAGGTGGAATACTTCCGCAATACGTTGGAGCTGAGCCGTACCAAGGTGCGCGACCTCATGGTGCCCCGTGCCGAGATCGAGGCCATCGAGGTGGACCAGCCGGTGCGTGTGCTGCACGAACGTTTCGTGGAGAGCGGCATGAGCAAGTTGCTCGTGTACCGCAAGACCATCGATGATGTGATCGGCTACGTGCATGGGTACGAGCTCTTCCGCGACCCGCGCAGCATCCGCGCCGTGATGCGCCCGGTGAATTTCATTCCCGGCACCGTCGCGGCCGATGAGGTGCTGCAACTCCTGATCAAACAACGCACCCATGTGGCCGTGGTGGTGGATGAATACGGCGGCACGGCGGGCATGCTCACCATGGAGGACCTGGTGGAACGGATCGTGGGCGAGATCGACGATGAGCACGACACGGAGGAAACGGTGGAGGAACGCCTGGGCGATGGGGTGTTCCTCTTCAGTGGTCGATTGGAGGTGGCCTATTTGAATGAAGCGCACGGCCTCGCGATCCCGGAAGGTGAGGAATACGATACACTGGCAGGATACATCCTGCATCGCACGGGCGATGTGCCCGAGCAGGGCCAGGTGATCGAGCTTGCACCATACCGGTTCACCATCGTGCAGGTGGAGGGTGGAAGAGTGGACCTGGTGCGGCTGGAAGGTGCTGAGCCGGAACCGGGACTTTAGGCTGGCGGCAGGCCCGCCGGTCCGATCCGTAATGGGTTGAGTGGCAAAGCATTCGGCCGGTCCAACGCCATACGGGCCAGCCTCCTATATTTGCACCCCTATTCCAAAGAAGGCAATGGCGATCATCGGCAAGATCCGCGAGCGCGGTGGGCTCCTGGTGGGCATCACGCTCGTTTCCCTGGCACTTTTCATCCTCGGCGACTGGCTCGCTGGTCGCGGTTCGGGCCGAAAGGATCAGGTACTTGGCACCGTGAACGGAGAAGAGATCGGTATGATGGAGTTCGAGCGCCGCGTGAACGACGAGGTGGAGAGCTACCGCAACGACTTCGGCCAGCAGGTAACGGCCCAGATGACCGAGCAGGTGCGCAACAGCGTGTGGCAGGAAATGCTCAAGCGCAAAGTGATGCTCACACAGGTGGAGGAAGCGGGCTTCAGCCTTACCCCTGCCGAGTACGACGATATCCGTTTCGGCGAGAACATCCTCCCCGAATTCCGCAACCAGCCGAATTTCCAAGGGGAGGACGGCCAGCCCAGCGTGGAGAAGCTACAGCAGTACTTCCAAAGCGTACAGCTGAACGCACCGGTGTACCACGGTATCCAGAAACGCCGCCTCACCGAGAACCGGCTCTACAGCAAGTACACCACCTTGGTGAAGAAGAGCGTGTTCGTGAACAGCGCCCAGGTCAAGGACGAGTACCAGGCGAAGAACACCAAGGCCAGCTTCAACTTCGTGGCCAAGCGTTACGACAGCGAACCGGATAGCCTTTACGTGGTGGACGACAAGGACCTGCGTCGCTTTTACGACCTGCACAAGAACGAGCGCAAGTACCGCCAGCAGGGCTCGCGCAAATTCGAGTACGTCCTTTTCCCAGTGACCCCATCGGAAGCCGACCGGCAAGCCACCATGGCCGAACTGGCGGATCTGCGTGAAGGCCTGCTCACCTCCACCGACGACAGTGCCTATGTGGTGGCCAACAGCGACAGCCGCACCTACAACAAGACCCCATACAAGGAAGGTACCGCCGACAAAGCGAACGATTCCCTGCTGGTGAATGGTGCGGTGGGCACGGTGGTGGGCCCCTACCAGGAAGGCGACCAATGGAAGTTGGTGAAGGTGACCGAACTGGCCGAGGTGCCCGAAGCACGCGTACGCCACATCCTGTTGAGCACCCAGAACGGAAAGACCGACGAGGAGCAGAAGCAGCGGGCGGACAGCCTGCTGGCCGTGGTGAAACGCGATCGCAGCAAGTTCGAGGACCTGGTGGTGAAGTGGAGCGAGGACCCCGGCAGCAACACCAAGGAGAAAGGTGGGGTGTATGAGTGGTTCGACAAGCAACAGATGGTGCCCGAATTCACCAAGGCCAGTTTCGATGAGAAGGTGGGGGCCATCACCATCGCCAAGACCAGCTATGGTTACCACATCGTGGAGGTGCTGGGCCAGCGGAACCGTTCGGAACGCCGTGTGGTGACGATCGAACGGGCCATGAAGCCTTCGCCGGCCACCTTCAAGGAGGCCTACAAGAAGAGCAACGAATTCAGCCTGCGGAACACGGACCTGGCCAGCGTGAAGAAGGCGGCGGAGGAACAGGGCCTGCAAGTGACACCGGTGGAGGAACTGCGCAACGACCAGCGTTTCGTACCTGGCCTACAGGAGGCAGGACCGGTGGTGAGCTGGGTGAACCGTGCCGAATTGGGCAAGGTGAGCGAGCCCATGCAGAGCGGCGACAACTACGTGGTGGCGATCCTCACGGGCATCAAGGCCGAAGGAGTGCCACAACTCGAGGATGTGCGCGACCTCTTCACCAAGGAAGTGGTGAAGGAGAAGAAGGCGGAAGCCTGGTCGGCGCAGATGAGCGGCAAGACCGACCTCAGCGCCCTGGCCACCGAATTGAAGACCAATGTGCAGACCGCCACCGATCTGGGCTACAACAGCTTCAATCTGCCTGGTGGATACAATGAATCCGAAGTGGTGGGACGGATCTTCGCGCTGGAGAATGGCAATACGAGCGCTCCCCTGAAAGGCGACATGGGTGTATACGTGGTGAGCATGACCAATGAGGTGCCCGCCCCGGAAGCCAAGGACCTTGAAGCGGATGAGAAGAGCATGGTACAACGGGCACGGTCTCGTGTGGACGGGCAGCTCTTCAATGCGTTGAAGGAAGGTGCGAATGTGAAGGACGAGCGCTACAAGTTCTACTGAGCGGGCATCCTTTCCGGACACGTACGTCTGACCTGAGGGGACGTATTTGAACGACCACGCACCGCGGATGAGGGATTACGCCTACTACCACCATCTGAGCTGGCGCACCCGTGTGCTGAACGCGGTGCGTGGGATCTTCCGGTATGCGCCTTTTGAGGGTTGGCTACAGCGAAAGGCCGCAGGGAGAGCGGTGGATACGTTCTGGATGAAGCTTGTGCCGCCGGAATACACCTACCCGGAGGGTTCGTGGCGCACAGTGGAACGCCACGGCCTGCGCTGGGAGCTCGATCTGAGCAATACGAACGACCATGCCCTCTACTTCGATCCGTTCTTCCCGGCGGATCAGGTCCTCTTCGACCTGGTGGGGCCCGCGAGCCATGTGGTGGACATCGGGGGCAACATCGGCAGTTTCGCACTGCGTTTCGCACGGATCGCCCCGCAGGGCCGGGTGGTGAGCTTCGAGCCGCATCCGGGCACCTTTGCCAAGTTGAAGGCGAACAAGGCGCTCAATGGGATCGCCAACCTCGAAGTGGTGAATCTGGGGATCGGGGCGGAGGAGGCGGTGCACCGGCTGCACCAGGTGGTGGAGAACAATTCGGGCATGAACCGCATCATCACCGGTGCGGAGGTGGATCCGCAGCTTCCTTTCACCGAGATCAAGGTGGTGCCGCTCGCGAAAGGACTTGCCAGCACGGCCATCCGCAAGGTGGACCTGCTGAAGATCGATGTGGAGGGCTTCGAGGATGCGGTCCTGCTGGGCAGTGCGGATATCATCCAGCGTGACCGCCCGGTGCTGTTCGTGGAAGTGATCGATGCGAACCTGCGGGAGAACGCCACTTCGGCGCGCACCTTGGTGGACCGCATGCTGGGCTGGGGCTACCGGGCAAGCGATGCCGTAAGCGGTCGTGCGATCAGTGCGGAGGAGGACCTCACGGGTTGCTCCATGGACATGATCTTCCGCCCGGCCTGAACCGGACGGTCATACCATTTACGCATTCAAGGCCGACCAAGAGATGCGCCGCGATCCTTTCGGAGGACGATACGCGGAACAGGTTGCGTAGCGGGGCCCACGGAGCGACCTTGCCGGAGAAGGCATGCGGAAAAAGAGCAAGCAGATCGGCTGATATTGGATGTCTGATTGGTATTATATATGGTGAAAGGGTGTCATCGCAACTGGCTCAATCGCTCGGCGTCGAGGCGTATGAGGATCCCCAACAGGATCGTGAAGCTGATCATGCTACTGCCGCCGTAGCTGAAGAAGGGCAGGGGGATGCCGATCACCGGGGCCAGGCCGATCGTCATGCCCACATTGATCATCAGGTGCAGGAAGAAGATGCTGGCCACGCAATAGGCATAGATGCGGGTGAAGCGGGAGCGCTGGCGATCACTGATCTGTACGATGCGCAGGATCAGTGCCGTTAACAGGAGCACGACGAACGAAGTGCCGAGGAAGCCCCATTCCTCGCCCACGGTGCAGAAGATGAAATCGGTGCTCTGCATGGGCACGTACTTGAACTTTGTAAGGGTGCCTTCGAGGTAGCCCTTGCCCGCGAAGCCACCCGAGCCGATCGCCGTCTGGCTCTGCTTCACGTTGTATCCCAGCCCCTGTGGGTCCTCCATCTGCCCCAGCATCACCAGGATGCGGTCCTGTTGGTGTTTGGCCAGCACCTTGTTGAAGGCGTAGTCCACACTGCCGATGAAGGCGGCCGAACTGATGAAGCCCACGACGATGAGCGCATGGAACCGGCGGCGTTCGCGCTTCACGACAAGGTTGCGCACCGCCCACCAGGCCAGCAGGCAGAACAATGCGATGAGGCCCAGTAGGAAGTATTGCCCGGTGAGTGCCGCATCGGTGAAGGGCAGGTCGAAGCTGGTCTCCTTCAGGATCAGGGAGAATACGGAGAGCACGGCTGCGAGGATGGCGAGCAGGAGCACGTTGCCCGAAAGGCCCTCCCGATACAACACGAGGATGAAGGCCCCGGAAACGAGCGAGGTACCGGTATCCGGCTGAAGCATGATCAACGCCACCGGTGCGAGGATGATCGCCGTGCTGATGACACGTGACCGTGCATCCACAAGGGCCTTCAGTCCACTGAGATAGCGGGTGAGGGCCAGGGCGGTGGCGAACTTGGCGAACTCCGCCGGTTGTATGCCGAAGCCACCGATGGCGAACCAGGCCTTGGCGCCGTTCACCTCCTTGCCGAAGAGCAACACGGCCAGCAGGAGCAGCAGCACGAAACCGTAGACGGCATAGGCCGAATCCCGGAACACCTCCCCCCGGATCAGGAGCATGCACCCCCCGATCACCAGGCTCACCCCCATCCACACGGCCTGCTTCCCATATTCCTTGCTCTGATCGAAGATGCTGGGGTGGTCCACATCGTACGCCGCGCTGTAGATGTTGGCCCAGCCCATGAACATGAGCAGCAGGTACATGATCAGGATCGGCCTGTCCAGGTTGGCGGCCACGTTCTCACGACCACTCATCGGCGACGGCGTTTGGGTTTCACCTTCTTCACGAAGGTGGCCTCTTTGGCGATCAGATCGGCCTCGAGCATGCGCTGCACCACCTCGGGCCTCGTGATGGTGTCGGTGAGGTATTGCTCGATCAGTAGGCTGGCGATGGGTGCGGCCCAGGTGCCGCCGAAGCCGGAATTCTCAACATACACGGCCATGGCGATCTTCGGGTCGACCATCGGGGCGAAACACACGAAAACGGCATGGTCCTGCCCATGCGGGTTCTCGGCTGTTCCGGTCTTGCCGCACACGGTGATATCCTTGATCCGCGCACCACGAGCCGTGCCGCCCGGTTCCTCCACCACACGCCGCATACCCTCCTGGATGTAATCATACCACTGGGGATCCACACCGGTCATGTGCTTCTTCTGGTACTTCCGTTGCAGGCTGTCCGGGTGGCCCACGGCCCTTACCACATGTGGGTCGTAGTACCAGCCCTTGTTGGCGAAGATCGCGGCGAGGTTGGCCATCTGGAGCGGGGCCACGAGCACTTCACCCTGGCCGATGCTCACGCTGTAGATGGTGCTGAACGCCCAGGCCTCCTTGCCGTACTTGCGGTCGTAGTAGGCCACGTCGGGGATGTTGCCGCCTTTGGCCGAGGGCAGGTCGATCGGCAGTCGCTGCCCCAACCCGAAGGTGAGCATGTACTTGTGCCATTCGGTCAGGCCGATCGCCGCATCCTTGAACCGGTTCGTGGGAACCTTGTCCTGCTCCACGATGCGCTTGAAGACCTGGTAGAAGTACGGGTTGCACGAGTATTGGATCGCATGGATGATATCGCCCGCATGAGGGTGGTTGTGGCATCCCACGAGCGATTTCTGGCAGGGGAACCCCGTGTTCGCGGTGATCACACCTTCGTCCAGGGCGATCAGCGATTGCACGATCTTGTAGATGGAGCCTGGTGGATATTGCGCCTGTAGGGCCCGGTCGAACAGGGGCTTGATCGGGTCGCGCTGCAGGATCCCGTAGTTGGTGTTACGCACGCGCCCCACGAGCAGTTCGGGATCGTAGGTGGGGCTGGAGACCAGGCAGAGGATCTCCCCTGTACGGGGATCGATCGCCACGATGCTGCCCTTCTTGTTCACCATGAGTTGCTCGCCCAGTCGCTGCATGTCCAGGTCGATCCCGGTGAACAGGTCCTTGCCCTCCACGGCAAGGGTGTCATACATGCCGTCCTTGAAGGGTCCCTTCTGGTTGTTGTGTACATCCACGAGCACGTAACTGACACCTCGACGGCCGCGCAGTTCCTGTTCGTAGAACTGTTCCAGACCACCCACACCGATCACGTCACCCGACTTGTAATAGGGGTCCTGCTCCACCTTCTTCGCGTTCACCTCGCTCAGGTACCCGAGCAGGTGTGCTGCCGCGTGCGGGGGGTAGGTCCGCAGGGTACGACTCTGTCCGTAGAAGCCCGGGTATTTGTGGAGGTGAACGCTGATCCGGGCGAACTGGTCGGCGGGGATCTGTTTCTCGAGGATGCTTGGTTTGTACTTGGAGTAGGCACTGGCCTCCTCGAGTCGATCCCTGAACTCGTGCTCGGGCACACCGATGAGCTGGCAAAGTCCGGCGGTGTCGAAGGGGAGCACTTCCTTGGGCACCACCATCAGGTCATAGACCGGGGTGTTGGCCACCAGCAGGCGCTCGTTGCGATCGTAGATCAGGCCACGCGAAGGGTACACGGTCACCTTGCGTTCGGCCATGTTGGCGGCTTCGGCCTTCCATTTGCCATCCACCACCTGGATCCAGAAGAGCCGCAGGATGAAGACGAAGCTGATGAACAGCACCCCGGCGATGAGGACGTATTTCCGGCCTTCGTAGTTCATCGGTGTTCACGATCCTTCCCGGAGGTGAGGAACTGGGCAAGGAGACACAGGGCGAAGGTGAAGCCCGCGCTGAGGAATGCCCGGAAGAACGTGCCGAAGAAGGCATCGAACCGGTGCAGCTCGATGAAGAAGAGCCAGAGGTGGTGCAACAGGATGAGAAGCCCGGCGTAGGTGACGTACCAGGGAAAGCCCATGTGGGCCACGGTGGGTCGGGACCCGAACTCATACCCTTCGCGCGGGGCGAGCAGGCGCAGCACCCAGAGGCGGGCATACATCATCACCACGCAGGCGCTCATGTGCATGCCGGGAGTACTGGCGAAAACGTCCAGCACCAAGCCGGTCACGGCACCGATGGCGAGCTGTGCCCAAGCGGGTAGCTCGAATGGCAGCATGAGCAGGAAGAGCACGTACAGGTAGGGCACCATCAGGCCGTTGAGCACATCGAGGTGGTCCAGCACCAGTACCTGTAGCAGGATGAGCGCGAAGAACCGGATGATATGGGACAGGATGGTGCCGATCATGGCGTGTTCGCCTGTTGCAGGGTGTCACGCTCCATGCGCCTCAGGTCATCGACCACATACACGAAACCGCCACGTGTCATGTCCTCGCATAGGCGGATGGTGATCGTATGGTAGTTGCTTCCAGGTTCATCCTCCACCGTCTCCACCACGCCCACGGTGACGCCCGCTGGGAAGATGCCATCGCCCCCGCGGGTCTCCACCGTATCACCCACGGCGATACGCGCATGTTTCGCGATGTCGATCACGCTGGAGGTCAGCGGGTCATTCGTATCCCAGAAGAGCAGGCCGAAGTGGCCGGTACGGCGCATCTGGACACTGGTCTTGATGTCCGGGTTGAGCACACTGATCACTGCGGCGAAGTTGGCGCTGGCATCGCGCACCACGCCCACGATCCCCTCCGGGCCGATCACGCCCATGTCGCCATGGATGCCGGCTTTCGTTCCCTTGTCCAGGGTGATGTGGTTCTTCTGCTTGTGCCAGGTGCTGTTCACCACCTTGGCGGTGATCACGCGGTACTCCTGGCGCCGGATCGTGTCCTGGATCCGGGCGAAGAGGCCCTCGACCGGTGTGTAGGAGCTGATGTGTCGGTTGCGCCAGGCGGCATTCTCCTCGGCCAAGGCGCGGTTCACCTCCTTCAGGTTCGCATAGTCGGTGACCTCCTTGCGCCAGCTGAGCACCGTGCCGACCATCGAGTTGCTCGAGCTGATCGCATGGGCACGGTGGTGTTCGTTGCCATTATACAGCAGGACGAAGGAAAGGATGAGCCACCCCAGGAACATCAAGGTGCTCCGGATGCGATGGAGGAATCGGAAGAGGTCGCGCATAGCTCAAGTGGTGAGTGGCGAATGGTGGGTGGTGAGTCTGGCTGCTTGAGTGCCGGACTCACCACCCACCACTCGCCAGTCGCTGCTCATCACTCTCTCATCAGGAACTGGAAACGATCGATGTTCTTGAGAGCGATGCCCGTACCGCGGGCCACGGCACGCAGGGGGTCCTCCGCCACGTGAACGGGCAGTTTGGTCTTGATGCTGATCCGCTTGTCGAGCCCGCGTAATAGCGCCCCTCCACCGGCCAGGTAGATCCCGGTCTTGTAGATGTCGGCGCTCAATTCCGGTGGGGTGGCTTCGAGGGCGCTCAGGATGGCCTCTTCGATCTTGCTGATCGACTTGTCCAGGGCCTGTGCGATCTCGCTGTAGGTCACGGTGATCTCCTTCGGGATCCCGGTCATGAGGTCGCGACCACGCACAGCATAGTCGGGTGGGGGTTCGTCGAGTTCGGTCATGGCCGCACCCACTTCGATCTTGATCGTTTCGGCCGTGCGTTCCCCCACCAGGATGTTGTGCTGGCGGCGCATGTACTCTTCGATGTCCTGGGTGAACTCGTCGCCGGCCACGCGGATGTTCTTGTCGCACACGATACCCCCCAGTGCGATCACCGCGATCTCGCTGGTACCACCGCCGATATCGATGATCATGTTGCCCATCGGCTCCTCCACATCGATGCCGATGCCGATGGCCGCGGCCATCGGTTCGTGGATCAGATACACCTCCTTGGCACCGGCATGTTCACTGCTGTCCTTCACCGCGCGTTTCTCCACCTCGGTGATCCCGCTGGGGATGCAGATCACCATACGCAGGTTGGGGGTGAAGAGCTGTCGGCCTGGCTTGATCATGCGGATCATGCCCTTGATCATGTCCTCGGCGGCTTTGAAGTCGGCGATCACGCCGTCCTTCAGCGGGCGCACGGTCTTGATGTTCTCGTGGGTCTTGCCATGCATCTGCTGTGCCTGGCGTCCCACCGCGATCACCTTGCCGGTGGTGCGGTCCACGGCCACGATGCTGGGCTCGTCCACCACCACCTTGTCGTTGTTGATGATCAGGGTATTGGCGGTGCCGAGGTCGATCGCGATCTCCTGGGTGAAGAAATTGAACCAGCTCATGGTCCGTGCTCAGTGTTTGAAATGACGTGTTCCGGTGATGGCCATGGCCATGCCGTGCGTGTTACAGAGATCGATGCTATCCTGGTCGCGGATGCTTCCACCCGGATGGACCACAGCGGTGATCCCGGCCCGGTGCGCGATCTCCACGCAATCGGGGAAGGGGAAGAAGGCGTCGCTGGCCATTACGGCACCGTGCAGGTCGAAACCGAACTTGCCAGCCTTGGCAATGGCCTGCTCCAGGGCGTCCACGCGACTGGTCTGTCCGGTGCCACTGGCGAGCAGTTGATGACCTTTTGCCAGGACGATGGCGTTGCTCTTGGTGTGTTTCACCAGGACCGATGCGAAGATCAGGTCGTTCAGTTCCTGCGCGGTGGGCGCCTTGCTGGTGGCGGTACGCATGGCCTCTTGGGTGGCCACCACCTTGTCGGCGGCCTCGGCAAGGATGCCGTTCAGGGCGGTGCGCACTTTGGTCGCCGGACGCGGTGCGGGTTTCCGGCGCAGGATCATGCGGTTCTTCTTCCGTCGCAGGATCTCCAGGGCTTCCGGGTCGAAGTCCGGAGCAGCGATGATCTCGAAGAAGAGCGCATCGATCGCTTCGGCGGTGACCTTGTCGATGGGTGCGGTGGTGATCAGCACACCGCCGAAGGCACTAACGGGATCGCAGGCCAAGGCCGCATCCCAGGCTTCCTTCAGGGTAGTGCGTACCGCTGCGCCGCACGCGTTGTTGTGTTTGAGGATCGCGAAGGGGATCCCATTGATCGAGGCCAGGTCATCGATCAGCTCCACCGCGGCATCAAGGTCGAGCAGGTTATTGTAGCTCAACTCCTTCCCATTCAATTGCTCGAGGATACCCGCCAGGTCGCCATGGAAGGTGGCCGGTTGATGCGGATTCTCCCCATAGCGCAGCACGGTGGTGGGTCCGGCGCTCAGCCGCAGGTCGCCTTGAGCACCAGCGAACCAGTTGTGTATGGCGCTGTCGTAATGGGAGCTCACCGCGAATGCCGCCGTGGCGAAGGCCTGGCGCTGGGGCAGGGTGGTGGAGCCGGTCTGGTCCTGTAGCAGGCGTAGTAGTTCGGCGTAGTGCTCGCGAGCAGGGATGATCACCACATCGGCGTGGTTCTTGGCTCCGGCACGGATCAGACTGATGCCGCCGATGTCGATCTTCTCGATGATGGCGCTCCGGGAACCACCGGCGGCCACGGTGGCCTCGAAGGGGTAAAGGTCCACGATCACCAGGTCAATGGGTGGAATAGCGTACTCCTCCAATTGGGCCACGTCGCTCTCCAGGTCACGTCGCCCCAGGATCCCGCCGAACACCTTGGGGTGCAGGGTCTTCACCCGTCCTCCGAGGATGCTTGGATACGTGGTGAGGTCCTCCACCGGGGTCACCTTCACGCCGAGTTCCTCGATGAACCCCTGGGTGCCCCCTGTTGAATAGAGGTGGACGCCAAGTCGGTCCAGCTCACGGATGACGGGTTCGAGCCCATCCTTGTGGAACACGGAAATGAGCGCGCTATGGATGCGTTTCTGCCCGTCCAATGGGAGGTAGCGAACGTTCTGGTCCGACTTTAAGGGGCAAGTTTACGCCCAAATGCCGGGGTCCGAAAAGCCCGGTGGACCACGTTACGCAAAGGTTACCAACAAGGGGGCGGGTGGACGAGGGGGCCTCAGAACCGCAGGCCAATGCCCACCTGGATCTGCAAGGATTCGGTGCGGCTGTTGAGCTTTTCGTAGGTCACACGTCCATCGCTGCCGATCGCGATGGTGCTGGGGTCCACGTAATCCACCTTGCCGTTGAACAGCCGTTCCACCCGGCCTTCCACGTAAAGCTGTCGGCTGATCCCGTACATCATCCCCACTGCCCAGCCATAGCTCGGGACCCAGGACCCGTCGCGTTCATCCTCGGTCACGCCACCGTCGGTGCTCACCGTGCTTCGGGTCACGAAATTGCGAGCACCGAGCATGACCTCACCATAGGGTCGAATGTCCCCGCGTAGGGGGTTCAAACGTACCAGGCCGTGGTGGCCGTACACGTTGCTTTTCACATCCACCGACCGTTGCGGAACGGCACTGAACAGGCCGCCTACTGGCCGGGGCGTGCTGTATTCCCCGCCCATGCGGCCCCAGGAGAGATCGTAGCCGAATTCGAGCGGCAGGTTACGCATGGGCATGGCGATATTGGCCGAGAGGCCATACACGGTGTTGCCCCAGGTATGCGCGAATTCACCGAGCGGCACCCCGATCTCCAAGCCACCGCTGAGGGTGGTGGAGCGCTGCTCCCAGAAGCCATCGTTGTTGTTCACCTGTGCAATGCTGGGGAACAGCAGCAGGCAGGCCGGGAATGTGAGCAGGGGCCGGATCATGAGGGAACAAGGTCAAAGTCCATGCCGAAGGTAGACGCCTATCTTGCTCCGCATGGAACTGGGGCCGGTTTGGGCGGAATGGGGGCTGGTCGGGTTGTTCCTGGCGGCGTATCTGGCGGCCACCATCCTGCCATTCAGTTCGGAGGCCGTGCTACTTGCACTGGCTGCGGCTGGTGGGCAGCCAATGCCCCTGTTCCTTGTGGCCACATTGGGCAACACGCTGGGTGGCCTCACGAACTACGGCATCGGCCGTTGGCTGCCGATCGAAAGGGTCGTGCAACGCTACGGTGCCGATACGTTGAGGGCCGAACGATGGAAGGCGTACACCCAGCGCCATGGCGCATGGGCGGCGCTGCTCTGTTGGTTACCCGTGGTGGGCGATCCGCTGGCACTGGCGCTTGGCCTCGCACGCACGGCCATCCTACCCACCGCGATCCTGATGATGTTGGGGAAGGGTGCCCGGTATGCCGTGCTGCTCTGGGCTACGGATCGGATCATAACCGGTTGAATGAGGGAGAACCCGGCTTGTGGCCGGGCTTCCCTGAAGTGCGAGGAAGGTTCACTCAGAGAGCGACCGTCCAACCGACTGTCCAGTCATCGGCTGCATCGATGGCTCCTTTGAACAGTGCAGGGGTGAACCAAGCGTCCATGGTGGAAGGGTCGATGGCACCTGCAGCTTCCGTGCCGATGGTTCCGATCAGGCCCACACTATTGGTCGTGTTCGCGTAGGAAACATCCATTCCGATGATCCCGGCGTTGTTATAGGTGGTGGTATTGTTCCAGAGCGCGCTGTTCTTCACGAAGAGCGATCCGTCGGCCACGTGAGGGTCGCACTCGCTGCCCACACGGATGCCTTGGGCGAAACCGGTGATGAGACCATTCCACAGCTTGCCCTTGGTCCCATGGCGCAAACGCATCCCATGGTTGGCACTTCCGTCATCGGCACCCATCAGGGTGAAGTTGCTGATCATGGGTTCACTGAACGGGGTCGCCGTGTAGTTGGTCTCCCAGTTGTCACACTCCATGCCGTTATCACCGGTGGCGGCATCCTGTTGCACCACCCAGAACTGACCCTTGCCGCGCCATCCGTGGGTCCAATCGAAGCTATCATCACTGTTGCCCGTGGAAACGGCCCACTTCAGGTTGACCGTACCGCCGAAGAACTCGAATCCATCGTCGCTACCCTTGAATGCCTGGAGGTGCTCCAGGATGGTGGCACTGCCCACGCCATTGAAGGAGAATCCGTTCATTTCGTTATCCGTACCGAGGACCTTGCCCGCGTACTCCACACGCACGTATTTCAGCACACCACTATCGTCGTTCGGATCGGTGCCTCCGTACACCCCGCTTCCACCTTCCCCTTCCGCAGTGCAATCGGCCGTTCCGCAAATGTTGATCGGTGCGTACCCGTTCAGGATGATGCCGCCCCAAGCGCCACGATCAGCGCCTCCGGTAACGGTCTTGATCGTGGTGAAGATGATGGGTTCCGAAGCCGTGCCGACGGCAGAGAGGCGACCTCCGCGCTGAACGCTCAGGAACGGGGTGGTCGCATCATCCGCCGCAAATAGCCGTGTGCCTTGTTCGATGGTGAGGGTAGCCCCATTGGCAACGAAGACACCACCTGAAAGCAGCCAGCGACGGTCGTTATCCAAGGTGCGGTTGCTGCTGACGGTACCCGAAAGGATGTGGTAGGTCTCTCCGTTGATGGTCGTCGTTTCATCGTTCCCTGGAGTGGGGAATTCGCAGCAGCAGTTCTTTTCCGCGTCCGGGTCGTAGTTGGTGGCGGTGGGGTCTGTACAGCCTTCCTTCTTCGTGCAGGAGGTCATGAGCATGGTGGCAGCGAGTGTGAGAGCGCCGAGCCATGCGGTCCGTATGACGGTGTGCGGGAGTGACATGGTTTCTTTTCTTTTTTCGTTGTTCAACGCCGCAAAAGTCCGGGCACACCATTAAGCCGTGGTTCAGACCATTTTACATTTCCGTTAAGGAAGCTCCGTTCCATTGCACCACAACATCAGATACGAATCGGACGCGCACCGATGCACCATGGTGTGCATGTGAAGGTGGCGCAGCGGATCCGACTGCGACGGATGGTGTTGCGCAGAATGACCAATGCGGCAGGACCTGATGTTGTCACCAGGCCCACCGTCCGTACGTACGGTTCAAAGGATGCGATAGCTCAACCCCGCACCGAAGCTCATCCCAATGCGGTGGTCGTACACCAGTGAAGTGCCGACCGGTGTCTCCTGCTCCACGCGGAACCGTGCATCGAGCAGGTTGCTACAGGTGATATTCGCCTGCCATTTGGATCCGATGTCAGCGCGGAACACCAGGTTCAACGTGTTCACCGGTAGTTCGTACTGATCGCCCAGCCCGTTAGCACCTGCTGTCGAAATGCGCTTGCCGAACACATTATATGCCAAGGTAACAGTGCCTTTGACCCCATCACCGAGTCGTCGTCCGTAGCTCAGGTCGAAGTTGACCAGGTAAGGGGATGCGCCTTGCATCGGCCGTTTGTCGTGGGTGAGCACCACATCGGCGCTGTTGTTGTTGCCTGGTTGTTGCTGGATGATGAGTTCGGAATGGAGTAACGCGGCATTCATACCCACGCTCACATCGTTCCAGAAACTGCTGTCCGTACGGAGCAGGATCCCCAGGTTCTTCACCACTTCGACCTCGATACCGACCACTTGCGCGCGTCCCGTATTCCTGAAGGATCGCAATTGACCACTCGCGGTGGCCAGGGCTACTTTCTCGATCGTGTTGTCCAGCACCTTGCCGAAGGCACCGATGGCGACCAATGCCCCTGCACCGGGGAAACGTTCGTACCGTAGGTCAACGTTGTAGTTCTCCCCGTTCCGCAGATCTGGATCGCCTACGTTCTTGGTCCCCGCGAAGAATTCGGTGTACTCGAAGGGGGCCATCTCACGGAATCCCGGCCGACTGATCGTCTTGCTGGCACTGGCGCGGACAATGTCCTTTGTGCTGAGGTCGAGTTTAAGGGTCGCGAACGGAAGGAGGTCGGTGGACTCGATGGCCGCCACCCTACGCGGCTGGTGGAACGAATCGCTCTGCTTGCGGTAGATGATGCGTTGCTCGCCTTGTTCCATGCGTGCGCCGGCGATCAACATCAGTTTTCCAGGGACCACCTGGTACTCCCCGGAGAGATAGGCGGCGCTGATGTGTTGTTGAATGGTATGGTCCGCTTCCGGTCCGGTGAGCCTGGCGATGGTGAGATCGCGCTCCTGATAGGCTTCGTTGGAGAGGAATTGGTCAGGGCGGTTCAATGCAACCCCGTCCGGGTTGTTCGCATTGATCCCCTGTAAACTGTAAGCGAAGATGTCGTATCCGAAGTCTCGGTCCTTTCGTTTGGTCTGTGCTCCTGTACGCACGACGAGGATCGGGGTCGGGCCATCGGATGTCTCCTGTTGCACCAGCCGGTAGCTCACCCCGGCGCGCATGGTGGTCTCCTTCTCATTCAGGCCACTGTACCATCGGTGATTCTCCAACCGGTCGATCGCATTGAAACGATATGTTCCTTCATCGGCTCCGGGGCGGTGGAGATACACCAACTGCCTGCGGTCCGGTTCGGCGGCTACGGCGCGGCTCATTGCGGTGCTCCATTCCACCAGCAGGCGGTCCTGTACCCCGAAGCCGTGGCGGCCGAACAGCTGATCGGTGTGCAAGGTGTTCTGCCGATAGGTGTACCGGCGGGCGTACACCTTGTCCAGGTAGTCGAAATGGTCGCCGTGGTTGATGCGGTGTTCATCACCGCTCATGTTCACCCAGAGCGTGGTGAGGCCGACACGATGGTGCCTACCGAGGTCCAGGGAAGCCGAGCCCAGTGCCGAGGACTGGGTGTTGAACTGCCAGGTCTCCACGTTGTAATCCACCAGTGGCGTGTTGCTTGTATTGATGATCCGGATCCGTCCGGAGCGATAGCGGTATTCGTTCTTGTAGTTCGCGGTGCCCAGAACGTTCAAGGTGAGGTTATCGCCGAGTTTGATGTGGGTGCCACCGAAGAGCCCAAAGTTGAGGTCCGGTGCGGCTGACTTGCTGGTCGGGTCGAAATTCGCGGCGAAAGGGAGTTGTTCGCCATTAAGTGTTGTTGCTTGGGTTTGTGCTGCGCTCGGCACGGCACG
>Ga0209573_1001971_pt1 | contig 28267 bp, 25 predicted proteins | sample TNRBio252014_DNA_FD_185870 | JGI IMG/M metagenome (GOLD analysis project Ga0209573, IMG submission 185870) | Wastewater treatment Type I Accumulibacter community from EBPR Bioreactor in Madison, WI, USA - TNR Reactor_6/25/2014_ DNA (SPAdes)... | ecosystem: Engineered > Bioreactor > EBPR >...
CTCGGTGACGCCCAGCACAGCCGCGATCTCCTTCAGGTTCATGTCCTGCTCGTAGTACATGCTCATGACGAACTGCTCGCGCTCGGGCAGGTTCTTGATCGCGTCGACCAGCGCCTGTCGCATGCGCTGGTCCTGCAGCCGCCCCAGCGGGTTGGCATCCTCGTCGGCGACATGGCGGTCGAGGTAGTCGTCGTCGCCTTCGTCGCCGCTCATGTCCTCCAGGTAGATCAGCTGCGTGCCGCGCACCTTGCCCAGCAGCTCCTGGTACTCGGTCAGCGACAGGCCCATCTCCTTGGAGATCTCGCTCTCGCTGGGCGCGCGGCCCAGGCGCTGTTCGAGCTTGTGCACGGCGGTCTCTATGGACCGCTGGTGCCGGCGGTCACCGCGGCTCATCCAGTCGCTGCCGCGCAGCTCGTCGAGCATGGCGCCGCGGATGCGCTGGGTGGCAAAGGTCTCGAACTGCACGCCCTGCGCGATGTCGAAGCGCGACAGCGCGTCCGACAGGCCGATCATGCCCACCTGGATGAGGTCGTCGAGTTCGACGTTGGCCGGCAGCTTGGCGATCATCTGGTGGGCCAAGCGGCGCACGAGCGGGCTGTACTGCTTGAGCAGCGTGCCCGTGTCGAGTTGTCCCTTGGCGGTGTACATGGTCAGGACTCCAGTGCTCGGGTTCGGCCGTCGTGTCTGCCTGGCGCGCTGCCCGGCGCGACCGGCGGGCAACTCGCGGGGCCACGCGGCCTCGTGTGGGGATCGTCGGGGCGCAACTGCGCCGCCAGCAACTGCTGCAGGGCGGGGTCGTCCGCCGCGTCGGGGTCGGCCAGCGGTTCGATCGCCGCCGTCGCCACCACGAGCGCGCCAAGAAAGGTGTCGACGCAACCGGCGATGCTGTCGATCACACGCTGCGTCCTGGCGCTGCCTGTGCGCGCCGACAGCAGCAGGTCCAGCCGCAGGGTGCCGGCCCGCCGCACCAGCAGCTTGGCCGCCGCGTAGGCCTGCTTGACGGCTTCCAGCCGCTCGGCGCACAGCAGCACAGGGCGCGCCGGGCGCCCGGCCAGCAGGCGGGCCATGTCGCTCGGGTCGGCGTGCAGCAGCACCACATCGGCCGCCGGCGAGGCGGCCGCGATGGCATCGACAAAGGCCGCCGCCGAGCCGCGGCTGTCGACATGGGCCAGCGGCAGGCCGCGTGCCGCCAGGTAGCCCAGACCCGGCGACAAGGTGTCTATGCTGCCGGCCAGGTCGAACAGCGCGGTCTCGCGCGGCGCGGCGGCGCTGCTGGCCGCGTCGACCACCAGCACCTGCCGCCCGCTGGCCACCAGCGCGGCCGCCGCCACCTCGATCAATGCACCCGACGCCGGCACGAAGGGGTTGGCGACCAGCGGCAGCAGGTGCTGGCCGGGGCCGGCGAACAGTCGCCTGAGGCCGTCGGCCTGGTCCTGGGGCGGCTGGCGCGGATCGGATCGTCGCTGGATCATGGCGGCTGTCCGGTTGCGGCTCAGGCGGCAGCCAGCCGGCCGGCGCCGGCCATGGCATGGCCCCCTGCCTGCTGGGCCGCGAACACCAGGTTCACGTCGGCGCTGTCGAGCTTCCAGGCAGCGCTGCCGCCGCCGCGCAGGGCGCGCTGCATCAGGGCCTGCGCGGACAGGCGGTGCCAGTCCTCCGGCACGCGCTGACCGTTGGCCACGGCGAGCACCTTGACGCGGTGGCGGATCAGCGCATCCAGCGCCGGCCCGAGCTTGATCGCCTCGTCGATCTTGGACAGCACGATGCCGCGGCACTGCTGAGCCCGGTACGACGACAGCACGTCCTCGATGGTCTCGCCCTGGGACGCCGCATTGACCACCAGCAGGCGGTTGACATGGCGCTGCGACAGCATGTCGACGAGCTCCGCCGTACGCGTGTCGCGCTGCGCCATGCCGGCGGTGTCGATGAGCACCATGCGCTTGCCGGCCAGCAGGTCCAGCAGGTCTTCCAGCGAGGCACGATCGTGCGCGGTATGGACCGGCACGCCAAGGATGCGGCCGTAGGCGCGCAGCTGCTCGTGGGCGGCGATGCGGTAGGCGTCGAGCGTGACCAGGCCCAGGTTGGCCGCGCCATGGCGGGCCGCGAAGGCGGCTGCCAGCTTGGCCGTGCTGGTCGTCTTGCCGACGCCGGTCGAGCCGATCAGCGCGTACACGCCACCGGCATCCTCCAGCGTGGCCTCCTGCTCGCCGGTGTGCAGGTTGCGCTGCAGGACCTGGGTCGCCCACTCGACTTCGTCGACCTCGGCGGGCAGGCCGTCGACCAGCTTGCGGATCAAGGCCGGCGAGAAGCCGCAGTCCAGCAGCTTCTGCGCCAGCTGGGCCTGGCGGGGCTGGCGCTGCAGCTTCTCCATGAAGGCCAGGGCGCCGAAGCGCTGCTCGATCAGGCCGCGCATGGCCTTGAGCTCCTGCATCATCTCGGCGCCCGCCGGGGCGGTCGTCGGGGCCGGGGGGACGGCGGCGCGCACCGGCTGCGCCTGCCCGAGGTCGGCGGCCCATGGGCTTGCGGTCGCGGCCGCGGCCGCGGTCTCACGCAATGGGCGACGTAACCCCTGCAGGCCCGGCTCGGCACCGGCGGCCGCAGCCGGCGTCGCCGCCAGCAGCCGCTCGGCCAGTTCGCTGACCTCGCGACTCGGCTGCGCGGTCGCGACCGCCGGGCCGCTTCCGGTACCCGGTGCCGGGCGAGGCAGCGGCCGGGTCCCGGCGGCAGGCACCGGCAGCGCCGTCGCGGGCCCGGCGGTCGCGCTCTCGGTCGCCGGGTCGGCCTGCGCCAGCTCCTGCCGGCGGCGCTTGAGCATGCGCTCGCGCACGTAGTCCTGGAACGACAGCGTGCTCATCTGCAGCTGTTCGACATCCTCGGCCACCGTGGGGCCGGGCAGCGCGCGGCGGGCGGGTGCACGGGTGGCCTGCGGGGCGGCAGCGGCCGCCTTCTCGAGCTGCTGCACACCGTCGCTGGGCATGGCCAGCACCTCCACGCCTTCAGCCGAGGGCCGCGTCGACATCACGATGGCGTCCGGCCCGAAGGCCTCGCGCACCAGGGCCAGCGCCTCGCGCGAGCTGCGTGCCGTGAATCGCTTGAGGTTCATGCGAGGCTCTCCAGGGGCGACGGGTCGTGCGGGGGCGGGGGATCAGGCTCGGGCGGCCGCGCCGATGATCGAGCCGATGCGGATCGAGTGCGTCTCGGGGATCTCGCTGTGCGACAGCACCTTCAGGCGCGGCGCGGCGCGGCGCAGCAGCCGCGCCATGGGCGCGCGGATCACGTCAGGCACCAGCAGGCAGGCGGGCACGCCCAGGTCCTCCTGCCGCCTGGCCGTCTCGGCGGCGCTGCGCGTCAGGGTCTCGGCGACGCCGGGGTCCAGTGCCGCGCCCTGGGGGGTGTTCAGCGCCTGCGTGATCAGCCGCTCGAGCTCGGGTTCCAGCGCGATCACGTCGAGCTCCCGCACCGCGCCGTAGATCTGCTGCACGATCAGCGGCGCCAGGTGCACGCGGATGCGCCGCGCCAGCTCGGCCGGCTCGCTCACCACGCCTGCATGCTCGGCCAGGCACTCGACGATGGAGCGCATGTCCCGGATGTGCACGCCCTCTTCCAGCAGCAGCTGCAACACCTTCTGCAAGGCGGCGATTCCGACCATCTTGGGGACCACGTCCTCGATCAGCTTGGGCGCCAGCTTGGTCACATGCTCGACCAGCGCCTGGGTTTCGATGCGACCCAGCAGGCGGGCCGCGTTCGTCTGCATCAAGTGTGAGAGGTGGGTGGCGACGACGGTGCCGCAATCAACCACCGTAAACCCGTTCATTTGGGCCACCTCGCGCTGCCGCTCGTCTATCCACACCGCAGGCAGCCCGAAGGCCGGGTCGACCGTGCGTGTGCCCGGCAGCTGCTGCGTCGCGCCGCCGGGGTTGATGGCCAGCAGCTGGCCCGGGAAGGCCTCGCCCTCGCCGACCACGGCACCGCGCAGCAGCACGCGATAGACGCTGGGCCGCAGGTCCAGGTTGTCGCGGATGTGCACCGCCGGCGGCAGGAAGCCGACCTCCTGGGCAAACTTCTTGCGCACGCCCTTGATGCGCGCCAGCAGGTCGCCCTGGCGCGCCTTGTCGACCAGCGCGATCAACCGGTAGCCGACCTCCAGACCCAGCGTGTCCAGCGGCGCCAGGTCGTCCCAGCTCGCCTCGCCCTGGCCTGCAGCGGCCGTCGCATCGGGCGCCGGCTCGGCGGCCAGCCGCGCCAGGCGGTCCTCGCGACGCTTCATCCACCAGGCCATCCCCCCCAGCGCGCCGCCGATCAGCCAGAACACGAGGTGCGGCATGCCCGGCACCAGCCCGAGCGAGAACACGATGGACGCCGTCAGCGCGATCGACTTCGGCGACTCGAAGACCTGGCCGCGGATCTGCGTGCCGATGTCCTCGTCCTTGCCGACGCGCGAGACCACCATCGCCGCTGCCACCGAGATCAGCAGCGCCGGGATCTGCGCCACCAGCGCGTCGCCGACGGCCAGCACCACGTAGTTGCGCGCCGCTTCCGGCGCGCTCATGTCGTGCGAGACCATGCCGATGGCGAAGCCGCCGACGATGGTGATGAACAGGATCAGCAGGCCGGCCATGGCGTCGCCGCGCACGAACTTGCTGGCACCGTCCATGGAACCGAAGAAGTCGGCTTCCTCGGCCACCTCGGCGCGGCGCTTGCGGGCTTCCTTCTCGTCGATCAGGCCGCTGTTGAGGTCGGCGTCGATGGCCATCTGCTTGCCGGGCATGGCGTCCAGGGTGAAGCGCGCACCGACCTCGGCGATGCGCTCCGCACCCTTGGTGACGACGACGAAGTTGATGACCACCAGGATCGCGAACACGATCAGGCCGACCGCGAAGTTGTTGCCGATCAGCACATGGCCGAAGGCCTCGATGACCTTGCCGGCGGCGCCCGGGCCGGTGTGCCCGTCCATCAGCACGACACGCGTGGAGGCGACGTTGAGCGACAGCCGCATCAGCGTGGTGACCAGCAGCACCGTCGGCAAGGCGGCGAAGTCCAGCGGCTTGACCATCTGCGCCGACACCATCATGACCATCAGCGCCACCGCGATGTTCAGCGTGAACAGCAGGTCCAGCACGAACGAGGGCAGCGGCAGCACCATCATGGTGAGCATCAGCACCACGAAGGCGGGCACGGTCAGCGAGCTCATGGCGGTCGCATGCCGCCCGAGCAGGTGCTGCAGCGTGGCCAGTGCGCCGTTCATGCCTCGGCCCTTCCAGCGCCGCGGCCGCGCGCCGCCGGATCGAACTCGGGCGGCACCTGCACGGAGGGCGGCGGCGGTGCGTCGCCGCCCCGGGCCACCACGGCGTGCAGCTGGTACACCCAGGCCAGCACCTGCGCGACGGCACCGAACAGCGCGGCCGGGATCTCCTGGTCGACCTCGGTGTGCGCGTACAGCGCTCGCGCCAGCGGCGGCATCTGCAGCACCGGCACCTTGGCCTCGGCCGCGATGTCGCGGATGCGCAGGGCCAGCAGGTCGGCGCCCTTGGCGACCACGCGCGGGGCGGACATCGTCGCCTCCTCGTACTTCAGTGCCACCGCATAGTGCGTGGGGTTCATGACCACCAGGTCGGCCTGCGGCACCGCCGCCAGCATGCGGCGCGAGGCCATCTCGCGCATGCGCGCGCGCACCTTGGCCTTGACCTCGACGTTGCCCTCGACGTCCTTCATCTCCTTCTTGACCTCGTCGTGGCTCATCTTCAGCCGCCCCAGCAGCAGCTGGCGCTGCAGGGGCACGTCGACGAGCGCCATCGCCGCCACGGCCAGCAGCAGCAGCAGCAGGCCGTTGCGCAGCAGCGCCACGGTGGTGGCCAGGGCATGGTCGGCGCTCAGGCCGGCCAGCTCGGCGAACTGCGGCAGGCGGGCGCGCAGGTACAGCGCGCCTATGGTCAGCAGCACGATGGCCAGGCCGACCGCCTTCAGCGTCTCGCCCAGCTGCTGGCGGGACACGATGCGGCCCAGGCCGGCAAACGGGTCGAGCTTGTCCAGCCTGGGCTGCAGCGGCTTGAGCGTGAAGTTCCAGCCACCGGCCAGCAGGCCCGAGGCCAGGGCCGCCAGCATCATCGCCGCGCCGAAGCCGGCGACCAGCGGCAGCGTGCGCCAGACCAGCGTGCCCAGCTGAGCGAGCATCTGGCCTTCGTCGGCCAGCGAGGCGGCGTCGAAGCGCAGGCCACTGCCCAGCAGCTGGCGCAGCGCCGCCGCCGCCTGCGGCCCGAAACCGACGATCAGGCTGCCGGCCATCGCGAAGGCCGCGAAGTGCGCCAGCTCGCGCGAACGCGCGACCTGGCCCTCGCCGCGCGCCTTGCTGATCTTGCGCGCCGAGGCGGGTAGGTTGCGGTCCTGTGCGGATTCGGCCATGGCAGTCTGTGCGCTCTCTCGAGCCCTGCCATGGTGCCTGCCACCCCGATCCAGAGGCGGCGGATAAGCGGCCGGAAGCGGGGAGTGTTCAGCCTACCGTCACGGAGCCGGCGGGAACCGGCCGGGCGCCCTTGCCGACGAGCCGGCGCGGCGCGGCGCCGCGGGCTTCAGAACCCCAGGCTGGCGAGCAGGTCGTCGACCTCGCCCTGGTTGGCCACCACGTCGGTTCGGCCCTCGGGGTTGACCACCGGTCCGTGCAGCATGGCCGGGTCGACCTTTTCGCGCTGCTCGGGCGGCACCACCTGGACCAGCAGCTTGAGCAGGCTGTCCTCGAGGTCGCCGGCCAGCGCGACCACCTTGGCCACCACCTGCCCGGTGAGGTCGTGGAAGTCCTGCGCCAGCATGATGTCGGTCAGGTGCTGATCGATGGCGGCGGTGCGGCGGTCGACATCGGCGACGAAGTTGTAGACCGCCCCGGAGGCCACCGCGCGCACCGGGTCGGCGGTCAGCGAGGCGGCCAGGGCACGCGTCTGCTGGCTGATCTGCTGGTGCTCGGCCTTGGCGCTGTCCACCGAGTTGAGCACCTTCTCCGCCGCCGCCGCCGTCTTGCTGGCGATGTAGCTGAGCCGGCTGCGTGCATCGGGCAGGCCCTCGGCGGCGGTCTGCAGCTTGGGCATCACGCCCAGCTGCTGCAAGGTGTCGTGCAGCAGCCGCGTGATCGCACCGAGCTGCAGGAAGATCTCCTGCTGCGAGGCCGCCGGCGCCGGTGCCGTGGCCAGGCTGCCGTCGTCGCGCTGCAGCAGGTCTTGCGCACTGTCCATCTTCATGATGTGGCTCCCTGCGCTCAGGCCGTGGCGGCCAGCTTCTGCATGATCTTCTGCACCTTCTCCTCCAGCGTCGCCTTCGTGAAGGGCTTGACGATGTAGCCGGAAGCACCGCTCTGCGCCGCCATCACGATGTCCTCCTTGCGCGCCTCCGCCGTCACCATCAGCACCGGCAGAGACTTCAGCCCGTCGTCGGCCTTGATCGCCCTGAGCAGCTCGAAGCCGTTCATGTTGGGCATGTTGATGTCGGAGACCACGAAGTCGAAGCGCTGCTGCCTGAGCATGTTGAGCGCCACCACGCCGTCCTCGGCTTCCTCCGCGTTGTTGCAGCCCATCTCCTTGAGCAGGCCGCGGATGATGCGGCGCATGGTGGAGAAGTCGTCGACGATCAGGAACTTCATCTCGGTGGGGTTGCTCATCGGGGGCCTCGGGCGGTGGTTTCAGCGGGGTTATCGGCCTGTGGACGGGGCGACTTGAGGAGCCGCCATCGCCTGCACGTCGGCGGGCTCCTCGGCCTCCACGACGCCGGGTGCGGTGCGGAAGAAGCGGTCTTCGGCCTCGCGGTTCATCACGATGATGCTGATGCGCCGGTTGGCCGGCGACAACGGGTCCTTGCGGTCGAAGGGCGAGCTCGCCGCCAGGCCCTGCACACGCAGCAGGCGGTTCTCCGGCAGATCGCCCGTCATCAGTTCGCGCCGCGACGCGTTGGCGCGGTCGGCCGACAGCTCCCAGTTGCTGTAGCCGCGGTCGCCGCCGCCGAAGGGCTGGGCGTCGGTATGGCCCTCCAGCGTCAGGTAGTTGGGCACCTCGGCCAGCACGCTGCCGATCTCGCGCAGCAGCGTCTTCATGTACGGCTTGACGACCGCGCTGCCGCTGTCGAACATCGGCCGCTCGAGCTCGTCGACGATCTGGATGCGCAGGCCGTCGCGGACCATGTCGAGCTTGATCTGCGAGGCCAGCGTGGCCAGCGTCGGGCTGGCCGCCACCTTGGCCTCGACCTTTTCCTTGAGTTCCTCGAGCTTGGCCTTCTCGGCGCGGATCTGCTCGGCCTTCAGGGCCCGCAGGTTGATGGTCTTGCGCTGGGCCTCCACCTCGCCGCGCTTGACCTGCCCGGTCTGCCGCGTCAGGTCCTCGCCACCCCCCTTGACGACATGCGAGGCATCGCCGGCGCCGCTGCCGCTGGCCAGCAGCGACAGCTTCAGCGGCGAGGCGAAGTAGTCGGCGATGCCCTTCTTGTCGCCCTCGGTGGTCGAGCCCAGCAGCCACATCAGCAGGAAGAAGGCCATCATCGCCGTCACGAAGTCGGCGTACGCGATCTTCCACGCACCGCCATGGGCGGCATGGCCGCCCTTCTTGATGCGCTTGACGATGATCGGCTGAAGCTTCTTGGCGTCACCCGCCATGGCGCACTCCCGTCCGCTGCCCTGTCATGGCGAGGTCACTTCTTCTTGACGTGCGCTTCGAGCTCGGCGAAGGTCGGCCGCGTGTGCGAGGTCAGCACCTTGCGCCCGAACTCGATCGCCACCTGCGGCGCATAACCCTGCATGCTGGCCAGCAGCGTGGTCTTGATGCACTGCAGCTCCTTGCCGCTTTCCTCGATCTTCTGCTCCAGCAGGCCGGCCACCGGCTCGGCAAAGGCGTACGCGAGCAGGATGCCCAGGAAGGTGCCGACCAGGGCCGAGCCGATCATCGCGCCCAGCACCGCCGGCGGCTGGCCCACCGAGCCCATGGTCTTGACCACGCCCAGGACGGCGGCCACGATGCCGAACGCGGGCAGGCCGCCGGCCACGCGCTGGATGGCCGCCACCGGGGCGTGCGCCTCGTGGTGGTGGGTCTCGATCTCGCTGTCCATCAGCGACTCGATCTCGTGCGCGTTGAGGTTGCCCGAGACCATCATGCGCAGGTAGTCGGTGATGAACTCGGTCACGTGGTGGTCATTGCCCACGCCCGGATACTTCTGGAACAAGGGGCTGGAGTGCGGGTCCTCGACATCCTTCTCGATCGACATCAGGCCCTCCTTGCGGGCCTTCTGCAGGATGTCGTACATGAGCGCCAGCAGCTCCATGTAGCGCGCCTTGGTGTACTTGCTGCCCTTCAGGCAGGACAAGGCACCGGCGATCGTCGACTTGATCACCGTCATCTGGTTGTTGACGATGAAGGCGCCCGCCGTGGCACCGCCGATCATCGCCAGCTCCCAGGGCAGCGCCTTCAGGATCGGGCCCATGTTGCCGCCATGCGCGATGAAGACGCCGAACACGCAACCGAGGACGACGACCCAGCCGATGATGACGAACATGGTGAGGGGCAGGCTAGAGGATGGGCCGGGTCCCCGGACATGACCCGGCCGCGACCCCGCTGCTGGCGTTATCGGCGTGACGGCCCGGCAGTTGAGCCTGGCCGGGTGGCCCGATGCGGTACACCCAGACCTCGCGCTGGCCGGCCTCTTGCAGCCGGGCCACAGGCTCGCTGCCGTCGACCGCGAACTCCAGGCTGACAAGCCAGCTGCCGGGCTTCATCTCGCGCCTGGCCTTGGCCATGGCACGCGGCATGCTCTCCGGGCGTTGGAACAGATAGACCAGGTCGACCGAAGACCAGTCCTGCTGCCACATGTCGCCGGCGTGCACGTCGGCGAACGGGCAGCGCCAGCGGCAGTACCAGGCCAGCGGCCGGCTCCACTCGACACCCCGCAGCCGGGCCTGGGGCCACAGGCCGTGAAGAGCCCGCAGCCCGTGACCCAGGCCGGCACCGGCCTCCAGCACGACAGCGCGTGCCGGCAGCCTGACCACGGCCGGCAGCCCAGCCAGCGCCAGCCGCGCTGTCGGGAACCACGGCGCATCGCGCCATGCCCGGGGCGGGTACAGGCCCAGCAGCAACAGCGGTGGCGCCAGCCAGGCCCAGGCCGGCAGCTTGCCCGCCAGGGCCAGCAACGCCACCGAGGCCGGGAAGCCAGCGGCCAGCCACAGGCGGCGCCAGGCGGAGCGTGGTGCCAGCGCCAGCACGGCGCCGGGCAGCGCGCCCGCGCACAAGCTGGCCAGCGCGCCGGCGCCGCGCGCGGCCAGCCCCAGGGCCAGCAGCCAGCCCAGGCCCCAGGCCAGCAGCGCCGGCCAGGGCCAGCACCAGCCGACAGCCGTCGACAGCCGCACGCGCAAGGGGGACAGCAGGACCTGCATTCGCACGAGTTTTACGGCGGCCTTCGGCGGCGCATGCACCGATGAAGCGGCCAAAGCCCGGGCTTCATTTCGCTCGCCCCAAGAAAAAGGCGGGTCCCGAAGGACCCGCCGTAAAGCACAGGGGTCTGTGCCAGGAGGAGACAAGCTTTCAAGTCACACGCACTGTCCTGGTTTACGGCCGCCGCCGCGTGCTCTGGAGGGCACGATGCGGCGAAACCCGAGACGGCGCGACATCCATCACGGTCCGGACCGGAATCTCGGAGCGCAGGGGCAGGCGGCCATGGCCATGGCGCAGCGCTCAGGACAGCGTGGCCATCGCGCGGCCAACGGCCTCGTCCTGGCCCTGCCGCAACTGCAGCGCACCGGCCATGCGCCCCTTGCCGGCGCGCGCCGGCGGCTCGCACAGGCCGCAGACGTAGTTGCGTGCGATCTCGTGCGGGTGGGTCACGAAGTGCCCGCCGCACTTGCGGCAGGGGGTCATGGTCAGCATGCCGTTGTCGACGAACTTCACCAGCCGCCAGGCGCGCGTCACGCTGAGCAGCGGCTCCAGGCCCTGCGCGCCGATCTGCTCCAGGTACAGCTGGTAGGCCTTGATGACGGTGTCGATCTCGTCGAGTTCGGCCACCTTGTTCAGGTACTCGTGGATGTTGAGGAACAGGCTGGCGTGGATGTTGGGCTGCCAGGTCATGAACCAGTCGGTCGAGAACGGCAGCTGGCCCTTGGACGGGCTGCGCCCCGAAACCTCCTTGTACAGGCGCAGCAGGCGCTCGTAGCTGAGGTCGGTCTCGCTCTCCAGCACCTGCAATCGGGCGCCCAGGTGGATCAGCGTCACGGCGCGCTCGATCTGGCGGGCTTCGGTAAGGATGCTCTTCTGGCGCATGGCGGGCTCCGGGTGCCGTCGTCGGAAGGTTCAGGCCGCTTCCTGGTGGCGCCCGGCCATCAGGATGGACGCGTGCAGGCGGGCCACGCCGTCGTTGGCGGCACCCTTGCCATGGCTGGTCAGCAGGTTCCAGACCAGGTCGTCGTCCACGCGGAAGCGGCACAGCAGCGTGTTGCCGCCGGCGATCTTCATCATCTGCGCCGGCGTCAGGGTGCCGATCAGGCTGGCGGTCTCTTCGCCGATGCCCAGGCGGAACAGCGCCTGGTCGCGGTCGATGCGGATCAGCGTCTGCGCCAGCATCAGGTACGACAGGTTGGCTTCACGGATCTCGGCGAGGATCTGTTCGGAGGTCATGGTGTCGGTGCTCCAGGGTGGCAGGGATCGGTGACGGTGTGCAACGAACTGTAGAGATCGGAAATGGGCCCGGGCATCAGGCCAGTTCCGTGCCCGCCGTCGCCTTTCTTCCCGCTGTCGTGTAGGACGGATTCCTACAGGGCCGTTGCCGGCCCCGAGCAGCGCCCGGTTCCGGCCGCTGTTCGCCCGATCGCGGTGCAGGCCGCTGCCTAGCATGCGCCTGCGGTCCCCCTTTTCGGCGGCGACCCGGCCCGCCAGGCCCGCCGTCGCCCGACCCGACACCTGCAGGACCACGCCTCCGGAGATGCCCATGCCTGTCGACAGCCTTCCCCGCGCCGCCATGAGCGCGCCGGGCCGCCCCCAAGCGCTCATACCGGAGCCCCATGGGGGCGAAGGTACTCCAGTGAGCCCGCCCGGCAGCCCGAAGGGCTCATACCGAAGTGCGCAGCACGAAGGTACTCAATTGAGCGCGCCGGGCCGCTCCCAAGCGCTCATACCGGAGCCCCTTGGGGGCGAAGGTGCTCGAGTGAGCGCCGTGCACGCCCGCGCGCGCGCCCGCTGGGCCGAGTGCCGCCAGCTCCCGGCAGCGCCGCTGCAGTACCTGCAGGTGCAGGAGCATGTGCTGCGGCATGCCGCCCTGCCGCTGGCCGGCAGTCGGCGCAGCGTGCTGGACATCGGCTGCGGCGACGGCCGGTTCACCTTCGTGCTCGCCGAGGGCGCCGACGACGTGGTGGCCCTGGACATCGCGCCGCAGCTGGTCGCCTGCGCACAGGGCGAGGCCGACGCCCGCGGGCTCTCGCACGTGCGCTTCGCGGTCCACGATGCCGAGCAGGCCTTCCCTGCCGTTCCGGTGGAGCTGGTGAGTTGCATGGGCGTGCTGTCGACCATGATCGACGACCGGCGCTTCACCGACCTGGCCACGCAGCTGGCGGCGCACACGCTGCCGGGCGGGCACCTGATCACCAAGGACACGGTGTCGCTGGACCGAGCGCAGGTGCACCTGGACGGAGAGGTGCCGCTGCACTGGCGGCACATCGACAGCTACCTGCGCAGCTTCATGCTGCTGGACTTCGAGCTGGTCGGCGAGTTCCACCTCGCCCGCTGGTCGCCGCGCCACCTGGACGGCCTGTGGGTGTGGCGCGCGCGCGAGGGGAGCCGCCATTGAGCGCCGTCCTGGAGCCGCCGGCCAGCCTCGTCGCACAGCAATTCGAGGACCGGCTGCAGGCCCTGGAGGCGTTCGACCGCGAGGCCGGCGAAGCGCTCAGCCAGGTCGTCGACGCGGTGGTCGAGCTGCGCCAGGGGCTGGGCCGCCTGCAGGAGATCGAGTCGCTGAAGGTCCGGCTGCGCGAGCTCGAGCAGCAGCTCTCGCTGGAGCGCGCCGGACGCGACCTGGCGCAGGTCTCGCACATGCACGCCAAGTCGCGCCACGTGGTCTTCGTCGGCACCACCTACTTCGGCTGCAACGTCAAGTACGCCTGGGCCGAGGCGCATCGCCGCGGCGCCGAGGCGCTGGGCTTCGAAGCCTGGTTCCTGCCCTACAACGCCGAGCAGGAGCAGCTGGTGAGCGGACTGGGCGGCCGCTGCCTGCCGGCCGGTCACCAGAACTGGCAGCCCGAGCACATCCAGCTGGCGCTGTCGGCGGCGCTGGTGGTCACCAGTGACCACTTCCTCAACCCCAACCCCTACGCGGCGGCGCTGCTTGCCGGTGCGCGCCAGGTGCAGCTCTGGCACGGTGTGTCGATCAAGGAGATCGGCCTGCGCAACCTGGCCGGCGGCCGCGCGCTGGGCCCGCACTTCGCGCGCGTGCTGGCCACCTGCGGCCGCTACGCCCGCTTCGTCGGCACCGCGCAGCACGCCGAGCCCGAGTGGCGCCGCTGGTTCGCCTTCGAGCGCTACTCGGCACTGGGCTACGCGCGCAACGACGTGCTGCACCGCCCGCCCGACGAGATCGACCTGGCCGGCTGCGACCTCGAGACCCACGCCCGCTGCCGCGAGACACTGGCGCGCGGCCGGCGGGTGCTGCTCTATGCCCCCACCTTTCGTGACGGCCGGCCGGAGTGGCTGCTTCAGGCCGGGCTGGACAGGCTCGCCCAGGCCGCCGCCCAGGGTGGCGACCTGCTCGTCGTCAACCTGCATCCGGTCGAGAGCCCGCAGATCCCCAGGCTGGCCCCGCAGCTGCCGGGCGTGGCCTTCGTCCGCCCGCGCACCGACCTCTACCCGCTGCTCGCGCAGGCCAGCGCCCTGATCACCGACTACTCGTCGGTGATGTTCGACTACCTGCAGCTGGACCGGCCGGTGCTGCTGTACCGGCCCGACCATGCGCTCTATACCTCCCGCTCGAGGCGGCTGTTCGACGACAAGCTCTCGCCACTGCCCGGCCCGCTGTTCGACGACGCCGCCGCGCTGGCGCGCGCCCTCAGGCGGCCGGACCTGGCGCACGACGCCACCCATGCGCTGGCCCGGCGGCAGCTGCGCGGCCAGTGCTTCGACCACCACGACGGCGGCAGCGCCGCGCGGCTGGTGGCGCTGCTGCAGCACGAGCTGCAGCTGGCCGGCGTGGTGTCATGAGCCCGCCCGGCCGCCCGAAGGGCTCATACCGGAGCCCCCTGGGGGCGAAGGATTCGCAATGACCGCGCCGGGCCGTTCCCAAGCGCTCATACCGGAGCCCCCCGGGGGCGAAGGCACCCAGGTGCGTCTCGCGCGCACCGTGCCCGGGCGGCGGGCGCCGCCGGATGCCCCGCGCGGCACCGCCATCACCTACGGCACCTACGACCTGTTCCACGTCGGCCACGTGCGGCTGTTGCGCCGCATCAAGGAACGTTACGGCTTCCTGATCGTCGCGGTGTCCACCGACGAGTTCAACGCGGTCAAGGGCAAGCGCGCGATCGTGCCCTTTGCCGACCGCATCGAGGTCGTTCGCGCCTGCCGGCACGTCGACCTGGCGATCGCCGAGGCCGGCTGGGCGCAGAAGGAACAGGACATCCGCGAGTACGGCTGCACGGCGTTCGTGATGGGCGACGACTGGCGCGGCCGCTTCGACCACCTGCGCGCGCTGTGCGAGGTGGTGTACCTGCCGCGCACCGATGGCGTCTCGAGCAGCGAGCTGAAAAGCCAGGTGCTGGCGACAGCCGGCTGAGCCGCCCGGGGGGCCTGCCGGCCACAGGGCCCCGGGCCCCACCCTCGCCCTGCGGCGGGATCAGGCCGCTGCCGGCATCGCCTCGGGCGCCGCACAAGCCGGCGCTGCGGCTGGCGGGCCGGCCTTGGCGCATGCCGCACGGGCAGCCGCCTCGAGCTGAGCGCAGCGACGTGTGTAGGCCCGGGTCAGCACCGCCAGCGCGGCTTCGAGCGAGTCGGCACTGCCGGCGCCGGCTGGCGCCAGCGTGGCGGGTCGCGGGCGCGTGGACATCTCGGCCGGCAAGGCCAGCAGCACCGCCTCCCAGCCGTCGGTCAGCTGCACCCACTTGAAGCCGAACCTGTAGTCGACCCCGGTGGCATGCACCAGTGCCGGCAGCGTGAACACATCGTCCCACTTGTGGTACAGGCAGATCGCCAGACGCGGCCGGAAGTGCGCGATCGTGTGGCGCGCGCCCGCCAGCGCCATCGCCTCGGCACCCTCGATGTCGAGCTTGATGAAGTCCACGCGCGGCAGCTTCATGGCCTGCACGTAGTCGTCCAGCGACACCGTCTGCACGCGCTCGCCGCGCGTCTGCGGACCGAAGATCGACGCCGCGCTCTGCGCACGCCCGCCGCTGACGCGCAGCTCGCCGCCGCTGGTCTCGGCCAGCGCCATCTTGTTCAGCACCACGCGGCCGTCAGGGACCCGGTTGTGCTCCAGGTTGTGCACCAGCAGCGCCAGGTTCTCGTCCAGCAGCTCGAAGCTGTGCACCTGGCATTGCCCCAGCAGGCGGTGGTGGAAGTAGACCGCGGTGTCGCCGATGAAGGCGCCCCCGTCGATGATCACGTCGCCTGGTCGCAGCGCGACTTCGCCATGCTCGTACTGGTTGTACAGCACGTCGTGCACGCCCAGCACCCAGTCGTAGCCCAGCAGCTGGAAGTCGTGTCCCTGGCTCTTGAAGTCGCGCAAGCGGTAGGCCGCCCCGCCGAGCATGACCTCGGGCCTTGGCTCGGCCTTGGTGCGGGCGATCGTGTCCTCGTAGAGACCGCGCTCGATCGGGTTGACCAGGTCGATGCGCCCCCAGCGCTTGAGCCACCAGACCAGGAAGCGCGCCTGATCGGCCGCATCCAGCCGGTCGTACAGGCCCTCGGCGATGGCCTGCAGATGCGGCGCATAGCGTTCATGGAACTGGCAGAAACGTTCGAGGTCTGCCTCGCGCAGGCGTGGCAGCAGGGCAGCGAGGTCGTGGCGCAGCTTCATCGGCGGGGCTCCGCGCGGGCCGTCAGCCGGCGTGCCGCGAACGCAGCACGAACAGCGGCCGGTTGAGGAACTCGCCCAGCGCATCCTGGCGTGGCAGGTTGGCCGCGCTCGGCGCCGCGTAGTGCACAGCGCCGGTCGTGGCGTCGCGTTCGGCGATGCCGATCGCCTGCACCGCCCAGTGGCCCTGCGTGCCCTGGGTCACGAAGTCGATCATCTCGGCCTTGGTGCCGTGCTCGAACAGGCCCAGCTGGCGGTTGCCCTTCCAGTTGAAGCCGAGCTGGAAGAGCAGCGTGTCGGCCTGGCGTGCCAGGCCGTTGAGCTGGCGCAGCATGCCCTCGCGCGCGGCGGCGATGCCCAGGCCCGGGTCGCCATAGTCGTCGCCCAGGTGGTGCAGCACATTGAGCAGCAGTGCGACGTCGAAGTGTGGGGCTGCGGCGCCGCCGGCCTGGCCGTCGGGCCCGTCGTCGAAGCGGTAGTAGCCGGCGTGCAACTCGAAGCGGTCCTGCTCCCCCAGTTCGCGGATCGCCTGGGCCAGGAACCCGGCGCACGAGGGCTTGCCTTCCCAGCCGACCACGCGCGAGGCGCCGGCGTCCAGCGCACCGACCAGGAACCAGCCGATGTTGCAGCCGATGTCCAGCACGCTGCGGCCGCGGAAGTCGACCTGACGGCGGAAGAACGCCATCCTCGGCGGCTCGTGGAAGGTGTAGCGGTTCTCGAGCCCGCTGCCGGCCAGCAGCGCGTTCAGCCGCTCGGGCAGGATGTGGTAGCCGATGTGCTTCTCGCCGCGGCTGTGGCGGTCCAGCAGCGCGCGCAGCCGGCGCGCGGTCTCGGGGGTCGGGGCCTTCATGTCGAGTCCTCGTGGGAAGAAAGACGGGGGTGTTCAGGTGGCCATCGCGTTGGCGAGCCAGCGGTGCACGACCGCCGGCGGGCGGGCGTCGAAGTAGCGGTCGAAGACAGCCAGCGCCTGCGGCACGCTGTACAGCCCGGCGCCGACCCCTCGCCAGTGGCGAACGTCGGCGCGGCTGATGACCAGGTTGACGCGCACCGGGATGCTGCTCATGCCCAGCGCGGCAGCCGCCGAGGCGCGGTGGTTGCCGGCCGTGATCAGCCAGCGCCAGCCGCCGTTGTCGTCGACCAGCGCGGTCGCGCGCACGTCGCCGTCGGGCCCGTCGTGGCGCTGGTAGCCGTGCTCGGCGATGCGGCGCAGCACGTAGAGGATGCGCTCGGCCTCGATCTGCATCTTGGCCTGGCTGACCGGGCCGCAGAACAGCCAGCCGTCCTCGATGCCGACCTCGCGCCCGACGGCACGGTTCTCGGCCAGCGCGGCCTGCTCGTAGGCGGCGCGGTAGGACTCGACCGTGCGCGCCCGCCATGGAAACACCGCCGCCCAGGGCGGAGCGGCCTGCAGCGTCGGGTGCGCGCTGTCGCCCAGGCCCAGCCAGTCGGCGGCATGGCGCGGCCGCACGCGGCAGTAGTACGGCTGCAGGCACTCGAGCATCGCCTCCAGCACGCCCGGCCGATGCAGGCCATGGGCCAGCGCACGGCGGGCGGCGAACAGGAACGGCGTCGTGCGGCCGACCTCCAGCCCCGGCTGCGCGCGGCCATGGTCGATGCGTCCGTCGAGCACCGCCTGGCTGTGGATCTCGCTGTAGCGCAGCCCCAGCGGGTGGTTGCCGCAGGTCCGCAGGTCCAGCACCGCGTCCGGGCCGGTCCGCGGCGCCTCGGTTGCGGGGAGGACCGGGCCCGGCCGCTCAGGCCAGCTCGTCGCGGTCGCCGATGAAGTCGAAGAAATCATGGTCCAGGTTCGGTGAGAAGACCGAAGGCAGGAAGCGCGCGCCAGCCACCGTCCAGCGCCCGTCTGCCGAGCGCTGCAGACGACCGGCCTGCCACCAGCGGATGAACTGCAGCGCGCCGTAGACCTGCGACAGGAACAGGCGATGGCGGTTGTGCGCCGGCGGCAGGGCACGGTCCAGCGGCAGCGCGGCCTGCAGCACGATGGGCCCGCTGTCCATGCCGGCGTCGACCTCATGCAGCGTGCTGCCCATGAACATCGCCCCCGACGCGAGCGTGTCCTCGAAGCCGTGCATGCCCTTGAACGAAGGCAGCAGCGAGGGGTGGCCATTGACGATGCGGCCACGCTGCCCGCGCAGGAAGTCGCCGCCGAGCAGCCGCGTGTAGAAGCTGAAGAACAGCAGGTCGGTGCGCCCGGCAAAGCGCGAATGCAGCAGCGCCGAGAACGCCTGCCCGCTGGTCGCCGGCAGGCAGTGCGCGCTGACGCCGGCCGCCGCGGCAACGTCGAGGAAGCCGCACGAGCGGTCGCTCAGCGCTTCCAGGGTGAGCGCGCGCACGAAGTCGTGGCGCAGCAGCCGCGACAGCACGCCGCCGCCACTGCTGCCGAGGAAGACGATGCGCTTCGGATCCATGCCGGCGCTCAGTCGAGCACGAACTGGCGCGCCAGTCGCGCCACTTCGGGCAGGGGGTTGTTCATCAGCGCGTCGACCACCGACAGCCCGGCCACGAAGCCGGTGCTGCCCATCTGCGGATACGGCGGCAGCCGCGGCCGCACGAAGCGCAGCGACACGCCCAGCGCCGCGAACTCCTCACGCGTGTAGAGCGCGTCGCCGCCGGGCGAATTGACATAGCGCGTGGCGCCGAGCGCACGCGTGATCGCGGCCAGCCGCTCGGCGCGCGGCAGGCCGCGGCTGCCGGCGAAGCCTTGCGACGAGCGCAGGAAGCGCCGCTCGATGCCCAGCGCCGCGCACAGCACCTGCACCGAACGCATGGCCAGCTCGGCGATGCCGGGCTCGTCGTCGCCCAGCACCTCGCGCAGCAGCGCCATGGTCGGCTCGAACTGCGGCGCGCGCCGGTAGGCGCATTCGAGCTGGCGCTGGAACTGGCGCCGGAAGCGCGCGAAGTCGTGCGTGCCCACCTCGCCGAGCAGGCGGTTGCGGCTGGACATGGCCAGCGGCACCGTGAAGGTGTGTGCGGCGCCGTCGATCAGGATGCGATTGCGGTGCACCCAGCCGCGCGGGATGTGCTGCACATCGTCGTAGAAGACGAAGGTGTCGCAGGCGGCCACCAGCGACAGGTAGCCCAGGTAGGGCAGGAAGTACGGCTGCATCACGGCCACCACCGGCGACGCCGCCTGCCGCCAGGGCGCGGCGCTCGGTGCGCTGGCCTCGGCCAGGCGGTGGGGGTCGCCGCGCAGGGTGTCCACGGGCTCGTCCTCAGGCCGCCAGCGGCAGCAGGGTCGCGGCGTGCGGCGCGGCGTCAGCGGCGGGGCAGGCCGCGCCGACGGCCACCGCGTTCACCCGCGCCGCCTGCAGCACCACGCCGACCACGCGCTGGACATCCTCGTCGGCCAGGCCGGGGTGGATGGGCAGGCACAGCACCTGCTCGCTGGCAGCGGCCGCCACCGGCAGGCGGCCGCGGTCGGCCGAGGGCAGCCCGCGGTACATGGGAAAGTCCGAGATCAGCGGGTGGAAGTAGCGCCGCGCGACGATGCCGGCCTCGCGCAGGCGCGTGAACAGCTCGTCGCGTTCGACGGCAAACGAGCGCTGCACCATGACCGGAAAGTACGAGTGGTTGCGCGTGGCGTCGCGCGGCGGGTCCAGCAGGCGCAGGCCCGGCAGGCCGCCGAGCGCGCGCCGGTACTGCGCCTCGACTTCGGCCCGGCGAGCGATGGCCGGCCCGACATGTTGCAGCTGCAGCAGGCCGAGCGCCGCGTTGAACTCGCTCATCTTGCCGTTGATGCCGGCCGCGACCACCGTCGTCTCGTTGACGAAGCCGAAGTTCTTCAGGTGGTCGATGTGCTGCTTGGTGCGCGCGTCCGGGCTGACGATGGCGCCGCCCTCGAAGGTGTTGAACACCTTGGTGGCGTGGAAGCTGAGCACCGACAGGTCGCCGTGCTGCAGCACGCTGCTCAGCCCCTGCGGCGTGTGGCGGGCCACGCCGAAGGCATGCGCGGCGTCGTAGATGATCTTCAGGTTGTAGTCGTCGGCAATGCGCTGCAGCGCGTCGACATCGCACGGCGTGCCGTAGCAGTGCACCGGCAGGATGGCCGTCGTCTGCGGCGTGATCGCCGCTTCCACCCGGGCCGGGTCCAGGTTCAGCGTGTGCGGGTCGATGTCGACGAACACCGGCCGGATGCCGTTCCACAGCAGGGAATGCGCGGTGGCGACGAACGAGTACGGCGTGGTGATGACTTCGCCGCCGATGCGCAGCGCCTGCAGCGCCGTGACCAGCGCGATCGTCGCGTTCGCGAACAGCGAGACGTGGCGCACGCCCAGGTGCTCGGCGAGCGCGTGTTCCAGCTGGGCGTGGAAGGGGCCGCCATTGGTCAGCTTGCGGCTGGCCCAGATCTGCTCCAGGTAGGGCAGGAACTCCTGCAAGGGCGGCAGGTCCGGCTGGGTGACGAAGATCGGCGCGCTCGACGGGTTCATGCCACCTCCAGCGCGCGTGTGCGCAAGGGGTAGACCGCATCGACGATGCGGTCCTTCTCGTCCGGCGGCAGCTTCGACGCCGCCACCTTGGCCATCAGGTCGCTGACCGCCTGCGCGTGGCCCAGGCGCTCGTGCATGCGCGCCAGCGCCGCCCAGGTCTGCACCCGCCGGCGTTCCTTCTCCGCCGCCGGCAGCGGGCTCCAGAGGCTGAACTCGTTCTCCCGCCGCACGGCGCCGATCAGCGTCTCGAGGTACAGGCAGCGGCCCTGGGTGCCGAGGAAGGAGGTCAGGAACTGGTCGCCCACGGCGGCCAGGTCGCGCTCCGGCGGCAGCGCGTCGAAGGTCTTGCGGAAGACCAGTGTCGCCAGCCACAGCACCGTGTGCACGTTCATCAGCTGCCGCGGGCCGAGCGCGAAGTTGCGCCCCATCGTCGTCCACGGCCGGACGGTCAGCGCGGACTCGCTGAAGTGGTAGTAGTTGTGCACCGAACACGAATACTCGGGGTGCGCCATCAGGTAGCCGACCTGCAGCCGCAACTTGGCCGGGTGGACCCAGAAGTCGTCGCCCTCGCAGGTGGCGACGTACTCGCCGCGCGCCAGCTTCAGCAGCAGCTCGAACGGCCGCACGCCGCGCGAGAACTGGTTGTGCTCCTGCAGCACCGTCCTGACGATGCGCGGATAGCGGCGCTGCCAGTCGCGCAGGCGGTCGGCGGTGCCGTCGGTCGAGGCGTCGTCGTGGACCAGGATCTCGAACCGGTAAGGGCTGTCCTGCGCCAGGAAGCCCCGCATCGCGTCGTCGATGTAGCGCTCGTGGTTGTAGGCCGGGCACAGGATGCTGATCGTCGGCTTGCCTTCGCCACCCCAGCGTGCCAGCAGCTGCTCTTCGCTGGCGACCGGGCCGATCGCCAGCAGCGCGGCCTGCTCACCCAGGCCTTCGGCGACCCAGTCCTCGGCCTCGCGCAGGCGGCCCAGGCGGTGCAGGCACATCGAGGCCCAGCCATAGGCGCTGCGCGGTGTCTGCGCGCCCAGCTCGCGGCGCAGCCGCTCCAGGCCACGCAGCGCCAGCGTCCAGTGCTGCAAGCGCATCGCCGCCAGGACCGTGTCAGGCAGCTCCGCGAGCGGGCCGAGGGCGACCAGGATCTCGATGCGCAAGGCTTCGAGCCGGCTCGAGGCGTCGCCTTCCAGCGCAAAGGCGCTCACCAGCCAGGCGGCAAGCGTCGATTGATGGGCCCCGGGGTCGGCGCCTTCGGCACCCTGCAGACAGTGGGCAAAGCCCTCCACCACCGCCGCCATGGCCTCCGAGGGGCAACGCTGCGGATGCGCAACCCCGTGCAGGTCGGCCGCGAAGTCCAGCCCGCCCAGGGCGAGCGCGCCCAGCAGCGCCGGGCCCTCGACGAGCCGGACCGCAGCGCCCGGCAACACGGCCGCCGCGAGGGCGTCGCGGCCGCCCTCATTCCAGCAGCGGACCAGGGCGCGCAGCGCAGGCGCCAGTGCGGCGTCTGCGGGCGCAAGCGTCGGCGTGACCATGCGGGCCACTGTAGGCAGCCCGCCCGCCGCCCGCCGGGGGAATACCGGGGCCTAAGCCGCCCAATTGGGAGCCTGGGAGCCTGGGAGCCGCAGGCACCGCAGGGCAGCGAACGCGGCCCGCCCGGGCCCGGGGGAGGCGGCAGCGCCCCCCCGGCTACCCCTTCGAGATCAGGCGTGCTTGGCGATCAGTGCCTTGGCGCTGTCGAACAGGGCCTTGCCCTTGAAGCCGCGCTTGTCCATGTCGGCGACCCACTCGTCGTCGATCTTCGACGACAGCTTGACGAATTCCTCGCGCTGCGCCGCCGTGAACTGGTAGATCGAGTTGCCGCGTTCGACCGCGCTCTGGCGCCCGCGAGCGTCGTTGCCCTGCTGCGTCTTGCCCAGCCAGGCCGAGGTGGCGAGCCCCGAATTGGCGTCTATCACCTTCTTCAGGTCAGGCGCCAGGCTCTCGTAGCGGGCCTTGTTCATCGCCAGCACGAAGGTGGTCGTGTACAGCGCGCCGCCGGAATTGTCGAACTCGCTGTGGAACTTGGTCAGCTCGTGCACCTTGACCGACGGCACCACCTCCCAGGGGATCACGCAGGCCTCGATGGTGCCCTTGGACAGCGCGTCGGGGATCTGCGGCAGCGGCATGCCGACCGGGATGGCGCCCACCGAGCCCAGCATCTTGGTGACCTGGCGGGTCGGCCCGCGCACCTTCAGGCCGCGCAGGTCGCCCACGCTCTTGATCTGCTTGCTGGCGCAATGGAACATGCCCGGGCCGTGCACGTGCAGCGCAAGCACCTGCGTTTCCTTGAACTCGTCGGGGCACTGGGTCTGGAAGTACTCCCAGTAGGCCTTGGAGGTGGCCTCGGCACTGTTCATCATGAACGGCAGCTCGAAGACCTCGATGCGCGGGAAGCGGCCGGCGGTGTTGCCCGGCAGCGTCCAGACGACATCGACCACGCCGTCGCGCGCCTGGTCGTACAACTGCACCGGCGTGCCGCCGAGCTGCATCGCGGGGTAGGCCTCGAACTTGATCCGACCGCCGCTGTCCTTCTCGACCTTCTCCATCCACGGCTTGTGCATCGACAGCCAGACGTTGGACTGCGGTGCCATGAAGGTGTGGAACTTCAGCGTCACTGTCTGCTGGGCCAGCCCCGCCAGGTGGGGCACGCCCAGCGCGCCGGCGGCGGCGCCCTGCAGCAATGATCGTCTCTTCATCGGTTTCTCCTTCTGTCGGAAGCGGTACGGAACGCGAGCTTAACGAGCGTGCCCCCGGGCCGGACGCGCGGGTTTGCACCTAGGCGCTAGGTCATGAACTTCAGCACCCACAGGCTGATCGGCGGGAACAGCAACAGCAGCAGGGCGCGCACGGTGTCGCTGATCAGGAAGGGCATGACGCCGCGGTAGCTCTCGGCAATGGGCACGTCGCGCGCCATGCCGTTGACGACGTAGACGTTGAGCCCGACCGGCGGCGCCAGCAGGCCGAAGCCCACCGTCATCAGCACCATGATGCCGAACCAGATGGCCACGCTCTCCCTGGGCATGCCGAAGTCCAGCCCCATGATCATCGGGAAGAAGATGGGGATGGTCAGCAGGATCATGCTCAGCTCGTCCATCACCGCGCCCAGCACGACATAGAAGAGCAGGATGGCCGCCACCACCATCACCGGCGGCAGGCCCCAGCCCTTGACCAGTTCGGCCAGCTGCGCGGGGACCTGGGTCAGCGCCAGCGAGGCGTTCATCAGGTCGGCGCCGAGGAAGATCAGGAAGATCATGGCCGAGGCCTCGGCCGTGGCGTAGAAGCAGTGCTTGAACTTCGCCCAGGTGATCTCGCGCTTGGCCAGCGCCGCCACGAAGGTGGCCGCCGCCCCGACCGCCGCCCCTTCGGTGGGCGTGAACTTGCCGCCGTAGATGCCGCCGAAGACGACCAGAAAGATCAGCGCGATCGGCAGGATGCCGCCCAGCGAGCGCAGCGTGACCGCAGGCGCCTCGTCGTGCTCGGGCGCCTGCCCGGGCACCACGCGCACGTAGACGGCGATGGCGATCATGTACCCCAGCATGGCGATCAGGCCCGGCACCATGGCGGCGGCGAACAGCTTGGCGATGTTCTGCTCGGCCAGGATGGCGTAGATGACCAGCGGCACCGAAGGCGGGATCAGGATGCCCAGCGTGCCGCCGGCGGCCAGCGTGCCGGTGGACAGGCGGCCGGAGTAGCCGTGCCGCCGCATCTCCGGCAGCGCGACCTGCGTGATGGTGGCGGCCGTGGCCACCGAGGACCCGCAGATGGCGCCAAAGGCGGCGCAGGCCAGCACCGCCGCCATCGCCAGGCCGCCACGCAGGCGGCCCATGACGGCGGCCGCGAACTCGAACAGCGCGCGCGAGATGCCGCCCTGGGTGGCAAAGTTGCCCATCAGGATGAACAGCGGGATCACGCTCAGGTCGTAGCTCGCGAAGCGGGCGAAGGCCTGGGTGTTGAGGAAGCTGGCCAGCGGCGACCAGCCCGAGATCGTCACGTAGCCGACGCAGCCGGCGGCGAACATGGCGATCGCGATCGGCGTGCGCAGCGCCATCAGCACCAGCATGACGGCGAAGATCATCAGCGCGAGCGTGACCGGCGTCATTCATGCACCCCGTCGCCGAAGCCGGCCACCGCCTGCGCGAGGGCGATGACGGTGCACAAGGCCAGCGGCGGCACCATGAAGGCGTAGACCACCCATTCCGGAAAGCCCATCATCATGGTCCCCGCGCCGCTGGACCAGGCGTTGAGCCCGCCTATCGTCGTCCGCCAGCTCATCAGGCCCAGTGCCAGCGCCAGCAGCAGCGCGCCCATGCGGTCCAGCCGGGCCTGCGTCGGCGCACCGGCACGGGCGGTGAAGAAGTCGACGATGATGTGCGCCCGGCGCAGCTGGCACCAGGGCATGAACAGCGCGATCGCCGCCCCGGCGGCGGCGCCCGAGAGCTCGAAGTCCCCGACGATGGTCCAGCCCGTGGTGTTGCGGCCGATCAGGCTGACGCAGGTCATCAGCGTGATGACGGTCAGCAGCGCGCCCGCGAGGATCGCGCAGCCCTTGGCCAGCCATTCCAGCATCTTCACGTGCAGACTTCCACCTCTGTGGCCCGGGCACCACCGGCCCTGGCATTCGCCGCGCTGGCACCCGCCCGCGGCGCCGCATTGTGCGGTCTCGGTTGTCCTGCCACATTGTGCATCGCACCGCTATCTGATATGCCGCACCGGCATGAGAGCAGGCCATGGTGCCGACCCCGTCCGGACGCCCGGGTGACCGCGCCGGCTCGCCGCCCAGGTACTCAGGTCCTTGGGTCCCTGGGTCAGTAACGGCCGAAGTACTCCCGCCGCATCCAGGCCACCTTGTCCGTGGCCTCCGTGAACCGGGCCAGTTCGGCGCGCTTGACCACCTGCAGCACCCGCAGCAGTTCGGGGGCGAAGCAGCGGCCGAGCAGGGTGTCGGCCTGCAGCGCCGCCAGCGCCTCGTCGAGGCTGGCCGGCAAGGCGTCGCCCGTGGACTCGTTGCCCGCCATGTCATAGGGATCGCGCGTCGCCGCGGCGGGCCTCAGGCCGGCCTCGACACCATTGAGCCCGGCGTGCACCTGGGACGCGATGTAGAGGTATGGATTGGCCATGGGTTCGCCGACACGGTTCTCGATGCGCGTGGCGGGGTCCCCCGCGCCGCCCAGCACGCGCAGCATGGCGCCGCGGTTGTCGCGCCCCCAGCGCGCGGCCACCGGCGCCAGCAGGCCGGGCTTGAAGCGGCCGTAGGCGTTGACCGTGCTGCTGCCGAACAGCGCCGCACCACGGGCATGTGCCAGCAGGCCGGCCAGCCAGGCGCTGCCCAGCGGCGACAACCAATGGCACGCGTCCTCGGGGCCGGCCCCGTCGCCCGAGCCCGCAGGCCGCATGAAGGCGTTGCCCCCGCCCTCGCGCAAACGCAGCGATTGGTGCAGGTGCCAGCCGCTGGACATCACGGTGGCAAAGGGCGGCCGGCACATGAAAGTGGCGTGGTAGCCGGCGCGGCGCAGCGCCTGCCGCACGCCGTTCCTGAACAGCACCATGCGGTCGGCGGCCTGCAGGCCTCGGCATGCGTCGAACACGGCCTCGATCTGGCTGGGCCCGAGTTCGACCTCCAGCGAGCGCAGCGGCAGCCCGAGCCCGGCGCAGGTCGCGCGCACCACGTCGAACACCTCGGCCATGCGGTCGGCCGACGATTCGGCGAGCAGGTTCCAGCCCGGGTGCGTGCCGAGGACCAGCGGCGGCTCGCCCGGCCAGGCCGCGGCATCGGGGTCGAGCCGGTCGTCGGCGATGCGGTAGACGTGGAACTCGACCTCGAGCCCGCAGACGAAGTCCAGGCCGTGATCGCGCAGCCGCTCCAGGGCGGCCTGCAGGGCGCGCCGCGGGTCGGCGGACACCGGAAGGCCGTCCTCGTCCACCAGCTCGCCCCGCAGCCAGGCGGTGCGTGGTGCCCAGGGCAGCAGGACCCGGCTTGCCGGGTCGGGCAGCAGGAACAGGTTGCGCGCGTAGCCCAGGCCCGGCAGCTCGGCCTGCACGCCGGGGTCGAAGACCTTGAACGCCGTGCGGTCGGCACTGTCCTTGAGCAGCAGCGTGCTGACCAGGCCGACCCCGTCGACCAGCGCCGACTCGAGGGCCGGCCGCATCAGCGTCTTGCCGCGCAGGCCGCCGTGCAGGTCACACCAGCCCACCCTGACCTGCTCCACCTGGTGCGCCTGCAGCCAGCCGAGCAGTTGCTGCACCTGGCCTTGCCGCTCGGCGGTGGCAGCGCCGCAGCGCTCGACCAGCGGCCTGGCCGCGCCGTCCTCGCCTTCGGCTGGCGGCCTGTTCACGCGGCGCTGCCGGCCTCGGCCACACTGCCGGCCGGCTGCAGCCAGGGCGCGCCGGCTCGCAGCCGACGCACCTGGCTGGCCCAGTGACCGGCCCAGTCGTCGGCCGGCGCGATGCAGTCCAGGGTGTCGGGCCCGCCGCCGGGCCGCGGCCGCGGGGGCGCCCCGCCCTGGCGCACGGTCTCGATGGCGGCCATCAACTGCCGCCGGTGGGCGACGATCACCTTGTCGCTGCTGCCCAGGTGCTCGCGCGTGCGGTCCTGGATCGCGCCCATGCTCTCCACTGCCCACTGGTCATGCACGTTGATGTCCGATTCCCCCATGCCCAGGTAGGTCCGCGTGCGCTGCTCGGCCGGGTCGTAACCCCAGTCGTTGTGACGGCCCTTGCGGGGCAGGTAGTCGGGCAGCTCCACGGTGGCCAGCCGCTGCGAACGCATGGTGTGCTTGTCGAGCGGCTCGGCGTAGCTGGTGAAGAACGCCACCCAGTAGGTGCGCTCGTCGTCCACCGGCACATGCATCTGCGTGATCGTGATCGTCTCGGACAGCGGGATCACGAAGGTGTACGGGAACAAGGCGTTGGTGACGCGCACATGCATCAGTCGCTCGTCGATGGCGCGCAAGGTGGTCAGCCGCAGGTGGCCTTCACCGAGTGGCTCGAAACGGATGTCGGGCCGGTGGAACTCGCGCAGCACGCGGCTCATCGGCCACTTCTGTCCGTCGACCGCACCGACGCTGGCGCCGCGGAACTGCCGGCCGTAGCTGCCCTGCAGCGGCTCGTCGAACAGGAAGCGGTGCAGGAACGAGGCATGCGCCGGGTCGATGCCGACCTCGAAGGCCTGCAGCCAGTTGCAGTGCCACAGGCCCTTGAATGCAAAGACATGGCTGGCCGGCGCCCGCAGGGCGTCGATGTCGGGCAGTTCGGGCAGTTCGGACAGCGGCCCGCCGGGCTCGCCCAGCCAGGCGAACACCACCCCGGACGCCACACGCACCGGCCAGGCACGCTGGCGCACCCGCTCGCAAAGCGTCGAGCCCAGCGGCTCGGCCGGCGTCTCCAGGCAGCGGCCGTCGGCGTCGAACTTCCAGCCATGGAAGGGGCAGCGGATGCCATCGCCTTCGTGCCGGGCAAAGGCCAGGTCGGCCCCGCGGTGCGGGCAGTCGCGATCCAGCAGCGAATACCGCCCGTGCGCATCGCGGAACAGCACGAAGTCCTGGCCCAGCAGCCGCACCGCCTTCAAGGGCCGCTGCGCCATGCGCGGGTCCAGCGCCGCGTCGAACTCGTCGAGCAACGCCACCGGATGCCAGTAGTGCCGCATCAGCGCCCCGCACGCCGTACCCGGCCCGATGCGCGTGATCAGCTCGTTGTGCGACGCCTGCATGACACCCCCCGGGAAACCGCCCAAGCCCGGGAGTTTAGAAGCCAGACCCGAACCACCCCGCCCCCCGCCGCCCCCCCCCCCCCCC
>Ga0209573_1001972_pt1 | contig 28266 bp, 24 predicted proteins | sample TNRBio252014_DNA_FD_185870 | JGI IMG/M metagenome (GOLD analysis project Ga0209573, IMG submission 185870) | Wastewater treatment Type I Accumulibacter community from EBPR Bioreactor in Madison, WI, USA - TNR Reactor_6/25/2014_ DNA (SPAdes)... | ecosystem: Engineered > Bioreactor > EBPR >...
ATGTAATCCCGTCCATCCCTCACCGTTTTACCAAACATTCTCAACCCAATCTTCAAATCTTCAAATTTTCAAATCAATTCCCGCTGGCGTGATGGCCCGGTAGCTGAGCGAAGTCGAAGCTCTCCCCCTCGCGTCCCCTATTTCGCGGGCTCCTGCCCGCCCCTCAACTCACTCATACACTTGCACCGGCGCCAGCCCCTCATCAAAATCGCGTACATCCATATATTTAGGCGGAATAACGATCTCGCCCCGCGTATTGATGAATGCGATACCGCCATAGACCGCTGCCCGGGCGATGCCGTCGTTAAACGGCCAGGCCAAGCCAAAAATCGGTTTGGTAATGATATTGCCGTCCTTGTCTACCAACCCCCAGAGCCGCTGGAACATATAAGGCGCTACACCCTCTGAAAAACTGTACAACTGGTCAAAATTCATCGGCACCACCAGCAAGCCGGTTGCGTCAATACAGCCGTATTTTTCATTTTTTTCCACACACCAGCGCCCTTCGCCGGCATACCAGAGTTGGGTATAAGCCGGTTCTACCACAAATTTTCCTTTTTTGTCAATCAACCCCCAATTTTCACCCTGTTGAGCAGGCGCCAACCCTTCTTTGAAATCCTGAGCGCTGTCGAATTGGGGAGGGATGACCATTTTGCCGGCAGGATTAACGAAACCGGATTTTTCATTTTGCCGCACACGGGCAAGTCCCTCTGAGAAAGCCCAGACGGCATCGTATTTCGGTTGGATAAGGTACCGCCCGGCCGTATCAATGAGGCCGTATTGACCCTTGCTTTGAACTTTTGCCACCCCGTTTTCAAAAGAAGTTGCGTAGTCAAAAGTAGCAGGAATGCATAGTTTTCCACTGCGATCAATGAAACCATACCGTTCTTCCTGTCGGATCTTCGCTCTTCCGTTCCGGAAATCCGCTGCGTCTTCAAGGGTCAGGGGAATAGCAACAATTCCGCTGTAATTTACAAAACCCGTTTTGTTTTCGAAGTTCTGAACCCGGGCCAAACCTTCCGAAAAAGACCAGGCGCCTTTGTAGCTTGCAGGAATGGCCAGTTCGCCGGCAGCGCCAATAAATCCCCATTTGCCGCCAAGGCGCACCACGGCAAAACGTTCCGAAAACGGGCGCACATCGTCGAATTGTGCGGGAATGACCACCTCACCTGCCCGGTTGATAAAGCCCCATTTGTATTCAGCAGCTTCGTAATCTTCTTCCGGCGGAGGCAATACCACCGATGTATCGGGCACAGTAGCCGGTTCCTCCCGGTCAGCAGCGCGATCCGAACGACACCCCGCTAAAAAAGCGGTTGCCAATAAGGTGAATAGGAAATATTTGAAATTCATGATCCGTCAAATTTCAAAATCAACACCGCGACGCAGCAGATCTTCGTATTTTTCTTTAGCCAATTGTTCGTATTTAACCTTGTCGAAGCGATAAAGTTTTGCAGGCCGGTGCGCGACCTTTTCCTGGCGCCCTTCTTCATGCAGGATACCGGATTTGAGAATCCGGGTTCTGAAATTGCGCTTGTTCAGTTCTTTTACGCCGAGGATGGTTTCATACAATTGTTGAAGTTGCGATAAGGTGAATTGCTCTGGCAACAATTCAAAACCGATGGGCTGGTACCGAACTTTGGCGCGTAGCCGGTCTATGGCCACCTGGAGGATGAGTTTGTGGTCAAAAGCCAAGCGCGGCAACGCATCCATTTCAAACCAGGAAACATTGCGGGCATCGGATGCTGCGGTCACCGGATGTTTGGCTAAATTGACCAAGGCAAAATAGGCAATGCTGACCACCCGTCCGCGCGGATCGCGATCCGGCGCGCCAAATGTGTACAATTGTTCAATAAAAACCCCTTTAACGCCGGTTTCCTCTTCCAATTCCCGCAGCGCTGCATCTTCGGGCGCCTCGTCAATATCCACAAACCCGCCAGGCAGTGCCCAGCAATCTTTGAAAGGATCGTGCAGGCGTTCAATCAGCAAAACCTTGAGCTTGCTGCTTTGATCCAAACCGAAGATCACACAATCAACAGTCAGGGCTGGACGAGGGTATTCGTAGGTGTACGGCATAGGCTGGTCTTTGGATACGTAAAGACTCAAAGAAACGAAAATCCGTTCACTGTACCCGCAACTGTTGCCCTAATTTAATATTGATAGAGTCCATATTGTTGAGTTTCTGAACCGCATCCACCGTTGTGTTGTAACGCTGCGAAATGTTCCAGAGCGTATCGCCTTTCTGAACGGTGTGGTAAACCGGACGAACGGGGTTATTCTCAGGTGTCGTCACCGGCGGATTGGTTGTGGGGTTAGTTGGCGGGGTCACCACCGGCGTTTCCCCAAAAGGGTCTTCTTCCAGCGGGCGCGGATCGGGTTTCACCGGCGGGTTGTTCTGAGGTACATTATTGGCTGGCGGGACGTTCGGATTCGTCGGTGTCGTCGGTGTCGTCGGTTTGTTTTGTGGAACCGTTTCCGGATAAACCGGCGTTTGCGGCTTGGGGTTTAACGGCGGGTTCTCCTTCACCGGGGGCGTGGTCGGTTCTTTATCCTCAATCATCCAGTCCGGATCCACCGGCGCCTGCTCTTTTTGATAATCATCGAGCAAAGTTGGCCGGTCTTTTTCCTTAACCTTGCCGCCCCGCAGTTTGATGCGCTGCCCCGGTGCAGGTTCCTGGGGTTCAGTGAGGCGGTTGCGTTTGTACAATTTGGAAAGTTTTACGCCGTATTGCTGGGAAATGCCTGCCATCGTTTCGTTTTCGCGAACGTCGTGCCAGGTTTGGCGGCCGCGGTAGGAATTTCGCTTTGGCTGGATATATACGATGGCGCCTTCGTTCAATTGTTGGTTGCCGTCGGTCAGGCCTTCGTTGTATTGCAACAGATTGCGCAGCGCAATATCTGTCCTGCGGGCAATTTCCGCCAGGGTTTCATTGGGGCTGGCCAATACATAGCGCACATCGTTGATGCGCAGGGCATCCGCTTTAACGACGCCATCCGGAGATTCGATGTCCACCGTGCTCATCCGGTCGTATTTGTGCAATTCATAGGTTTCGATCACCTCGATGAGTTTTTCAGCATACGTGCCGCTGGTGGCATAACCTGCGCGTTTCAAGCCCTGTGCCCAGCGCCGGTAATCGGTGACGTCCAAGCGGAACAACGGACCATAGCGCTCTACTTTTTTGGGGTCGCGTAAAAACTCGGAGTGCGCTACAAAACAGGCTTCTGCGGTTTTATACACCCGGAAACAGGATTCGATCAGCTTGCCGTTTTCATCATATTCGTCATCTTTTTTATCATACGTTTTGCCCTGCCAGTCGCCACCGCACTTAATGCCGAAATGGTTGTTGGCGCGGGAGGCAAGGTCGCTTTTTCCGGCATTCGATTCAAGCAAGCCCTGTGCCAGTTTTATGCTGGCAGGGATGCCGGCGCGCTCCATTTCACGCACGGCGATTTCACGGTAAGCTTCAACATATTCGAGCCAGTCCTGGCGAATCTGCATCTGTGCATGGCCAACATTGAAAAGCATCAATGCAAATATTGCGGATAAGGTGGTTTGCTTTATCATGGAATGAAAGATGGTTTTTGAATGCATCTGAATGGTTTCTAAAGGTCAATACAAAAAAAACGCCTATGTCGGCAAAAACAGATATATGTCTAAGCTGATTATCTTTTTGTTAACGTTTCCGGTTTACAAAAACAAAAAAAACGCAACCAGAAAAACGCTCACGGCGGAGATGAACCCAATCATAAAGATATTATAGGAAGTAGTGAGGTAGCGGTATTTTCGGTCGAGGACTTTCCCAAGGTAATAGAGGTCGCGCGCCATATTGCCGTATAGCAACTCACCATCACGCAGGGCCGCATCTAAGGCTTCTTCGTAACGATCCAGGTCTAAGGACACAAAATTACCAAAGAAAGCGATGTTTTTTTGCGCCAGCTCCTTGTCTCCATTTTTGAGCAACAACCGGGTCACTTTTGGGCGTGCCGACAGCACTGCAAATATCAGGGAAGCTAAGCCGCTCACCAAAAAAATAACCGCAGGCAGCATCACCACCGGATTGGTTTCAGAAATATTGCGGTACGAAAGCGCTGAAATCAATACACTGATCAGGATCGTATTGACGCTGATCATAATGTTGGCTTTGTTATCAGCAATGGCGCTCAGGTTGATATGCGTGCGGTAATTGGTGCGAAAAAAAGTCTGTACCGCCCCGCCCGACACGCGCTTCGACAACCCCTGAAAAGGCCGGAACGTCTTGTCCGACCCGGTGCTGCCGCTTTTTTCCATGCGGTTTTTTTGCTGCAAAAAGCGGGCGCCCAACCCCTGCTCATAGCGGGTTTTTGCAACATGCGTATACAATTTTACCTGCAAGAGTTCCTGCAGTTGCAAAGCTTGCCAATCCTGATCCGGGAATGCTTCGTTCATGATCAGGAAGCGCTCCAAACGCAGTAAGGTGGCTTTTTCCGCGCCGTTTTCGATGTAATTGCAAATCTGCCACGCATCCGACAAGTATTTTGCGGCTGTTGTTTCAGGCGTTTGTCGGTCAAGAACCGTTTGGATGCACGCCGCCACCGGCTCGCGCAAAGGATGGGATTCCAAAAACTGGGCGGCCGTACGCAAACTGTGTGCCAACGGAGTCCGGTAATCGAACAGGTAGCCCGTTAACAGGAATTGGGCTGCAAGCCGAACGACAGCGCAGTTCGCAGCATCTTCCTGTGCCTGGGTGCACAGGGCTTCGGCCTTTTCTGTGATTTCTACATTTAGGGCATAGTTGTGAAAGACCAATCGCGCATCCTGATGCCGGTTATACAGGTCGAGCACGAAGCCGGAAGCATCCGGAGTGTCGCTTGTTATCATTGCGGGTATTTGCTGTTTTTCCATGATGAGCAAAGGTAATGGGATTCGGGAGGATTTGAAGATTTGAGGATTTGAAAATGGGGGGACAATTTGAAGATTTGAAAATTTGGTGATTTGAAAATGGAGGCTTCGTGGTGCATGAAAATTTATGTTTTGACCAGCTACCTGTCGGGGTATCCCTCTTTTTCGACAACCACGGCCCTCCAATCTTCAAATTTTCAAATTGCCGAATTTTCAAATCAATTGTTTCTATTTTTGCCCTTTCAATCAACCATCCACCTGGCTGGATATAAAACAGTGACAATGGCACTTCTCGACGGCAAGCACTTAGCCGGAATCATCAAAAAAGAATTAGCAGCAGCCGTAGTCGTGCTGCAGGCGGAGGGCAAACGCGCACCACACCTTGCCGCAGTGTTGGTAGGTGAAGACCCCGCGAGCCAGGCTTATGTAGGCAACAAAGTAAAATCCTGTGCAGAAGTTGGGTTTCAATCCACGCTCATCCGCCGGCCTGCGGATGTGAGCCAGGAGGAGTTGCTGGAAATCGTTGCTTCGCTGAACGACAATCCTGAAATAGACGGATTCATCGTTCAGTTGCCGCTACCGAAGCACATCCGCGAAGACGCCATCACACTCGCCATCCGCCCGGAAAAAGACGTAGATGGATTCCACCCGGTCAATTTTGGCCGCATGGCACAGGGAATGCCCGCTTTTTTACCGGCCACGCCGTTTGGCATCCTGGAAATGCTCCGGCGCTACGAAATCCCCACGTCCGGCAAAGAAGTCGTGGTAGTAGGCCGCAGCAACATTGTTGGAACGCCCATGAGCCTGCTTTTGTCTCGAAAAGGCTACCCCGGCGACGCCACCGTCACGCTTTGCCACAGCCGAACGAAAGACATTGCCGCCCATACCCGCCGGGCCGACATCCTGATCGCGGCCATCGGCAGCCCGGAATTCATCAAAGCGGATATGGTAAAAGAAGGCGCAGTCGTGATTGACGTCGGCATCAACCGGGTAGAGGATGCCACGGCGCCCAGAGGATACCGCCTTGCCGGCGATGTGGATTTTAAGAACGTCGAACCCCTCTCATCCTGGATTACACCGGTGCCTGGCGGGGTGGGACAACTCACAGTCATCGCCTTGCTGATCAATACCCTGAAAGCCTTTAAAAAAGAAGTGTTCTGATGGAAGGATACCAACGGTTTTCAATCCAGGCTGCGCCGGAATGGCGCGAAATTTTACTGGCTTTTTTGGCCGAACTGCCCTTCGATTCCTTTGAAGACACAGAAACAGGGCTGAACGCCTACCTTCCGCCTGGAGTGGATGCGGTAGAAACGGAACAGCAAATCCGGCAACTCCAGTCCGATTACCCCTTTACCTACACGATAGAGGCGATCAAAACCGAAAACTGGAACGCGGTCTGGGAATCTAATTTTCAGGCAGTTCGGGTGCATGATTTTTGCGGCATCCGCGCCGAATTTCACCCGCCTTTTGAGAGCGTACAGCACGAAATTGTCATCCGGCCCAAAATGGCATTCGGCACCGGTCACCACGAAACGACCTGGATGATGATGGATCAGATGAGCCAGTTGGATTTTAAAGATAAACTCGTGTTCGACTATGGCTGCGGCACGGGCATTTTGGCCATTTTAGCCGCACAATTGGGCGCTGCCCGCGTAGATGCCGTAGACATCGAATACCCTGCCTACGAAAACACCCTCGAACACGCCGAACTGAATGGGGTAGGGGAGCAAATCCATGCTTTTTTTGGTACGTTGGACGATGTGCCACCCGCCACCTACGACATCATCCTCGCCAATATCAACCGCAACGTGATTTTAGCTTCGCTGCCTGAATTGCGCCGACGCCTTTCGGCAAATGGCCAATTGCTTATTTCCGGTATTTTGCACGAAGACGAACCTGCGATACTGGAAGCCGCAACAAAAGAGGGTTTTCGTGAACTTAGTCAGCAGAAACGGGGGAATTGGATGGCGATGTTGTTGGGTAGTTGAAAGGATAAATTGATTTGAAGATGTGTTAATTTGAAGATTAAAACGCTCGCCAAATATACCGTTTATTAAATATTCCAAAGCCTCAATCTTCAAATTACCAAATTTTCAAATCTTCAAATTCCTCCTCCTCCATCCCACCACCCCAATCAACCCCAACAATCCCATGCCAGCCCAAAGCAGCCAGCTTTCTGTTCCGTAAATCGGTGCATCGTTGCCAATTGCGGTGAAAGCCGCCCAATAGACGGGGTGTGCATCGTGGCTGTCGCTTTCCCGAATTTGGGCCAGTTTGGCTTGCCGCAGCGCTTCCGATTTGCTGGCGCCCGTTTTCAACTGCTCAAAAAAGGCAGTCATCAGGCGTTTATTGGCGACGTCGTTGATGGACCAGAAGGTCGTCAACACGCTGCGGGCGCCGGCGTAAAGGAATGCTCTGGCTAAGCTCACTACGCCTTCTCCCTTGTAAAGTGCGCCATCCGCGGTTTCACAGGCGCTGAGTACCACCATCGAGGCTGCCGTCAGGTCGAGCAGGTATAAATCTTTGACAAACAAGGAATCATATCCACCTCGGCCGTCTGAAAGCACGACGAAGGAAAAGTTACCTGCGGTTGTATTGGCTTGTGCGTGGGTGGCCAAGTGCAGTACGCCAAAATCGGAAGCGGATTGTTTGAAAAGCTCAACAGAAGCGCGATCCCCGGTGAAGATTGCACCTTTATTTTGTTTTCCAAGCGCTTCCACAGTTGGGATATTGTATTCGAGTGCCGCTAACCCGGCGCTACCGGTAAACGCAGGCGCGAACCCGCCAAAATTTCGCTTGCCTGCCGGCATATCTTCCAGAGCCGCCTGCAGGGTAGCCGAATAGCCGTAACCAATATTGTGTTGCAACAACAGGTAGGGGTAGTCGTTGAAACGGCAGGGCATTGAAGGCTGCCCGGTCAGCAACGCATCAAATGGCAGATAGGCCAGCACGCCCGCCGGGATGATGGTCAGTTGTTGCGGCAGCGGCCTGTTTTGGCCTGCAGGCGCCACTAATTTTTCATACAACTGCCGGGCGCGCTCCGTATAAGTTTCACAGAGTTGCGATTGCCCCGCGCCGGATTGCTGATACGCCATAATGCTGCTGCGCATCGCCATGACCCAATCTTCGAGCGGGAAGTTTTTTTCAAGCGCGATAACTTCAAAGTGGTCGCGGGTCAATACAAACAGAAAAATCTGCTGCGTGCCCACGAAGTATTCCAGCAATGCGGCATCTTTATCTAAGCGCCGCTGCACAGCCTCCGGTGCAACGCTGGTAAAATTGTATTTCAGGTTGTAGTATTGTGGATACGCCGCTTCGATTTCCTGCATCCAGGTAGCGTAGGTCTGCCGGGCATTCCAAAGCGTGGTTTTTAGGCGCTGAAGTTCGCTTTCCGACACCCCCTGCAGGTTGCCCTGAAACAACCGCTCTTCGGCTAAGGCTACGTTTGCCTGCAACCGGCTTTCTTCGCCTTGCGCTTCCTCCGGAATCCCCGCGACATTTTCGGCATCTGCTTTCCGGAACGCTTCCATCAGCAAAATGCCGCGGCTGCGTTCAGCAAAAGTAAAAGCCTGGTTTTTATAAGCAACATCGCCTGTCAATTGCCAGAGTTGGATGGCGATGGCAATGGCGTGTTCGCAGCGCTCATAACTTTCTTCGAGGTTGATCAGTTTGGACGATTCGTAGTGATAGGACTGGCGCAATTGCTTTTCCGCTTCAAAAATCAGTTCGTGGCAGGCTAAGGCAGCGCCGAGGTCCTCCCGTTCGCCGCATTGCCGGAACCGCACGCTCAGGGCTTCAGCTTTGCCGGAAAGCGCTTCCATAATTGTGTTTTCCGCATAAAATGAAGCAGCCGGCGGGTTGTCCCGGAAATTCCGGGGATGGAAATTTTCCAAAACGCTTTGCAGGGCTTGCTGAAAATAAGCCAGCGCCTGATCGGGGTCGGATTCCATAAATATGCGCCCCCTGGAAATGAGCAGTTTGCCAATATCGCGGTTGTTCCGCGAGCCGTACAATTCGGTGAAGGTTTGGAAGGCCGTTCCAAAAGCCCGGTCAGCTTCCGGATTTCGCTTCATTTGGTGGTAGATGTTCCCCAAAAGCGACCAGATAATTGCCTGGTAATGGCGGGCGTAGTTGAATTGGTACTCCGTCACTGCTTTTTCGAAAAGGTTTGCTGCTCGCAGGGCATAGCGCTCGGCTTCATGGTGTTGGCCGGCAGCTAAGCAGGCTTTGGCGTAATTCCCGCAAAGTAGTCCCCGGGAGACGTGGTTGAGATCGGGTAGGGTTAAGCCTTGCCGGCAACTGGCAATCGCATCGGTGTGCCTGCCCATCGTTTCGTACAGGATGCCCAAATCGCTGTAAGCTTCGGCAGCAAGGCCGTTGTCGCCGCTCGATTTGGCAATGATCAGAAATTTTTCCAGCAATACCTCTGCCGCTTCGTAGTCGCCGATCCGGGTATCCACGTTGCCTAATGCCTGAAAAATATGAACCGCCGTTTCCGAATCTTCTTTTTTGAGGTGGTCTACCAGAATGTTTTTGGCTTCATTGTAATACCGGGCCGCATCGCGGTATTGCTCCAACCCATAGTTAAAAACGTAGGCTAAGTTAACGTATAACCAGCCCAATTCTTCCCATTCTGCCGGCGTTTGGGGTTGCCGCCAGAGTTGTTCGGGCAAACCCGCTTTTAAGTACGGCAGGCATTGCTCCGGCAACCCTTTTTCATCGCGGTACACCTTGGCTACTGCTTTGCAGGCAGCGATCCAGTTGATCAGATCGTCCTGATCCCGATAAATTTTCAGGGCTTTTTGCAACTGTTCCACGGCTGCCTCCGGACAGTCTTCCCGCGCCTGAGCAATAGCGGCTTCTTTGTGGGCGGCTGCGCGATCAATCCAATTGCCGCAATAAGCAACCGCAACCTGTACGAACAACAGGCTGAATAGCAGGGAATAGCGCATAAGGGAGGTTTTTGGTTATGTTGATTCCGTATAAACAATCCACAAACTAAGCCCAATGATCAGGACAAGCAGCAGGATTAGCCAAAGCGGCATCCCGATGTCTCCCTCGCTGCGGCAGGCATCGCATTGCAGAATAGCCTGTGCCTCAATGCTTGCGGTGCTGCCATCGGCGACCAAAGCCACCGGTTTCACCGGTACGGTGCATACGGCAGTTCCGTTCGGATCGTCAAATCGAATACAAGCCACGATTTCGCCAAGGTCTTCTAAGTTTGTTCCTGCTTTAGTGAGGGCGTTGAACACAATCTGACCATAGGTCATCGGGTGCCCTTCTCCGTATTCCCAAACCGAGTGGATGGCAAAATTCAGCATTTTCCAGGTAATCGTGTTTTCAGCCACATTGCGTTCCATTTCCACCCTACTGTTAACGGCAGCGGCCTGCAAGGCCGGGTGTATTCTGAACGGCTCGTCGCTGATGCTGTTGACGTCCACGCCTTCCGGGAAATGAACCGTTACATAAACATTGCTCGTGGCCACGTGTCCATCGTTGACAAAATCTACCGTACAAAGCAGCTTCTGCGCACCGTCCCCGCCTGCCGGACACGCGCAGGCGTCCACCCGCATCTGGTTGGGATCGTGCGCTTTCGAAAGACTAGAAGTCACCAACTGCAAATCCATAAGATTGCTTGAAGGCGGTATAATGAAGGTGCTCGGAGGGTTTTGCCCTTGTGGGTCTAACTGGGTGAAAATCTGACCCAAAATGGATTCTAAGCTGTTTGGGGTCAAGACTTCGTTGACGCCCAAACGTTCTACCAATGCCGCTTTGGAAGGGGACAGATTGACGCCTCCTTGATTACTGGTCATCATCGCCAGAAATTGCACCCTGCCCTGTTCCTTATCCGGAAATTTAGTCAATAAATTCGGATCATTTTTAAACTGGATGAACAGGTGGCGCTCTTCATTGAACGCTAAAGTGTCGAAGCGCCAGAGTAAAGCGTTTTTAAACGATTGGCTGATTCTGGAGCCTGGCGCAAAAGTACCGGGGCTGAGTTGGATGGTCTTTTTCAGCGTATTCGGGAAGTAAAACAGCGTTGTATCGTTTTTAAAACTCCCGAATTGAGGGATTCCGGCAATTTCTGACAAAACAATAGTCGTGTCGCCACTGCGGGGATCCACCTGCACCCGCTCGATTGGGCTGTTAAAAAACAAATACAAATCGCCGTTCAGAGAAACGCCAGGTTTGTAAATGTTTTTGTACGACAACACCCATACCGTGGTATCGTCAGGTACCAAACTCAAATGGTTTTTTTGGAGTCGGATATACTGGTTTTCCTTCACTGCCGGCGTTACCTGATGCGGCGCCGAATTGGGATAGGGCGCGGAATTCACGGTGGCTTCACCACGCACAATTTTGGGAGGTGGTTTGCCGCCGCCGCCATAAAGCCCAGTTGGGTAAGTTTTTAGCTCGTTGGCGGATGGTTTGAGTTGGTAACGGTGGCTGATGGTGGAATCGGTTCCTCCAAGGGTGAAGTTGCCGTCGCCGTACAACCAAAAATAGTCGTAACGCGGAGTGGCCAATTCGTGCGCATTGAGCGGCGCCAGTGCGGGTAAGCCCATGATGCGCAATAAAACGCTGTCTTTCAGCGCAATCTGCTTTAAGCTATCCGGCTTAAGCGCCGAAATTTGCTGTGCCAGCAAGGTGCCGGCGCCAGCCATTAGCGTAAAAAGAAGTAAAAAAAGAGAACGGAATGTTTGGGTGGATTGCGGTAAGCGCAATACCCGGACAGGTTTGTGTGTAAAGGTCATAGGTGCTTCCGGTTTAGTGCAATGCCAAAAGTACAGTTTTCAAATGGTTTTTGGGGAAAATCGCTAATAACAAATTGATTAAGGGACAGGTATGAATGATGATTGACGTAAGATGCAGATTGAAAGGGAAAGAAAACTGGGCAGCGAGCGTTGCCGTCGCTACCCAGCCCGGAATAATAGCAACTATCTACTTATCTCCAATTGCTTGTGACGCCCACCTTTGTGAGCGTGCCCTTCTGAAAAAATTAAAAACACCCTTTATTTTAACGGCAGATGCCGAGTTTGGCATAAAACTAAACAGGAGGAAGGGACTTGCAGTGTTGTGCGTAGTTTTCCCAAAAAAAATCCGACAACACAAGTGGATTTAACCACTTGAAAATCATAAGGATGACATTTTGAAGCACTGCGCATCCCTTCCTCTTTAGTGTGAAAGCGCTTGCATTCAAGCGCGTTTTTACCCCCTTTTGGATCACTTGGCAGTGGGGCTACGGGGTTAATTGGGGTAGCTGGTTTTTTGATGTTTGGGCAAAAACGCCCTGCCCCATGTTTGATGATGGTAGCAGGGCCTCCGAATTGCCCTATGAACATTTAATCGTTTAATCATAGCATGTTTGCAGGTCATTCGCCTGCCTGGGGTAGTGGGCACTTCAAGAGGCTTAACCTCGCTCATGTGCTTGGTGCATCGTGTTTCATAGTGCTTGTCAGGTCTGTTTCTCATCCTTGAAAGCCGGGTTACAAAACTTCCGGGCAGTGGTTCTGGAGTTCCACTGCCCGGCTTACAGAGTGAGTCTTGTAATTAAGGACAGATAGATTGAGAAATAAACCAGATTATCTTGTGTGCTTTTTTGATGCCTTGTGTAATCCGTTTGATTACGAGTACAAATGTATACCCGGTGCAAGCCTTTTGAAAACCAGATTCCTGAAATAGTTTGGGTTTCTAAAACCCATTTTTAGATAAGTTGTCAAGCAGTTAGTGGATTTTTATTTGTCATAAGTATTTGAATAACAGTTGATCATGTTTTTAATTTTTAAAATGCCACTTCCTTGTAAACTTGGGACTTCCAAACGGCGAATTTTTTTTTATTTTTCTGTAAATTTGCCTTGTTTTTAACATCTTGTTAGGGATTTGACGGTTTACCGTAGAGGTTGAACAGCCTTCAACCCTAAAAAAAATGCCGAACAGCGTTCGGCGGTACAGTACAAAACAGCACAATGAAAAGCAAAGAAGACCTGTTTCAGCTCGTTCAGGCCATGTCGAAAGCAGAAAAACGCTACTTCACCCTCGACGCGCAAAAAAGCGGCCGCGAAAGTGCCCGTTACCTTGAGCTATTTCGGGACATCAGCGACATGGACGAATACGACGAAGCAAAGCTCCGGGAACGCTTTGGCAAAAACCTGCCGTCTGACAAAGGCTACCTCTACGACGCCATTCTGCGCAGTATGCGCGACTACCGCAGCGCCAATTCGCGCTCGGCGCGCATCAAAGAAATGATCTTAGACGCCCGTTACCTCTACGAGCGGGGCCTCTACGGGCAAAGCGAAGGCCGCCTGCGCGAAGCCAAAGTGATGGCCAAAGAACTGGGCGATCACTTAGCCCTGCTCGAAATCAATAAGGAAGAAGGCGAAATTGCGTACGAAGTAAAAGGAAAAAACTACCGGGCTGTCATCGAATCGCTCATTCTCGAAAAGGAGGAAGAAGTGGCGCTCATGATGGAAGAGCATAAATATTTGGATAGTTGTTACCGGCTGCTTGGAGAACTCACCCAACGCTTTCAGTACAACCATGACACCGACAAAAACCGGCTGCGCGAAAAATTTGACTTTCTGGAAAAAGCAGACGTCGCCGTAAAATCTTTGCAGGCAGAACGGCGCTACTACCAGGATTTGGCCATGTACAACCAGTTGCTTGGGCAATCGGACAAAGTGTTTCTATACTATTCAAAGGTGATGGAGTGGTGGGACAACAACCCAAAATACAAAGATGAAGCCTTTTACCGGTTCATCATTGATGTCTCCAACTTCCTCTACGCCCTGTTCAAAAAAGAGCAATACCAGCATATCCCCGACCTGCTGAACAAACTCGACCGGGAAAATCCGGTAAATTTCCACGACCGCGCCAAGCTGTTTCAAAAAGTCAGCGTCAACAAACTCATGTACTACATCAATACCGGCGCGGTGGACCAGTTGGAGAAATTAGAACCGGATATTGAAGCGGGCATGAATAAATACGGCATCAACCCGGAAAGCGTAACCGCCATCATTGCCAACTTGGCCATCGGGCTGTTTATGATTGAAAAATATAAAAAATGCGAGCTGTGGTGCCGGAAACTCATCAAAAGCTCCGCCAAAATGAAGCCCAAATTAGACATTCAAAAAGGGATTTACCTCCTGAACCTGATTGCGGTGCTCGAAAACGGCGATTTGGATAAGTTGGAAAATGCCATCCGTTCTACGTCCAGGTTTTTACACCAGGTCTACGAAGGGAAAACCGGCGGTTTCGAGTTTTCGGTGCTTTCCTATATCCGGGAATTAATCAATGCGCCTTCGGACGAAGCGCGCGGCATTTACAAAGCGCTGAATGCATTTTTGCTCGAAGTCAAAAACGGAGCCCTCATGCCGGCGCCCATCGGGATGGATGAACTCCTGCTCGCCTGGGTGAACCATAAAATGACGCGCAAGCCCATTGTCAGTTATATCCTGAAAAAGTAGTTAGTATCCGTTCGTTCCGTTCATACAGCCGGTGTCTGTTCTTTAGAGTTCGAGAGCAAGGCATGTTTTGCCCCAAAAACGGGAGTCCCGACCACGGGACGGGATGACCGATTTTGGGGCAAAACATAACGCCGCTATCGGTCTATAAAGACAGACACTAGTTATCCGGTTGTTCTCAATTCAAGCGATGTGATCTCAATAACATCGTCTTTTTTGATGATGTGGATGATGGACTTGCCGAGATTCAGGGTGTGGCTGTCGCATTCTTTAGAATTCGGATCGCGCAAGCCGATTTCAATATCGCCGACACCGATCACGGACAAAGTTTTGTTGGGTCGGTTGTAGGTCAATGTCCACTGATTTTTACCGGTCGTGTTCAGCCGCAACTTCAGGTCTGCCGCCCGGCTGGAAGTCCCGCCATCCGGAACAGGCGTTTCTTCGATCGGCGTCAGGGCACTTGCTACAACGATTTGTTCTTTCAATGCGCCGATCAGGATGCCGTTACCGGATTCTAAAGAATAGGATATTGCCCGGCCATTGTCAATGAGGTAGAGCATCTTCATGTCTGAAGAAAGCGTAATTGAGTTCAGCATGTTCGTAGTGTAAGGTTTAGACGTTTTGTATCTGCCCTGCCGGATCAAGTGCAGGTTCGCCTGCGCCTCCGAGGAAGGTTCACCTTGAAAAAGGGCAATGAGTTTGTCAAGTATTGGCATAAGATTACAGGCATGTAGATCGTGTCAGCGCCAAAAATAGCAATAAATCGCGTTGGCGGTATGCAGAAACTTGATTTTTCAATTGGAAGGAATTGAAAAATAGAAAGTGCTGCCTTTGCCCGGCGTAGATTCGACCCAAATTTTCCCGCCGTGCCGCTCAACAACCTTTTTGCAGGTAGCTAAGCCAATGCCGGTGCCTTCGTATTTACCCAACCCGTGCAGGCGGACAAACATGTTAAAAATCCGGTCTAAATTAGCGGGATCCATGCCAATACCATTGTCGCTTACCGCAACAGTGTGCAGATTGGTCTGCGGCGAAAAAGTGGAACTGATCCGAATGCGGGGAGCCGCCTCCCCCCGGTATTTGAGGCCATTGCTGATGAGGTTTTGGAAGAGTTGCAGCATTTGACGGGGAAATACCCGCAAACTGGGTAATGCCATGACCTCAATCGTAGCCTGGGTACTTTCTATCTGGTTTTTCAAATTCATCATGGCTTCCTGCACCACCCGCGAAAGGTCCGTGATTTCCCGCTCGCCTTCTTTGTAGTCAATTCGGGCGTATTCCAGCAGGTCGTCGAGCAGGTGCTGCATCCGTTTGACGGCACTTTGTATAAACCCCTGATATTCTCTTGCTTCGTCGTCAAATTTTGAATCGTAATGCCGGCTCAGCAAGGTGCTGAACGAACCAATGGTGCGCAGTGGTTCGCGCAAGTCATGGGAAGCGACGTGCGCAAATTGCTGAAGCTCGCCGTTTGCTAATTGCAATCGTTGGTTTTGGCCGTCAATGAAGGCGTTCTTTTCCTTCAGCACCGCATTGTTACGCCGTTGCAACCGGTATTGACGCCACAACTGCCAACCAGCCAACAATAAAAAACAGGCAATGATGGCTATAATGCTGGTTCTCAGGCGACTGATTTCCCGCTCTTTGGTCAGTACCGCGATTTCCCGTTCCTTTTTAAGCAACTCGTAGCTTTCCTTTTTTTCACCCAGTTCGCGAACGATGGCTTCAGAAAGCATGGCATCCTTTAAATCGGCGGAACGGCGCAGGGCCTCGATTGCTCCTGCATGGTTGCCTGCTTTTTCATAAGCTTCCGCAAGGATGGTCAGCAATTCGGCTTCCCGGTTTTTGCTGTTGCTGGCTTTCGCCAATGCTAACCCTGCGTTCAAATGCACAATGGCCTGCTCGAATGCCTGTTTTTGAAGATACAGCAATCCTAAGTATTTGTAACTGGCAACCAACCCCCAGACATCATCGAGCTCCTGTTTCAGCTTCAGCGAGGCGTTGAGGTAGTCCAAAGCCCGGTCGTTCATTCCCATCTTGATGTATACGGTGCCAACATTGTGCAACGCATAAGCTTCCGGCAGCTTTTGCTTCATTTTGCGGGCGATCTCAAGCGATTGCAGGTTGTAATTCAGGGCCGCTTTCAGGTCGCCCAATTCTTCATAAGCCGACCCCATTGCTCCAAGGCAGGAATAGAGCGCTTTTGGCGTTTTTAAGGATTGGCTGATGGCCATAGACTGCTTGTAGTAGTCTAACGCTTCTTTGTGATTTTTTTGATAAAAAAACAGGGTGCCCAATTCATAATAGGCCTCCGCCATACCGGATGAATCCTTTATTTCCTCATTCCTGCGCAGGCAGTCCAGCCCAAAATTATAAGCCTTTTCAAAATCGCCCATGGCTTGATAAGTCGCTGAAATATTGGCGCTTATTTTAGCAATTTCCTGGAGGGCGTTTCTGGATTTTGCCCAATTCAGGTAGTTGAGGTAGTATTCCAACGCCCGTTGGTAATACGCCAATTTTTGGTAATTGCGGCCAATCAGGCGGATGTAGCGGTAGTAGGTGCTGTCTTGTCGGGGCAGGTATTCGATGCCTTCCAGCAGCACGCCCAGCGATTTGTTGTAAACTTCGGCTTTATAAAATTCATTGGCCCGGTTGTAGGCCTCATTGACATCAAAGTTCCGGGGGGCTACTCCCAAGCTCAGAGAATCAGCTTGTGCATACCCTGGTGATGGCGCCAGGAACAGAAAATAAAAGACAAAAGCAAGCTTTCCCACCAGGAGCGATGTCCCGTGTGGCAGTTTTAGCAAAAGAAAAAGGCGCAGTTTTACGGATAAGTCGTTCATAAATAACAAATATACCTAAAATCGTGCCAGTTTACAATAAAAAACGGCCACCGCAAAGTTGCAGTGGCCGTCAGTTCAGGGAATAAATCCCTTTTTAAATTTTCTTCTTCTCTTAGTAGTCGTCGTCGTCCGGCCATGGTGGCGGATCGCCTTCTCCTCCTTTAATCAACAATAATTGTAGTGCATCCAGCACGTCTTCACCTTGAAAATTTTTAAAGCGTGTCATAAAGAAAAATTTTTATAAAAGAATCGGTTTTGAAAAAGCGTGTGTGGTGTGCTTGTTCAAGGTTGTTGTTAGGATGCGGATGTAAAAGAACTTTACAGTCTTTTGACTGTTGATGCAAGGATAACGAATATTTTATAAAAAAGATACGACGCGATGACTACTTTTTTTGTTTTTTTTCAAATTTTAAGTTTTTATGCTTCCGCTGGAATGAATTTGGAACAAAATTTTGCGGATAGCTATAAACTCGAAATAAACATAACCAAGATTAAAAACAATTCAGGCCAGGTGGCCATCCAGATTTTGGATGAGCGAAAAAAAATTGTGAAACAGGAGTTGGTTCCCATTTCGGATAAACGTTGTGTACTGGCGGTTAAAGGATTGCCGAAAGGCAAATATGCTGTCCAGATTTTTCACGATGAAAATAAAAATGGCAAAATGGATTTTAACCTCCTGGGAATTCCCAAAGAAGGCTATGGCTTTTCCAACGATGCCCGCGGTTTTATGAGCGAACCGGCTTTCAGTAAACAACTGTTCAACCTCGATCAGGATCGGGCTATCCAAATCAAGCTTTCGTATTTTTGATTTTCAAAAAAAATCCCTCTTCAGAAAATTTGCGGGATTAAAATGCCGTTCCTATCTTTGTCGCTACTCTTTGAGTAGTTTTATTACTCGATAATGATTGAAATCCTGATCTCTTCTAAAACGCGCATTAAACTATTGATGAAGTTTTTCCTCAATAGCGATGCCACGGCTTACCTGCGAAGCCTGGAGAGCGAATTTGGAGAGTCTTCCAATGCAATTCGCGTCGAACTCAACCGCTTTGAAGAGGCCGGTATGCTGGTGTCGCGATTGGATGGCAATAAAAAAATCTTTCAGGCCAATACGGATCACCCGCTTTTTAGGGAAGTACACAACATTCTGCTCAAACAAATTGGCTTAGATCAGGTGATCGAAAATGTGATCGAACGCCTCGGTGAAGTGAACAAGGTTTTTGTCATCGGAGAGTTTTCAAAAGGCTTGGACAGCCAGGTTATTGACCTGGTTTTTATCGGCAACATTGAAATTAACTATCTTGTGCATCTGATTGAGAAAGTGGAAGCACTGATCAGGCGAAAAATACGCTACCTGATTTACAGCGAAGAGGAGTTTGAAAACCTCAAAAACTGGGAACAGGCGAAGCCAAAGCCACTTTTGCTTTGGGCTCGGGACTAATTTTTTTTATTTGCAACCAATAACCGACATACAACAAGCATTCGATGTAGCCATCATTGGTGCAGGAATCGTTGGATTGGCAACGGCCTTCCAACTTAGTGCGCATCGGCCTGATCTTCGCATTGTTGTCATTGACAAAGAAGACGGTGTTGCCCGACACCAGACCGGACACAACAGCGGGGTCATCCACTCCGGTATTTATTATACGCCGGGTAGCGACAAGGCCGCGTATTGCCGAAAAGGCTACGCCATGCTGCTCGATTTTTGTGAACGGTATGAGGTTCCTTTTGAAATTTGTGGTAAAGTGATCGTGGCGGTCAATGCTTCGGAACAAATCCGGCTCGACCGTATTTATCAGCGGGGAATTGCAAACGGGCTGGACGGCATTCGGAAAATCAATCCATCCGAACTGGCTGAGCTTGAACCCCATGTCAAAGGCACTGAAGCAATATGGGTGCCCCAGGCAGGCATTACGGATTATAAACAGGTTGCGGTAAAATACCTTGAATTGGTAACAGACCGGGGCGGACGGGCTTTGTTCGGAGCAAAAGTGCTCGACATCCGCCGCGACAACGAACAGATGCTCATCCTCACGGAACGGGGAGACGTGCGGGCAAAGGTGGTGGTCAATTGCGCCGGGTTGTATTCCGACCGCGTGGCCACGATGACCATTCCCCGCTTAGCTTTAAAAATACTGCCTTTCCGGGGAGAATATTACCAAATCGCCCCTGAAAAACAGCATTTGGTGCGCAATTTAATCTATCCCGTGCCCAATCCTGATTTCCCTTTCCTCGGCGTGCATTTCACCCGCATGATCAATGGAGGAATCGAAGCAGGCCCGAACGCAGTGCTGGCTTTCAAACGGGAGGGCTACAGCCGGTGGCAGGTGGATTTTCCGGAACTTTGGGAAACGGTGTCTTATTCGGGTTTCCGGAGTTTGGCATGGAAGTATTGGCGCAACGGGCTGGATGAATTGCGCCGCTCCTATTCAAAAAAGGCTTTTGTGAAAGCCTTGCAGCAATTGATCCCCGAAATAAGCGAAAACGACATTCGGCGACATGGTGCAGGCGTGCGGGCAATGGCCTGCGATGTGGAAGGCAATTTAGCGGACGATTTTCTGATTTATGAGCAGCCGGGCGTCATCAATGTTTGTAACGCACCTTCGCCGGCAGCAACGGCTTCTTTGGCGATTGGCGAAACCGTAGCGATGAAGGCGCTGCAACAGTTTGAGTATTGATCTTGTTCTAACTATGACTCCTGCTGAAGTGCAATCTTGCGGGGTATTGGAGTAAATTGTGTGTAATTAACTGACCATAAAGCAACTACGACTTTATTCCTGTGTGAATAAAGCATAAATTAACGAAAAATGGCAACTGCACTACGCAATATACAGATGGTTGATTTGAATACGCAGTACGACAGAATCAAATCTGAAGTGGATGCGGCTGTTCTGGAAGTCATTGGTTCTGCTGCGTTTATCAACGGCCCGAAAGTAAAAGCTTTTCAGGCGGACCTCGAAACTTACCTCGGAGTAAAACACGTGATTCCGTGCGCAAACGGAACGGATGCCCTGCAAATTGCCATGATGGCCGCCGATCTTCAGCCCGGCGATGAAGTAATTGTACCTGCGTTCACTTACGTGGCAACCGCCGAAGTCATTGCCCTGCTGCGCTTGCGCCCCGTGATGGTGGACGTGGATCCGCATACCTTCAACGTCACCGCCGAAATTATCGAGCAGGCCATTACCCCCGCCACCAAAGCCATTGTTCCGGTCAATCTTTTTGGCCAGAGCTGTGACATGGAACCGATCATGGAAGTGGCGCGCCGCCACAACCTCATCGTGATCGAAGACAATGCCCAGGCCATTGGCGCCGATTATACGTTTAGCGATGGGCATACCCAAAAAACCGGAACCATCGGCCACATCGGTTGCACGTCGTTTTATCCTTCAAAAAATTTGGGCTGCTACGGCGATGGCGGCGCAATTTATACGAACGACGACGCGCTGGCGGAAAAGTGCCGGATGATTGCCAACCACGGCCAAACCAAGCGCTATTACCACGATCTGGTGGGTGTAAATTCGCGATTGGATTCGATTCAGGCCGCTATTCTCGAAATTAAACTCCGGCATTTAGACGCTTACGCCGCCGCGCGTCAGGCTGCTGCCGCTTTTTACGACGAGGCGCTGGCCGGTCTGCCAAACATCACCATACCGGCACGACAGCACAATTCCACCCACGTTTTTCACCAATATACGCTTTTGGTAGGCGACAACCAACGCGATGCGCTTCAGGCGCACCTGCAGGAATTGCGCATCCCCACCATGATTTATTATCCCGTGCCGCTGTATGCCCAAAAAGCTTACCGCGATGCGATGACCCATAAAATTGACCACTTGCCCGTCACGGATGCGTTGTGCAAAAGCGTATTGTCGCTGCCCATGCACACGGAATTGGACGAGGAGACGCTGGGGTATGTTTGTGAAGGAGTGAGGGCGATTTGAGAATTTGAAAATGACAGGAGTCAAGGTTAAAGGCTAAAGTAAAAAGGTTAAAGTGGGGCACGTAAATCAATGATGAAGCGTGATCCGACCGGCAATCGGTAAAAGCATTGAAGTATATCCCAAGCTTGATCGCAAAATGTAAGTTCTACTTTAACCTTTAACCTTTTTACTTTAACCTTGACAAACGAACAACAAAATGAACTACTACCATCACGAAACCGCAATCATTGACCAAGGCGCCACAATCGGAGAAAGCTCCAAAATCTGGCACTTCACGCACATCATGCCAGGGGCGCGCATCGGACGGGGTTGCAACATTGGCCAAAATGTATTCATCGCCAATGGCGTCGTGTTGGGAAATAATGTCAAAGTGCAGAACAATGTCTCCATTTATGAAGGCGTTACTTGCGGCGACGACGTTTTTTTGGGGCCTTCGATGGTTTTTACCAATGTGATGAATCCGCGGAGTGCCGTTGTTCGGAAAAATGAATACCTCAAAACCCACGTAGGCCAGGGCGCAACCATCGGTGCAAACGCGACCATCGTTTGCGGCAATGACATCGGCGCTTATGCGTTTATCGGCGCCGGCGCCGTGGTGACCAAAGCCGTAGCCGATTTTGCACTGGTGACCGGAAACCCGGCGCGCCAAACCGGCTGGATGAGCAAATTTGGGCACCGCCTCCACTTTGACGCAACAAACCAGGCGGTTTGTCCCGAAAGCGGAGCCGTTTATGAATTGACAAATAACCAGGTGCGGGAACGCACGTGAGCTATATAGTATCCATAGTCCAGTTGGTGTATGGTCGGTGTCCCGTAGGGACTTAATGCCGGTAGCCCCGAAATTTTGTAGGTTTTAGCGTGCCGTAGGTACGCAATGTCGGAGGACGAGCCTGTATGGACTACACTATTTAGCGTAATTGCTTTTTAAAGAAAACAACTAAGCCAGAAAACTGTGTTTCAAAAACTGATTCAAAAACAAAACAAAATCTCAGTCATTGGATTGGGGTATGTGGGGTTGCCCCTGGCGCTCGAATTTGCCAAAAAATTCAGCGTCATCGGGTTCGACATCAACGCACACCGCATTGAACTGATGAAGCAAGGCACTGACCCGTCCAAGGAGTTGGAAGGGTCGGCTTTCGACGATAAAGACATTGCTTTTACCGCCGATCCGGAGCAACTTCGGTCGGCCCATTTCCACATCGTTGCCGTCCCCACACCCATAGACGAGCACAAAAATCCCGACCTTCGCCCCCTGCTGAGCGCTTCCGAAATGGTGGGCAAAATCCTGAAAAAAGGCGATTACGTCATTTTTGAATCTACGGTCTATCCAGGCTGCACAGAAGAAGATTGCGTGCCGATCCTGGAACGCCTGTCGGGCTTAAAAATGGGGGAAGATTTCAAAATCGGGTATTCACCGGAGCGCATCAATCCGGGAGACCGGGAACATACGGTGGATAAAATCCTGAAAGTGGTGTCCGGCAACGACGCTGAAGCATTAGACGTTGTTGCAGCGGTTTACGAGACCATCATCACCGCCGGCGTCTACAAAGCCGCTTCCGTAAAAGTCGCCGAAGCAGCCAAGGTCATCGAAAACACCCAGCGCGACCTCAACATCGCGTTTATGAACGAGCTGGCGTTGATTTTCGACCGCATGGGCATTGACACCCAGGAAGTGCTGGAAGCTGCTGGGACAAAATGGAATTTTCTGAAATTTTCACCGGGCTTAGTCGGTGGCCACTGCATCGGCGTGGATCCGTATTACCTGCTGCACAAATCCAAAGAATTGGGCTACAACCCCCAGGTGATCAACAGCGGTCGCCGCATCAACGACGACATGCCGGCATTCATCGCCAAACGCTTGGTGCAATTGTTGATCCAGCAAGGCAAAAACCCCCGACACGCCAAAGTACTCGTGATGGGCTTCACCTTTAAAGAAGACGTTTCGGACATCCGAAATTCAAAAGTGGCCGATCTGGTTAAGGAATTGATGCAATTTTCCATCAATGTCCATATCACCGACCCCTATGCGTCGGCCAATGAGGTGGCGCACGAATACAACCTGACCCTGATAGACCAGATTTCTAACGAATACGACGCCATCGTAGTGGCCGTCGCGCACCAGGAATATCGCACCCTGTCGCTCGATTATTTTAAAAGCATCATGAACGGCGCACCGGTGTTATTTGATTTGAAAGGAATTTATCCGAAAACGGAGGAGGGGATGGTTTATTGGAGATTGTGATGAAAAGGTTAAAGGATAAAGTAGAAAGGATAAAGTGGGATCCGTAAATTGATAATAATACGTAATTCCTACTTTAACTTTTAACCTTCCTACTTTAACCGCGACCTACTTTAACCTTTAACCTTCTTACTTTAACCTTTAACCTTCTTACTTTAACCTTTTTTGCAAATGGCCGCAACGCAAGCACAGATCACCAATCAACTCGACGAGCAGGAAGCCCGTTGGTTTGCGGTATATACGGCGTACAAGCGCGAAAAATTGGTCAATAAGCGGTTGGCCGAAAACGCGATCGAAGCCTATTTGCCCCTGCTGGAATACACCCGGCGGTACGAACGAAAAGTGCGTACGGTCGAGTTGCCCCTGATCAGTGGCTACATTTTTGTGAAGATTACCAAAAAAGAATACGTGCCCGTGCTGGAAACGCCGGATGTGGTCAATTTTGTCAAATTTGCCCGCAACCTCATCGCCATCCCGGAAGCAGAAATTAAAATTATTCAGCGCATTGTCGGAGAAGGCGCCGAAGTAGACGTCCATCCGAATGAATTTTGTACCGGCGATGAAGTCGAAATCATTGGCGGCAAACTGACCGGCCTTCGCGGCAAATTGCTGGAAGGCCAGGAAAACAAAAATTTGTTAATCGAGCTGACGCATACGGGGTTGTCGTTGCGGATGTATATTGCGCCGGGGTTGCTGATGAAGGTGAGGGGGTGAGAGTGGGAGAGCGCCCGTAGAAGAATATGATGTTTTATTTTGGATACGCCTCTAAAGCCCCCTTACGCTGCCTAAGCGGAGTCGAACGGGGGTTAGAGGTCATACGCACACGGCGCGCCACACAGCGCCACACCAGCGATAAGTCCCTGCGACATATCGGCGGCGAAGCCGTGTTTATTGATTGATAATTGGTCATCTGAGCATTAGAGCTTGTTCGGGTTTTCATGACGGAGCGAGAGCGAGGAAATTTTATTTTAGACAAGGCGGATTTTGTAGACGTAGCCGGCAGCTACGGCGAAATCGAAGATTCGACGTAGTCAAAAAATCCAACGCTGTATAAAATAAAATTTGCCGCTCGCAGCCCGTTGATGAAATCCCGAACAAGCTCTTAATGATGAGAACTCGTAAATATCGAAAAAGTAATCATTCCACATCATCAATTATCATTAATCAATCATCTATCATCAATTAAAAATCCCTCTTCTTGATGCCGGATAACCAAACAACTCCTCATTCTTGAAAAATTTCGCACTCATCGGCGCAGGCGGTTTCGTCGCGCCACGCCATCTACGCGCCATCCAGGACACCGGTAACCAGCTCCTTGCAGCGATGGACCGCACCGATTCTGTGGGCGTCATGGACAGCTATTTCCCGAACGCCGATTTTTTCACAGAATTCGAACGCTTCGACCGCCACATCGAAAAACTGAAGCGCAGCGGCACGCCCCTTAACTTTGTTTCCGTGTGTTCGCCCAATTACCTCCACGACGCGCACATCCGGTTCGGATTGCGCCTCGGCGCCGACGTGATTTGCGAAAAACCGCTCGTGCTCAACCCCTGGAATGTGGACGCTTTGCGCGAAATAGAAGCCGAAACCGGCAAAAAAGTCTACACCATCCTGCAACTGCGGCTGCACCCCGTAATCATCAACCTGAAAAAGCAGGTAGAAGCAGGCCCCGCAGATAAAATTTACGACGTGGATTTGTCCTACATCACCTCCCGGGGCAAATGGTACTACACCAGTTGGAAAGGCGACGTCAGCAAATCCGGCGGCATCGCCACCAACATCGGCGTCCACTTTTTCGACATGTTGCAATGGGTCTTCGGGCCGGTACAGGAAAATGTCGTCCACGTACACACCCACGACCGGGCAGCCGGCTTTTTACAACTCGAAAAAGCGCGGGTGCGCTGGTTCCTCAGCATCAATGTGGACACCCTGCCCGATGCCGTAAAAGCAGCCGGCGGGCGCACGTTTCGCGCCATCACGGTAGACGGCGATTCCGTGGAATTCAGCGAAGGATTCACCGATTTGCACACCCTGAGTTACCGCGACATCCTCGACGGACACGGGTTCGGATTGGAGGCCGCGTCGCCGGCAGTACAAATCGTACACGAAATCCGCGAAAAAACGCCCATAGGCCTGAACGGCGCGTATCACCCCATGGCTGCCCTGCCCCTGAGCGCGCATCCGTTTAAAAGCATGAAATGAAGATCTTAATAACCGGTTCAGCCGGATTTATCGGGTTCCATTTGGCGAATCGCTTAGCGGCGGACGGCCACGAAGTCGTTGGTCTGGACGTCCTCAACGATTATTACGACGTCAACCTGAAACTCGCCCGTTTGCGCGAAGCAGGCTTCGAGGTCATGGATTTTCAATACAATACCCTCGTTACCAGCGAAAAATACCCGAATTACCGTTTTGTCAAATTAGCGCTCGAAGACCACGAAGCCCTGTTGGCCTTGCTGGAACAGGAGCGCTTCGACGCCGTGTGCAATTTAGCCGCCCAGGCAGGGGTGCGGTACAGCATCACCAACCCCAGGGCTTATATTGACAGCAACATCGTCGGGTTTGCCAACTTGCTCGAAGCCTGCCGGCACACCGGCGTCCGGCATTTAGCCTTTGCCAGCAGTTCCAGCGTGTACGGCCTGAACGAAAACATGCCGTTTTCCACCTCCGACAACGTGGATCACCCAATTTCGCTCTACGCTGCCAGCAAAAAAAGCAACGAATTGATGGCGCATACGTACAGCCATTTGTTTGGACTCCCAACCACCGGCCTGCGTTTTTTTACGGTCTACGGCCCCTGGGGGCGACCGGATATGGCGCTGTTTTTGTTCACCAAAGCCATCCTCGAAGACCAACCCATTTCGGTGTACAACCACGGCGATATGGTGCGCGACTTCACCTATATTGACGACATCGTAGAAGGCATCGTTCGCGTACTGGATCATCCCCCAACCGGCGACCCCGACTGGAGCGGCAAAGCGCCAAACCCGTCCGGCTCCATTGCGCCCTATAAAATCTACAACATCGGCAACAACAGCCCCATCCGCCTAATGGATTTTATCGCAGCCATCGAACAAGCCCTCGGCAAAACGGCAAAAAAAGAATTCCTCCCCATGCAGCCCGGCGACGTGGCGGCAACCTACGCGGACGTATCCGATCTGGTGCGCGATATGGGGTATAAACCCGAAACGACGGTACAGGAAGGAATTGCTGATTTTGTGGCATGGTACCGGGGGTATTATGATTCAACCACATAGTTTTTTTTCTTTACCACATAGTTCACATAGTTGTTTTCACATAGATCACATAGAACTCGTGATGCCTCAAACCCTATGTGCTCTATTGTGGTAAAAAATAAGAATACAATAGATCACATAAACTTCATAATACCCCAAAACCCCTATGTGTCCTACTGTGAAAACCCCTATGTGTGCTATGTGGTAAAAATAAAAGATCACTTATGTGGTAAAAAACCTATGTGGTAAATGCTAAGCTTCCTCAGAAAAAAACACACCCTTGCCACCGACTACTCCGGCATCCTCACCGACATCCATGCCCACCTCATTCCGGGCATTGACGACGGTCCGAAAACAATGGAAGAGTCGCTGCAACTGATCCGGGAACTGGAAGCACTCGGCTACCGGCGCCTGACCGCCACGCCCCACGTGATGTCCGACTATTACCCCAACAGCCGCGATTATATCTTAGAAAGCTACCAAAAATTAGTCGCCGCCGTAAAAGCAGCCGGCATCGGGGTGGAAGTCGGCGTTGCCGCAGAATACTACATGGACAGCCAGTTTTTGTCGGTCATCGAAAACGACCAGGTTTTGACCCTGCCCGGCAACCAGGTACTGATGGAAATGTCGTTTGTGTCGCCGCCACCCAACCTGTACCACTTTATTTTTAAGTTGCAAACCAAAAACTACCAGCCCGTGCTGGCACACCCCGAACGCTACCTGTTTTTGAAAAAAAACTTCTCCGAATACGAACGCCTGAAAGAATACGGCGTCCGCTTTCAACTCAACCTCATGTCGCTAACCGGCCACTACGGCGCCCCCGTAGCAGAAATGGCCTGGAAACTCCTGAAAAACAACATGGTGGATTACCTCGGTACGGATGTCCACCACTTCCGGCACGTAGAAATCCTGAAAGAAGCGCTCCGGGATAAACGCATCGCGCAAACCCTGGCGGAATATGGTTTTTTGAACGCTGAGTTGGAATAGGCCAGGTGTCGGACACCTCCAAAGGTGTCCGACACCTGGCCTATTCCAACTCAGCAGGCTTGTCAGTTTATTAAGTTCTAAAAACCTGACTCACCCGACACACGTTGGTTTGTCACTCCCGGCAGGGAGTCTGCGAGAGGAGAACGGCTTTTGATAGGAACCCCCACACATCTTCGAAGATAATCTTTGCATAGTTGCCCTTCCACCAAGCATCTGAAAAGCCTGAAAAGCTGGCGCGCTGTCGCAGATTCCCTGCCGGGAATGACAGCCGTAAAGGGAGGAAGGGCGAGGAATACAACCAGCATTAGGCATTCCGTTTTCAAACGATATTGAATAAAACGAATAATGAATCATCACCAAACCCCTCAAATCCTCAAATATTCAACTCCTCAGATCCTCAGATATTCAACTCCATGAGATACATCCTCTTCCTCCTCCTCCTCAGCTCCTGCGTCAAACACCAGCAGCTCGTCAACTTCAACCAGGGGCCGGAGTTTTCAGGCACGCCGCAGGCCATCGCCAACCTGCCGGCCATCCGCATCCAACCGGATGACGCCTTGGCCATCAGCGTGCACACCATCAATATGGAGGCTGCCGAGCCGTTTAACCTCGGCATCAGCAGCGCCCAGGGCAGTACAGCAGGCAGCGCCGCCGTGGTGCAGGGCAATTTTTTGGTAGACCCCGCC